>ENA-UOYH01000039-UOYH01000039.1-marine-metagenome-genome-assembly--contig:-NODE-39-length-55183-cov-4.768483_pt1 | contig 55183 bp, 45 predicted proteins | sample MGYA00238175_ERZ767261 | MGnify/ENA primary metagenome ERZ767261 (study PRJEB28946, sample SAMN06267185) | marine metagenome | isolation source: Columbia River Estuary | place: USA:Columbia River Estuary...
ACGGTTTCAAGGCGGGCGCAGACGTCTTTTTTATAGAGCTTGGGCCAGCCGCGCTCGATTTCGGGAAAGCCTTGCTTGGGGTGCGGAGTGGAGGCGGCGAGCATTGGGTTACGGCCAAAGAGGTGGTCGATGGAGGAGATGGCGATGCGTTCGAGTTCCATTTTAAGAGCAGGGTCATCCACGACCCATGAGGCAGCGAGGGCGATGGCGGGTAGCCCGAGGGAATTGCCGACCTCGTTCATGCCGGGGATGGTCCACATGTCGTCACTGTACTTGCGGAAGTCCCAGAGGTTGTGGGAGCGGCTGACGGCGATCTCTGCCCACTCGGTGATTTTTTCTTTCAAGCCTGCGGGAGCGCGGTCCGGGTATTTCTGTAGCATCCAGACGAGGTTGGGAATCGTGCGGTGCTCACTGAGGCGGTGGCCTTTGGTAGTACGCGGGTCGTTCCAGTCGAGATTCTTGATGATCCACTCGGTTTGTTTGACGGCGGCATTGAGGTAGATTTTGGCATCGTCCCTGCCTTCCTGTTTGGCGATCTCGTGCATGATGAGGTTGGGCACGATGGAGTGGCCTGGGGCGTGGCGGCCTTTGAAGGGATGCATGTTGCCTGGGTTGTGAATACTCTCGTCGAAGGATTTGGTGGTCATGTAGGTTTCCGCGCTCCAGTGCTTGCTGATGTCCAGTGAGCTGCCCCCCTGATCGTTTCTTGAGCTCGCCCAATTCTCAAAACAGAAGTCACGACAACGGTTATAGAAGGATTGCGGTAGCCACTTTTTCAGCGCTGGCCATGCCCAAAGCACGTATGCGATTTGCTCAACTGTTTGGGGCTCGATGCGAGAGGCTTTGCCATTCTGTGAGCTGGGGTCACGGCCGTTGGGTTTCATTAGAATATACCCCGCTCCCCAGTGGATGAGTTTGACCACATCGGGAGCTTCTGCGCTGGGAGGGTCGAGCTGGTAGTAGTTCCTGGTTGCTTCCAAGACGCCTCCGGAGCAGGGGTTGTTGGAGTCGAAGAGGAAGTCGGGAGCCATGACCCGTGCTTTTTCAGCCTGCCAGTCAATCTGGCGTGACATGGCGACAACGAAGGTCCGATCTGCCAGGTAGAACTGCACGAGAGCTGGCACGATGGCATCGTAATAGGTGCCATCACGGAAACCGCAGCCACCGTAGGCACTCGGGTGGCTGCCGGTTACCGAGCGCACGTCGTTGAGGAAATCCGTCGCGGTTTGCCAGTAGTGTTCCTGGGCGAGGTTTTTACGGATGAGGAAGGGGTGGCTGGTGTTTTCCTCTAAGTCCCCGCCTCTCAGGGTGATTGTGTAAGGGCTGTCTGAGTCCGCAGGCTGAAAGTCGGTGAATTCACCGATGCCGTTCTCAATCTTTCCCTCGTAGACGATCTTATCTTTATGATGGATGGTGAACTTGGCATCGTCTGCCGAGAGTGGTGCGGTGAAGCGTTTCGGGCGGGCGGTTAGGTAGCCGATCTGGTTGAGCCCGATCTGGTGCTGGCGGATGTCGATGGCAAAGGACTGCTCGACCTGGCCGGACTCTCCGACATCGAGCAGGCCGAGGGCTACCTTGTTATCGTAGACGGCGATTTCCCGGATGCGAGCTGGTCCGGCTTTGGTCAGAGCGAGGCGGATTTTGCTTACCTTGTCCCGGTCGATGTAGACGCGCTTTGAAGTCTGGGTATTGTTGCGAATTTGCCAGCCGTCGCTCTGCTCCCAGCTTCCATTGACTTCGAGAGTGATGTCAAAATCCTGCAGGCTGTCGCCCGTTTTGTAGCCGGAGAATACATCAATCATGCCTACTTTTTGTGGCTCGGCGAAAGCGAGTTCGATCCATGGCTTCTGATCATCCTCGGTAGCGAGCCAGCGGGACTTGTCTGCCACCATCCCATCCATGGCGAGGCTGGCAGCAGCGCCCTCACGCTGACTACTGGCGGTAACAGTGGCCTTGTCTGCGTGGTTGGTCTCATTTGCCTGCGCCCATGGAGCGAGAATAGAGATAAGTGTGGTGAGCAAGCAGAATGTGATGCCGGATGTCATGATGATCTTCATAGAATAGGTGCTTACTATACGTGAGATGAATGCAGAAATCACGGCACTTCTTCTGCGCCAAATTACTGAACTTTTGCGACGCACAGGTCGGGTTTGGCTGCTGGCGCATATGTGCAGTAATTTGGCGTAAGAGTGCAGCTCTTTTTTTGCTCGCTCCGGGTATGATGTGATACCTCGCTTTCCCCAAAAGCAGTCATTCAACAAGCCAATAAAACTAAACCCACGAACACCTTGAAAATGAAAACCCACTATATCGCGTTTCTTGTTACAGCATGTTTTGCCATGTCACACAGCCATGCTGCTGTGATTGCCAGTTATGATTTTACCGGCGGTTCGGAGATGGCGACAACCTTCGATGCGAACGTGACGGCTGGTGACGTCACTTTGGGAGCTGGTCTTACTGGTGGTGACGCTGGATTCTCTAGTTTTGGCGGACATACCAATGCATTTGCCAGAACAACGGTGACATTCGGATCTGGAGTAGATTATCCTAACTTCACCAGTGCTAAGGCCGCAGACGATTACTTTACCGTGACCATTACTCCTGACGCAGGCTATGTAATGAACCTGACTACTTTCTCGTTTGATTATGGATATACTGCCACTGACACCTTCACCAATGTCAGCAACAGTCTTCGCGCTTATGTTACCACGAGTGCCGACAATCACGCTAATTTCTTTAATGGTAATACGGATGGATTTACCACTATTACTAATCCCACTGCTAACAGCGTGAACTATCCGAATTTAAAATCGTTGGATCTCAGTGGTGGTTCGTTTCAAAACATAGCCTCATCCTTCGAGTTTCGAATCTATCTCGGTGACTCATACGATGTTAATAATCTTATTCACCGCATTGATGATGTGGTGTTGAATGGTGAGGTAGTTGCCGTTGTCCCCGAGCCCTCTTCTACGGCCCTGCTTGGCCTCGGTATGGGTGCCCTGCTCCTACGCCGCAGAAGGAGCTAAAAGAGTGAATGGTGAATGGTGATCCACCTGAGGCGGAGTGAAATGGCAGCTTAGAAGACAGCCAAACTGAGGAAGTTTTGCTGTCCTATCGATATCGGTTCTAAAAACTGCACTATTGCGACATATTGAATATGCCAAAAAGAATCGCCGTACTCGTCGACACCTCCACGGGGTGGGGTCGGAGAGTGGTGCGTGGGGTGGCGAATTACGCCCTAAGGCAGAGTGGTTGGCAGATCAAGGTGGAACCGAGGGGTATTAATGAACAGATGTTCCTGCCGGAAGGATGGCAGGCTGACGGTGTGATCGCGCGCATGAGTAGCAAGAAGCTCTACGACGAGCTAGTGGCCTTCGGTAAACCGGTGGTCAACGTCTCCGGGATTGAGCTCAAGGGAGTCAATGTGCCGCGGGTCACGAGTGACTACCGAGCCTCAGCAAAGTTGGCAGTCGGGCACTTCGCCAGCCGGGGTTTTCGTCACCTCGCCTATTGTGGTCCCGACAAGTTGAGCCACGTGGCGCGTCATTGTGCGGCTTTTGAGAAAGAAGCCGCCGAGGGTGGATTTTCCTGTGAAGTATTTCGCCGGGACAAAGGCCTGAAGAATAAATCTTGGCAGCAGACTCGGGAAGCGTTGGTTCATTGGCTTGAAAGCCTGCCCAAACCGGTCGGGGTTTTCACCTGGGGCTCGGAGCGTGGCCGCAGTGTCCTCAACGCCTGCCTGGAAGCTGGCATTGCTGTGCCTGAGCAGGTTGCCGTGCTGGGTGGTGATGACGATGAGCTGCTCTGTGATACTTGCACGCCACCGCTCTCGGCCATCGTGACCCCGGCCGAGCAAGCCGGCTACGAGGCGGCACGAATTTTGCACGTCATGATGGAGGGCAAGCCCGCACCCGGTGAGGATGTACTGCTGGCCGCGGATGAGGTGCACACCCGGCAGTCAACCGATATTCTTGCAATCGAAGATCAGGACGTCAGTAGGGTGGTCAGTTATATCCGTGAGAATATTCAAGTTTCCTCACTGCAAGTTGCCGATCTAGCCGATTTGGTTTCGATATCGCGGCGAGCACTGGAGCGACGCTTCAACCGAGCGCTCGGCTACGGGCCGGCTCATGAGATCCAGGCAACACGTAACCAATTGGTCAAAAAACTCCTCAGGGAGACGGACATGAGTATTACCGATGTTGCCGCGAGGGCGGGATACGCCTCTCACGAGTACATGATCCGAGCCTTCAAAAAGGAGACCGGTAAAACCCCGCTCAAGTACCGCAGCTGGGTGCGTGCCAGGTAATCTTGTTAGGCGGGCTTTTTGGCAACAGGTCTAATGCACGCGCATACGGAATAAGGATGCCGGTCCACCCTGTGTCGTGAGGACTTTCAACTCGAGTGAAGTGGTGGTGACGGGCTCGGGAAGCTCGATGCTGAGATGGGCGCTGTGGTTGCCGCGGATTTCAGCGAGGGTAGCACCCGAAGCGTCACAGAGGTCGAGGTCCTTGACCATGAAGGGAGAGACCTCCTCCGGGTGGGTCATCAGCACGGATTCCATGGGGTGATCCCAGTCCGGGTCGAGCTCAAGGGTGATGTGGGAAATGGTGACCTGCTGTTCCCAGGTCATCGTAAGAGTGGGTTGTGGGTCGCTTGGATCTGCAACCCAAGCATTAGGCTGGGTTGTGGGTCGGGCGGGTCCGTGGCTGAGATTGTCCGTGCCGAAACATGCCAGTGGTGGCTCCATCCGGAGTGCCAGGTTCTGACCTTTGGGCCGGCGCTCGGGTAGCCAGAACTCGAAGGACTCGACACCGATGTCTTCCGGGGGAGACTGCTTGTTGGTGGTGGCCACCGCCTTGTTAAAGCTGGCAAAGGTGGCGAGCACGCCTGTGCAGCGTTCCTCGCTGAGGCGCAGGGCGGCATCCGGGTTTTGGGTGAAGGTGAGGAAATAGTAGCCTGCGCGGTCGAGCTCGGTGTCGAGTGTGATGCTGAGTTCACGTTGCCCCGCGGAGAGCTCGTAGTGGTTGGTGGCGATAGGCTCCTCAGGGGTGAAGTTGCCGTCTTTTTGCGAGCGCACGAGAGAGACTTCCAAGCTGGTTGCTTGTTCAGCTTGCACTTCCAGGGTGAATTGCGGGCAAGGGCCTTGTTGCAGGGGCAGGAGCATGGCGGCGGAAACATCGAGTGGGCGCCAATCATCGCAGGGTGCAAGTTGGCTCAGGGAAAGGGTCGAGCTTGCCGTGACCTTGGCGGTTTTGGCGAGGTCTTCGCTGTCCCGATCTGGTGTGTGGGGCAGGAATTGACCTTGGCGATGAAGTGCGCTTTGCAGCTCGGTGAGTTTGTCCCCGCTGCTCAGATCACGCGGCTCACAGCCGTGTTGCTGACATAGGGCGGCTGCAGTTCCTATTGCTTGACCGCCGGAGCCACAGGTTGCCATGACTCGGGTGGATCCGAAGGCGACGTGGGTGGCACTGATGATGCGGCCGGCCAGGAAGAGGTTGCTGATGTTCTGGCTGTAGTAGCAGCGGTAAGGGATGCCGTAGACGCCCTTGGAGTGCCACTGGGTGCAGCCGGGTTTTTCTGAGTAAACGCCATCAGCAGGATGGAGGTCGATTGCCCAGCCGCCGTGGGCGACGGTGTCCTTGAAGTGTGCTTGGTCGATGACGTCCTGCTGCCGGATCATGTAGTCACCCTCAAAGCGTCGGCTCTCCCGCTTGCCGGGAATGTGGCCGACCCACTCCAAGGTCATGGTTTCCGCCTCGGGGAACTCGCCGGAGTTTTTGATATGATCCCAGACACCGTAGACGACCTTCCAGAGTTCCCATTTGATTTCCTCGGTCTCATGGATGGTGTCGAGCCGGCCGCCATATTCGATCCACCAAAAGTTACAGCCCTGCATGTTGGTGTTGAACTGGCGGTAGCGCGGTATCTTGGTGATGTCCTTGAGCGCCCAGTCAGGAGCAGTGAAGCTGACGGGGGTACCCACATCCTTGGTGTAGAAGTAGAGGGAGTGTCCTAACAGCTCGCCATAGGAGCCGTCCGGAGCGAAGCCCTCGCCGAATTCTTCCTTGGACTCAGCACCCATGCGGAAGGCCGCTCCGGCCATGAAGCCGACAATACCATCACCCGAGGCGTCGCAGAAGCGGGGGGCACTTAGGTGGTAGCGCGTTGAGTTCTGCGCGCAGAAGGCGTGCACCGCGGAGATGGTATCAGGGGCATGCTTTTCCAGATCAAAAACAGCGGTGTTAAGCAGCAGGGTAAGGTTTTCCTCCGTGCGGCATTTTTCCAACAGAATGGTGTCAAAGATAAGCGCGTTGCCTTGGCGGTTACGGTAGAGGTTCTCCTCGAGGATTTCATTCACGATTCCTCCCTCTCGGGCCCAACGGTTGTTGTTTCCCATGTGGGAAGTGGCACCGAGGATCCAGAGGCGCACTTCACTCGAAGCATTGCCCCCAAGCACGGGGCGATCTTGGACAAGCACGGTTTTGAGCCCCTGACGAGCTGCGGCGATGGCGGCACAGGTTCCGGCGAGGCCGCCGCCGATGACGACGAAATCAGAATCAAGAGATTTGGTTTTGAGGGGGCGGTTTTCAGCAGCGGGCTCGATGATCATTGCTTTTTAGTGAGGCGATAGGCGGGTTACTTCTCTCGTAACCACGTTCTTTTGTTGGTTTTAAAATCCTTGGTGATGGTGAAGTGATCGCGCTCTTGCCCGAGAACATCGTAGGCGACGAAGTTGAGTGTGTTATCCTCGATGGTAATAACTTGAAAAAGTTGGACCATGTTGGTGCGCTTGTCGGGCTGATAGCCGTCTTTGTCGTAACGCTCCATGTCCTTGGGGTCCGAAGCATATTGCTTGGGCCCACTGACAGAGGTGACATAAACCGCCCCGAGGTCGCCTTCCTCTCCTGTATCGGCATCAATGTGGCGCACGTGCCCGCGGGCGTAACTGTGGTCATGGCCGTTGAGGACGAGGTCTACACCATATTGGTCAAGCAGGGGTTTCCACTGCTCACGCCCATATTTGAAATCCCGCTTCACTACTGGGGAGAAAATGGAGTGGTGGCAGGTGACGATTTTCCATTTGGCAGTGCAGTTTTTGAGCTGGCGTTCGAGGTAATCGCGTTGATCCCCATGCTTCGAGTTGGAGTCTAGCACGATGATGCGGATGTCCTGGTAGTCGACCGTATAGGCAGTCTCGTGGAGTTCCTCGGGCAAGTCTTTTTCGACAGGAAGCGTGAATTGGGGGCGCCATTGGATAGCAAGTTTGCGCTTTCCCCCCAAGGGTTTGTATTCGTGATTGCCCGCTGCGGGAACGGATGTCCATTGACGGTGAATAAAACCTCCTGCCTTGAACCATTCAGCCCATTGCTGATCACGGTGAGCCTGATCAACGAGGTCACCGGCGTGGATGGCAAAGGCCGCGTCCGGAGCGGTTTGGTAAGCCATGCGAATTAGGCGTGACCAATGCGAGAGGATGTTATTCTGGGCATCACCAAAGTAGACGAACTGGGTTTTGTTGTAACCTCTTTTGGCAGTGCGGAAGTGCAACCACTCGGAAAAATTATTTTCACCCGAACCGACACGATAAGCGTAGAGCGTATCAGGCTGGAGGTTTTCAAAGTTAACACTGTGGTAATGAACAGTGAGTGGAGCATTCTTTGTGTCCACGCCCATATCGAAGGGCTCTACTTGAGCTTTTACGGTGACTGCTTTCTCGGCAAAATCAGAGTTTACTCCCGCAATGGCAATTTGGGCGACGGCTTGGGGAACGGTGTTGTCCGTGCGCCAGGTAACCGCACGGCTGGTGGCTGGGTCGCCAAGAAAGGTCAGGATGATGCGGTCTGGATCCTTGCTGGGGATCTCCCAATGATGCAGGTCCTTGTGGTCTTCATGGGCAAAGGCTGAGCTGAAGGCAAAGAGTAGCAGGAGTGCGCTTGTATGTATTTTCGACATGTATGGGTTACGGTTTGATTAGGATTTTCTTTCGCTGACGGTTCTCAATCTTATGACTTGCCTCTGGTGAGGTAGAAAATAGTAGCTGAGATGAGGCAGAGAATGGCACCGAAAGCGGCAAGGATGCCGTGCGAGCTGTCATTGGCGAGGATCAGGGCAAACATCATGGCTCCACAGATGGCGAGGCAAACTGCAACGACCTTGGCAGCAATCGGGTTGGATTGGGCGGGGTGCGCTTCTGCTTCGTCGCTTACTTTCGCTTTCAGCGCGCAGAGGTTTTGGTAGCCAGGGTTTTCGCCTTTGCTGGTGAGTTCAAGTATCGTGAGGACGGCAACGGGGTAGATGACACCAAGTAAGGTTTTGAGAAAATTGCCGTTCGCGACCACCCAGCTATTGAGTGCTTCCAAGTGGCTGAGGAAACCATCTGCCCCAAAGCCGAAGCGAACTAGTGCTCCTAGTCCAAAGCCACTGAGGCCAGTGATCCAGACGGAGCGACCACCGATTTTACGGCTGAAGATTCCCCACAAGGCGGGTGCAAGTAAGGGGACAACCATGAGCTCGGTAATACTGATGATGAGGTCTTTGACCTGTCCCCATTTTTCAATCTCTAAGGCGATGACCACCAACAAGGCGCCCAGTAAAATGGTGAAGAAGCGGCCGGCTTTGAGCAGGGACTTCGGGTTGGGGGCCTTTGTCAGCGGGCGGTAAATGTCGTTGGTGAGAACTCCAGAGAATACATTGAGCTGGGAGCTGACCATGCTCGCTGTGGCGGAGAACATGGCGGCGAGCATCAGGCCGACCATGCCGACGGGAAGCACGGACTTGCAGGCGAGGATGTAGGCTTGCTCGGCATCGGCTTCGGGATTGGTGATGCGGTAGATCATCGGGGGTAGAAGCCAGAGCAGGGGGCTGAAGAGATAGAGAGCGCCAAAGAGGTAGGTGCTCTTGCGTGCGTCTTTCTGGGTCGGCACACAGAGGTAACGCTGCACGAAGGCCCACTCCGCCCCGATCATGAAGAAGTGAATTGCCGCCCAGCCGGCGAGGAAGAAGACGGTGTATTTCTCCTCCTTGACCAGATCAAAGAAGCCCTCGGGAGCTTGCTCGATGAAACCTCCAACACCACCGACTTGATGCAGAGCCAGTGGCACAACAAAGAGCACGGCAAGGTTGAGGATGATGAACTGGAGCACATCGGTCATCAGTACGGCCCAGAGGCCGCCGATCATGGTGTAGAGTACTACGATGGAGCCGAAGATGAGGATAGCGTAGCGTAAGGACAGATTGCCCGTCTCAGGGTCGCGCAGTGGATTGCCCTCGCCCAGTGGCATCAGGGCAACCAGGATTTTGGCAAGCGCGTATAGAGCAGCGGCAGTACCGATGACGCGCAGCACCATCATCGACCAGGTGTAGAAGTGAAGCGCCCCGGTGCCGAAGCGGATGCGGATGTATTCGGCGGGAGTTTCCACCCCCATCGCCTTCCAACGACTTGCTACAAAGTAGCCAGCGAGCAGGGCGGCAACACCATACATTAAGTTGATCATCACCGCGACCATGCCGACATCAAAGGCGATGCTGCCCCAGACTACGAAGGTGTTCGCCGAGAACATGGTCATGAAGGCACTCAGGCCACTGGTCCACCATGGGGAGCTGCCCCCAGCGCTAAACATGTCCGAGGCGTTCTTGACCAGCTTGCCAAGGAACACGCCCAGGAAGGCAGTGCCCAGTAGGTAAAAGATAAGAACGATCCAGTCGGTAGTGGGCATGGTGAGATGGTGGAAGGTTATTTCACTAGGTAATGGTGGTCTGGTGAAATTTCAAAAGACAGGGCAGAGGTGTTTTCGTCCATATGAGTAGTGACAGATTTGCCCGTGGTGGTGTCAGTGACGGAGCGAGTTTTGTTAGGCTCTGCCCAAGTAATCTCACTGGTGGAGGTGCCGTCCAGATGATACACGGTGTGGCTCTTGCAGGTTTGATCGGTGGGGTATAGATGGACGGTGAGTGGCGTGTCATCTGACGAGCGAGTCACAAGGATGCCTTTGCCGCCAACGAAGCAGGGCGTCTTGGTCACTGGCAAGGGGAAGTCTTTCAGGAGCTTGGGGCCGCTGTGTTTTTCTCCGGTGTCATAATCAAACCAGGTGCCCTCTGGTAGATAGAGGTCCATTTTACCTGAAGCATGATTTTTGAGTAGGGGGGTGCAGAGCAGCGAGTCTCCGATCATCCACTGGAAGTTGGGGGCTGCCGTAGCCTCTGGATCATCGGGGTAAGCGATGCCGAGCGGAGTCATGGTATACGGGTAGCCGCTGAGGTAGGACTTCATCGCGGCGTCGTAGAGTGTGGGAACAATATGGTAGTGTAAGTCGAAGGGTTTTTTGAAGATGGCTTGTTGTTTCTCAGTCCAGTGGGAGGAAGTTTCTCCGACAGCCAGCCCCGCGGTGAGGGAGAGAAGCCAGGCGTGGCGGACGACAAGCTCAGAGTAGTTTTTCATTTTCTTGAAGCCGACCGTGTCCGAGTAGGCATTGGGTGCGCCACTTGCCGCGTTCTGTAGGTAGTTGATGGGAATGCGGCGGCTGAGTTCATTGACATGAGTATCGTTGATGCGCAGCAGGGTGCCGGGGGAGGTGTAGCTGCCGCAGCGTGCCATCACGAGTGCATCGTCTTTTGCGATGTTGGCAATGTTGGCTATAGGGTGGTTGAAAACATCTAGATGCGTAGCGCCCAGATGCATCATGGTGTCCTCCTTGATACCATCCACCTGCCACTGCTGATAGAGCTCTGCGTACCACTTCGCGGCTTTGGGATTATTGCCATCAACTAGGTAGCAAGGGACGATGGGGAAACAGTTGGAATGTCTTTTCCAGAGCTGACCATCAGGTTTTTTGAGAAAGTAATTTTGATCCAGCGCTTCTTGAGAGAGAGGATTTCCGCGAAATGTGTCGACCACCATGTTTTGATCGCGTTCTTTGGTGACGGGTTTGTAGGGGCCACCCGGAGGCACGAAGTTGGTGCGCAGGCCGATCATCCACTTGACGTCACGCTGGTGGAGCTGCTCTTTGAACTCCATAGCATCTGGAAACTTCTTTCCCCATTTACCATAGCTGGTAGTCGTGCCTCCATCTTCCCAAAAGCCAGAGCCGCTGACCGCCCAGCGGACAGGGTAGCCGCTCTCCTGAAAACGTGAAATGGACTCGAGCATGGTCTTGGAATTTGTTTGCCAACCGAGGGCGGCCCATGATTCCCAGCCGAGCTCGAAGAGGCGGGACTTGGGTTTCACCAGCGGATAGCCACGGCTTTTTAGCACCTTCTGATAACTTGCATAGAGATCGGGCATCGACCCAGTAAAGAAGGAAAACACGGCAGCTTCGGAGGTTTTCACCGCCATTTTATAGCCGGATTTACTGAGTGTTACCACTTGATCTTGGCCGTCGAAAGTGACGCTGGCGAAGTTGTTTTGTGGGAAGATGATAAAGGAGCTCAACCATCGGAGCTTCCCGCCATCGTGTCTTATTTTGTAGGTGGTTTCCTCTTTATTGATAAGGTTGAGGGTCTGGTTCCAGCCACCGACATCCCCAAGCCCGTATGCCACGGGCATGCCGCCGAGCTGGACGGCAAACAGATGGGGTTTAGCGTGGGTGGCAGGCAGCTCTGGGACAAAGCTGAATTGGGTGTGCCCGTCATCGTGGGAAATGGTGAGGGTTGCCCGTTGCCCTTTCTGGGAAACCAATGCGAAGCGATGACCGTCCAATCGTTTCTCCACACTCAAGGCCGATCCATTCAATGAGGCGCCTGCGCCATGGTGTGCAGGTGCTGTGGTCTTGCCCTCCGCATCGACAAAGGAGAAACGCAAGCCCTGCTCGTTGATACGCAGCTGCCCATCGCCGATGGGGATAGGCGTCAGCTCTGCAGCTTGCGCGCGCAGGGCAGGATAAGCGAGCAAGGCTAAGATCAGGAGCAGAATGTTGATTGGCATATTGAAGGTGGCTGGCGTGATGGGACAAGAGCTAAGAAGGGGTATGGGGCGAGAGCTGGGGAGGGTTATGGGAGCTGGGGAAGGGTATGATATACCTTAGGAGTATACGTGCCAGCGATAAGAATCATTCTGCACTTTTACGACAGATGACTGCACTATTACGCCAATGCTTTTGTTGTTTTGACAAGGTTTGTGGTTATATTGTAGATGATAGCAGTTAATTTACGACAAGATGAGCAAGGTCATTAGGATAGCGGTATTGGTGGACACCTCGACGGGGTGGGGCCGCCGCGTGATCCGTGGTATTGCCGATTACGCGACGAAGCAAACGGGCTGGCAGCTCACGGTGGTGGAGAGTGGTAGGGATGAGAAACTAGCTCTGGGTAGAGGCTGGCAAGGGGATGGGGTGATTGCACGGATTGGCGATTTGGAGATGTATCGTGAGCTCAAAGCGTTTGGGAAACCGGTGATTAACGTCTCAGCTATTGAGCTGAAAGGAGTTGATTTTCATCGCATCACGGGTGACGTGCGAACAGCGGCAGAAGCGGCTGTGGAGCACTTTGCACAGCGGGGCTACGAGCATCTGGCATACTGTGGCTTGGAGGACTTGCAATACGTGGCACGTCATTGCGAAGCCTTCGAGGCGGCTGCGCAGGCACGGGGGTTTTCCTGTGAAGTCTATCATCCGAGTCAGAGGCAGGGGCAGAGTGGTTGGCAAGAAAAGCGTGAAGACTTGCTCGCCTGGCTCACGGAGTTACCTAAGCCCATCGGCATATGGACCTGGGCTTCAGCCCGTGGACGCAATGTGCTCAATGCCTGTCTGGATGGCGGGATCGATGTGCCGGAGCAAGTAGCGGTACTGGCAGGAGATGATGATGAGCTCCTTTGTCAGGTGTGCACGCCGCCACTCTCAGGCATGGTGACTCCGGCAGAGCAGGTTGGTCATGAGGCAGCGCGTTTACTGCACGCCGTGATCAAAGGCGAAGAGCTGCCTGATGAGGATTTGCGCATCGCAGAGGCTGAGATCAATACCCGGGAATCGACCGAGACCTTGGCTATTTCCGACCCGGATGTTAGGAAGGCGATGCACTACATACGTGAGCATCTACAGAGCCAGATACTTCAGGTCAGCGAGCTTGCTGAGGCATTGGGTTTATCTCGCCGGGCACTGGAGCGCCGCTTTGTGAAGTCCCTTGGCCATGGCCCTGCCCATGAAATTCAGAAGAGTCGTCTCAAGCTCGTGGCTAAATTATTGAGGGAAACGGATATGAGCATCAGCGATATCGCAGCAAGGGTAGGATACTCTTCTTCTGAATACTTGATGAGAGTATTCAAAAAAGACAGGGGTTATACGCCGAACCAATTTCGTGTTCAGAATACCGAGGGAGCTTGAGGCGCTTATTCAGAGTTTGACCCGATTCCTCTTCAGGAGCTCCTAGAGCCGCTGCTTGTCCGCAAGTAGACGTTGCTTGAGCCGCTCATAGTTTACGCCTTGCACCGCTAAATCATGAAGCCGGGCTCCATGCGGATCGAGCCGTAGGCGACGTCGAAGGTGAGCTCGATATGGGACTAGCCAGCTTGAGGGATTTTTATAAAAGTCCTCTTGCCTTGAGGTTGTTGAGGCGGCGGCCAACATCGACTAGGCCATCAATGACCACTTCGCTGTAGCTGCGGCCATCGGTGGTATCTACTCCGTGCCCGTCGACAGCGTCTCTGAGGGTTTCAAGAGCTACGTCCTCATGATGGAATAGCTCAACGAAGGCGTGTTTGAGCTGACCTGTTTTCGCTGCAGATGCTAGTAAGGCGCCGATCCAGCCGTCATCTGTAGTGAGGCAGCCGCGGGTGGTTTTAGCGGATGCGTGGAAGAGTCCCATCTCGTTGGCTGCCGCTAGCTCAGCGATGGCGGCCTCGTTCTCAGGAATAGTGAGTCCAGAGTCACCGCAGTGGGCGGCATCAACCATGAGTAGGAAGAACTTGCTGCCGACGATCTGATTGGCACGCTCAATGACTTTCCATGCCTTAGGAATGTTGGTGAAGGTAGCGAACTCGATGCCGCGAAGGAACTCAAGGTGCCAGTGCTCAATGCAGCTGTCAGCAATATTACAGTCGTTGTAGACGCGTGCATGAACCTTAGCGAGCTGTTCAACGGCAGCATCGTATTCAGCGCCCTCTTTTGCTGGGGCTCCACTCATCCACTCTTCAAACGAGGTTGAGGCGACGTTGGTGATGCCATATTTCTTTGCTGTATTTATGCCATCGCTTAGTAGCTCAACGACCTTATCCTCGTCAGCAGGGTTAAGGGGATTAGCTCCGCCTACCATCATGATGATATGTATTTCTAAGTCGAGCTCGCGGAGGCCGGAGATCATGTCGTCGGTATCGGACGCAGCTACGCCAGGAAAGGTGGAAATCTGAACAGCTCCAATTTTGACAGGGGAGGCTTGGCAGAGGTGAGCCATCTCAGATACTACGATCAAGGTGCCATGATCATCTCTCGGGAGCTTGCCGTCGTCATCAGGGACGAGGCCGCCGACGAATTTAATATGGGTAGGGACTACGCCGAGGATGACGTCAGATTTTAAAGTGATTGTTGAGGACATTATTCAGATGGTGGTTGGTAGATAAAGTATGCTGAATCGAGTTAGTGGTGAAATCGTTCGGTGAGCAATGAATAGCAGAGTTTTTGATATGATAAATTGTAAAGCTCTATGGGCTGTTGGGATTACCAATTCTGCGAAGCAGCTGTAGTGCCTGCTGATAGTTGCGGTCGATGCCGAGGCAATTACGGCATGCTTCAAAGGCTTCCATTTTCTGTCCCATGCGTAGATGAACGGTAGCACGAGCATAAGGGATGGAGGGGTCACTTGGGTTGAGTTGCTCGGCCCTGTAGAGTGACTGAATGGATTCATTGAGTTTGTTCTGACTGGCAAAGAGTAAGCCAAGATTCTTATGGGCAGGGTAGTAGCCGGGGGCGACTTGAATGACTTTGCGTAGTAACAGCTCGGTCTTGTCCTGTTGTCCGAGTTCGGAATAAGTAAGTGCCTGTGAGTGAATGTAGCGTGGATTTTCGGGGTCGAGCTTGGCGGCAGCTTTGAGCTGAACGAGTGCATCTGCGGGCTTGTTCATTTGGCTCAGCAGGATCGCGTAGTATTCGTGGGTTGCAGCGGAGGTCTGGTCAAGAGCGAGGGCTTTTTTGATCCATTGTTCTGCTTCAGCAAGTTTGCCAGCTTCAGATTCAAGCTGAGCCATGCGCATGGCTCCGGTAGGTTGATCCGCGGTGAAGGTAATGGTTTCCTTAAGCTCCTTGAGGGCGTCTGATCGCTCAGAGAGGCGTGTGCGCCATGCCCAGGAAGCCGCTAGGCGAACTTCTTTGACAGGGTCTTGGAGCATGGGCTCCAGCCATGGGCCGTTGTCTGTGCTAAACTCAAGAATCTGACAAGCGGAAGCGCGGACGATTGACTCTTTGCTGCGCAAGGCTTGGCGCGCCAGTTTTTGAACTCGTGGGTCCGTGGCGAAGCCCTGCATGATTTGGATCAGAGATGCTTGCCAGTAGGGGTTGGGCTCCTGTTGGTATGCAGTGAGCATGGCCGCAAGGCTGTTTGGGTTGCCACTGTAGACATTGCCGATGGCTCGTGTGCGAGCTCGCTGACGCTTTCGCTCAGGGGTGTGAAGTTTGTCCCCATACCAAGTATTGGTCCACTTGATTGCCCAATCGGTGTCCTTGTCTTCGTGGCACTTGTTGCAGGCATTGGGGATGTTAAGTTCCTTCGTTAGCTGTGGGTCGGGGACGTGGAATCCATGGTCGCGGCGGTGGTCGCGCCCCATGTAGGTGGTTTGTGACATGTGGCAGTCGACACAGGAATGGCCAGAACCAACGTCGTTGTGCTTGCCGACACCGAAGTGCTTTGTGTGGGTCGCTGGGTCAATGATGATTGCCCCACTGATGCGTCCGTTTGAGCCGCCTGAGTGGCAGGACATGCACAAGGCGTTGTTGGTGAGTGGCAGCTTGAGCTGGTTGCTGTGCGGGTCGTGGCAGTCGGAGCATCGTACGCCTTTGTGGCCCATGTTACTGGTGCGTAGAGATGTCCAGACGTAGTCTTCGTCGAGAATCTGCCCGTCTGCGTAAAATAGGTTTGGCTGAACTGGAAGCTGGAGCTGGAAGTGGTCACCGAACTTGTCTCCAACGTGAAAATCATGATCGAAGGCGGCGCGCCTGCTATGACAAGTAGCGCAGTTCTCAAAGACTCGGTCAGGGTGGGTTTTTTTCATTTCCTGATGAGCAGGTATATCGATAAGGCAGCCGGATTTTTGATCTGCTTTTTCTGCGATGTTGCCGTGGCACTGAGTGCAGCCGACTCCCATTTCTTTCCATTGGCTGTTGTAGCTGTCTGTTTTTAGATCGTAGTTTTTGCGGTAGTCGGTCATGTGGCACCATGCACACTGGGTATTCCATGTCATGCCACGCCCAGTCCAGTGCCCCCAGTCTGCTTCGGTGCGCTGGTCGCCGTTAAAGACATCGAACCATTCTTTTTGGTGGGGATCCCACGCTGCACTCGGTGTTTGCCAACGACCACCACTGGCGGCGACGAGATACTGAATGAGTGGGTCAACGCCAATAGCCATGCCGACGCTGTGTTTCTTATCATTAGCGCTAATGCTGAATTTTTCTTCTTTTTGGGAAAAGTGCCACTTTTCGACTCCGTGGAATTTTTTGCCTGCGAACGGGTTGCTATCAAGTGTGAGGTCGACCAGTCTGTTAGCTTGGCCGTGATGTGATTTTTGCCAATGGTGGTGGATGTCTTTATGGCATTCTTGGCAACGCTGAGAGATGGCGTTTTGTCCAGGTTGTTTGTCCAGGTTGGCGTGAAGCTCTGGATGCGAGTTGTTACTGCTTTTAGTTTTTGTGGGTAGAGACTCCGACTCGTTGGCTTTGCCTTGATCTTCGCTAGCTTCGCGTTTGCTGCAGCAGCACAGCCCGAGAGCAAGCAGGCAAATAATCAAATATGGTTGGAATATCTTTATCACGGGAATGACGATAGCGGGGTGGGCAAGAAAGCTAGTGAAATTTCACCTCTTGGAAAAGAATTTGGCTAGCATTAAAAAGTGCGTGGATCGAAATAGGTGCCCATAAAGATCCGCTAAGTTCGTAGGCAAGTGCAAGCACGATAGCCAAAAAGATAAGAGGGATGAGTGCTGTAATGTTAAAGTGCACTACACCAAAAAGTAGAGATGACAGCAAGGTGGCGAAGAGGCGACCTGAGAAGCGTTTAGTGGTGGTGTAGATGTATCCTCGGAATACGATTTCTTCTGCAATAGGCGCGATTAGGATGGCGCTGATGGCGATCATGATGCGAACGGTAATCGCATTTGCTTCCTGGTAGGTTTTCACGGTCTCTTGTAGCTGAGCATCACTGCCGAACTGCTCTTCTAGCCAGCCGCTGTAGCCGTGGTATTCGAGGAAAAAGAGAAACATATAGGCAAGGATCACGCCACCCGGGGTGATAACCCACAGATAGCGCGCATGTTTCCAGTCCAGGCCGAGAAAATCTCTTACGCGAACGCCTCGCGCTCTGAGCATGACCGCAACGAGCAAAGGGGGTACGAGCTGTACGATGATACCCACAGCTAAGATGATGGGGGTAATGTGAACTTGAATCGGGTTTCCTTTTTCGTCGACAGCTGCGGGGGTAAGGTAATCTAAAAGAAAGACTGCATAGATGCAGAAGAAAATAGCGAGGCCAAGCAAGTCAAAGACGTTGAGGGCATCGGTGCTGACGAGGCCTTTACGATGCCAGTTCATCCCCGGTCTCCTCTGACGAGCGTAAAGGCTAAAAGGTAAAACCATTGCTAGCATGGCTACACAGAGGAAGTAGCCATAGATGAAAATCGAGTCCGCATTGATTGGAATCTCGGGAATGGTGATATTGAAGGGCATCAAGTGGGCGGCAGTGTAGTGCAAGAACCTGAAGTTTGAAGTTTGAATTTTGAGAGATTCGGTGCTGTGATCTGCACATGCCGAATTCTGGTGCCAATAGCTCTGAGGTGAGTAGTAAGATGTTGATCGATGCTGCTTCTGAACTAGTGCAGGCGTTGAAGCCGCTGCGTTTTGCTCAGCCTGTAAGTCATGTTTATTTGCCCACTGAGTATGCTTGGGACCGGCACCATGAGTACTTAGATAGATATGGTAGGGGTCATAAAAAAGTCATCATGCTGGGAATGAATCCCGGGCCGTGGGGTATGGCTCAAACGGGAATCCCTTTCGGAGAGATCCCTTCTGTTCGTGATTGGATGGGTATATCGGGCTCTGTAGATAAGCCTGAAAATGAGCACCCTAAGCGTCCCGTGGAGGGCTTTGATTGCAGCAGATCCGAGGTCAGTGGACGCCGTCTCTGGGGGTTATTCGCTGAGAAGTTTCCAGATGCAGGTGATTTTTTCCAAGATCACTTTATTGCGAATTATTGTCCTCTGGTTTGGATGGGGGAGACAGGTAGGAATATTACACCAGATAAGTTGCCAGCATCTGAGATGGTACCGGTGGAGAAAGCCTGCCGCAAGCATCTCGCTGCTGTGATTGCCTCAACCGAGCCCGAGTGGCTCATCGGTGTCGGTGCCTACGCGGAGAAAAAATTGAGGGAGACGGTGGAGGAGTATTTCCCCGATAAAGCATTTAAGATCGGCAAAATTCTACATCCCTCTCCAGCATCACCGATAGCTAACCGCGGGTGGGAACCGCAAGCGGAGCGCCAGCTGCTTGAGCTGGGGGTGTGGCAGTAAGGGATTGATCAGGGGATTACTCTTAGTCCTGAGACTGCGTTGCCTTGATGTAATCACCAACCCACTCAATGCCGTATTCGCCATTGACGAAATCGGGGTGGTTCATGATTTCTTGCTGGAACGGAATGGTGGTCTTGATGCCCTCGATCTTAAATTCAGAGAGTGCGCGCTTCATGCGTTGGATTGCAATTTCACGTGAAGAGGCTGTGACAATGAGCTTAGCAATCATTGAGTCGTAGTGCGGTGGCACGCTGTAGCCAGAGTAAACGTGAGTATCAATCCTAACTCCCTTGCCTCCGGGTGTGTACCATAAGGTGATGGTTCCTGGACTAGGTGCGAAGTTGTTATACGGATCCTCTGCATTGATTCGACATTCGATCGAGTGACCTCGCGGGTTCGTATTGAGCACGTGATCTGAGAGCGGTTCATCAGCAGCAACACGGATTTGCTCCTTGATGAGCTCACAGCCCATGACTTCCTCGGTGACGGGGTGCTCCACTTGGATACGGGTATTCATCTCCATGAAGTAGAAGTTCTCGGCTTTCTCGTCGACGAGGTATTCGATGGTTCCGGCGTTTTCGTAACCGATGGAGGTGATCAACTTGACGGAGGCTTTTGCCATTTGCTGGCGGAGTTCTTCAGAAATCAGCGGGGAAGGGCATTCTTCAATGATCTTCTGGTTGCGGCGTTGCATGGAGCAATCACGCTCGCCGAGCTGGACAAAGTTACCGTGGGTGTCGCCGATGACCTGGATCTCAATATGGTGCGGCTTGAGTACGAGTTTTTCCAGGTAGCAGTCTCCATTGCCAAAGCAGGCGATGGCCTCTTGGCTGGCCTGGTTATACATTTCAATAAATTCTTTTTCTTCAAAGCATGGGCGCATTCCACGGCCACCACCACCTGCAGTGGCTTTAATCATGACAGGGAAGCCGATCTCCTTGGCCAGCTTTAAACCGTGCTCGGCAGAATCAAGCATTCCCTCTGAACCGGGAGTGACAGGTACGCCGTTTGCGACCGCGGTTGCACGGGCGGTGTTTTTGTCACCCATTTTGCGGATAAGATCCGCTGAAGGTCCGATGAATTTAATCTGACAGCTTTCGCAAATTTCAACAAAGCGCGCGTTCTCTGAGAGGAACCCGTATCCGGGGTGAATAGCATCGGCTCCGGTAATCTCAGCGGCCGCAATGATACGGTCTGGCTTCAGGTAGCTGTCTTTGCTTGGCCCTGGCCCAATGCATACTGCCTCATCAGCAAGCTGAACGTGCATGGAGTCGATATCGGCTTCTGAGTAGACGGCTACCGACTCAACGCCAAGCTCGCGGCATGCACGAATGATACGAAGGGCGATTTCACCGCGGTTGGCGACAAGAACTTTCTTGAACATAGAGAGATTATAAAGAGGCTGCTTTAGGGGCGGGGGAAAGCTGGGGTGGCCTTAGGAGATTTGGAAAAGAGTATCGCCGAATTGAACCGGCTCACCATCCTTGGCTACAATTGCGGTGACTGTGCCTGATGTTTCAGCCTTGATTTCGTTCATGACTTTCATGGCTTCGATGATGCAGATCGTCTGACCTTCACTGATGGTGTCGCCTACTTTAACAAAAGCTGCAGCATCGGGTGAGGAGGCTGAGTAATAGGTGCCAACCATAGGTGCAGTGATTGCGTTACCTGCCGGCGCATCAGCTGGTGCTTCACCACCCGCTGGAGCTGCTTGGGCTGCAGGAGCAGATGCTGGGGCAGCGGGCATAGCGGCCTGAGCTACCTGCACGATATCAGCGCCTTTTTTCATTTTCAGATCGACTCCTTCTTCCTTGAGGTGGAAGTAGCTGAGCTCGTGTTGGTCCATGAGCTCGACGATTTTACGAATTTCCTTAAGATCCACGGTAATAGTAGTTGGTTGTGATGAAGCGAGGGGGAACATCCCGAGTTGCTTGCTATGGAGGCGATACTAGTAGTCGGGTGATGCCCGCGTCAAGCGAATCTACTATGTGCATGGTCAGATCATTCTAGACGAAAAATACCAGTTTTGCTTAAAAAGCTGATTTCCTTAATTCGGTTTGATGTCTGGCTAAGAGCCTGTCAGGGTAGCGACAATGATTTCCCGCAAGAAAATTCATTATGAAGCCACAGGATGGCTAGGCCAATACCTGTATCACTTTGGGCGCTATTCAAGTATTCCTTTGGTGTATGATGATTTGTTGCGTTTTACCGGTTCTATTCCCTACGAAGACCCTAAAGGGAGGGAAACGCTCTGGCTGACGGTGATGTATCCCCAGGAGGTGATGATGGAGCTTCGGCCGCAGTTGACGAAAATTTATACGGATCTGAAAGTAGGAGGGGATTCAACGCACCATGAGCACCTCACGGTTGACAGGATTGATTTTGGTGAATTCGGAAATTCTCGCCCATTTAGGATACGCATTACCAATCAGTATAATGATAACTCGGACTATTTTTACGTGAAGCATGCAGACGCATCTCGCATCTATGGACTGGAGCTTGAGCACATATTATCGCCAAATAGAATCAACTACCTTGCTCGCGGTAATACGCTTATTGAGGAGCATATTGCCGGTATACCAGGAGATACGTTCATTAATCAATATCTGCCCAAGCCAGAGATTAACAAGGTCCGAGTGGCGAAGGAGTTTGTGAAGTTTAATGAACGATGCTTTATCCGACTGCTCGGCGACATGCGCTCGGTGAATTATGTGTTAGAAATAACTCCTGATTTTGAGGCGGTTCAATATCGTGTCAGGCCAATCGACTTCGATCAGCAAAGCTATCATGGTAGGGCTAAGACTTACATGGCCTATCACTTTGATAGTAATAAGGTGGTTACTCGGATGAGCTTTCGAGAGATGAACCGTCAGACGATCGCACAGTATGCTGAGGAGGAGCGCACGCAGATGGCGCGGCGCGCTCGGGCGGAGCGAGCTAGGTTGCAGGCATTGCTGCGCACGATGGAGCGAGAGGAGTTGGCGCCGATGGAGAATATCATTCGCCTCAGAAATGGCCTAAACCGAATACATAGTACGGATCAATTCACAGAATGTGAAACGATGGGGGCATTGACGAAAAAGCATATTGATTTGATGCTTTTTGACCCTGATTTTGCTTACCATGCAGGTCGTTAGTTTTTTGCATTTGCTATCGATTATCTGCAGCGTGATAAAGTAGCTAAGGCGTAGCCAGTGCCGTAGGCATAGTGATAGTTATATAGCGGGTAGTCCCACCAGCTGCCGTTTTTTTCCTGCTTGGAAATGATCAAAGCTGAGAGTTTTTGCTTCCAATGATTTTGTTCTTTAAGGGGTAAAAACGCAATGCATTCAGAGGCGTAGTAATGCCCGTAGAAATAGAAGTACCCAGAAACTTGAGCTGGAGCTTCGTGAGGCACTGGGCGTTTTCGACCATGGTCAAGCCAACCTTGGCGGTCAAAAAGCTTTTTGAGCCAAGTGCGAACTACTTCGTCAGTGACTTCGGTATCGCCAAATTTTCTCAGGGCAGCGTTGCATGCCTGAGAACGCCCGAGGGATCCGGCAGGTCTGTTGATGGGGCGTCGAGGCACCCATCGATGGCGGAAGGAGTAGGTGTAGGAGAAGTCTGGATTACGCTGTAGTTGAATTGATTCAACTGCCCGCTTAACGATGGTTGAGGGGAGTTCAATATCCATGGTGCTGCCGGCGTCATGCATGGCAAGCAATGCGGTGGCTGTTGTGAAACTCATGATGCTGCCAGATGGCTTTGCGGTAACATGATCAAAGTCATAATAACCCCATCCTTTGTTGATGTCTTCGTGGCGCTCTAGGCGCTTGATTTGGATCAAGGCTTGCCGGCGATATTCCTCTCGCTTGGATGGATTATCATGCTTGCGGTAAAGTGAGGCTAAGGCACGAAGACTGTAGGAGTGTGCCCAAATGCTGTAGGTCGCCCGAGGGTCAATGTTGCGTACATTGGGAAGTGTTTTTAGCAACCATGCTTCACCTCGTTCGATGGCCGCAAGTGTAGCTGGCCGATGATCTTGAGTTTCTAATAATCCGTGAAGGGCGAGTGATGAGCTAGCCGTCCGAAATGCTTGATGAGCATCGGGAACTGGGGCGTAGATATTGAGGCCTTTGGTAAGGGTTGCATTGCCCCATGAGCCGTTTTTGTTTTGATGAGAAATCAGGAAGTCGACACCTCTCTTGATGGCGGCGTCGAGACTCGTAGGGCTTGCCTGCGTCGTTTGCGCCGCCGCAGTGAGTGCTGTGATTAAAATGCCAGTCAGGAAGATGATTTTGATCATGGCATTGATGAGGTGGTCAGTTGTTGGGTGATATCATTTGATGATAACTTGGCCTTTTTCGAGGCCTTGGGTAACAACAGCCCATTTGTCGCTTGAGGTGCCAACGATCACTTTGCGGGTGGATGATTTGCCGTCGGCTAGCTTGATTTGGACGCTGTGACCACCGTCGGTCGTATCCTTTAGATAATCAACTGGAACTTGTAGTGCTTCTTCGATCACTTGGCTGATGATTTTGACCTCAGCTTTCATACCCGGTACTATATTGATGCCTGAGGGAAGACTCGCTGTGATGGTGGTGAGAAAATGGCCCTTGGTCGAGGGGTGGCTATTAACATTACTGATCTCTACGGGGAAGCGTTGATGTGTGTTTAGCTTCGTGTTTGCATATCCTTGTGCTCCTTTTCTGACACTGGCCAGTTTATCTTCGCTGGCCAATGAATATAAGGACAGCGAGGCGTTTGCCGGGATGATACTCATTAGTGTGGTATGTGCCTTGAGTTTGCTGTTGATGCGGAGAATTTTTGTAGCGGCTTCAGAAGTCCATTTACCATGTTTGATCTCACCATAATAGACGGTGCCGTCGATAGGTGATGTGATCGACATTATCGATTTGTCGGTTTTTAGCTTGGTGAGTTTTTCTTTGTTGTCCTGAAGGGCTTCGGTAGCTTTTGAGGCAGCCTGTTGTTTAATCTGAAGTTCTCTGGGGAGCTTTTGTTTTGCTTCGGTGTTGGCAATGCGGGCCTTTTCAGCGGCGCGTTTTTTTGACTTATGCTTGCGGGGGATTTCGGTGTTCAGGGCCCGGGCTGAATTGATGCGTGCAGTCTTAAGTGAGAACTCAGCACGCTCCACATAGTAGCGAGCTCGTTTGAGGATCATTTCTTCCGTTTCCTCGGTTTTGTCATCTTCGCTATACATTTTGAGCAGCTGCTCTAGTTCCTCTTGTTGAGAGGCGAGGTAGAATTCGGAGCTGAGGACACTACGTTTTGCGGTATCAATCTCGAGCGGCTGTTGTATTTTTTGATAGTGCTCGAGATTCTCAGCAGCTTCTTGTTCATTGCGCTGGAAGGTAGCAAGGCTGCGTGGGGTTGTTATTTTTAATTGTTGAAGCTCAAGTTGGGTTTGAGAAAGCTCGAGGGACTCTGTGGTGATTGATTTTTCGAGAGAGGAAATTTGTTTATCAAGATCACGTGAATCGAGGTCGATAAGGAGGGTGCCTTTTTTTACCCTAGCTCCGTGTTCTACCAGTGAGGTAATCGTGTAGTCGCTCCACTCCTCTGGTGTGATGCGGACTTCCTCAATTTGTGCAGGCAGGAAAACAGCCTCTAAGGGGGTCTCGATATGGAATGCTTTCGCCTCTATGGTGTATTCATCTGCATAAGCATAATGAATGCCAATGAGTGAAATGATGGTGAGTAAATAGCGCATGATTAAAACTGATTGAGGTGATCTACCATGCGTTGATGTGTGTGACCTGTGAAGCAGATAGTTCTAGTATGATTTCTTCCTCGCCAGCCAAATGGTGTGAGTGCGGCGCTTGCTGCCTTTGTGCGCCGCAGCAACAGTGTTCTCGCTGACATCAAAGCCAGCTTTACGCAGTAATTTAGTAAACGCCTTATCAGTACGTGCTGACCATACTGCCAGAATTCCGCCGCCTTTAAGCGCGTTCTGGATTTCACGCAGGCCATTGATCGAGTAAATTGAATCGTTGTTTTTGCCATGAAAGGCAGAGGGGCCATTGTCAACATCGAGAAGTATGGCGTGGTATTCACCGCTGGCTTGCCTGATTAATTTTTGTACCGGCTTAATTTTTATAGTGATGCGCTCATCATCTAATAACCCAGGGTTGAGGCCAGAGAGGTGGGTCCTATTCCAGGTTTCGATATCTGCGGTTAGTTCAGAAACGATGAATTGGGCTCTTTTTGCGGGTAGAGCTTTTGTCGCTGCAGCAAGGGTGAAGCCCATACCGAGACCTCCGACGAGGATGCGAGGTTGTTTGACTGGGCGGAATGGCGAGCAGGCAAGCTCTGCCAGTGTTTCCTCAGAGCCGTGAGAAAAAGAGGTCATTAATTGCTCTCCTCGAGAACAGATCATGAAGGTGCCGTCATGCTCGATTAATTCGAGCGGCTGTCCTTCTGGAGTTTTGCACTCTGCGAGTTTAAGGTAAGGTTTCATCGGTAGTTAGAGAAATGTTTTAGCAAAGATGCTGCGGGCGGTATATGTCAGACCATAGGGGCGTTAAACAATAACCAAATACGAAAATTAAGCAGTTGAAAATTCGCCTGCTGTCAGGCATTCTTTTTACATGAAAAAAATCTGCACGGCACTCCTATTATTGGGTTCACTGCTATCTTTAAGCTCATGTAACACATTTATCGGAGTGGGGCGTGATATTGAAAAATTAGGAGAAGGAATGCAGAACAAGGCAGATGGTAAAACCTGGTCAGGTAATGACAGGCATGTGCCAGCAGACTCTCCTTACTAATAGGACTCCTATCATTCAGGCTTATGAGGTTGAGGAGCACTAGTTCCTCGACATCACTTGGGGAATAATAACTGGGAAGGTTGTGTTCCCCCTTCGGATCTTCAGTTCTGTATTCTGTTTTGCGGCTGATGCTATCAAGCGCAGTAGGAAGTCGTCACTGCGCTGCACGAGGTGATTATTGATGGCTAAGACTTGATCTCCTATTAATAATTTATCGGCTAGTGGGCTAGCAGAATTCACCTTTGATACGATGACGTTTCCAACCCCCTTTGTTCGCTCTGCAGGGCTGCTATCGCGGACGTATAAGCCAATCGCTTCAAGGATGGTTTGAGGTTCTAGTTTGACATCAGATTCTGGTTGATTGTTTCCTAGCTGCACGTCGTCTTTGTTATAGTCAGCAGCCTTACCAATGACTGCCTGCAATGACCTTTTCGTGCCCTGGCGCCAAATCTCAAGCGCTATGCTCTCGTTGATCTTACTGCGCTGAATGAGTCCAATAAGCTGACTCATATTCTCAACAGCAGTATCTTGGTAGCTGATAATGATATCATCGATTTCGAGCCCAGCTTTGGTGGCTGGAGAATCGGGAGCAAGACCCATAACGCATACCCCCCCCGGAGCTTGGTAACCAAACTTTTCGCGAGAGTAAGGGTCTAAATCCCGTAGTGCCATGCCTAAAAAGCCACGGCTTGGGCGGCCTTTTGCCAAAATTGATTGTAAAGTTTTGAAAGCATCATTGGAAGGAATAGCAAATCCAATGCCTTGGAAGCCTGGGTTTTTCTTATCACTGGAATAAATACGCGAGTTGATGCCGATGATTTCTCCACTGACATTGACCAGTGGCCCCCCTGAGTTACCGGGGTTAATTGGGGCAGACGTTTGCAGAAGGTCGACCTGTATGTCGGATATGGGCCTCTTTTTGGCTGAGATTTTCCCATCGGTAACAGACGTTCCGATACCGAAGGGATTACCGATTGCGAATACGGCGTGACCGACTTCTATTTTTGACGAGTCCCCAAATTTGAGAGCCTGGAATGACCCCTTGCTATCAATTTTAAGGACGGCAATATCTACAGTTTTATCTGTGCCGATTACGGTAGCATTATGAACTGTACCATCATGTAATGTGAGACGAATGCGAGGGTTTCCTTGAATCACGTGATGGTTAGTTAGCACGTGACCTTCTTCGGTAACAATGACCCCAGAGCCCTGCCCCTGGAAAGTGCGTGGCTGAACCCAAGTGCGGCCATAAAAATCACGAAAACGCTCTCTTCGAATTCCTGAGGTATCAATGCTAACTACCGATGGCACGACGGCTTCTACCAAAGCAGCACTCTCTCGATTGATTGCGGAGAGCACTTGCACTTTGTCTGAACCAATAATAGGAGCTAAGCGGAGTGTGAATTTATCATTTTCTTCGGCATTCCCTACAGTGCCACCTGATAAGATGTTGATGAGGCTGTCTCCATTCTGGATTTTACGGGCAACAAATACTGCCAAAAAGGCACATACAAAAACCGCAAGTAAGATCAGGAGGCGTCGGAATCCGTTATTCATGTGAGTTAATCAGTGAAGGGTTGTATATCCAGCAAATTGCAGGTTATCTAGCCAATATTCATTGATGTCGCAGTGAATGCAATGGGAAAAACGAGATGGGCTGAATCACGTGCTTACAACCAGCAAGCGTCAAGACTCGGGCAAATTGAAAACGACTTTTGTGGTCGTGGTTGAGCTAATTATTTTTCCCTGCCTTGTTAGCTTCAAGTTCGTTATCGATTTCATCAATCGCCATGATGCGTTCGATAAGCGAATCGCCATGATCACGCATCTCCTCGAGGAGTTCTTCGGCTTTTTCCCTTTTAGAGTCGTTGTTATTGCGTCGAGCAATGCGCTGTCTAAGTGAGGCTAGTTTTTTAATGTCACTGGCAAGATCGACGGTGTCTTGATAGAGTTCCTTATCGTCTCGCTCGACAATAGGTTCAAGTTTGTCAAGTTGTGTTCTCAATTCATCGTGCTTGTTTTGCAACTCCTCAATGTTGCCTTTGCCTGATTCATTTTGGAGAAAGCTATTAAGCTCCTTGATAAGAGGATGTAGTTCAATACGGAATGTTCTTTTGCTCAAATAAATAGGTCTGCTGCCGCTACCTTGAAGGAGGAGGGTGCTGGCAGATAGATGATACGGGGCCAGTGCGATCATTTCATCGAGTTTGTCCCGGATTTTATAATCTGCGGCTAATTGGGCAACCTCCTTGTTAATTGCAAGCTCTTGGATCTTGGTAAAGATTTCACTGGCTTGCTGAAGGTCTACGCTGCTTTTTTTAACTGCGGCATCAAGCGCTTGATCGATATTTGATGCTGATAAAACTTCCCATCGAGTGAAGAAGTCTGGTTCTTTGAAAACGAGAAGTTGCTCGAGGGGTTCAAGGCTTTGCTCTGATACGATCAGCCGTCCACTGTCATTGGTGCTCCTCAGCACGCGCAATAATTCCCAAAAATTGTCAGGCTCGATGAGCTTACCTTGCGGGTCGATATCAGCTATAATACATAGATCATCTCTCAGTGGCCGGTTCGCCAGAGATGATTCGAGCATGAGTGCTAAGGGGCCAATTAATTTGAACTGCCGCTCTATGCTGTAGCGTATATCTGTAAACTCGACGTGTCCTTGTGTGCTCGGAATGTTCGCGTGTTTTTTATCAATCAGGCTTTTTAGTTCTGCGCTGATTTGAGGTTTTTGGTTACTTGCTCGTAACAATTTAATGAACTGTTTTTTACTTGTTTCGGGATCGCAAGGATCGAGCTTGAGGCTGACTCGTGCCAAGCTGGGGGTCGATGGTTCTGCTGTTGCTGATGGTTGCTCACTGAATATGGCTTTCAGATCAGCCTCTTCGTTTTTAAGGATGGCGGGAATAAGAAGGGACTGTTTGGTAAGGTGAAACTGCGTTTTGCTTTGTTTTGCTATGGTTTGTTTTTGTGGTGTTGGCGTCACAGGTTTTGAAGCTGGCGGCAGTGGTGGAGGGGGGTTCTTTGGTAGCGCTGGAGCTGCTTGCTTTGCTGTAACTTTGTAAGCTGTGATCGCTGGGAGACTACCTTTCCAATCGGCTTCATCTTTATCTTTGTTGGCGTTGGGCTGTGTGGCTTTGCAGGCATCCTTTATTAGGCGTGCTAATTGATTGGCTTGTGCTCCAGCTTTGGGTTGGGATAGCAAACGCCTTATACCCTGAGCTTCGTTGAGGCATTGATTGATAAGGTGTTGAGGTGTGCTGGGTGGTGTTTTCCCTGAGGATAATGCTTTGTTGATTTCGTATGGTCGCTTATTTTTTGGGTCAAGCTGCATGGAAAGCAAAAGCAGCTTTGCACTTTGAAGCTGGTTTTCAGGTGAGGCGTCGTGCTTTCTTTGTGCGATAATAGCGAGTGACTTACCTAGTTGCTGTGTGCGGTGTTGCGGGAGAGGGATCTTTTCAAGTTGAAACAACTCGGTGGTGTGGTCTGGCTCTATATAGGAAGCCGCTTGAGTTATGCTAGCCGTTGAAGCGGTCATCATCGTAGCTATTGCTATGACCTCCATGCGAGGGGTCAGGCGGTAGTTTGCTAGCATAGCCTGAATAAAACTGATGAATCGGATATACATAAGGGGAGCAACGACGCTAAATATACATAATCTTTGAACGCTGTATATCAAGGTCGAATCGTTGATCTGCGGGCATCGATGACTACAAAGATTATTTTATGCGTGATGTCCTCGCCCAGCTATGGTTTGGATAGGGCATGCCATCACTTGCCGCCCCATTGATTGATTATCTTCGTGAGCTTGAAGGGCGTGGCGAGAAGTATGTGAATGTAGATGACGAGGCCCGTAAGATCTTACGAGAGTTTTACATGCGCGCGCGTAATGCGGGGCCGAGTCCTGTGCCGCAGAGCCAAGCCAAAGCAGATGTGACTAAAACTGATAAGCCCAAGGTTATCGCTGCCAAGGAACCTGCTGTTCAGCAGGCTAATATTGAGCCGGCGCAACAAAATCAGCCAAAAGCGGGCGAGCTAGTCGCCAGTGGATCGTCAACAAAAGATCAGATAGCCTCATTGAAGCGGCAAGTTGCAAAGTGGCCAGCGGTAACCGTGCTTACCGATTTGCGTAAAACGATGGTCTTCTCTGTGGGTAACCCTGATGCTGATATTATGCTAATAGGTGAAGCTCCTGGTTATGATGAGGAGCGACTTGGAGAGCCTTTCGTAGGTAAAGCAGGTCAAAAGCTAGATGGTATTCTCAAAGCGATGGGGCTAGAGAGAAAAAGCACCTACATCACTAACATCGTCAAATACCGCCCTGCGATGCCGAATCAAACGACAAATAACCGGCAGCCAACGAGTGAAGAACTGGAGGCATTCATGCCCTTTATTCGGAAGGAGATCGAGTTGGTTACACCTAAGGCCATCATTGCACTCGGTGCCACCTCAGCGCAGGCCCTGCTCGCAAGTGAGGAATCTGTGACTAATTTGAGGGGGAAGTTTCATGAATTCAATGGTATCCCTTTGCGGGTCACCTACCACCCATCATATATTCTTCTTAATGAAACGAACTCTGAGAAACGTAAGATTTGGGAGGACATGCTGGCGGTGATGGATTTACTTCAAATGCCTATAAGTGAAAAGCAGCGTGGCTTTTTCACCTAGGTAGCCTTTCGCCCAGCATGGACGATGAAAAATCAATCCATGCTTGCACTGCGGGGTGATATGCAGTCAGTTCAAGGCATGCAAGCAGGTCATCCGTTTCTCGCAGAAGATTACCATATCCGCTGGTCCACGCTAACACCTGATCATGTCGAGGCAGACATCGACAAGGGTCTGGAAATCGCCGAGGCCAATTTAGAGAAGATCCGTAAGCTGGATCTTGCCGGGGTCAGCTATGAAAACACCTTCGGAGCACTTGAGGTGGCATCGGAGGATCTTGGTCGCGCCTGGAGCCGACTCTATCATCTCGATATGGTATGCAATCATGAAGAGCAGCGTGAAGCGCTCAATGCTGCGCTGCCGAGGGTGACCGCATTTAACGCTTCCATTCCTCTGGACGACGCCATTTGGGAGAAGTTGAAGGCGTTTGCTGACTCTGCTGCGGCCAAGGATCTTGATGCAACCCGCAAGCGATTTGTCGATGAACAATGCGCCAGCTTCATCCAGTCCGGGGCTGACTTGCCAGCTGATCAAAAGGCCCGGATGGCTGAGCTCGAGTCCCGGCTTTCCGAGATCACCCAGAAGTTCAGTGAAAATGTCTTGGACTCGACCAATGCCTGGGAGCTGGTGATTGAGGACGAGTCTCGGCTTGCGGGTCTGCCTGAGTCAGCCAAGGCGGCAGCAGCGGCTGACGCAGAGGCCAAAGGACACGAGGGTAAGTGGCGCTTTACTCTGCAATACCCATCTATGGGGCCAGTGCTGCAATATGCTGACGACGATGATTTACGTCGGGAAATCTGGGAGGCGAATGGCACGATCGGCCGTGTTGGAGATTTTGATAACACCGCGCTTATTTGGGAGATTCTTGAACTGCGCCAAGAGAAGGCTGATCTGCTTGGCTGCCAAAACTTTGCTGACCTGATCCTGGCGCGGCGTATGGCATGCAATGGCCAGGTAGCACTCAAATTCACTGAAGATCTTCACGACCGGATCGCCGATGCTTTTCTGAACGATGCCGAGGAGCTGCAGTCATGGAAGGCTGAGCAGACCGGGACGCAGCCAGGGCCGATGCAGCCATGGGAGGTGAGTTACTGGGCGGAGAAGCGCCGCAAGGCTGAGTATGATTACGATGAGGAGGAATTGCGGCCCTATTTCCCGTTGCCCAGTGTGATGCAGGGCATGTTTGGCATTGTCAGCAAACTTTACAATATCCGTATCGAGCAACGCGATACCGGGGAAGACATTGAAGTTTGGCATCCGGAGTGTTGTTTTTATGATCTCTTCGACAATGCGACCGGTGAGTTGCTAGGTTCCTTTTACGCGGACTGGCATCCACGTGAAAGCAAGAGAGGCGGGGCGTGGATGAATTACTTCGAGACCGGCATGCCGCCCGTCAATGGAGAACCACGAGAGCCGCATCTCGGTCTGATGGTGGGTAATATGACCAAGCCGATCGGTGACAAACCGGCCCTGATGGACCATCGCGAAGTGGAGACCATCTTCCATGAGTTTGGGCATCTCTTGCACCATCTACTCTCCGAGGTAACGGTGAAGTCCCTTTCCGGAACCAATGTGCCTTGGGACTTTGTCGAGCTGCCCTCTCAGATCATGGAAAATTTCTGCTGGGATCGTGAGAGCCTCGATCTGTTTGCCCGTCACTATGAAACCGGTGAAAATATTCCAGAGGAACTCTATCAAAAAATGCTAGCGGTGAGAAATTACATGAGTGCGACAACATTCATGCGCCAGCTCTCACAGGGCAAGCTGGATCTGGAGCTGCACACGAATCTAGGGCGGTATCGCGGCAAGGATCTGGACGAGGTTGATCGCGAAATTCTCGCTGCCTACAAGGCAAAGCTGGCGACTCAGGGGCCGACCGTGGCCCGGAGCTTCAGTCACCTGTTCTCCTCGCCTACCGGTTATGCGGCAGGTTATTACTCCTACAAATGGGCCGAGGTGTTAGATGCGGATGCCTTCACTCGTTTTCAAGCAGAAGGCATCCTCAATCCCGAGACCGGTGCAGCATTTCGTGAGAGTATTTTGAGTAAAGGGAACTCAGCACCTGCAGATGAGCTTTATCATAACTTCATGGGGCGTGCTCCGGATCAGAAAGCCTTACTGAAGCGTTCGGGCTTAGCTTAGATTTACTTAATCCTGGGTAAGTTTAGAACCCCACCAGTTTTTGTTCGGCACGTAGTTAGAGTCTAAGTAGCGGGCGTGAGTCTTTTCGAGTTGGGCTTTGTGCTTCTTGTTGAAGGTCTCACGGTATTTTTTCTTTGCCACAGGGTTGTATCGTTTGTCTTGAAGCGGTGTCAGGGCCCCCGTTTCCTTAAGCCAGGCATCAAGTTCTTCACGAAGAGTTTGAGTGATTTTTGGCTCTTTAGCAGTGAGGTTATTCTGCTCACCGATGTCCTTGCTGAGTTGGTAGAGTTCATCGTTCTCGTTCTCGTAGTAGTGGATAAGTTTCCAGTCGCCCTTGCGGATGATGGCGGAGGGCTCACCTCCTTGGTTGCCATAGTGCGGGTAGTGCCAAAACAGGGCGCGATCGGTGATCTTGTTACCTTTCAAAAGAGGCACGAGGCTGAGACCATCGACATGCTGCTCCGGCATGGCGGGTAGGCCTGCCAGCTCAAGCATAGTGGGAAAGAAGTCCGTACCAGTTACTGGGATGGCAGAGGTGGATTTGGCCTGAGTCAATCCTGGGACCTTAATGTAGTATGGCTGTTTGATGCCGCCTTCCCACTGACGGCCCTTGCCACCGCGAAGGGGTAAGCAGGAGGTAGCGTAGGCGTCACCCGAGGATACTCCGCCGTTGTCCGATGTGAAGATGACTACGGTGTTTTCCGCTAGTCCGAGATCGTCGAGGGCCTTGAGCACAATGCCTACAGCATCATCCATGGATTCCATCATGCCTGCGTAGATCGGGCAGTCCTGAACTTGGCGAACGGGTTTGGTGCGATCGATTAGAAACCGATCTCCCTGATGTGGGGTGCGTTGTGCCTTGTCGCGGTATTTTTTCCACAGTGCGGGTGTGGTTTGAATGGGGGCGTGCACGGAGTAGAAGGAGAGGTAGGCGAGGAAGGGCTGGTTTTTGTTTTCCTTGATGAAGCTCGCGGTTTCTTTGGCGAGGCGAATAGGTAGGGACTCACCAGCGGGGCCATCGCTGAGTTTTGGATTGTTGTGGGGTGAGAAGAATCCACCAGGAGGGCTCCCTCTCCAGTGGCCGCCCTTGTTGATTTGAAAACCGTGGTCTTCGGGATGTGAGCCCTTGTCGCCAAGATGCCACTTGCCGGCAAAGAAGGTTTTGTAGCCGCCCGCTGCGAGAGCCTCGGCCAAGGTGGTTTCCTCATGGCCGAGGTGGCGTTTGTATTCCGAGGGCAGTATCTTGTCGTTGCGCTTCCATGCCTGGCCCACGGCAGCACCGATGTAGTCGGTTATGCCGTGATTGACGGGATATTTGCCGGTCAAAATACTCGCCCTAGAAGGAGAGCAGACCTGACAGGTGGAGTAACCCTCGGTGAAGCGCATGCCTTCGTTTGCGATGCTGTCGATGTGCGGAGTTTCATGCAGGGTAGAACCCTCAACGGACATGTCCTTGATGCCGAGGTCGTCGGCGAGGATGAAGAGGAAGTTTGGTTTGTCTGCTTCTGCGAAAGCGAAGCAAGCTATTGATAATAAGAGGGCTATAGCTTTGATCATGTGTGGTAATATTGCGATTTATTGAGTAACTATAATATCCTCATTTGCCTTAGCCTATAGGAGGCCTAATAAGTTGGTGGCCTTATCGGCCACAATAGCATCGGAATTATAGCTAAGCTTTTTAAAATATCCTGATTGTTTTTTAAGGCTAGAACGGAGGCTCTTGTGCCAATTTGGCGCCGATGGATCATCAGGTAGCTGGGCAAAATGAGTCATTAAATCAAGAATCTCACCTTTTACGCTGGGCTCAGAGATACTCATAATTTCAATGAGGAAAGGAAAGCATGGCTCCGCAGCCGAGTAAACTTGGCCAGAGCATAGAGCGACCCAAAGCTCGTGACTCGCTTTCATTGCACGCGGCTCTTTTCTTGATGCTAAGTTTTCAAGCATCCTCGGTACCTGTTTTTTAGCTGCTGGGGAAATTTGATATTTATTCCAGCGCACCCGCCGAAGCCTCATCCAGAGTGAATCTGCCATGCCCGAAGACTGGACCGATTCGAACCGAAAGAAAGCTATAATTCTAATCGATAGAAAGAATGTGTGCTAATAGTATTGAGCAGCCTAAGGTAAAGGAATGATCTCCAAATTTTCTATGGTTGCCTCGGCCCCAATATTTTCCGAGCCACTGTCGATATAAATGCCCGCTTCGAGTGTCTCTGATAAATCTGGAATTATTACAACTTTGAGTAATTGATAATTAATGTCGTCACTTGAAACTGCTACCGACACTTGGTCGGCAGACCTTTCTAATAGCATCCACATATTTGGTAACTCTCCGATAGTGTTAATATTGTATTCTTCCACATTACCATTCACATCTGTTTGTGCTCGAGCGTAGTAATGTTGATCGAGCTGAATTCCTAGCTGAACAAATCGAGTGATGCCCGATGATGTCTCTTCGATAATGAGGCCGACCTCCGGCCGGTCTCCAACACTCGCCAATGATTTAACATTTGCTAGTAATTGGAAATTACCGGTTATGGTACTGGTATCAGATAAGTAAGCTGAAAATGAGCTGGGCTCTGATAACTGGTTGTCGTTATCTATAAGTGTTACTGTGTTTGTATTGTTGGATAGGTCCTCAGAGGAGGACGTGCCAAAGCTATCAGTGTCGAATACCTCCATTATATCATTACTAAACTGAGTGGCGCTAAGCGTAGTATTAGCTAACGGATTGTATGGTTTTATGATCTCAATACCTTTAATGGCTGGGTTTTCGACGACATGGATAAGTTCGATAGTGAGTGACTCATCGCTCACCTCAACCTCGAAGCTCTGCATCACACCGACAAACATGGCTCCTGCGTCAGCGACCACATCGTAATTGTCGAGCACAGTGGCATCTTCGATGTTAACATCGAAGACGCGCTGACCCGGAGATCCAGCGCCTGAATAAGTCTCAGCAAAGTAGAGGCGCACCTCATAGTTGCCATTGGCCACAGGGAAGTCCCACAGCATTTCAGGAGCTGATGAGCCATCCCATCGTTCGCTCCTGAATAGTGCCATGGGAACACTGCTTGGGACGGATGGGCTTGCTGTAATTGGGTTATTGGTCGTATACGTTTCGTTGATTCGGGAGACCAGAACGAAGTTAGATGGTGAGTTGGAGGTGTCGCCAGTCCAGTTGACATTTTCAGCATCGATGGAAGACAACGGGTTTCCTCCTGCGTTTATCCGATAAATGTAGCGGCTTTCACTGGCGCCCCCATTGACTGGAATGGTAAGCCCATCTTGTGATCCATCATACCTGACAAAAATATCACCGGCAGTTTCACCATTATAATCTGGGTCAAAAGTTACCTGAAAACTTATACTTTGGTTAGGGGGTATGATAATAGGAAAGTTCTGTGAAATATTGACACTAATGCCGGTAGCCTCTGAGGCGACAATACCATTAATGATGACTGCTTGATCTCCGCCAATGTTGCTCAAAACAATGTTAGCGGCTTGCACTTCTGACCCTGCCACCGTAGCAAACTCAAGATCGGATGGAGTGGCTCCGAGTAAGCCTGGAATGAGTGGCTCTGTTGTCGGTGGTAGGGTGCCATTTATTTCATAAACTTCCTGGAAGAAGGTTTCATTGGAATCAATTTCAGTCGCACCAATTGTTTTCGCGCCAGCAGCAATATATATTACGCCGTTATCAACAATGGCTTGCGTGGCGTGCCTTCCACGGTTCAGCGGTGTCAGTGAGCGCCATGTGTTGTTCTGTGGGTTTAGTGCCTCTACTTCGTTATGAGCAGATGTCTGCTTGGTTTCTCCGCCAATGATTAAAACTTCCCCATTGTAGGTTGCCGCTATCGTCCCCGCTCGTTTTGTCGGAATATCATTGGTTAACGTGCTCCACGCATTAGAAGAAAAGTCATAGACATCAACCTGGCTAATGGATGCACCAAAAAAGTCAGGCGAGCTTGAATCTCGACCGCCAGCAACGTACATTTTATCATTAACAATGGCTACTTGAAAGTGGTCACGTCCTCGTGGGGCGTCGGGAAGTTGGGTCCATGTTCCCGTCGCGGGATCAAACTCATCAAACCATCTGACTGCTGTGGCATCTGTGTTGTGTCCTCCGTTGTTGCCAGCTACGATGTAGATTTTTCCCTTGTAAGCAATAGCTCCAGTAGACCCTCGGTTGCGATTACCTGGTATTTGCGAGCTGGTGTGCCAGGTGTCAGAAACAGGGTTATAGATATAAATATTGTTGAGGTTGTTTTCATTTGGATATGATCCACCCCAAGCGCCAACGACATAGATTAATCCATCCAGCTCAATTGCCTGAAAGTGGTGCATCTCCTCTGGGAGTTGTGCCCCGCTGGTCCATACCTTCGTTGATGGGTCATATATTTGTACTGAACGACCAGTGCCACGCCCCCCGATGAGATAGTATTTATTACCTGCTTTTACGTATCCATTTTCATGACAGGCGCAACTTGATGGGGCTGGCTCTGCAGGTGGAAGATCCGCCCAATTCCCCAAAGCAGATGTGTTAACCGGTATGATGTTGATGAAGTCCCATTGAGCTGCAAAATCTGCATCGTCATTAGTTGCGCTCGCAATAACACCAACGGCTAAAGCCTCTGTGCCCTGCAGATTACTTAGTAAGTTATCTTTAAGCTGGATCGGGCTACCGAAGTTAGTGGTCGAGCCTCCATTGACGCTATACTGTGGCTGCACGATGCCTAACTCTGGGTCTACTAAGAGCAAGAGATTCAAATTTAGTAGATCTGAGAGATTGGTAATGTTGGGTGTTGGCTTGAGTATTGTTGCGACGGCAAGGTTCTCATGTGTAAGGGTCAACTCTGGGCCACTGCTTGTAGCGACGACGGTGAACGCTAAATAATTGTCTTGGTCCCCAGTGCCAATGTAAAATCCCATAGACCTACCATCTGTGGGTATCGTGCTTCCTAGGACGTTACCGGGCATGTAGGTATGAACAATAAATGATCCGGATGTTGAATTAACATCGACGCCGAACTGTAGCGCGTTTTCTTGATTGTTTTGAATACCTAAAGCACTGGACTGGGTCACACCGTCAATGGTTAAAACTCCTGCAGTGCCGCCTGCTATTAGTAAGTCGTCATTAATAAGATTTAAATAATCATCCGTTCCGTTACTCATTAGCCCAGTAAAACCCAATCCATAGAAACCCGTTCCCGGATCCCCATTAAGCATAGGATGATCTATCGGAATCGAAGTAGAGCGACCGTTGTGTTTGTCTATTGGATATGGATCTTGGCTGTCTATAATGCCGTCATTATCGTCATCATCATCGTAAAGATTCGAAATCATATCGCTGTCATAATCAGCAGGGACATCAGATGCTGAACAGGGACTACTACCATTATCAATCTCCTCTGCATTCGAATAGCCATCTTGGTCTTCATCGATATTTGGATCATAAGCGCCAGTGCAAATGAAGCCATCATTACCGTCATAATCTGTTGGCTCGAATATGGTAATGTTGTTACTTGCATATGTGATTACCCAAATAGTTCCTGGGAATGGGTCAGCGTCTCCTTGTGCGATTACGTCGATGGGTAATGTTCCAAAATTACTTGCAAATGTTTCAACATTTGTTGCCTCGGTGCCTGCAGCGTTTAACTCGATTCGTTCGAGGTTACCCCCAAAGCTTGTCACTAAAAGATCGCCTTGAAGGCTGTTGTTGAAATTTGATGCTGTATACTCAGCGATGCCATTAGTCGAAGTTGTGAATGTAGCCAACGCATTGTCAGCAACTCCTGGTTCGAGATAGTTGCCTTCTATGGGGTTAGCCATGCTAGGGGGCACAGGCGGCCAATCAACTGGAAGGTCAGCAGCTTGAGTTCGCCACGTTCCCTGAGATGCATCATCTGTATCATTTGTGTACAAGCCTGCTCCTGTTGGGTTGGCGCGTATGGGAGTAGGGTGGCCTCCGTAGAAGCCTTGGCCTGTAACAAAATGTAAGTTGTCTAGGTTGTTTACCTTTGGATCTCCACCGGGCCCAGGCCCCGTGGAGCCGGGCTCACCTGCCAAGTACCTGTTGGTTGCATTAGATATACCTTCGGTGGCGGGGCCTTCTCCATCAGGGTGTCCACCCCAGCCACCATTCGGTCCGTTATCAACCGTGTACATACGACCTTCGTTACCGGGAGAACTTGTTATTAAGAGATCGTAGGCGTTCCTTAAGCCAGTAGCATATATTTGTACCGGCCCTCCCTGAACTAGTTTGGCTTGGTTTAAACCGTCGTTGCCACCCCATGGGTCGTTAACATCATTATTTCCAGTGGTATTGGTCCGATCTGGGTCATCCAGCGTAGGGAGGTCATATTTGTAAAAACTTCCCAAGCTGGAATCAAATTTTGACGGGATTGCATCAATTGCATCTAAATCAATAGAGAGTATGGCACAAGAGTATGCATATTCTGTCAAAGAGGCGAAGTTTTGTGAGGGCGCTCCCGAGTTAGTGTTACCCCCAATGACCGTATAAAGAGTATTGGTGTCTGCATCAATTTGGATGCCATTGATGGAGTGGTTTTCCTCTGAGCGAGGGAAACCGCGAACAAGATCCACTTTATCCCAACTACTGCCATTCCATGAAAGGCGTGAGATTACTCCAGAATTCGTATCCAGATTAGTGTCCCCGCTAGGGCCCGCAATGCGAGGATCGCTGGAGCTCACATAAAGAATAGGGTTGAGTTTGGTGCCAGATACAAAAATTCCAGTCACTTGACGCTTGTTTAGAGTGTTGTTGATCGTCCCATCATCATCATGATTGGGCATGTTTTTAACCATGAGAATGGCTTCTACATTCGTCACTTCGTAATTATTCGTGCCCTCTTGGCGACGAATGGTATATGCGTAAATAGTACCGTCTTGTTGAGAGACATAAAGACGGCCATCAGGTCCAAATTGAAGAGATGTAGGGTTATTTAATGATTCACCAAGTAGTTCACTAGCTGTAAAGTTAAACGCAGCATGAATTTCTAAGCTGCTACACAAAATTAGCAGGACAAAAAGTATCGATGATAATCTTTTTTTGAGGTTTGCAGGGGGGCGCGTAGCATTCGTTGACACACCTAATGTATAATTACTAAGAACGTCTCGATGAAGAGTTTTTTCGGTAGTATGTTAGCTCAAATTAACATTACTAGACTATGGATTATAAGGTTGGTTTAGGCGAGGAAGGGGTAGCCTTCATAACAAGGGGGGGAACATATAATAGTTCGTGGATAACAACGGTTTATAGTGCGATTTTTTGCGTTATTTTTTTGCGCTAATCGCTCCCGAGAGGAGTGTTGTTTTTTAAACAATACTTAAAGAAAGTGTAGTCTCTGAAATAGAGGTTTTGCTAGAGCGTTTTTTACGGCATATTGATGTTGATGAAGTTGAACGCCGACGTAGGTGAGGGAATGGATGATGAGTCATTGTTCCGGTGGATTGATATGGCAAATGTTGCCTGTGGAGCTCACGCGGGTGGTTATGAAGAGATGGCAAAGGCGGTTGAACTTGCTGTAAGTTATGGGGTCGCTGTCGGTGCGCACCCCGGATATCCTGACCGAGATGGCTTTGGCAGAAAGTCGATGAATTTGTCGATGGGCGAGATTGCTGATCTCATTATTGAGCAAGTGGAGTCTCTTGATGATATTTGTAGGAATTTGGGAACTCGGGTGCAGTATATCAAGCCACATGGAGCACTTTACCATGATATGATGAATCAACGTGGGGTATATGAGGCGATACTGTGTGCAACAGCGCAGATGTCCGAGCCCAGGGCCTTGATGATTATGGCGCGAGTGGAGGATAAGGTAGATCGCGATTTAGCAATGAGCCATGAGGTCGCATTGCTATTCGAGGCATTTGCTGATCGAGCTTATACAGCAGGGGGGGCATTGATGGCTCGGTCTGAACAAGGGGCTGTTTTCAGTGATGCTAGCGCAATGGTGGAGCAGGTATTACAGTTAACGCGTGATGGAAGTATTACTAGTCACTGTGGCGAAAGGATTGCGATTACTGCAGATAGCATTTGTGTGCATGGTGACAATCAAGTGGCGATAGAAGCCGCAAAGCAAATCCACATGGCGCTTCGTGTATGAAAGACCTAGAGGTAAAATGGGCTCCTGTTAATGAGACGAGTCTGATGTTCTATTTGGCAAATGAGGTCGATGTAGAGCTCGCACCGCGCATTGGCCAAGTAGCGGCATTTATCAAAAGTGAGCATTCAGATGTGTGCGAAGTTACACCTTCATATACTTCTATTTTGGTAGAGGTGGACTCGCCTTATGTTGAGCTTGAAGATCTGGCAGCTCGTATTATGAAGACGATACAGTCTAATGTGGACTCCAGCTCCAGTCATGCGAAGCTTATTGAATTGCCGGTGTTTTATCACTCAGATGTGGGCCCTGATTTGGAGAATCTGGCACATTCTAGTGGTCTAACGGTCCCGGAAATCGTCGAAATTCATACGGGCAGAGATTACACGGTGTGTGCCATTGGGTTTGCGCCTGGTTTTGCTTTTCTAGCCGATGTGGATCCACGCATCGCTTTGCCTCGGCATGCCATTCCTCGTGCCCATGTTGCTTCTGGAAGTGTGGGCATTGCCGGCAGGCAAACGGCTGTCTACCCAGCAGATAGTCCCGGTGGTTGGCAGTTGATTGGTCGCTGCCCCACACCTTTATATTGTCCCAGTGAAGACCTTGCTAGTCCTTTTGAGGTTGGTGATAAGGTGCGCTTTATTTCCATTGATCTTGATGAATATCTAGAGAGGGGGGGATGTGTCTGAGGATACTAGTAATGCCGAAGGCCTTAGGGTGATCAAGGCGGGTGTGCATAGTACGATACAGGATCTCGGTCGCTATGGATATGCTGGGCATGGATTGAGTCAGGGTGGGCCGATGGATTTGCAGGCCCATTGCTGGGTAAATCGTTTGCTGGATAATGCGCCTAATGATGCAACGCTAGAAATAGCGATTGGCATGGCGAGCTTCCGAGCTGAGTGCGACATGATGCTGGCTATCGCTGGAGCTGATATGCAGGCAGAGCTTGATGGAGTGGTTATTGGTAATTGGCGAAGTTTTGTCATCAAGCGTGGGCAACTTCTCAAGCTGCACCCCGCTCGCAACGGGTTTCGAATCTATCTTGGCATCAAGGGTGGTGTGCAGACCAAGCCGATGATGGGAAGTTGCTCAGCGGTGGTTCGCAACGGTTTGGGTACTGTGATCTCTGATGGGGAGATGCTGCCAGCGTTGAGGCACAGCACGCGCGCTGATGCACATGTACCCCCTAGGTATGTGCCGGATTATCCCGACACGATTAAGCTGCGGGTCATTGCGTCTTACCAAGCTAGTGATTTTAGCACAAAGGCATTGAGGGATTTTTATCAGGCTGATTATAAGGTCACTGCTCAATCAGATCGTATGGGAGTGAGGCTTATGGGTAATCAGATCGATGCTCCCAGTGACGGTATTATTTCTGAAGGGATCGCATTGGGTTCAATCCAAGTTCCGAGTGAGGGGCAGCCTATTGTATTGCTAAATGATCGGCAGACTTTGGGAGGGTATCCTAAGCTCGGTGTAGTCGCGCGTATTGATTTGCCGAAGTTGGGTCAGGCTACCCCGGGAACGATGGTGAGTTTCTCACCTATCACATTGAGCCAAGCTCAGCAGGAATGGAGGCAGTTCTGCGACTATTTCTCTGCTCTGTGATGAGGGGTCTAACTGACCCGCCGTTTTACTTCTCGAGGACGATCACGCATTCAAGGTGTCTGGTCTGAGGGAAAAGATCGAAAGGTTGCACTGCGGTAAGCTTGTAGCCAGCCGAGAGAAACTCGGTAAGGTCACGCATTTGGGTGGCGGGGTTGCAGGAGACGTAGACAACTTTGCTTGGTCCAAATGCAAACAGCTGGTCGAGGAATTCTTGGTTGCAACCCTTGCGCGGAGGATCAATGACGACTGCCGTTTCCTTAGCGGGGAAGGTGATATCAGCAAAAATGGCCTCCGCACTAGATGCCAGAAAAGTGGTGTTATCGATTTTGTTGAGTTCGGCATTTCGGCGCGCCCAATCTGCAGCTGTTTCGCTCACTTCTACGCCAGCGACCTGCTTAAACTTGTGGGCAAGACATAGAGAAAAGAGGCCTGATCCGCAGTAGGCATCGACAAGGTAGTTGGCACCGCATGATGAGGCTTGTTGGGCGACATAGCCGGTGAACGCAGGTAGGATAAATGGATTGTTTTGAAAGAAGTCGCCAGCGAGGAAATGAAAGGTGACGTCTCCAGCCTCTGTGGTGACGGTCTCCGAGATTGGATTGCGATGGTTGGTTTCAACCCGCCCTTCAGTGGCGCGAAGTAGGAGGGTGGCATCTTTTTTGTATGCTTTGGCGTTGGCGCGTGTTTCTTCTCGTATACGCGGCATAGCATCATTGATCTCATCCATGGCGATTGGGCAGTGTGGGACATCGACGAGGTGTGATCGTTGCCCGGCAAGGAGGAAGCCAATGTCTCCTATTTTACCGTCCCGAGGACGCTTAAAGTGCGGGGTAATTTTTGAGCGGTAGCCCCACTGCTTCGGAGATGGAATAGCTGGTGAGACATCAGTCTCTACGCCGGCCATGTGTGCGAGAAGCTCCTCAACTTGGCGTGTCTTCCAAGCAAGCTGCTTCTCATATGAGAGGTGCTGGTATTGGCAGCCGCCACATTTACCGAAGAGGCTGCATTTGGGCTCAAGCCGGTCTGAAGAGGGAACAAGGACTTCGACAAGGTCTGCTTGGCTGTGTGACTTGTCGTTGCGGAAGATGCGAGCTCGCACTTTTTCTCCCGGTAGGGTATGTGGGACGAAGACGACCCAGCCTTGTGCTTTATCGAGTTCTTTATTTTCGCTGCGGGCATCAAGCTGAACGCGGGCGATGCCGACACCGAGGTTGCTCAGTGAGGCGATTTCAAGTTCGAGTTCCTCATGGTAATCAAACGGATGAGGGTTGAATTTTTTGGGTTTGCGCATGGCAACCGAGTAAGCGGGGATTCTTTTGCTCAGGGTTTATCGGCAGGAGAGGGGTTTGCCGGAGGGTTGATTGATATGCTCGGTGCTGACGGGTCAGGTTGAGCAGGAGATTGAATAGCTGCTGATTGGTCGCCTTCTGCTATTTGTGCATCTGTTGGAAGCGCCAGATCGTCTGATGGGGTGCGAAATAAATTGGTTGCGGCGGCTACCGAAGCCTTGGATGCCTTTGGCTTAGTCGTGCTTGTTGTTACTTTTTTCGGAGCTTCTTTTACAGGCTCTTGGGTTTGGCTGTCTTGTTTCGCACATGAGGCACAAAACAGGGCTAAACATGTCAGTAAGATGAGGTGATGGATGGTTTTCATAATCAATAAAAAGTGTTGTAGGCTCAAATGATCCTTAAGCATGTATCGATACGCTGGCAATGGAGAAAATGAACAATACTATTAAAAGTCGGTCAGACGATTCGCGGTTCTATTTACGGGCTGTTGTTATTGTCAGAAGTATTATGACCATACAACAAAAAGGCCTACACAAAGGTGCAGGCCTGATGTTAAAAGTTTAAAGGTTTAAGCCGTGATTAAGCAGGGCTTTGGAGCTGGCGATTGATTGCCGATACGTGGCGCACAAACTCACGAGTTTCTTTTTGCCATTGAACCATTGCTTGTTTTGAGACGGTTACCTTGTCTGAGATGGCCTGCTCGAGCTCATTGTAACTGTCGGTAAGGCGTTGAGAGAAATCATGGAATGCCTCCATGGCTTTTTCACTGAGCGCAGTCTCTGGCTCAATGGCTTTGACTTTGTCTGCCTGGCGACACGCTTCACGCATTTCTGCGAGTAGAATTTTTTCATCCGATACACGCCGCAGGTTGCTGGTAAGGCCGAGCTTGGAAAGCACCCAGATCATCCATTTGGTGGGGTCAAACTGCCACGGCTTTACACCGTTGCGGTAGTCGTGCTGGAAAGCGTGGTGGTAGTTGTGGTAGCCCTCGCCGCAAGTGAAGACGGCCATGATTGCGCTATCGCGTGCGGAGTTCTCTGTGTTGTAAGGGCGCTTGCCGATGGTATGGCAGAGTGAGTTGATGAAGAAGGTGCAGTGCTGAACTACGACGATGCGCAGGATTCCGGCGAGTAGGAAGCCGCCGAGGGCGTAGTGCCATGTAGGCTGAACCATGTAGGCAAGTGCAGTAGGAACAATAACGCCCAAGATGAAGCCGATCCAGTGCACATACTTGTGTTGCCACATGCAGAGCTTGTCCCGCATAAGATCATTGACGTTATTGACGGGTTCCTCTGGTCTGACCTTGAAAATGAGCCATCCAATGTGAGCCCACATGAACCCTTTGGAAATATCATAAGGATCATCGTCGTGGTCGACGTGTTTGTGATGTTTGCGGTGATCGGCGGTCCAATCAAAGCATGAGTTCTCGAAGGCGCAGGCGCCGAAGAGGAGGGTTGCCAGCCTGACTGGCCATTTCGCCTTGAAAGAAAGGTGGGAGTAGAGCCGGTGGTACCCGAGTGTGATACTCATGATGGTGATCACGGTGTAGAAAAAGAACATCCCGAACTGAAACCAATCGATCCCGAAGTGCCAAAGATAGATTGGAACGGCGGTGACGGCGAGAAAAGCGGTGGTGATGAGGAAGATACTCGTGATCCAGTTGACGCGGGAAAAAGGAATTTTGTTAAACATAGCGGGTAAAAAGAGGGCCACGTGCAGTAATCAGTTTGATCAGTCTGTGGCCGATGTGGATAAAAATGGCAGCGTTTATTTGCCAAAGATAAGTTCCTTTACACAAGCTTGCTTGTAAAGTCAAGCTCAGGGTGGAACTAGGCGTAGCGGCTAAGCCGCACTAGGAGCCTCAAACACGACGTTTCCATTGAGTTACAAGGGAAACTGTCCATTGAAATTTTCTGCCTGTTTCACGGATTAAAAAAGGTTCGTCTGCCTTTTTTACTAGCTCAAAAGAGGGGCTGAGCAGGTCTGATAGCCACTGAAAGGTATCCTGACTAGGTTGATTCTCGGGAGGGGTGAACTGTTCCAGCCAAGTGCACGGGGTCGCCAAGACGAGATGACCACCAGGCAAAACCAAGTCAGGCAGCCGTTTGAGTAGTTTAGCAGGATCGGGGAGCCTACAGATTAAGTTGGCGGCATGAACGCAATCAAATTGACCGAGATCTGCCGGCAGATTCATGGCATCAGCACAGAGGAACTGGATGCCTTCTGGATGGGAATGCTCGGGAATGCTCGCCGTTGCTCTGCTATTGACTTGTCCGCTTTCCTTGATGGGGTAATCAATACTGCCTTGCTGGCGTATTTCATCAGCGGCTTCAATAAAGCTGGCAGAATAATCAATGCCAATGACTTCGTCGCATACTTTGGAGAGTTCAAAAGTGGACCGCCCGACTGCACAGCCAATGTCTAGGCCTCGCGATGCTTTTTTCTCGGGGAAATAAGCAACCGTACGGCTTGGGAATCCGATCGCGTCAGCTGGCCCAAATGCCCAAGGCATAAGCTCTGCATCGGTGCCGTAGTGCATGAGTAAATATTCGCTGAGGGCTTGGTCTGTTTCGTAAAGGTTGGGCATCTGCAGGAGGGGTAGAAATAAAAAGAGGCGAAGGCAAGCCGTAAGCGATGAATACTTGGCCGAGCTTTAGCTGGAGAGGGCTCTGAGGATGGCGGTTTCCGTTGGTAATCCAAGGCGATTGAGCTGCACAAAAACTTCATTCCAGATGGGGATTTCTAGGAATTCCCTCTCGATTTGCCTTTGATCCACAGGGAACTCGTCCGCAGGTAGAATGCCTTGCGCCAGATGGAAGCAAGCCCAAGCTCGCCATGCCCGCAGTTCTTTGTTCGGCTCGCTCATACGGCTTGCAAGGTGTTGGTAATGACGGACGGGGTTGCCCATGAAGCCCTCTTCATGCCGGCGACTTAGAATCCAGACGATGGCTTGATAAGGGAGAGGCCATTGAGCCAAAACTTGGTCATCTGCAGATAGCTTGACGGCCAGTGCATGGTTGAGCTGGAGCAGTGATTGGGCCGGCTTTCCTTGTAGCCAGAGGGACTGAGCGCAGGTCAGAGCGCTAAGGTAGTATGAGCTTTGGTCATCTAGGTCGCGAATAATACGCGTGTCTGATGGGCTCATCACCTTACCTACATGGGGCAGGAAAGGACAGGCTTCTCGGTCTCTGATGTGTTGACGAACGAGCATCACTAGTCATCGAGGCTGCGTGCATCAGCGCTGTAATCGGAGAAAAAGATAATCATTGGGCGGCAGCAAACTTCACAATCATAATCAACTTCACATGGGCATTCCTCGGATGGGGGAAGAGCGACGTCAAAGGATTGAAAACACGCTGGGCAGGTAACGGCAGTTGTTTCCACGGACTCAATCTGTTACCAAGATGCATGATCGTCAACCAGCTTCATGACCAGATTCCATTTACTACTGCCGACAGCTCTACGATTCGCAGTATTTTGGATGCCACTAATGCCCCCGTGGAACAGCAGAGTCTCGCAGAGGCTAGCTTGGCAGCAGGTGGGGAAACTCAGCGCCATTATCACAAACTAAGTGAAGAGATCTATTTCATACTTGAGGGCAAGGCTACGATGGAGATTGACGGTGAGAGCCGCGAAGTAGGGCCGAGTGATGCCGTTCTGATCCCACGTAATGCATGGCATCAGATCAAAGCGCTTACCGACATTCGTTTTCTTTGCTGTTGTGCCCCTGTTTACTCACACGATGATACGTATTTTGAGTAAAATGTCTCTCAACAGACCTGAGAGCTTTAACAGGGTAGTGATGCGACCTTTTATTTTATATTGAAAAATAGACGGTAAAATCTCTTAATTGATCACATGGCAATAGAGCAACGTGATTGGAACCAAGATTACTCTGTAGGGCGAACTCCCTGGGACAAAGGGGGTCCGTCACCAGCATTATTAGAGGTCATCAATAGTGGGGAGTTGCCCACTAGTTCTGAGGTGCTAGTGCCGGGCTGTGGATACGGGCATGATGTCGCGGCACTTGCGCAAGCTGGTTGCACGGTGACAGGCCTAGATATTTCAGAGCTAGCACTGGCGGAGGCAAGGTCATCGAATGGTGCTGATGGCGCAAGCTATGTACTGGGTGATTTTTTTGACCCATCGCTCGTGGAGCTTAATCGATACGATGTCATTTGGGAGCATACTTGTTTTTGTGCTATCACGCCAGATCAGAGGGGGGGATACGTGGATGCGGCACATCGTCTATTAAAGCCGAGTGGGGTTCTTATTGGGGTCTTCTTTGCTTTTGCCCAAGACCCTGAAGGTGATGGCCCGCCTTACAAAACTAACATTGAAACCATTGAGAGGCACTTCAAGAAGCGCTTCACATTAGAGTGGGCTCGGCTGCCGCAAGATCACTTTCCTACTCGCGAGGGTGAGGAGTGGTTGATGTGCTGGAGCCCCAAATAACACGGAGCTTCGAACGGGGGGCTTAAGGCTTACGAAAGATCGCGATATGGCGATCGACCGACTTGTTAGGAGCGTCGGTGATAATTCGGGAGTCGAGATTGCGCTCCGAGCATACAAGCTCGGCGCCGAGTCCTTGAATGGCATCTAGTGCAAGGCGATGCTCACGATCGAAATAAGAAGTGATCACTAGCAGTCCATCTTCGTCGAGCCGGTGCAGTGCTTGATCATAAATTTTTGTCCATGTGGTGTCACCGTTCCAGAAATTTTGATGGCGCATGAAGGCAACATCAAATTGATGATCAAGCTCTTTGAGTTGACCTAGTTGAGACGCATCTTGGACATGGAAGTCGGCACTCGCTTTTTCTGATAGCTTGCTCCAGCGTTCTTTGGCTTCGCCGATTTCACGTGTTCGGATATCGATGCCAGTAAGGTGGATGGATTCTGCCTCATGACCAAAAACATCTGCGAGTACTTTTGTTTCGTCGGCTCGTCCACAAGCGAGATTAAGAAGTTGTTTGTTCTTTGATGGGTTCCCGGGAATGTGAGCTCCTGATTTTTTCAAGGTCTCTTTAAGAAATTGCCTGAGCCGGATCAGATCCTTGTCAGTATGTGCGTGGGAGAAGTCAGCCATCTTGTTCGGCGTTTATGCTAGCGCTATATGGTTCGTTGGCAACCATTAGGCAGTGATTTTGTTTATTATGAGTAAAAGATTAGCCTTCTTGAAATATGGGGCAGTTTTCTGGCGTATCCATTTATGCATGAGAATCTATTTTTATCACATTATACTGGGTTGTGTTATCGCCTGCTTGTCATGGACGAGCTTGTGTGCAAAAGAAAAAGATGGAGCAGAAGGTGCATGGATAAAGCTCTTTAATGGCAAAAACCTTCGTGGCTGGACACCCAAGTTTTCGGGTTACGATCTAGGGGTTAACTTCAAAAATACTTTTCTTGTAAGGGATGGGTTATTGACGGTTTGCTATGATAAATACAAACACGATCAAAATAATATCGGCCACTTGTTTTATAGGAATACGTTCTCGCATTATATCTTAAGAGTAGAATACAGGTTTGTAGGCGCTCAAGTGACGGGTGCTGCTGGGTCCAAGCTCCCCGTTAGCGGTTTAATGCTTCATGGCCAGAGCGCTGATAGCATGGGCAAGATGCAACAGCGGCCAGCTTCTTTTGAGGCCAAGCTCCTAGGTGCGAATAGGAGCCATCATGTTGAGCCTAGCAGGGCCAACGAAGACAGTCTGGCAGCGGCGACTGAGGTAAATAAAATTCAGGGTGATCAGTGGACAAGCGTGGAGATTGAAGTCCACGGTGGTGAGGTGATTCGTCGAAGAACAGGAGGACATTTGGTTACGGAATACAAGAAACCGTGCCTTAGTGATGGCAGCCCCCTCGCCAGAGGAACGATTGCCCTGCAAGCTAGCGGCTATCCGATCCAGTTCCGAAAGATTGAGCTCAAGGTGCTCAATCAGTGATGGTCTGGCACGAGCCCTAGCCTCTTCGAATTTCTGATCCTTTGAAATGCACGGTAATGCGGAACACTTTCTTTTCGCGGCACTCGATCTTGCCTGTGGTGAGATCAACCCGATTGGGGATTTCCATTAAGTGAATGTCGACAGAGGCAAAGAACCCTCGTTCAGAGAACACATCAATCAGCATGGCAAGCGCCTTAGGCTTTGAAAGCAAGGAGTCCTCAGTATTGACATGAGCTCTGCCAGAAATGGCGTGAGGCTTGATGATCGACATGATTTTTGTGTCAATCATTTCGACAACATCACGGAAGAGTTCAGGATGTTCAAGATTGTAGCGGTCGAGGCGGTAAACTAAGTCACGGCGTGCATGGTTGGTGATGTCTGCAGCTTCTGGCAAACCACGTAATACATCGTAGGTGCGTGGATCGAGCTCGAGAGAGCTTTGATATTCTAACTCATGAAGAATGTTACCCTGCACGGCGTCCAGTGGAAGCTGGGCGTTGATGAAATGGTAATGAAAGATTTGTTTCAGCGACAGCAGGGCGTCGTAAGTTTGCTCCTTAAAGGTGCGGTAGCGGTTACGAGCAAGATCCTCACTGGTGTCGGTTGGGCGTTCTTCTAGAATAGTGCCGTTGCCGGTGCGCTTTACTTCCTCGTTGTGAGCGATGATTTCGCGACCACGCTTGAGCTGGCGTGCAATACTTTCAGCTTCATCAACAAAGAGCACCATGATGTGATATATGGGCTGCTTAAAATGCACTTTCAGTGGAGTGCTTTCAAACTCTCTTCTTAAGGTGACCATTTTGTCGTAAAGTCTTTTAATACACTCTACTTGCACGGTTGTCCGAGGAAATCCATCTAGCACGACGCCCTCGCGGTATTCAGAATCGAGCATTTTACGAAACAGAATATCAACCACCTCTCTATCTCCCACCATGTGCCCCTCTGCTTTGAGTGCCTTCATTTCTGGTGTGTCAAGCAATGCACTGACTACAATTGGTTCTGCTGAAATATCCCGAACTTTACAAATATAAGCTGTGTTCGTGCCTTTGCCTGAGCCGGGAGCACCACCGAGCAGAATGAGCTCCTTGGGAAAGCGCATTTTTTCTCGTCCGCGTTCTGCTTCAAGTGTTTCCCAGACGGAATTGAAGATGAGTTGGGCATCTTTTACTTCCAAATCAGGGCTCTTTTTGAGTGATGGTTCGGTATTACTCACGGGAATTGGGTAGTGTAATTAGGGCGAAAAGTCGAGTATTTAGAGTGATAGCTTATTTTGTGATGCGGCTCACTATGCTAAGGCCTGTTGAAGAACGCGTGTTCCCTGTTCTGAGAAAGTGATTTTGCTCGTGGCTTGTTGACCGTGAGGACTCATTTTCGCCCAGGTTTTGCGGACGATGCCGAGTAACTTTTCTTCATCAGTATCTGCGATGAGAGCGTCAAATTGATGCTCTAGAAACACCAAGCATAGTCCATCCTCGAGCGTTTGGCAGTCTCTGTCTGTTCTTAAGTTTTTCTTCAGGTTGAGCTCCTGGACTTGTTTGATAAGGTCCGCATCGTATCCTGCGGCTGTAAGTATTTTAGCTGATTGCTCGGCGTGGAATTTCTTTAGTAGTGTGCGCCACTTCAGATAGCCGGTTCTCCCCATTGGCTGGCTCGAGCGTGGCATTTCCCAGCGCATAATATGTTGGCAACGAGCTGCAAGTCTCAGTGCGGTTGATGCATCTGGATCTAAAGCCATAACGGCGCTGCTTAAACGCTTTGCGAAGACAAGCTCCTTTGGCTGAGGCTGACCTTCGACTTCGATCGTATTGGGGTCTTCGGCATTGGCAGCATCAAATCTGCGGTAAGCGTCATGGAGCATGGCATCGTTCATGGCCATAGCATGCCTTGTGAATACGATTGCGGGCAATCACGATCTGCGCCATGCGCAGTTCTTGACACGGGGCGTCAGCTCGGTCACTCATTCATACCTGTGATGGATTCTGAACAACTCCTAGATATTCTACACACTGACCCTGATTTTGTGGTCGTTAACAAGCTCAGTGGTATGCTCGCTGTGCCAGGTCGCGGCCCAGAGAAGATAGACAGTGTTGCTAATCGTGTCAGGCGGATGTTTCCAGGCTGCATAGAGCAACCCGCCGTGCATCGCCTCGACATGGATACGTCTGGTTTGATGGTGGTTGCCCTTAGTGCTGAAGCGCACCGGAATTTATCGAGGCAATTTCACGAACGAGAAACTCAAAAAAAATACATCGCCTTATTGGATGGGGTGTTGGGTCAAGAGAGTGGCGTGATTGAGTTGCCATTCCGTCTCGATGTCGATAATCGGCCTATCCAAATCTACGATGAAATTCATGGGAAAATGGGTATTACGCATTGGCAAAAATTAGCCATTGAGGGGCAGTTCACTCGGATTGAATTCACTCCAATTACTGGACGAACGCATCAGCTTCGCTTACATGCCTATCATGAAAAGGGCCTTGGGATCCCAATCGTAGGCGACCCGTTTTATGGTCGAGGTACTGGACCTGGGCAGATGAAGCTACATGCCTGTGAGCTTGCCTTTACTCATCCGATGACGGGTGAGCAGGTGGCATTTCATTCAGCTCCTCAATTTTAGAGGCTGGGTGACGATGAATGCGGCAATTAACATGATCGCACTGGTCCAGAGGCAGGCTGCTAGACCTCCATATATAAAGACGAGACCTGAGAGTAAGGTTCCGAGTAGTCGTCCCCAAGCATTCGCCATGTAATAAAAGCCCACGTTAAGAGCTACTTGATCATCGGAAGTAAATGCGAGAATCAAGTAAGAATGAATGGCCGAGTTTATGGCAAAAACGGCGCCAAAAATTCCTAGCCCTAAAAATATCGAAGCGATGGGGTAGAAGCCCATGGTGATCGAAATACTCAGTGCTGCAGTGACAAGAGCGAGTAAACCTACCCATCGTGCAGCGCTTTTGCCCAGCTTCTTATGACTCATCAAACGAGGCGCGCTTGCTTGTACGATGCCGTAGCCAACTACCCAGGCAGCCATAAAGGCGCCGACTTGGCTGAAGCTCCAGTTAAGTTGAGACTTAAGAAAAACAGGAAGTGCTACTACGAACCATACATCACGTGATGCAAATAAAAAAAAGCGGGCAGTCGAAAGTCGATTGATTTCCGGTGACTTGGAAAAAAGCTGGGTGAATTTAACCTTTTTTTTGCTTTTGCCCATATCCTGATCGAGGACAAGGATGGCGGCAATGAGCACGATTGCCAGACTGGCAGCCATTAACCAAAGCGAGTAGGTGAAGCCAAGCCATGTAAGTAACAGTCCGCCGAGTAAAAAACCAATTCCTTTGAGGGCGTTTTTGGATCCAGTGAGGATGGCAACCCATTTGAATAATGCGCCGCCGCCCTCATTCACAAGAAGCTTTACGGCACTTTTTGAGCTCATCTTGGTTAGGTCTTTGGCAATGCCCGAGAGTGCTTGTGAGGCCATTACATAGCATACTGATAATGTCATGGCCCAGCTTGGGTTGAGCAAGGAGAGCATCAGTAGAGCAATGACTTGGATGGCAAGCCCGGCGTAGAGGGTTACTTTGAGTCCGACTCGTGAGCCGATCCAACCACCCAAAAGATTTGTGAGGACACCGCAAAATTCATAGAGTAAAAAAAGAAAAGCCAGATTCAGCGGGGAGAAACCGAGGCTGTGGAAGTGCAGCAATACCAGCATTCGCAGGGCACCATCCGTGAGGGTGAAGCCCCAATAGGATGTCGTAACGATGGCATAGCTTTTGGTGTTCATGCAATCAATCTGGTGAAACCGACTCCTTACAGAGATGAGGCTACCTTGGCGACGAGTTCCATCATGCGGGTAGCATAGCCTACTTCGTTGTCATACCAGACGAGTAACTTGAGTTGGGTGCCATTGGTTACCATCGTTGAAGGAGCATCGACGATGCCAGATCGTGTGTCGTTGGTATAGTCGGCAGAGACCAGCGGGCGCTCCTCATAGCCAAGAATTCCTTTGAGTGGGCCTTCGGAGGCCGCTTTGAGTAGAGCATTCACCTCCGCTACGCTGGTGGGATTGGGTAGCTCAAAGACGCAGTCGGTCAGGGATGCATTGAGTAATGGTAGCCGAACAGCAACGCCATCTAATTTTCCCTTAAGCTCGGGGTAGATCATGGTGATGGCTGTTGCTGATCCTGTAGATGTGGGGATCAGTGAATTTAGACATGAGCGGGCACGCCTCAGATCTTTGTGCGGGGCATCGACCACTACTTGAGTATTGGTGACATCGTGCATCGTGGTGATCATGCCATGTTTGATTCCTAAGTTCTCGTGGATGACTTTCACTACGGGGGCGATGCAGTTTGTGGTGCATGATGCCGCCGTGAGTAGGTGGTGTCTATTTGGCTCATAGAGGTGATCGTTACATCCCATCACGATATTAAGTGCTCCTTCTTTTACGGGTGCGGCGACAATGACTTTTTTCACCCCGGCATCGAAATACGGCTGCAGCAATTCGGGGGTGCGATAGGCGCCTGTGGAATCGATGACAACGTCCACCCCATCAAGGTTCATCTCTGCTGGAGTTTGGGCGTTGCTGTAGGCGATTTTCTCGTTTCCGACGGTGATGCTAGATTGTTCGTGCGAGATTCCACGATCCCATCTGCCGTGTACGGTATCAAATTCGAGCAAGTGGGCCCCCGTTTCTGCGGTTCCCTTTAGTTCGTTAATAGCCGTGATTTTGTATTCTGGATTATCCCAGCCAGCTCGGAAGCCAAGTCGACCGATGCGGCCAAATCCATTGATCGCTACATTCATAATAAGTTAGTGGGTAAGCTGTTGTTCGAGTTGCCTTGCATATTGCAGAGCTCAGGCCGGCCTTGGCAGCAGTCATCAGTGAGAAAATCCATCAGATTTCGAATACCTTCAATATTGATTCTATATGTTATCGAGCGCCCGTGCCGTTCAGAGGTAATCAAGCCCGCAGTGCTTAACTCCTTGAGATGAAAAGAGAGTGTAGGCTTGGGTATGCTCAGCTCCGTCGAGATTTTGCCTGCGGGCATGCCCTCGTCTCCTGAGATGACCAGTAGGCGAAACAATTCAAGACGGGATGTTTGCGATAAGGCTGAGAGAGCGTTCGAAGCATCGTTTAATTCCATATTTGCAGAATTAACAAGTTGGACTAGGAAGTCAAGATGTCAACGTGTGATCTTTTCGCCACGTTGTGAGAACAAGAGCAAAAAGAAAATATATTATGATATTAGAAATATAAAACAATCGCTCAACTCAGTGCGCTGCATTTGTTTTACTTGGCGGCTTCACTGTCATTCGAGGGTCTATTGATGACTATCTTGCCATCGACTAAGGTTGAGGTGCTGACCGGTCGAAGTAGTGGTGCGTCAGTGCTGGTTAAGCCTGGGGCCTTGAGTTTCATGGGTTGGACTTCGCCATTACTATCGGGATTTGATGGTTTGGCGGCTAAGATGGGTACAGGGTCTGATGGGTTGCCAGAGATCGGAGCACTTGGAGTAACTGCTGGGGGTGCTGCCGCGGGGCTTGCGGCCGGGCTTGATGCTTGAGCCAAGCTCGGCGCCTCAGGCTGCTTGGGCTCTTGGGGCATTTGTATGGTTGGCTGGGTGGCAGAGACTGCTTTTTCTGGAATAGCAATGGTATTAGCGGTAAGTGGCACGGCCGGTTTCACTTGAGAAGCGGGGTTGGGGGGTGGCGTAGCTCCAGTAGGCTGAGCCGGGATTAACGATGGCGGGGTAGGCGCTTCGGGGGGCTCATTGGTTGCTGGGGTCAACAAAGTGGAGGCAGCAGGTACTGCAGCTTTGGCAGCAGGCTGAACCGCTGGGCTTGGATTCTGTTCCTTAGCGGGCGTGTTGCTTGGGCTTAATGGTTTTGGCTCAGCGAGTGGTTTTGGCTCAGCGAGTGGTTTTGGCTCAGCGAGTGGTTTTGG
>ENA-UOYH01000042-UOYH01000042.1-marine-metagenome-genome-assembly--contig:-NODE-42-length-54789-cov-4.759340_pt1 | contig 54789 bp, 55 predicted proteins | sample MGYA00238175_ERZ767261 | MGnify/ENA primary metagenome ERZ767261 (study PRJEB28946, sample SAMN06267185) | marine metagenome | isolation source: Columbia River Estuary | place: USA:Columbia River Estuary...
ATTTGGAGAACCTTCCAGAGGTATCTGTGTTGAACCACAATGCAACTTTAAAAACAACCACTTTTTGGCCAGAAAATATTATTTGGGGCAATGACATTACCTATAGTTACAATCCAAATGTAGGTCCAGGGTTTGATAAGAACGCCTATTTTTGGAACATGAGTATTGGGGTTCAGCTACTCGAAGACAAGGCTACTTTGAAAGTATTGGCTTATGATATTTTAAACCAAAACATCAATACGCGAAGGACTACTGCAGAAGATTTTATTGAAGATTTTCAAGGCACGGTATTGCAGCAGTATTTTATGCTGAGCTTTAGTTATAAATTAGACAAATTTGGCGGCCAGAAACCAGGGGGCAGAAGTATGCGCTACGGTGGTTAGAATATTACAGTTGTGACTTTATTTTCAGAAGTTCTTCTTTCACTAAAGACAATCGCTTCACGAGGTCTAAATTATCTAGCGTTTTATTTTTAGAGACTTTCAAATGGGCCTTAGCACCTACCAGGGTGTAGCCTTTTTCTTTGACCAAATGATAAATAAGCTGTAGGTTTTTAATGTCTTCAGGGGTAAATTTTCTGTTACCCTTGGCGTTTTTCTTAGGCTTGAGAATGTCAAAAGTAGTTTCCCAAAAGCGAATTAAAGAGGTGTTCACCTCAAACGCTTTGGCCACTTCACCTATGCTGTAATATCTTTTATCGGGCAGGTTGTGCATTAGTCTAAAGATTGGTTTTCTTGGTTGGCAAAACGCAGTAAGTTCTCGAATTCTGCAGGGCTTAAAGTGCCGGTATAGAAGTTAATCGGGTTTATTTTTTTCTTGTCTTTCCACACTTCGTAATGAAGGTGAGGGGCCTGCGAACGTCCAGTACTCCCCACATAGCCAATAATGTCTCCTCTTTTAACCTTTTCTCCCCTTCTCACATTGTACTGACTTAAATGCGCATAGATGGTCACATAACCAAAGCCATGGTCTATGCGAATGTGTTTCCCAAACCCAGTAGCTCTTTGATCTGCTCTGAGGATTCGTCCATTTCCAGTAGCGTAAATTGGGGTGCCTCTTGGGGCTGTAAAGTCCATTCCCCAGTGTTTTTTTCTCACTTTATTGAAAGGGTCAGAGCGCCATCCAAAGCCAGAAGCCATTCTGGTAAGGTCTTGGTTTGAGATTGGTTGTATGGAGGGAATAGCAGCAAGTAGCGCTTCTTTTTTAGAAGCAAGTGTACTTATTTCATCCAGAGATTTAGACTGAACCACCAATTGTTTTTGAAGTATATCTAGTTTTTTCGCGGTATTTACGATAAGATTTGAATGTGCATATCCCTCCAGAGTGGCATACCTGTTTAGTCCTCCGAATCCTGCTTTTCTTTGAGATTCAGGAATTGGATTTGCTTCAAAGTACACCCTATAAATTGTATTGTCTCTGTTTTCAACATCTGCCAAAACAGCTGTGGCTTCATCCATTTTTTTATTGAGTTGCTCAAATTGAAAGTTCAAATTTTTAAGCTCTCTAGACAGACTCAATTCTTTGGGAGTATTTACTATTGATGTATTGAGGAGAAACAGCAAACCAATCATTCCAAATAAAAAAGAGGCCAAAAGGAACAATACCGCCTTTTTAAAACGAGTGGTTTTCTTGTCCGTTATTTCACGGTAAGAAAGTGTATCTGCGTCGTAATAGTATTTTACTTTAGACATCTCTGGAATTTATGCTATTTTTGTGCCGTTGTTAACAGCATTAAAACAAATATAAACATTGTTTTTCTTTCGCTCATAGTTTTGCGTAAAGCTTAAGAAATCTTTGCATTTTTAACATTTTGTTCTCAAGTGTTTTTGACACCAATTAAATCATTAAGTGCCCATGAAATCTCAAGATATTAGAGCCCAGTTTTTAGCTTTCTTTAAAGATAAAAACCATCAAATAGTTCCTTCTTCTCCAATGGTTATTAAGGATGACCCAACCCTCATGTTTACCAATGCAGGGATGAACCCTTTTAAACCGTATTTTTTGGGCAATACCCTTCCTAAAAACCAGCGCGTAGCAGATACTCAAAAATGTTTGCGGGTGAGCGGAAAACACAATGACTTGGAAGAAGTAGGTAAGGATACTTACCACCATACCATGTTTGAGATGCTTGGTAATTGGAGTTTTGGTGTGGCAAAGAATAATGTAGATGGTTATTTTAAACAAGAAGCCATTCAATGGGCCTGGTCTTTATTGGTAGACGTTTTTAAAATAGATCCCAATAGTTTGTATGTGACAGTTTTTGAGGGCTGTAAAGACGCAGATCAATTAGAGATGGATGCAGAGGCATTGTCTTTATGGAAAGCGATTGTACCCGAATCACAAATTTTATTTGGGAATAAGAAAGATAATTTTTGGGAAATGGGCGACCAAGGTCCCTGTGGTCCTTGTTCTGAAATCCATGTAGATATTCGTACGCCAGAGGAGAAAGCCTCCGTTTCAGGAGCTAGTTTGGTCAATATGGACCACCCACAGGTTGTAGAGATTTGGAATTTGGTTTTTATGCAGTTCAATAGAAAAGCCAATGGTATTTTGGAGCCACTGCCTGCAAAGCACGTAGACACCGGTATGGGATTTGAAAGGCTTTGTATGGTTTTACAAGGGGTTCAGTCCAATTATGACACAGATGTATTTACGCCTATTATCAAAGAAATAGAGGTGATTAGCGGCCATTCTTACGGAAAAGATACCCCAACAGATATTGCCATTAGGGTTATTGCAGATCATATAAGGGCCGTAGCTTTTTCTATTGCAGATGGTCAATTGCCAAGTAATACAGGCGCAGGCTATGTTATTAGAAGAATACTTAGAAGGGCCATTCGTTATGGGTTTACTTTTTTAAACACCAAAGAGCCTTTTATGTTTAAACTGGTTCAGGTGCTTTCTAAAACCATGGGAGATGCATTCCCTGAATTAAATTCCCAAAAGCAATTAATTCAAAATGTAATTAAGGAAGAAGAACAATCTTTTTTAAGAACTTTAGAGCAAGGTTTGCAGTTATTAGACACGCTCATTCTTACCGCACAAGATAAGGTTCTAGCTGGAGAGAAAGCCTTTGAATTATATGACACCTATGGTTTCCCCATTGATTTAACCGCTCTAATACTCTCAGAAAGAGGTTATGCGCTAGACCAATCAGGATTCGAAAAATCCATGCAAGTACAAAAACAGCGCTCAAGGGCGGCTTCTGAAGTATCCAAAGAAGATTGGGAAGTCTTGCTAGAAGACGACACCCAAGAGTTTATTGGTTATGACCTTTTAGAGACGCAGGTTAAAATTGCCAAGTACAGAAAAGTTACTTCAAAAAAAGAAGGAGAAATGTACCAATTGGTATTTAATCTAACTCCTTTTTATCCAGAAGGTGGAGGACAAGTTGGAGATAAAGGCTATTTAGAGGCACCCAACGGAGATGTGACTTATATTGTAGATACCAAAAAGGAAAACAATGAAATTATTCATTTTTCTAGCACACTCCCCAAAGATCCAAGGGTTTCTTTTAAAGCATCTGTAGACAAGAAACAGCGTGACAGAACGTCAAAAAACCATACAGCCACGCATTTATTGCATCAGGCTTTAAGAGCCATACTTGGCACTCATGTGGCCCAAAAAGGTTCTGCGGTTCACTCCAAGTACCTGCGTTTTGATTTCTCTCACTTTTCAAAAGTAACTTCAGAACAACTTAAAGAGATAGAAGACTATGTAAACGCTAGAATAGACGGACACATCCCTTTAGAGGAGCATAGAAATAGACCTTTGGTTCAGGCTCAAGCAGATGGTGCTATGGCCTTATTTGGAGAAAAGTACGGAGATACGGTAAGAAGTATCCGTTTTGGCCATTCTATTGAACTCTGTGGTGGAACTCATGTGAAGAATACAGGCGACATTTGGCAGTTTAAAATTACAGGGGAATCTGCTGTGGCCTCTGGAATCAGAAGGATCGAAGCCATTACTTCAGATGCGGTTAAAGATTTTTTCTATGAAAATGGAAAAATTAAAGTCAAATCAAACTATAAGAACGGTAAGCGTGAAGGTGAACAAATTGAATGGGATGTTAATGGCAAGCAGATAAATAAGGAAAAAAAATCTAGAACAAACGATTCTTCTTCTAAAGATGACAACACAGCTTACGCTACTCAATTTTTCAGTTTAGATGATTCCAAGAGTAAGTTCAAAATTCATAAAGCAAATGACTACGTTTTTGACTACACCATTGATGGAGAACCTAGGGTTTCTGCTCAAGAACCTATGATCAGGTTGATGACAATGCCATTTTATCTGGGAGATGAAGTCCTTGAAGAGGGTCAATTAAAAGGTTGGGTGGACCAATTATTTAACACCTTGTTTGGGGCTGAAGATTTAGACATTATTTATGAATCGGAATTAGGAGCAAACGGATATGATTCTTACAGCGTGCTAAAGAAAAAAAGTTTAGATAAAGTTAATACATATCTATATTTTCAAAGCATTGTGTACAAAGGGAATGAAGTCCAAATAATCGTATCACAAGAAGGGGGAGAGTTTGATTCAGAAGAAATACGCAAATTGATTCGCACTATCAAAATGAGGTAGCACAGTTGCAAACTAAAAATACTAAATAAATCATAGATGGGTTTGTGTATTCATAGCTGAAAAAATAAAAAACGAACGCACAACAAGATATAAAAAGCATTGAAACGACTTTTTACATTTACCGTTAGGTGTAAGTTAAAGAAACAACAAGCGATAAATATCAATAATTAAAACTTGAATTAATATGACTAATTGTAAGAGATGTAATCAGCAAATGGATGAGGAAATTAATTTCTGTCCCACTTGTGGTGAAGACAAAAGAGGCAATTTTGTATCCCAGCAGCAGCATCAACAGAAAAGCAAACCAACCTTTTTAATTGTTCTATGTGTTTTAACTATAATTGGTTCAGTATTTACAATTGGTAGAGCATATTTATATGAAATGGTTTCTATGATGGATGGACACAGTAACTATTTTCGTGGTTGGATTTATGCAGGCTCAGCTATTGGAACATTGATAGGTGCAATTATGATGACTCAGAGAAAATTAAAAGGTTTATATGTTTATTCTGTATTTCAAGTCATCTATATTGTCACAGTTATTATTGCATCGTTTTCATATGGAGACGCATTTGGTGCGGAAAACGAAATAGCAACTAGTGGGGCAAACGCTTTAGCATCTGCTGTTGCTATCTTTTTTCTTATACCATCAATTCTGTTTTTAGTATTATACTGGACTAATATGATTAAGAAATACTTACAATAATTTAAATATTGAATATTTTTCATTTTGATAAACCTACACCTAACACTCTACAGCGCTAATAGAGCGTTAGATGGTTTACTAAAGTTTATCACTCTCTAGTGTTCTACTTGCCATATACGAACCGATATTCATTTTTTTTTGACTAGCTACAAACTTTTAATTATGGGGAACTTACTAATTATTTAGACAAAATCACTTAACCTACACCCTTAGCATGGAAAACAAAAAAAGCTCAAAAAAAATAATAGGTGGAGTATGCTTGTCGGTCTCACAGAAATTCAATTTTTCTGTTATCTTATTAAGACTCGTCTTGGTAATTGTATCCTTTTTCTTGTTTTGGGTAAGCGTTCCTATTTATATCATTCTTTGGATTTTGCAACCATTTAAGTCTAGGCATTTGCCAGTTCAATCTAATGGTGTCCAGGACGCTGATCTCACTATAGAAATGAGTAGTCGTCCTTATGAACCAAGTTCAAAACCAAGTTTAAAACCAAGTTCAAGACCTAGTCAAACAGTTGTCTGCGTATTAACAATTTTACTATTTTTTGGTCTTATAGCATTTATAGGCCCTTTTGGAATCATCGCTGCACTAGTTGAATTTGGAGATTATACAGATTATTGGGATGGTTTTTTCTTACCAAGAGGTGCTTTTTTCTTAAACTTTTATGTTTTAAGCGCAAGCTACAACGTGTTTTTGGCAGTGTTAATTTCAGCCATTACATGGCTCGCCAAGAAAAGACAAATTCCATTTATTAAACTTTTTGAGTACTCGGCTTATAGTCATATTGTTTTTGCTCCGTTTCTACTATTCACCTTGTTTTTTACATATGCTTCAGGTGGGTTTGAAACCTTTACTATTATTGCGCTGCCTCTATATTTTCTATCAGTAATTGGAGGTTATATCTTGATGTTTGTGCTTTTCAAAAAAAAGCACAAAAAATATGACCCAAAAAAACATACCTCTTCTATTTCAGCTTCACTGATATCGTTTGGTATTGCATCTGCTTTTTTAATTGGAATCAATATTTACTCTAAGGAAAATGATACAAGAACAAAAAAAATATTTGATGTGTTCTCTTATAATCATGATGGCTTTTCTTGGGGCATGTACAAGCTGCCAAAAGATAAAGGAGCAGTAAAATTTAGCTATCATCCATATATCAAATTCAAAGGGAGTTCAACCATTGATACAATCAGTATTAAATTGACAGATAGCCATTACAATATGTATACAGAAATGGATACCGTAATTCCAGTTAATGATAGAATTGTTGGCTTGCAAAAAGGCTATTATAATCCCTCTGAATCTAATGTTGTGACGCTATTCAATGGAAGAGATACCATCTACAGAATGCATCAGAATTTCAAAGAAATACTATCCATCTATACTGACCCCATCAAATTTGACAGAACCATTCTAACTATAATGGCACAGGACATAATGCAAGATAATTTTAAATTATTGGAAAATAGTTTTCTTGAAGCTCTAGTTCTTGGAATGCCTCCTGCTAAAAAAACCTTGATTTTTTCTAATAGTGAAAGTGAAACTATTCAAATCGATTCATCGGGTAAAGTATTTATTTATGTAAATCAAGTACCACAAGAAAAAGATTCAATTCAAAAAAATACTTCAAATTATGACCGGGAAGAAGAAATGGTAACTGCATATGAAACACTATATGATGGAAATAAAGAGCAGTTAATGGGTTACTTTCTCGAAAATGTTTACTTTATTACGAATTATTATGCTAGGTCAGAATTTTTCGATTACAAAGCCTTTATAAATGAAAATGGTCAATCAATTTTAGAGGAATATCAATATGTAAAAGATTGGTAGTGTTTCAAAATGGAGGTTACCAATAATAATTAAATACAGACTATTTAAATATGAAATACACAACTATATTACTGCTCCTTGTAGGATTCTCTCTTTCTATTTCTGCGCAACAAACCATCGATGGGTCTATCATGCATGACGGAATCCAGCGAGACTATATTTTATATATTCCTGCTATTTATGATGGCAATAGTCTAAGAAGTAATTTTTAAAAAGGAATTTATGATGAGTAAGATTTTTGTAAGTGTGCTAATGGTGGTGTTTTTGTTTTCATGTGATAAAGATGATGATAACATAGTTACACCTGAAAGTTCTTCACCAACAGTGAAGTTGAATGCTACCTATGAAGTAAATATAAGAGAAGACATTATTTACGCTGAAGGTCTTAGTCATGATAGTTGGAATAGTGCCAATACCTCTGTAGTTCCATTATTAATGGATTCTTATGTTCCAGATAATGATTTGCAAAATCGCCCTTTATTAATGTTAATTCATGGTGGAGCATTTTATGGTGGTTCAAAACAACAGGAAGCATTAGTGAATATGGCAAATTATTACGCTTCTAGAGGCTTTGCTGTATTCTCAATTGACTACAGACTTAATGATCATAAGGGAACGATTCCTCAAGAATGGATTGACGCCTCTTCTGATATTCCCCCAGCAAATCATGACCAACTTTTTGCAATGTACCCTGCTCACAGAGATGCTAAAGCTGCTCTTAGATGGATTATAGCTAATGCCGAAAATTATCACATAAATAAAGATTATATCACTTTAGGTGGTGGTTCAGCAGGAGCAATTACATCTATTGGGCTTGGCGTATCAGAATTAGGCGACTATAAAGATGAAATAAGCTTAAGTGAAGATAATACCTTATCAACAACCAATCTTTCTCAAACCTATGAAGTACAAACAATTTTAGACTTTTGGGGATCTAATGTTTCTATAGAAATATTGGAATCAATTTATGGATACCAAAGGTTTGACTCAAATGATCCAGCATTGTTTATAGCTCATGGTACAGAAGACCCCACTGTACCATTTAGTAGTGCTGAAGATTTAAAAACTATATGTGAAACAAATGAAATTGATTTTGTTTATTATCCATTAGAGGGCAGAGGTCATGGTCCCTGGGGTGCAACTGTAAATGGTAAAAGCTTATCAGATTTATCTTTTGATTTTATAGTGGAGAACCAAAGTTTGAATATTGAATAAAAACTACCGCCAACAAGGTGTAAAATACATTAAAACGCATTTTACACAGAACGTTGCCAACAATTTGAACAATTCATCGTTGAAAAGCAACAATTCAGTAAATAAAAGTAAACTGAATGAATTTAATATCTGAATTTTGAATCGTTAAACACAAACTAATTAAAACTGATGGAAGAAACGATTAAGATTTTGATTTACATCCACGCATTTTTTGGTGGACTTGGATTAGTGACAGGAATTGGAAGTATAATTGTGAAAAAAGGAAGTAAACCTCATAAAAAAATGGGAAAATTATTTTCAATCGGAATGATAATAAGTTCTCTAATCTCAATGCCAATTTCTTGGCTACCCAATCACGAAAACATATTTCTTTTTCTAATTGGATTATTCACTATTTATTTAGTTATTTCTGGAAATCAGATTTTGACTTTTAAATCAAAAAACAAGAAATTTGCAAAATCGATTGATAAAATCATATCTGGAAGTATGTTAGCACTATCAATACTTATGATTTTATTTGGCGTTTACGGATTGATTGAAAGAAATTCGACATATCTATTATTTGTTTTCTTTGGTGGCTTTGGACTTTCATTGACAATTAGAGATTTTATTTTTTATAAAAATGTTGAGAAAACAAAAAACGGATGGCTGTCTAATCATATCGGAAAAATGATTGGAGCATTTATTGCCTCAATTACCGCATTTATAGTTGCTGGATTAGGAATTGGAAATCTGATTGCTTGGACTTTACCATCAATTTTAGGAACAATTTATATTGTATATTGGAGAAGGAAATTAAAAACAAAAACTGTTACCAACACCGTGTAAAATTAATTGCTGGTTTTAGCCAATTTACGAAAGTCCTCGCGGATTTTCTATTCGGTTTTTTTTTGCTAAATTAGGTGCTTAAGCAGGCCACTAATCATACACAAAACCGTTCTCTGTAATTGTAGATTAAATCAAACTCTTACTATTATAGAATATCATTATTTTAAATATGAAATACACAACTATATTACTGCTCCTTGTAGGATTCTCTTTTTCTATTTCTGCGCAACAAACCATCGATGGGTCTATCATGCATGATGGAATTCAGCGAGACTATATATTATATATTCCGGCCATTTATGATGGCAACCAAGATGTGCCTTTGGTTTTAAATTTTCATGGATTTGGGAGTAATGCAAACCAACAAATGTTTTACGGAGATTTTCGTGATATAGCAGATACTGAAGGTTTTATTTTGGTGCATCCTCAAGGAACTTCATTAAATGGAAGTCAATATTGGAATGTAGGATCTCCGGGAAGTAGCGGAAACCCGGTAGACGATGTTGGTTTTATTGAGGCGTTAATCGATGAATTAGCAAATTCATACACCATAAATTTAGACAGAGTATACGCTACAGGAATGTCTAATGGTGGATTTATGAGCTTTTTATTGGCTTGCCAATTGAGCGAAAAAATCGCAGCCATTGCCTCTGTGACTGGCTCAATGACATTTGACACCTATGATAATTGTAATGCCCAACACCCCACACCAATTCTGCAAATACATGGTACAAGTGATAACATTGTGCCTTATAATGGTAACACTGGTTCACTATCGATTGACGATGTTATATCTTATTGGGTAAATTATAATAATTGTGATACCAACCCAACAATTACTACTTTTCCAGATTTAGATCCTTCAGACGGAAGCACCGTCGAACATATTATTTACTCAGGTGGTGATAATGCCTCAACTACGGAGCACATGAAAGTTATAGGAGGAGGACATACTTGGCCAGGCTCAGTTTTTATTTTACCAGGAACTAACCAAGATATTAATGCCTCAATGGAAATTTGGCAGTTCTTTTCAAGATTTGATATTAATGGGCAATTGTCTTTCAATGAATTTGACAATAGACAAGTGGTCATCTATCCTAATCCAACTAGTTCAAAGATTAATTTGTCATTGAATTTCTCTGATGATTTGAATTATGAGTTGTTTAATGCAACAGGAAATAAATTGATTTTCGGAACAATTAAATCAAGTAATCAAGAGATTGATTTATCAAACTTACCGCCTAATGTCTACTTCTTGAAATTAGGAAATCAAGTATATAAAATTTTAAAGTCCAATTAAAAGCAAAATTAAGTACTTATAAACTGCCTTGTTTTTAATATACAAGCCTTTATATTTCCTTTTAAAAAACCTTTACCGAAAATTAAGCAACATAGTATTATACCTATCTTGAAGTGTTTGAATAACTAAATTCTTGTCAGAATTTAAGCCTTCAATGTCATCTATTTTATTAAATTCTCGCACATTAGAATTTCCCCACAAACTAAACTCAATAATTAGTGGAGCTAGATGAATCCCTTTTTCCGTTAATAAATAAATATTCTCTTTTTTATTTTCAGGAAATTTTCTTTTTGTAATTACTTTATAAGTCGCAAGTAATTTAAGTCTTGCTGACAAAATACTTGGTGCAATCTTCTCATATGAATCAGAAATTTCCTTGAACGTCTTTTTGTGCTCAACAAGCATATCTCGAATAATTAACAAAGTCCATTTATCGCCAATAATATCTAGCGATGACGCGATTGGACAACCAGAGCGAAATTCTTTTTTCATTTTTTATAGATTATCACTATTAATTCAATAGTAATAATTATTTTTACTATCAAATTAAAAGTAAAAGTACAAAAATCTACAAATAAAATTTAAAATGAAAACACAAAAAGAGATGTTAAACTCAACCCAGAACCTTAAAAGAAATAAAATAATACCATCATTATTTTTAATTTGTTCTCTAACGTTTATGACCTTCACTTCTTTTGGTCAAAATAATAGTACATCAAGCAATTTTGAACAGCTAAATAGTCTAAAAAAATCATTAAAAAAAGTATCTATTTCAGATTTAGGCTCTTCTATAATGCTTAGTGAGGTTATAAAGGCTTATACCTTTGAGGGAGATCTTCTAAATAAGGAGGATTTACAATCTGCAATATCGTATGGGTTGATGGATCCAGAATCTGAAATTTATGTTGATACTAACAATGCAATCTCCTTGATTATATTTCCTAAAAAAGAAGAAGAAGTTGTTGTAAATAAAATTCATGCTGAAGGGTTGAAAAACATTAGTGAAGAAGATTTTTTTAATAGAAGGATTCGCTTTGAGGATGAAAACTACAGCTTTTATGGTGCGAATAATGAAAAATTAATGCCAAAAGATGCCCTTAATAAATTCAAAAGTGGGATGTATAAAGTTGATGCCTACTGTGATGATAACAATCAGTTTAAACTGGCTTACATTATTAAAATGACTCAAAAACAGATGAACCAAGGCATGGAAGAAGCTATGAAAATGCAAAATGATTTTGAAGCTAAATTAAAAGGGAAACCTCTACCTGACTTTACATTAACAGATCTATCAGGTACCACACACTCACTAGAGAGTATTAAAGGAAAAGTTGTTGTTATTAACTTATGGTTTACGGCTTGCGCACCTTGTATCCATGAAATGCCAGAATTAAATAAGATTGTTGATGCGTATAAAGAAAATGAGGGTGTCCTATTTTTAGCATTTGCCCTCGACCCAAAACCTCTTGTGGATAAATTTCTAAAAAAACACAAATTTGATTATAATATCATACCAGAAAGTCAAGAATATATTACAAAAAAACTCAATCCACCTGGCTATCCAACACATATTGTTTTAGATAAAAATTCAAATGTAGTCTTTTTGTTTTCTGGATATACGCCTCAAGCTGGTGAAGCAATTAAGAGTTATGTTAATTCAGAATTAAAAAAGTAAATCAATAGTAAATAGAAATTATGTTAGCAGGTCACTTCACTACAGCATTAATAGCCAAACAAAAATTTCCAAAAGCAAGCCTTTTGTATTTTTTAATTATTTCCCAATTACAAGATTTTTTATGGTTTGTGTTTCATTATTTAGGTCTAGAACCAACCAATCCTAGTGATGCTTTTGACGCAAGTCTCATTAATATGTCTGTAGATATGGTTTATAGTCATGATTTACTTCCTCTTTTAGTGTGGCTTATTATAGGTTTTACCCTAGGTAAATTACTTTTTAAAAGCACACAAATAGGATTGGTAAGTATGGTTTTGGTATTAATTCATTTTGTTTTAGATTTCTTCTCAGGACATATTCATCACGTATTTGGTGCTGAAACTATGGAATTAGGTTTTGGTTTATATGCCTCTAATCCCTATTTGGCTGTTGTCATTGAAGCCTTATTTAGTATTGTAGCACTTTGGTATTATTTTAAAGAAGAAGTTAAGATGGGAAACAGGCGTTTGCAAAGCAATAAAATCGCTATTATATCTGTATTTGCTTATGGCATTGTTTTTATGCTACTGATTGCCACTCATTCCTTTAGAGAACTTTTTGACTTGCCAGTGTTTGATTTAGGTTTTAACACCAATATTCCTACCCTTATTTTTACCTATGGAGCAATGCTGTATTGCTTGCATTATTTCGTTTCAAAATACAAGACTGCCTAAAAATGTATAGATGTTAGAGAGTGTTGTTGGCTTTATCAAGGAACTAAAAGTTCGTAATGAGTACTTATTTTATTTTGGTTTGCTATGTGTTATAGTTTCAATAGTTTGTATAGTTCTAACTAAAACATCATCCACAGAGGTCCAAGGAGTAAATGCATGGTATAAGCCATTCAAATTTGCAGTATCTATAGGTCTATTTTCTTGGTCAATGGCCTGGTACTGTTATTATTTATCTGGTTTTAATGTAACACCCTTTAATTGGAGCGTAATTATATTGTTTGGTCTAGAGCTTATATATATTATATTTCAAGCATCAAAAGGGGAGTTGTCTCATTTCAATATTAGCACACCAACACATTCGCTTCTATATTCATTAATGGGTCTAGCAGCTGCGCTTATTACCTTATACACTGCCTATATTGGGGTCCTTTTTTTTACACAACCTCTTCCAAATTTACCAAGATATTACCTTTGGGCAATTCGGTTGGGAATCTTGATTTTTGTTGTTTTTTCATTTGAAGGTGGTTTAATGGGTTCTAGAATGAATCATAGTGTTGGAGCAATCAATGATAATTCTAACTGGTTTATTGTAGGTTGGAGTAAAACCGTTGGTGATTTAAGAGTCTCACATTTTATTGGAATGCACGCTTTACAGGTACTTCCATTGCTTTCTTTTTATATATTTAAAAACACAAAAGCGACTATCATTATTTCATTGCTTTACGCAGTTCTTGCTACCACAACATTAGTTCAAGCTTTAAATGGAAAACCACTCATTACCCAAAACAAGCTAAAACAATAAAAGCAAAAATAGTTTTCAATATTATGCAACAGCAATAGCGGTTTGGTTGTCTTCTCAAATAGTTTTTGCATTAAATTAAGTATATTGCTTTTCTATGGTTAAAAGGGTTTAATCCACTACTGCTGCTATGTTAAAGGGTAGCACTTTTTACGGTACGCAACATTAAAGTAGTTAATTTTAGAATTTTGAAATATTCTGTTACATGAAAAAAAATCTCACACGTTTTATATATTTATCTCTACTTGTTCTATTTATAACGAGCTGTAAAAGTACTTATAGGTTTACTGAAAATGAGATATCTCTTATAAACATGGCAGAGAGTAAAACCCCGATGAGAGTTTTAAAAATCACAAATTTCAATGATTCTATATTGCTGAGAACAAAAAGTTCCAAAATCAAGGTTGATCCAAACGATATACTACTAAAAAAGTTTATAGATAGATTATTAGTAACAGTTAGAGATAGTATGTCTCTTGGAGTTGGAATTGCTGGCCCACAAGTAGGGATATTAAAAAACATCATTTGCGTTCAACGATTTGACAAAGAAAATTTTCCACTTGAAGTTTACCTCAATCCTGAAATAATAGCATACTCAAATAATAAACAACCTTGCCTAGAAGGTTGCTTATCAATACCAAAAAGAAGAGATACTACCTACAACCGGTCCCAGACAATTCGTATTAAATATGATCAATTAAATAAAAAACATGTAAAAGAATATGTGTCTGGATTTACTGCTGTTATTTTCCAACATGAAATCGATCATCTTAATGGAATACTTTATTTAGACCACCTTAAACAAGAGAAAAGCCAATATGAAAAATAAACAGGTATCAATGTCTAAAAACTTAAAACAACACCAAATTAGTAAGCTATAATACCTATGAAAAAATTAACAGTCGTATTTGTATTAATATTTGGTTTCAATTTTATTTTAGCCCAAGAACCAAACAATACTCACAACTTGCAGATTACAGTTACTAATTTTGAGAATACAAAAGGCTCTTTGATAGTATGCCTAACAGATAAAAAGGAAGATTTTTTAAAACAGTGTAAATACCAGAAAGTAGTTGCTGTAACAAATGCTACTATCTCTTTAGAAATAGCTAATATAAAAAATGGTAGGTACTCAATTTCCTTGTTTCATGACCAAAACAATAACGGTGTTTTAGACACTAAAGGTTTTTTTGGAATCCCCACCGAACCTTATGCTTTTTCTAATAATCCAAGCACAACATTTGGCCCTCCTAGTTTTGAGAAGTGTACATTCCTTATAAATAAGGATACACAAATCTCTATCGAATTATAATAACAAAAGATGACCCTAACAGTAGTTTGTTTTAAAGCATACCCCTGTACCACTTTTGACCTATGAATTATAAATTAGTTTGTACAATCTTAGCGCTCTCATTAATTTGTTTCATAAGTTGTGATAGGCCCCACTGTACTAATGAAAATTTAATATTTGAAACGTTTGAGCCTAACTCTAAAAAATATAAAGACGAATTAGTTGCTCAACTCGATAGTGTTGACTCATCACAACTAACCTATTGGCTTAAAAAGTATGATAACCAAAATGGAAAAGAAACGTTATATTTTAATATTCAAGGTGATGGGTTGTGTGCAATACTACATCTAAGTGTTAACCATTGGAATAAGCTAGAACACATTAGAGATAGGAAAGGAATTGGTAGAAGAGGTGCAGAATTTACTAACTTAAAATTTCAAATCTATCAGGACTCTTCGAGTACTGATTTTGTCTATATTTCATATGATAGATTAATTGATTAAAAAATGTATAACTACAATGGCGTAGTAAAGATTATCTTTGAGGTAAGCTCATATCAAAATATATTTATGAAGTACTTTTATTCTATTATTTTTGCTTCCTATGTACGATTTTCTAAAAGTTTGCTAATTACTCTAAATACAACACTTTTATATGAATAATAAATTACTACCCGCCCTTGGAATTATTATTGCCTCGGTTATCTTACTAACAATATCTGAAATTACAACCCAGGAGTCTGTCCAGATTTTTATTAAAAAGTATTCCTTTTTGGGTATTATATCTGGAATGCTACTAGGCGTTGCTGTCACTAAGTATATAAACAAATCAAACCAAGACAATTAATACCTGCCTTGTCTTAGCATACATATATTGATAAAATGAACATCGTATTTAAAGAAACACAAAAATTCTCTCAATGGTGGCTTTGGCTGATTTTAATCGGAATTGGAATTTTACCGATTTTAGGAATTTATAAGCAATTAATTATAGGGGAAAAATTTGGAGACAAACCAATGTCTGACCTCGGTCTTATCATTTTCGCTGTGTTTGTTTTTAGTTTAATTGCTATGTTTTGGTTTGTGCAACTGAAAACCGAAATTGACCAAAATGAAATCCGTATGCACTTTTTTCCATTGGTTAAAAAACGAGTAAACTGGAAAGAAATAAAAAATGCTGAAATTGTGAATTACGGTTTTGTTGGAGGTTGGGGAATACGGCTTTGGACAAAATACGGAACTGTTTACAATATGAAGGGAAATAAAGGATTAGCCATAGCGCTTACTGATGGTAATAAATTTCTAATCGGGACTCAAAAACCAGAGGAACTAACTGCCATTCTAGAAAAAATAAGTGCCAGGAATATCAAGTAATTAGGTCTGGGCAATACAATAGCAATTAAAAAAACGAGATTTAGATCAAAAAGCAACACACCTTAATTGGAATAGGTGTTACGTATCTTTTCAAAGTTTGCTGTATTTGTTGTTTTTATGTTTTTAATAAAACAGCACCATAGCGTTATACCGAGTCTTTTTTTTTATTTTTACGTTAAATACATTTACAATCGCAGCCCACACATATCTTCTTGAAACCTCTATTGAATCTGTAAATAAAAAGCTCTGGAACCAGCTACAGCATGGCCAAGATTGTTTTTTGTCTATAGCATATTTAACTGCCATAGAGCAAGGCTTTTCTAAGGAGTTAGATTTTTGCTATGTTATTGTTTTGGATACCCTAACATCAAAGCCGTTATTATTAGCTTCCTTTCAACTGGTTCCTTTTGTGTTTAAAGGTGATTCTCAGCCTCCAAAAATAGTACGTCATTGCTCCCAGAAAAGCGATGGGTTTTTTATGCTCAACATGCTGGTTTGCGGCAGTGTATTTATGGCCGGAGAACACGGTTTTATAAAATCTAACACCATAAATAACAAGACTGCTTTTAGCCTTGCTGAAAAAGCAATGAGTAAGGTCTATAAGGCATTGCGCAAGGGTACATCAAAAAAGATTTCTGTGCAACTTTTTAAAGAGTATGTTCCCCAAACTATCTCAAGTAGTAGCTACTTACTACAAAAAGGATATCAGGATTTTGAGATTGACATGTATATGTCTTTGCCAATTGCACCTTCTTGGAACTCTATAGAGGCTTATTTTGACACTTGTAAGGCAAAGTTCAGGACCAAGGCTAAAAGTGTATTTACAAAAGCAGCAACGCTCTGTATAACATCCTTTACTGAAGCCGAAATTTTAGCCCGTCAACAAACAATAGACAACCTATTTCTGCAAGTCTTAGGAAAATCTGAGTATCAATTTGGGGTCATGAATGCTGTTGGTTTTGCTTTGCTAAAACGCCATTTAGGGAGCCAATTTATCTTTAGAGCAGTACTACTTGAAGATAAGCTTGTTGGCTTTAGTACTTCTTTTATTAACCAAACTGCACTAGAGGCTAATTTTGTAGGAATCGATTATGATCAAAATATCAAATACGCTATATACCAGAGGTTGTTGTATGATTATGTTAGTTTGGCAATAGACAATTCCCTTGAGGTGCTCAACTACGGAAGAACCAGTGAGCTTCTTAAAAGCTCTCTTGGAGCAGTGGCTATACCCATGAAGTTATATGCAAAGCATACCTCAAAAATTACGCATTTGCTCATGTGTTCCACATTAAAGAAAGTTTCACCGACTCCCTTTGAACTAAGAAAACCATTCAAGGCAGTATACTACAAAAACCAATAAGACTTAGTGTTTTTTATCTAGTTTTTTGGCCTCAAAATGTTCCAGCAATACAAATACTGTAAGCAACATACCCAGGGCATATATTGTGTCCTCGATAGGTATGGTAAACATCCTGATGCTTAGGTTTTCTGCATTGTTATACCATACAACTTCATTTTCAATAAAGCTACCGGTAAGCACGCCATTAACAATAAAAAAGGGAATAAGTGTAACAAAGAAACTTGGTAAGAACCTTCCAAGAATCTTCGGGTTTTTATTATACACAAGCCCTAGTAAAATTATTGCATATCCAAAGCATACAAGGGTGTACCACCTGTCATAGTTATACCAAAGTGTTATAATCAATATGCACAGTAGTGCTACATAAAATACAGAGGTTGCTCTTTGAGAAAGCGTAAAATTTGGAAAGAAATAGTTTAATGAATAATGGGTAAACAAACAGGCATAGGGTATGCATATAAAAAATAGCCATTCTTCTATAGGTAGGTTTGCTACTTTAAATCCATTGATGTATTGGTCATTAAATCCCCATATACCATTGTTGGTAAAAATTACATCCCAAGAAATGAAAAAAGCCATCATGATAAAGATGCCAATAAATAGCGATTTCCATTTTTTGTAAAACTGAAATTTAGGATAAAAACTAAATATAAAAGGGATAATAAAGGATCCTATATTTAAATACAGGTATAGATTTTTCATGCCCTATTTTTTAAAATATTTCAGTGGAGGGAACAACATTCCATAACATTCTCCATCACCTTTACCCAGGTGCTTGTGATGTATTTTATGTGCTCTTCTTATTCCTTTTGCATACCAATTATTTGCTTTTCTGAACATTTTGAAACGTTGGTGTATAAAGATGTCATGTACCATAAAATAAGCAACACCGTAGGCAAATATTCCAAAGCCTATGGGCAGTCCAGCCCAGAATCCATAATATTGCCAAGCTATAAAACATGCAATACTCACTGCTGCATAGAATATAAAAAACAAGTCATTGCGCTCCCACCAGCTTTTGTGGTCTTTATGATGATGGTCTTTATGCACACTCCACAAAAAACCATGCATAACATATTTATGTGTTGCCCACGCCATGAATTCCATGGCAGAAAAAGTTCCGATAAAGGTTAAAATCCAAAGCAGTGTTGTCATTTTTTTTAATTTAAATAATTGGTAACAATAAAATTACCGTACAAGTTTTAGTTGATACTTTACATAGCTTCTAGTAAGAAGCCCAAATTTTTCATAACCAGGAACTCGTATCCTAGTATTTTTAATTTCTAAGGCTGGTGTCTTATGTAGTTTTTTAAGCAACCTTCTGTAATAGCGATAGGCCATAAATACGCCAAATTTAGCGTCTGCGGGTAGTTTTAATATACCTTGGTAGCCTCTTTGAAAATCTCCTTCAATATCTTCTATAATTTGTTGTTTTGAGGCTTCATCAAGTGCCTCTAGGTTTGTATTTGGGAAGTAAGTCCTACTTAGTCCTTCAAAATCTGCCTTGAGATCACGTAAAAAATTAACTTTTTGAAAAGCAGATCCTAAGGCCATTGCAGAGTCTTTAAGTTGACTGTATTTTTCTGTATCCCCTTTTAAAAAAACATGAAGACACATAAGCCCAACCACATCTGCTGATCCGTATATGTATTCTTTATATTCCTGCTCTGTTAGGTAATCTTTTTTTGACAAATCAAGACGCATGCTCTTCATAAAAGATGCTATGAGGCCTCTTTCAATATTGTATTTATGAACTGTTTCTTGGAAAGAATTCAAAATTGGGTTTAGACTGATTTTTTCTTCAAGTGCAAATTCAAGGTCTTTTTCAAAACGATTAAATAGCACACTCTTATCATACTCATGAAAGGTGTCTACAATTTCATCAGCAAATCTTACAAACCCATATATGTTGTATATGTCTTGGCGTATGGTGGGGGATAGCATTTTGGTAGCCGAAGAAAAAGAAGTACTATATGCATTAGTTACAGTTTCACTGCATTGTCTTGATACTATGTCAAAAAGTTCTTTCATTAGTTGTTCTTTTTTGCGATAAGACCTGCTACTAGTTTTCCAGAAATTAGTGCTGGAGGAACTCCCGGTCCGGGAACGCTTAATTGTCCAGTAAAAAATAAATTTTCTACTTTTTTACTTTTTAATTTTGGTCTTAAAAATGCAGTTTGCAGCAATGTATTTGCCAAGCCATAAGCATTCCCTTTGTAAGAATTATACTCAGAGACAAAATCATTTACACAAAAAGACTCTTTAAATATAACATGTTTTTTTATTTCCTGTCCTGTCAGGGTTTCAAAACGTGTCATAATTTTATTGTAGTAGGTTTCTCTTAACTTTTCTGTATCCTCTAATCCAGGTGCTATAGGCACTAAGAAAAACCCAGTTTCTTTACCATCAGGGGCAAGCTCTGGCTGTGTTTTTGAAGTGAAATTTGCATAAAAAAGCGGGCTGGATGGCCACACAGGTGTATCGTAAATTTCTTTAGCATGCTGTTCAAAGTCTACATCAAAAAATAGGGTGTGATGCGCTACGTTTTTAATTTTTTTATCAAAGCCTATGTAAAACAATAAAGAGGAGGGAGCAAAGGTTCTTTTTTCCCAATAGGCTTCAGAGTATTGTCTGTATTTTTTTGGCAATAGCGTTTCTGTGTGGTGATAATCTGCACCGCTTAGAAGTGTATCTGTGGCATGAAATGTACCATTAGATACAATGCCTTTTACCTTGTTTTTCTCCACCACAATCTCTCCTACATTTTGATCTGTTTTTATGGTTACCCCCATAGACTCGGCTAGTGTTTTCATTCCTAGTATAACACTGTACATACCACCCTTTGGTTGGAAGGTTCCTAGACCGAAATCTGCATAGTTCATAAAACTGTAGAAAGATGGAGTTTTCGAAGGCTTTGCACCCAAAAATAATACAGGAAATTCTAGGATAGATACGAGCCTTGGGTTTTTAAATTCTTTACGAACATCTCTACTAATATTACTGAAAAATTGACCTACTCTTTTTGCCGTAGCAGGGGTAATGAGCTCAAGAGGTGAAACCCCAGGCCTATAGACCAAATCTTTAATTGCGATGTTGTAGTTTTGCTGCGCAGATGCAATAAATTCCTGAAGTTTTTTTGCACTCCCTGGTTCTTCTTTTTCAAAGGTTGCACAAATTTTATCTAAGGTGTCTTCAATGGTTATAAAATCATTTTCACCAAAGTACACACTATATGCAGGGCTTAGTTTTTCTAAAGTATAAAAGTCTGAGGCTTTTTTCCCAAAATCACTGAAAAACCGCTCAAAGACATCTGGCATCCAGTACCAGGAAGGACCCATATCAAAGGTAAATCCTTGTTTTGTGAATTGTCTTGCGCGTCCTCCTATGGTTTTGTTTTTTTCAAAAACAGTAACGTTATAACCGTCTTTTGCCAGATACGCTGCAGCTGCTAGAGAAGAGAACCCAGAACCAATAATTGTTATTTTTTTGTTTGCCATATTGTTAAACAAAAGTAGGGTATATTTAAACAAAACAATAGTTAAAAATTCCTAAAAGTTAGTCGCTTAAGGTTTTTAATTTGTCTACAAAACTTTTTACACTATCAAAACAAAAAATATTAGAAGCCGTGTTGTGTTTTTGTACTTCAGTGTATTTTTGGCCCAATATCCAAAGAGGGTATTTTTCTTTTTTGCAAACAATTTTTTGATAAGAATCTAGGTAAGATTTAATACTGTCATTGTCTGGCTTTGTCGTAAAAAATGTTAAGAAAATTAAATCTCCACCAGTATTAGATTGTTTGGATAAACTCTCCAATGGTATGTTTGGCCCAAGGTAGGTAGTTTTAATTCCAGATTTTTCTAATAAATAATTTGCATAAATTAAACCAATATCATGAATTTCATCATAGGGAAGAAATAAACACACTTTGATATTGCTGTTGTGTTTTTGAGTTTTAGATGTATAAAGCCCGATGTGCTCTATCGTTTTTCTTTTAATGAGTTCAGAAACAAACCGCTCGTGAGACACATCTATAGTGCCTACATGCCAAAGCATACCAATTTCATGAAGAAAGGGGATGAAAACATTCTCAAATACTTGATCAAAAGTTTTTGTTTTTAAAAGCTGCGAAAATATTTTGTTAAATTGATCTGTGCTAAAATCAAACATTGCATTTTTAAGACTACTAATTGCGTAATGTTCTTTATGTATTACTGAATTTTCAAGAATTACATCTTTTATTTTTTCTGGACTAAATTTAGCAATCTTAGATATTTTTGTTCCGTGGTTGTAAATAAAAGCTACATCCAGTAATTTCTTGAAGTTTGAAAGATCGTACTGTCTAATGTTGGTGTTTGTTCTTTTGGGCGCGAACAGGCCGTAGCGTTTTTCCCAAATACGAATGGTATGTGCTTTGACCCCGCTAAGGTTTTCTAGATCTTTTATACTAAAGTGTGTTTTGACACTCATTGGCTGTCGTGTAATTCTTTGATGGTAAGTTACATAAAATAAACGGCTAAATTTTTAACAAATACTTTTATTACTTGCATTTAGCTGTTTTTTTTAAACATTCGATTTTATCAAAACGCTGGAATAATAGTATAAAAAAAAGTCATCTCGTTTAAGATGACTTAGTACCCGGAATGGGACTTGAACCCACACGCAACAAGTGCACACGGCCCTCAACCGTGCCTGTCTACCAATTCCAGCACCCGGGTGTATTCTATACCAAAATTGAGGTGTATAGAAACAAAAAAAAGTTAAACCAAAAGGCTTAACTTTTTTGTGACCAGTCTGGGGCTCGAACCCAGGACCACCTCCTTAAAAGGGAGGTGCTCTACCAACTGAGCTAACTGGTCAAAATGTCAAAAACATTTTTAAGCTTTACAAACTTAAATAAGTTTTGTTAAGCGAGTGCAAATATACTATCAATATATTTATCTTTCAAAGCATTTTAAAATAAATTTAAACTTTATTTGTAAACCTTTAAACTACAATAAATAAGAACTAAAATTTTATGAAAATAGTGCTTTTAGGATATATGGGAAGTGGTAAAACAGTTGTTGCAAAACAACTGGCAATTGCATTACAATACTCTTTTGTTGATTTGGATATCGCCATTGAAGAAGATCAAAATCTAACTCTCAAACAATTGTTTGAAAACAAGGGAGAACTCTACTTTAGATCTAAAGAGAAGCATGTGCTTAACTCTTTGTTAGATAGCACTCAAGATATGGTTTTAGCTCTAGGTGGAGGCACCCCGTGTTATGGTGATGTGATGCAAAAATTAACAAACACACAAGAGGTGATAACCATATACCTTGGGGCAGAAATAGATACCCTTACACACCGATTATTTTCGCAGGTGCAAACAAGGCCATTAATTTCTCATATTTCTGATAAAGAAGTATTGCGTGATTTTATACGCAAGCACCTTTTTGAGCGAAGTTTTTATTACCATCAAGCACATCATAAAATTGCGGTAGATCAAAAACCTGTTCAAGAAATAGTTAGAGAAATAGTAGCGCTTTTATTCTAAGATAGCACGCGTATTCCCTGGCTCAAATATCACAGCAACATTCTCATTAATAGAAGTAGATAAAGAAATGCCTTTGTAATCTGCTTTTATTGGATATTTTTTATGATTTCTATCTACCAGCACTGCCGTTTTAAACTGTTTAAGTGGTACCTCCAAAAAATGCTTTACAGCATAAATTAAGGTTGTTCCGGAGTGTAGCACATCATCTACAAGTAGCAATGATTTATTTTGATAGGCCTCTGGTTTTAACGATGTGGTAATAGGGTTGATAGGATTTTTTTTATCCATCGTTACCTCGCACAGTGTTACTTTGATGGGTGAGATTTTCTCTACGGCGGTTTTTAATTTTTCTGCAAAGATGTAACCGTTTGCCTTGATACCTGCAATAACTACTTCTTCTTGAGAAATATTAGCCTCATAAATTTGATACGCAATACGTTTTAATTTATGAGCTATTTCCTCTTTGCCTAGAATTACTGTTTCTGTTGATGCCATAGGTAACAATATATTAGATTTCAAAGATAGTAAAAGATGTGTTGGTTTATTCTTCCTCTTTAATATAGTCTTCTATGTCTCTTCTGTCTTTTTTGGTGGGTCTTCCCATGCCTCTTTTTCTGTAATATTCTTTTGAATATTTTAATAACTCTTGTTGCTGGAAGGCCTCTTTGGGTGTAGTGTCAACCCTGTACAGGTCAACGAGTTTGGGTCCCACTCTACTTTTTGGCACCTCTATAACTCTTAAAGAGTAATTTATTTGATTCTTTCTAAGTGTAACATTGTCTCCAGGATAGACGTCTCTAGAGGGCTTGACTGCAGCATCGTTTATACGTACAGCTCCCTTTTTACAGGCCTGTGTTGCAATGCTTCTTGTTTTGTAGTACCGTACAGACCATAAATATTTATCAATCCTCATACATTTTACTTAATTTGTATATTAACAATACAACAAAAATAACTGAAAATTGTATCTTGCACGCTAAAATAAACAACTGTGAAAAATTTAAAATTTCTACTACCTATAGTTGCACTAACATTGCTTTTGGGAACTGCTTGTGATAATGATGATGATAGCTCACAAGACAACTTCATACCAGCCCGTGATAGAGCCGAGGAAAATATTGATTCAACATTAGAAGTAGAGGGTTATTTAACGACTCATTTTTATAACTATGAGGAGTTTGAAAACCCACCAGCAGGCTTTGATTTTAAAATAAGGTTCGATACCATTGCCGCTGCAAACGCAGATAAAACACCATTAATAGAACAAGTAGATTTTAAAATGGTGCAAGACAGGGTCAATGAAGATGTGTCTTATAAATTATATTACTTAAAGGTGATTGAAGGCCAGGGTGATCAACCTAGTTTTCCAGATATTGTTAGAATAAATTACGAGGGTACCTATGTAGTTGATGAAGAAGGTATAAACGAAAATAAACTCTTTGATAGTTCTGTAACACCAATCCAGTTTGATTTGACCTCGATTGTCAACGGGCTTCAAGATGCGCTCATAGAATTTAAAGCCGCAACTGGTTTTATTGATAATGCTGACGGAACGGTAACCTATGAAGGTTTTGGAGTAGGAGCTGTGTTTATGCAAAGTGGTTTAGGATATTATGTGAATCCTCCTCCTGGAACTTCTGTAACTATTCCTGTGTATTCTCAGCTTATTTTTACATTTCAATTATTTGAAACTGAAATTGGTGACCAAGATGGTGATGGTGTCCCTTCTGTTTTAGAGGATGTAAATGAAAATGGACTAGAAGAAGATGACGATACAGATTCAGACAACAGAAGCAATTACCTTGATCCAGATGATGATGGAGATGGAAGACCTACAGAAGATGAAATAGAAATAAATGAAGACGGCACGATTACTTTTCCAGATACAGATGGAGATGGTGTTGTTGATTATCTAGACTCAGATAGTTAAGCCTTTTTTATAAGTATCATATAGCTAAAAAGCCGCTGTGAGAAATTCTCACAGCGGCTTTTTAGTGTTTAAAATGTAACTTGTTATTTTCTCGCAACAACCTTTGTTGCAGCCTTAACAATTGCAGCGGCATTTAAGCCGTATTTTTCCATTAATTGATCTGGAGTTCCAGATTCTCCAAAAGTGTCTTGGGTGGCTACAAATTCTTGTGGTGCGGGATGATTTTCTGCTAGTATTCTAGAAACACTTTCTCCCAGTCCTCCCAGGTAGTTATGCTCTTCTGCAGTAACCACACAGCCGGTAATGGCAACGCTTTTTAAAATTGCAGCAGCATCAAGTGGCTTTATGGTATGAATATTTATAACTCCGGCGCTAATGCCTTTCTCTTGTAATGTTTTACAAGCCTCAAGCGCTTCCCAAACCAGGTGTCCTGTGGCAATAATGGTAACATCTGTACCTTCTTGAAGCTCCACAGCTTTACCAATAGTGAAGCTGCCATTTTCTGGGGTAAAGTTTGCTACTTTAGGTCTTCCAAAGCGCAAGTATACCGGACCATCATAATCTGCGATGGCAATTGTTGCTGCTTTGGTTTGATTGTAATCACAGGTATTTATTACCGTCATCCCTGGCAGCATTTTCATCAAACCAAGGTCTTCAAGTATTTGATGTGTTGCGCCATCCTCTCCAAGGGTTACCCCTGCGTGTGATGCACATATTTTTACATTCTTACCACTATATGCAATACTTTGGCGTATTTGATCATAGACGCGTCCTGTAGAGAAGTTAGCGAAGGTACCTGTAAAAGGTATCTTGCCGCCAATGGTTAAGCCTGCGGCCATGCCCATCATGTTTGCCTCTGCGATACCCACCTGGAAGAAACGCTCTGGATGATTTGCTTTAAAAGCGTCCATTTTTAATGACCCTGTTAAATCTGCACATAGTGCCACCACATTTTCATTGGTTTTTCCAAGCTCGGTAAGACCTGCTCCAAAACCAGATCTTGTATCTTTTTTTCCTGTGTCTATATATGTTTTCATAATATTATGGTAGTAGCTTATTAATAATCTCCTAAGGTTTCTGGGTTTTGAGCTAGTGCAGATGCTAGCTGTTCGTCATTGGGCGCTTTTCCATGCCAAGCATGAGTGTGCATCATAAAATCTACCCCATTACCCATTACTGTTTGCAGTAATACACAAATAGGTTTTCCTTGACCCGTTTTAGCTTTGGCACTTTCCATACCCTCTAAAATGGCTTGTATGTCATTACCTTGTTCTATGGTAACAACATCCCAACCAAAGGCTTCAAATTTGCCCTTTACATTTCCTAGAGGTAAAACTGTATCTGTAGATCCGTCAATTTGCTGTCCGTTTAAATCTACAGCTACAATCAAGTTGTCTACTTTGTTTCCAGAGGCGTACATAATTGCTTCCCAGTTTTGACCTTCCTGCAATTCTCCATCACCACACAGGGCATAGACAATGTGGTTGTCATTGTTTAATTTTTTTGCTGCTGCTGCACCAATAGCCACAGAAATTCCTTGTCCAAGTGATCCAGATGCAATCCTAATACCAGGTAATCCTTCGTGTGTGGTTGGGTGTCCTTGCAGCCTTGAGTTAAGAAGCCTAAAGGTGTTTAATTCCTCAACTGGGAAATACCCAGAGCGTGCTAAAACGCTATAAAAAACAGGTGAGATATGCCCATTAGACAAAAAGAAAATGTCTTCTTGGTTCCCGTCCATATTAAATCCTTCTTTGCGCTCTAGCACCTTTTGATACAGTGCTACAAGAAACTCTGCACAGCCTAGAGATCCTCCAGGGTGGCCAGAATTTACTTTATGTACTTGTCTTACAATATCTCTACGCACTTGGGTAACAAATGCTTCTAATTGGGTAATATCTGCCATGGTATATTTTGGTTTCTGGCTCAAAAATACTTCTTTAAAGGCCTAAGAAAAAGAAGAGCCAAATGAGGTTATTAACGATTTTTAAGTTTTAGTTAACATTGTTGTATTGTTTTAAATTTTAGTAGTAAATCTCACATTGTTTTGGGATGATTTTCTATCTATCAAAAAAAAATGTCTTTCCTTATTCGTACTTCCTACAGCAAATGTATCTTTGGCTATTCATTAATACTTCACATGGATTTTAAACTCGAAGCTACAGATATACAGGGTCAAGCCCGCGCTGGTACCATTACACTAGATCACGGAACAATTCAAACACCTATTTTCATGCCTGTTGGTACCGTAGGTACCGTGAAAGGGGTCCATCAAAAAGAATTGCGTGAAGAAATAAATCCAGATGTTATTCTTGGAAACACCTATCATTTGTATTTACGCCCGGGAACAAAAATTCTTGAAAAAGCAGGGGGTCTTCATAAGTTCATGAACTGGGATAGAAACATCCTTACAGACTCTGGAGGGTATCAAGTTTACTCTCTCTCAGACAACAGAAAAATTAAAGAAGAAGGGGTTAAGTTTAAATCTCACATAGACGGTAGTTATCATTTTTTTACGCCCGAGAATGTGATGGAAGTGCAGCGAAGTATTGGGGCAGATATTATTATGGCCTTTGATGAGTGTACACCATATCCTTGTGATTATAATTATGCAAAAAGATCTATGCACATGACCCATCGTTGGTTAGAGCGTTGTTTGACTCATCTTGAGAAGACTCCTTTTATGTATGACTACACACAAACATTCTTCCCTATTGTACAGGGAAGCACCTATAAAGATTTACGCAAACAATCTGCAGAGTATATCGCTGGAGTAGGTGCGCAGGGTAATGCTATTGGCGGCTTATCTGTAGGGGAGCCTGCCCATGAGATGTATGAAATGACAGAGGTGGTTACGGCTATTTTACCTAAAGATAAGCCTCGTTATTTAATGGGGGTAGGAACTCCAATTAACTTGCTAGAGAATATCGCCTTGGGTATAGATATGTTTGACTGTGTGATGCCAACTAGAAACGGTAGAAATGGTATGTTATTCACTGCACATGGAACTATCAACATTAAAAACAAAAAGTGGGAGGCAGATTTTAGTGCTATAGATGAAATGGCAATTACATGGGTAGATACAGAGTATAGCAAAGCTTATTTACGTCATCTATTCACTGTAAATGAAATGTTAGGTAGGCAAATTGCCACCATACACAACCTTGGTTTTTATTTATGGTTGGTGCGTGAGGCTAGAAAACATATCTTAGCAGGAGATTACACGCCATGGAAAAACATGATGGTACAACAAATGGATAAAAGGCTATAAGGCCATAAACAATGTTAAGCATACTCGATAAGTATATACTAAAACGCTATTTAGGAACATTTGTGCTCCTATTACTGCTATTTATACCAATTGGTATTATTGTAAATCTTGCCGAGAAGATTGATAAAATCTTAGATAATGAGGTGCCATTTATGGAAGTGGTCACTTATTATTTTGATTTTACAATTTACTTTGCCAATTTATTATTTCCCTTATTTTTATTTTTATCTGTGATTTGGTTTACCTCCAAGTTGGCAAATAACACAGAGATTATTGCTTTTTTGAGTAGTGGTGTGTCTTACTATCGTTTTTTAAGACCCTATATTATTGGTGCTACCATTGTGTGTATTGCAGCATTTTTTCTAGGAATGTTTATTGCTCCTAAAGCCAGCCAAGGCTTCAATGAATTTTCATTTAAATACCTAAAAAAAGGCAGGCAGGATCGTGAAAAATCTAACGTATATAGGCAGATTAATGATAATGACTATATATATGTGAGTTACTTTAATGTTTCAGAAAAAAGTGGAAGTAATTTTACCCTAGAACATTTCGAGGATAAAAAAATGACCTACAAAATAGCAGCCAGTAGAATTAAGTTTAATGACAAAGACAGTACCTACTCTTTGTTTAATTACACAAAAAGAAGGGTAGGGCTAGACAACGATAGTATTGAGCGTAAAAAACGACTGGATACTGTCTTTAGTTTTGATCTTGATGATTTAACTCCCGTAAAGTATATAGCCGAAACATTAAATCTCCCAGAACTTAATAATTTTATTGCAAGCGAGAAGAAAAAAGGATCATCTTTTATTAGCTCATACGAGGTAGTACGCCACAAAAGATGGAGTTTGCCGGTTTCTGCATACATATTAACTATCATTGCAGTTGCAGTTTCTTCAGTGAAACGTCGAGGTGGTATGGGTGTTAACCTAGCCATTGGTATAGCCATAGGAATGGTGTTTATTTTCTTTGATAAAATATTCGGAACTCTTGCTGCCAAAAGTGATTTTTCGCCTTTTGTAGCTTCTTGGGCGCCAAATATTGTGTTCGCCATTTTAGCCATTTATTTGCTCCGCAATGCCAAACGCTAAACTCCTTAATTACCTACACTTACATTTTATAGTCTTTATTTGGGGCTTTACTGCCGTCTTGGGAGCTCTTATTAGTATAGATGCCCTTGGCTTGGTTTGGTTTAGAATGAGTATTGCTTCTTTGCTAATACTGGCCTGGGTAGGGTACAAGAAAATACCACTTACATTTAGTAAAAAAACCATGCTGGTTTTTTTTATTGCAGGGGCAGTTATAGCCATGCATTGGCTTGCTTTTTTTGGAGCTATTAAAACCGCCAATGTTTCTATAACACTGGCCATTATGTCCACAGGTTCTTTTTTTACTGCTTTTTTAGAACCTATTTTTTACAAAAGAAAAATTATTTGGTATGAAGTTGTTTTTGGCCTTATTGTAGTGTTGGGTTTGTACGTTATTTTTCAGGTAGAAGGAGATTACTCTTGGGGTATTGTATTGGCTCTTATATCGTCATTTTTGGGAGCGCTTTTCTCTGTAATTAATGGAAAGTTGGCCGTGAGGTATAATGCAAGTGCTATTTCTTTTTATGAGCTCTTTTTTGGAGTTTGTTGTATTTCTTTATACTTGTTTTTTAGTGGGAGTTTTGACGCTTCATTTTTTACGTTATCCCCCTTAGATTGGGGGTATTTGTTCATTCTTGCCTCAGCATGTACGGCCTATGCGTTTATTGCCTCTGTGCATGTCATGAAATGGATTAGTCCCTACACAGTGATGCTAACCATTAACCTAGAACCGGTATACGGTATTGTGTTGGCGCTTATTATTTTGGGAGAGTCAGAGAATATGGGGCCACAGTTTTATTACGGTGCTGCAATTATTATTTTAACGGTTGTTGCAAACGGAATTATTAAAAACAGGATCAAAAAGAAATCAAAAAATTAAAGCAGTTCAATACATAGCTCAAAACAAAATTTTATCTTTGTAAAAACTAGTAATGCAACCTATTGAAAAACCATTATGGAATACCTAGATTTTGAATTACCCATTAAAGACTTGCAAGAGCAGTATGAAAAGGCCTGCCAAATTGGTGAGCACAATGATGTAGATGTTACAAATACCTGCGAACAAATTGAACTAAAATTAGAAGAAACTAAAAAAGAAATATATAAAAATATAACTCCCTGGCAACGCGTACAATTGTCACGTCACCCCAATAGACCTTACACCATGGACTATATAAATGCAATCTGCGGAGAGAGTTTCGTTGAGTTGCATGGAGACCGAAGTTTTAAAGATGATAAAGCAATGGTGGGTGGTCTAGGTAAGATTGGAGATCAGAGTTATATGTTTATTGGACAGCAAAAGGGATATAACACCAAAACACGCCAATATAGAAACTTTGGTATGGCCAATCCAGAAGGTTACAGAAAGGCCTTACGTTTAATGAAATCTGCTGAGAAATTTAAAGTTCCTGTAGTATGTCTCATTGATACTCCGGGCGCCTATCCAGGACTGGAAGCAGAAGAGCGTGGACAGGGGGAGGCAATTGCAAGAAATATCCTAGAAATGACACGTCTTAAGGTGCCTATCATTGTGCTTATTATAGGGGAGGGTGCTAGTGGTGGAGCCCTAGGAATAGGCGTTGGAGACCGCGTACTGATGTTAGAAAACACATGGTATTCTGTGATTTCTCCAGAGAGTTGCTCTTCTATATTATGGCGTAGTTGGGAGTTTAAAGAACAAGCCGCAGAAGCTCTAAAGCTTACCGCCTCAGACATGAAAAAGCAAAAACTCATCGATGTAATTGTAAAAGAACCTCTTGGAGGTGCTCATGCAAACAGAGCAAAAACATTTACCACTGTGGCAAATGTAATTACCAAAGAATACAATCAATTAAAAGACTTATCACCAAAAGATTTGGTCGCCCAACGTATGGATAAATATTCTCAGATGGGAGTCTACAATCAATAAAGCTAGTGGTAGCAATACCTTTTAAAATCTGAGGCGCTTGTCTCAGATTTTTTTTATGCTTATTAACAATATTTCAGAGTTTTCAACAATCAAATTGTTGATGAGTGGTTAACAGAAGCACGCCAAAATAACCCTAGCCATCATAACAATTTCTTTACATTCGTTCTATGGAAAAACTGCAACCTAACTCCCCTTATCAAAAGCGTCCTGCTCAAGTAATAAACTTAGAGAAAGGTAAGATTCCTCCACAAGCTACTGATTTAGAAGAGGTTGTGCTTGGGGCTATGATGATTGATAAAAAGGGAGTTGATGAGGTTATAGATATTTTAAATCCAGATGTTTTTTACAAAGAGGCACATCAACACATCTTTGAGGCTATTAATACTCTGTTTGTAGAAAGCCAGCCCGTAGACTTATTAACCGTTTCACAGCAGTTAAAGAAGATGCAAAAGCTTGAACTTGCTGGAGGAGAATTTTATTTAATACAACTCACTCAAAAAGTATCTTCCTCGGCCCATATTGAGTTTCATGCCCGTATCATTCTACAAAAATATATACAGCGAAGTTTGATTAAAATTTCAAATGAAATTATTGAAGATTCTTATGATGTAACTACAGATGTTTTTGATCTCTTAGATTCGGCAGAGAGTAAATTATACGACATAACACAAGGTAACATCAAACGTTCTAGTGAAACGGCTCAAGATTTAGTGATTCAGGCCAAAAAGAAGATTGAAGAAATAGCTAATAAAGAAGGGTTGTCTGGTATTCCTTCTGGTTTTACAGAGTTAGATAAGTTAACCTCTGGATGGCAACCTAGTGATTTAATTATTATTGCAGCCCGTCCTGGTATGGGTAAAACGGCCTTGACGTTATCTATGGCTCGTAACATGGCTGTAGATCATAACATTCCTGTTGCATTTTTCTCTTGTGAGATGTCTTCGGTACAGTTAATTACCAGACTCATATCTAGTGAAACGGGTCTATCTTCAGAAAAATTAAGAACTGGAAATTTAGAAAAACACGAGTGGGAGCAGTTAAATGTAAAAGTTAAAGGCCTTGAAAAGGCGCCACTGTATATTGATGACACCCCTTCTCTTTCTATTTTTGATTTGCGTGCAAAGGCAAGACGTCTTGCCTCTCAGCAAGGAGTTAAAATGATTATGATTGATTATTTGCAGTTAATGACAGCTGGAGGAGGAAAAAATGGTGGAAATCGTGAACAAGAAATATCTACCATATCTAGAAACTTAAAAGCATTAGCAAAAGAATTAAATGTTCCTGTTATTGCACTATCTCAACTATCGCGTGCTGTAGAGACTCGTGGAGGATCTAAAAGACCTTTATTGAGTGACCTTCGTGAATCTGGAGCCATCGAGCAAGATGCAGATATTGTATCGTTTATTTACCGCCCAGAATACTATAAAATTGATGAGTGGGATGACGATGAGCACACCCCAACTGCTGGTCAAGGAGAGTTTATTGTAGCAAAGCACCGTAATGGAGGTTTGGATGAAATACGTCTTAAATTTGTTGGTAATTTAGGTAAGTTTGAAAACTTAGACACCTTTCCTTTCTCAAACGAAATAGCATCAAGCATGAATAATGCTGCAAATGATGATACCTTTACAACTCCTAATTTTCCTTCTGCCGAGGATGCCTTTGGAACAAACTCTAATGACGACCTTCCTTATTAAAACCTAGACACGATAATTTTAAATGTTAAAATCCTTTGCCAATTTTAAAAGAAAATGACACGTTAGTGTCTTCATTTCCAAGGCTAATATTTGGTCCTATATCAAAGCTATATCTGTAGTTTCTTTGTGACCAAAAATTGACTGCTACAGGGAAATACGCTCTAACTCCTGTAATCCCATAGCCTGGTGATGTTCCAATAGAGAAAGTAACTGACTTAATTTTAGGGACTAGAAAATAATATTTGACACCAACTGAGGCGCCAAATAACCCAATTTGTCCCTCAAGACCAACTTTTTCATTCACTAGTCTCTCATAGGTGACTCCAACCCATGGGTCATCATATCCTAGAATCTTGACACTTAATATTTTATCCGGAAACTTACTTTCGTTTGTAACAGTGGTTTGACTAATCCCCAATAATGGAAAAATTAATACCAACATTAGAAGGAGTTTAGAATAAGTATTTGACATAGCATTTTTTTAGTACCGTTATAAACTAACAAGTAAATAATAACAACATAAAGTTATCATTATTTTTTGCAGGCAAAGCATTTTGGCTTCTTGTCAAAGTAAATTAAATTCTTTCTTCCTTCCAAATCTTTGGCTTAGATTTTGTCGTTATATTTACAGCATGACTAAGTTATTTACCTTTTTATTTATTTGCCTTTTTAGCTTACAGAGCTACGGCTCTTATATTCTCATCCCAATGGATGAGGCCACTCAAAAAGAACATTTAAAAGCCTATGGTATTACCTATTGGGTACTAGAAAGAAATGTGAAAACAAAATGGCTTTTAAATTATAGAGGTGGTTCTTTTTTAATGCCAGATAGTGATCAGATACGCAAAGAATGCCAAATTCGTGGCGTTTCTTTTGAGGTTATTAGTGATGCTAAAACTGCTCAGATATTAAAAGAAATAAGCAGTCCTTCCCAAAACATGGAAGCCGTAGTGTTAGAAAAAGCACCTAAAATTGCGGTATATTCTCCAAAAGGAAATCTACCCTGGGATGATGCTGTTACTATGGTATTAACCTATGCCGAAATACCCTATACAACTATTTACGATCAAGAGGTTTTAAGGGATGAGTTGCTACTCTATGATTGGTTGCACCTTCACCACGAAGATTTTACAGGACAGTATGGTAAGTTTTATAGAGCCTATAGATCTGCACCTTGGTATATTGCAGAAAAAAACAAATCTGAGGCATTGGCTGCCACTTTGGGCTATGCTAAAGTATCTCAGCAAAAAAGAGATGTTGCTTTAAAAATTAGAGATTATGTTGTAGGGGGTGGTTTTATGTTTGCCATGTGCAGCGCCACAGATAGTTTTGATATTGCGCTTTCTGCAAAGGATGTAGATATTTGCGAGCCGATGTTTGATGGTGATGCCAGTGCTGCTAATTATCAAAGCAAGATAGATTTTAAACAAACATTTGCTTTTAAAGATTATATTTTAGAAAGAAGCCCAATGGTGTATGAGTTTTCTTCTATAGACATGACCTCAAAACGTAAGATTTCAAAACAAACAGATTATTTTTCTCTGATGGATTACTCTGCAAAGTGGGATCCAATTCCTACCATGCTTGTTCAAAACCACACCTCACTAGTAAAAGGTTTTATGGGGCAAACAACAAGCTATATGCCAGAGCATATTAAATCAAATGTTTTGGTGATGGGAGCTCACAGTTCAAGTGGTGAGGCTCGGTATATTCATGGAATTAAAGGAAAAGGTTTTTTTACCTTTTATGGCGGTCATGATCCTGAAGACTACCAACATAGAGTAGGAGACCCAAAAACAGAATTGGCCTTGCATCCAAATTCTCCAGGATACAGGTTAATTTTAAATAATGTATTGTTTCCGGCCGCGAAAAAGAAAAAACAAAAGACCTAATTTATTTATGTAAAGACAGTAGATATGCAGCTGCCTGAAAAGGACTTGTATTTGAGTTTGCTATTTTCTTTAGTTGTTCTTGTAATGCTATTTTAATTTTGGGATTGTTGTAAAAATCACTCTTTAGACTGTTTTCTATGGTTTGTAACATCCAGAAATTCTGCTGATTTTCTCGCTTTGACACAAAATATTCTGTTTCTTTCATTTGTGTTACATAACCATCAATCAGATCAAGAGCTTCCTCAATACCTTCATTTTTAAGAGCACTACAGGTAATGGTTTTAGCAATCCATCCGTTGTCTTTTGGAGGATATAAATGCAAAGCACGATTAAACTCTGTTTTAGCTAATTTTGCAGCTTTAATATTCTCGCCATCTGCTTTATTAATGATAATAGCATCTGCCATTTCCATGATGCCCCGTTTTATACCCTGCAATTCATCTCCAGCACCAGCTAGCTTTAGAAGTAAAAAGAAATCTGTCATAGAATGCACTATAGTCTCGCTTTGCCCTACGCCCACAGTCTCAATAACAATGTGCGAGTAACCAGCAGCCTCACAGAGTATAATAGCTTCTCGCGTTTTTCTTGCCACCCCTCCCAAAGAATCTCCACTTGCAGAGGGTCTTATAAATGCCAGCTCATTTTTTACCAATTCTTCCATCCTGGTTTTGTCTCCTAGGATGCTCCCGTTGCTTAAACTGCTACTAGGGTCAACGGCCAAGACGGCTACTTTATGTCCCTTTTGGGTTAGCAGCGTTCCAAACTGTTCTATAAAAGTGCTTTTTCCTACCCCTGGAACTCCCGTGATACCGATACGAATAGATTTATTTGCATGTGGCAAACACCCTTCAATTAATTGTTTAGCAGCTGCTTGATGTTTTGGTGCGGTACTTTCAATAATTGTAATAGCTCTACTGAGTGCCGTTTTATTTCCTGCTAGAATTCCTAAGATAAGTTCTGGAATAAGTTGCTTTTGCTTTCGTGCTTTTTTTAATTTTAAAGCAGTTACACTGCTCAGGCTATCTGGCCTTTCAACACCCTGAAGTTCGTTTAATGCGCTGGTATGTTTTTTTGGTTTTTTCACTATGTGAATTTATGACAAATTTATGACATTTGATTTTTCAAAACTTGTTTTGGACCGTATATTGAATATTTAACACAAAAATAAAATACTATGAGTACATTATATGAAGCAACAACAAATGCCACAGGCGGTAGAGCTGGCCATGTGCTAAGTGAAGATGGCCCAATAGATATGGCGCTATCTGTCCCAAAATCTATGGGCGGAGATGACGCTAAGGGCGTGAATCCAGAACAACTTTTCGGGGCAGCATACGCAGCCTGTTTTGGTGGAGCTTTGCAAGCTGTCGTTGGGATAGAAAAACTAGATATAGATGTGAGTCAAATTAGTGTAGATGCTACCATTGGTTTTTGTAAAGACGAAGATGGTTTCTTTTTGGAAGCAACTTTAGATTGTTACATTCCAGATGTTGACACTAAAACAGGAGAGCAATTAGTTAATGATGCCCACCAAATGTGTCCTTTTTCAAAGGCTACCCGAGATAATATTACAGTAACCTTAAATTTACTGCTAGATTCATAACTACAATACACACTACAAAAAAATCCCAAGATTGAAATTTCAATCTTGGGATTTTTATTTTCAAAAAAGACTATATCCTTACTCTTTTAAAATGTGGTACTGAGCACTCTGCCCATTTGCAAATACAGATAATATATAGGACCCACTAGATAAGTTACTCAAATCTATACTTGTTTGTGTTGCATTAATAGTAGTTTCCAGTACAACAGCACCTAGAATGTTTCTAAGAACAACTTTTTCGATACTATTATTATTTTTAAGTGTTACCACCCCTGAAGTTGGATTAGGGAAATACGTAAAGTTTTCAAAAACAGTGTTTTCAACACCAAGAATTTGCGATATATTAATAGTTGTCGCTCCTCCAGAATTTGTTGCCAGTAAGAAATAGTATTTGCCTATTTCTGGCTCAATTGAAGAACTAGTTCCTGTAAAACATGGATTTTGAGCATCCTCAACACGTATTAACTCTGTTACATTTGGGGTTGGAGTACTGGCTTCAAAAAATATGACGCTACTCACACCACTAGGTGTTTCAATAGAGGCTTCTGTTAGTCCCATACCAGGGGTACACAAAAAGTAATACCAAACACCATTAAATCCGTCAATGGTGCAGTTGGTTGGGTTGCCACCTTCTTCTGTGGCAAATTGTGTGTCCACATTATCATCTGTGTATGCGCCAGGAATATTTATTGCATTTGTGATTAGATCGTTTGGTGGCGGCATTGGTGGCTCAGCACAATCAACAGTAATTGTGAAGTTTCCAGTGTCTCCATTATAGCCCTCTATAGCTATGTAGTATGTTGTTCCTGGAATGGTTGTTAGTGTTATTTCAGGGCCTAACTCACAAGCGTCATCATTTTCAATTGGGTTGTCAAGGTCACAACTTGTGTAGATACGCATGTAGGGATCATAGTCAAAAGCTGTACACAAAGAAAACGCAACATCTCTAGCCAGAGGCGATGTTTCTATAAATTTATAAAAGGCATCGGGACCACCCACTCCATTGGTGTCTGTTTTGTCTAGTGTAGTTCCTTCTATAGAGCCACCACACCCAATTTCTTGTGCTGTTTGGCAGTTATCATTAAAGCCCTCAGGATTAAAAATTAATTCCCAGTCAAAAGGAATCTCGTCCCACCTGTCATCCCACTGTATGTAATAAGACTGATCACTGGCAACCGTAAACCCTATAATTTCAGAGGCGTATGCAGCTCCAGATCCATCTGTTGCAAATGGGCAAGAATCATCATCATCTGCTATTGCTTGAGCATCTGAGCAATCGTTCCAGATTGATACTCTAGTATCAGAACCTCCAAAACAAGAATTGACATTAATTGTCCCGTTTTCTGTTGGGGTATAGACAAACCAAGCAGCATCCCCTCCATTGGCCCCTCCACTTACATCATTAATTTGTGTTTGTGTTACACTTCCTTCTGAAATTTCAACAGCTGATGCACAATTGTCACCGCCATTTTGAGCATTGGTTTGCCATGTAAAAGAAGTTGCTAATGCGAGTAAAAATAAAATATATTTTTTTTTCATGGCTTTTGTTTAAAGTTACTTATCAAATATAGTATTATTTTTTTTTAAAAAATAGGTGCTTTTGTGAAACAGCGTACTTAAATTGTCGTCATTTAAAAGACTCCTAATAAACCACTTACAAACGTGTCTAATTCTTTACTAGTAACACAGTGCAGAGCACAAAACCCTAAAGCCCAAACGGCGCTTTATAACCAGTACTGTGATGGTATGTTTGTGGTGGCCAGTAGGTATTTAAAAGATACAGCAGAGGCAGAAGACGCAATGCAAGTTGCTTTTATTAAGGCGTTTAAAAAAATAGAGCAATTTAAAGGTGATGTAAGTTTTGGAGCATGGTTAAAGCGTATTGTAATAAATACATGTTTGGATGCCTTGAAAAAGAAAAAGATTCATTTTGAAGAAATTAACGAGCAGACCCTTAGTTTAGAACAACAAAATGATGAGAGTTGGTCTGTAGATAATAAAATAACTAAACAACTTGTAGAACAGGCTATTGAAAAGTTGCCTCCAAATTATAAATCTGTGGTTCAATTATTTTTGTTAGAGGGATATGATCATCAAGAAATAGCCCAGGTTCTAGACATCACGCAAAGCGCCTCTAGAACAAAGTTGCATCGCGGTAAAATACAATTACAACAACATCTAAAACAGCTACACTATGGCACAGGATATTAGAGATATAATGAAGGCTAGCTCATCACAAGAGCCAAAATTACCAAAAGGTCACAAGGCCCGGTTTGAAGCTAGGTTACAGGCTAATTTTAGCCCAAACAAGACACTACAGGTTTCTAGTTCTATGCAAATTTGGATCAAAATTGCTGCTGTTGCTATAGCCTTTGTTGCCGTGAGTGTTTTTGGCTATTATCAATTATCCAAAAATAGTCTGGGAGATAGTCTAGTTGAGAGTGCGCCAGGGGTAGAGTCTCAAACCGATGAAAAACTACTGCACTTAGCTGATATTTCTCCAGATTTAAAACGTGTTGAGCAGTACTATACTAAAGGGATTAAGGGCGTGTTAGCATCTTTAACAATTACCACTGAAAATAAAGATGTAATTGATGGATACATGCAGCAACTACAGGTACTGGATTTGGAATATGAAAGTTTGAATTTAGAACTTACTCAGGCAGGTCCTACAGAGGAGACCATTACAGCCCTTGTAGACAATCTTAAAATGAGACTAGAACTGTTAATGAAGCTCAAAACAAAATTAAAAGAACTAAAAAATAACACCAATGAAAATATTAGCAGCATTGAAGTTTAGACTTTTTTTGGCGCTTTCTATCGGCTTAGTGGCTACAGGTTTTTCTCAAGAAAAATTTGTAGAGTCTTACAATGCCGGTGATGATATGCTCGTTACTTTAAAGACCTCTTATACCAATGTTATTTTTGAAACATGGAATAAAGACAAAGTAGAGGTGATAGCTTTTATAGAAGCAGAAGATGTAACTAAAGAACAAAAAATAGCTCTTTTTGATGCGTGGAATTTTGAGGTTTTAGGAAACTCAAAAAATGTAATTATAACCTCTAGTGCTATGGGAAACTGGAACGGCAACAGTCTCTCTAGTTTAGAGGCTCAAATAGGCAAAGAATTTGACAACGATATGCAAAGCTCTCAAGCCCTTGGAAAAGTTATCGAACGTAGCGTCAAAATAGCCAATGGCATTTCATACTCAAAGACTACCTTTATAGATAAAGACGGAGCTGTTAAAACCATTGTAAAAACAAACAAAGCCAAAAAAATACCCCTGGTTAAAAGGACCATTATCATTAAAATGCCGAAAAATACAGAAACCGATATCAATGTAAGGTACGGTGAAATTAAAATGGCAGATGCATTTAATGTAAAAGCAACTTTAAACCACACTCCATTTACCGCAGATCGTATCGATGGAGTACAAACACTCATTAATGCCTCTTACGCCCCTGTGGTAGTAAAGCATTGGCAGTATGGTACCTTGTATGTTAAATTTGTAGATACCTGTGAAATTAAAACCCTAGAGAGCATACAGCTCAATGCTAATTCTAGTGACGTGTTTGTTGGCAGTATTAGCAAAGAGGCCTATGTTACAGGCTCTTTTGGGACCCTGATTATTGGTAAAGTAGCAAATAACTTTACCCGCTTAGAGATTGTTTTGCGCAATGCAGATGCCTCTGTTGCGATGCCTGACACCCCTTTTACATTTTTGTTTAATGGAAAAAAATCAAGTTTAAAACATCCTAAATCATTGCAGTTTAATACAACAAAAGATGCCCAAAGAGTCTTAGCTAAAGGTTTCTATAAAAATGCGAGCACAAGCAGCAATTTTCTTGTTAATGCAGATTACAGTAATCTTATTTTACAATAAGGTACTACGCTAATTTTAAAATCCCCCAAGAGCAAATGCCTTTGGGGGATTTTATATTTTTAATTGAGTGTTATTGAGTCAATACCCATTCTCCTTTTGTTATCAATGGGATTGCTTGTTTGTACTTTACTTGTTTGCTCTCTCCGCTCATTACATGCTTTATGGTTACTTTGTCATTACGACCAATTTTTGGCATTTCGCGGGTAATGGTTTCTGTTATTTGCTGCTGGTTTTGAGTTTGTCCAGCTGCCTTAGACCCAACAGAGCGCTGGTCAAGATTTTGTATTTCGTCTTTCTGTTCGTTAAGTTTTTGTTTGCTCTTTACTTCACGAGCTTCTTGAATTTGTCTTTGGTTTTCTTTAGGTAACTCTCCTTTAAACAAGAATGATAACACATCTTTATTTACATTTTCTACCATCTTTTTAAAGAGTTCAAAGGCTTCAAATTTGTAAATTAAGAGTGGATCTTTTTGCTCATGTACCGCTAGCTGTACAGATTGTTTTAACTCATCCATTTTGCGCAGATGTGTTTTCCAAGTATCATCAATAATAGCAAGTGAGATATTTTTTTCAAAATCCTTAACTAGTTCTGCACCTTTTGTTTGATAGGCTGTTTCTAGATCTGTGGCAACATTTAGGGTTTTAACTCCATCTGTGAAAGGCACTAAAATACGCTTGTATTGATCTTTATGGTTCTCATATACATTTTGGATTACAGGGAAGGCAATCTCTGCATTTTGCTTCATTTTTTCTTGATAGTGGCCGTAAGCAACTTTATAAACTTTTCCTGCAATTTCTTGAGATCCTAATTTTTCAAATTCGTTTTGATCTACAGGGGCACTAACAGAAAAATAACGTATCAACTCAAATTCAAAATTTTTGAAATCTTGACTTTCTTTGTTGTTCTGTGAAATGATCTCTGCAGTATCATAAATCATGTTGGCAATATCAACGCGCAGTCTATCTCCAAACAATGCGTTGTATCTTCTTTTGTATATTACCTCACGCTGCGCGTTCATAATATCATCGTACTCCAATAGTCTTTTACGAATACCGAAGTTGTTTTCTTCTACTTTTTTCTGAGCTCGTTCTATGGATTTTGAAATCATAGAGTGTTGTATTACTTCTCCTTCTTGTAGCCCCATTCTATCCATCATCTTAGCAATACGTTCACTACCAAAAAGACGCATTAGGTTGTCTTCTAGAGAGACATAAAACTGCGAGCTACCAGGATCTCCTTGACGCCCAGAACGACCTCTTAGCTGCCTATCTACACGCCTAGAGTCATGACGTTCTGTACCAATAATGGCAAGACCTCCAGATGCCTTCACGGCATCACTTAATTTAATATCTGTACCACGCCCTGCCATGTTGGTTGCAATTGTAACCACACCAGGATCTCCAGCTTGGGCAACAATATCTGCCTCGCTTTTATGCATCTTTGCATTCAAGGTATTGTGTTGCACTTTTCTAATACTAAGCATACGGCTTAATAGCTCAGATATCTCTACAGATGTTGTACCAATTAATATGGGTCTTCCTTGCTTAGAGAGTTCTGTAACCTCATCAATAACTGCGTTGTATTTTTCTCTTTTAGTTTTGTAAATTTTGTCCTCACGATCATCACGGACAATAGGTCTATTCGTTGGTATTTCTACCACATCTAGTTTGTATATTTCCCAAAGTTCTCCCGCTTCAGTAACCGCTGTACCTGTCATACCAGATAGCTTTCTATACATTCGGAAGTAGTTTTGCAGGGTAACTGTTGCAAAGGTTTGAGTCATTGCCTCAATCTTTACATTTTCTTTAGCTTCAATGGCTTGGTGTAGCCCGTCGCTGTAGCGGCGTCCATCCATAATACGACCGGTTTGCTCATCTACAATCATTACCTTGTTTTCCATGACCACATACTGGGTGTCTTTTTCAAACAATGAATAGGCTTTAAGTAATTGGCTTAGGGTATGAATACGTTCACTTTTTATACCGAAATCTCTAAACAATTCTTCTTTAAGAGCTGCTTCTTGGTCACTAGGCAATTCTTGTGCTTCAATTTTTGCTATCTCCGTACCAATTTCTGGCATTACAAAGAAATCTGGATTGTCTGGTCCAGATAGGTATTCAACACCTTTGTCTGAAAGTTCAATTTGATTGTTTTTCTCTTCAATAACATAATACAACTCTGCATCAACTTGTGGCATTTCACGATTGTTGTCTGCCATGTAGGTGTTTTCTGTTTTTTGCAGAATCTGTTTTACTCCTTCTTCAGATAAAAATTTAATTAATGCCTTGTTTTTAGGAATACCTCTGTAAACACGTAATAATTTAAATCCACCTTCTTTAACATCTCCTTCTTTAATTAATTTCTTTGCCTCTGCCAAAACACCTGTTAGGTACTTTTGCTGAACAGCAACGATGTCTGCAATTTTTGGCTTTAATTCATTAAACTCATGACGATCTCCCTGGGCTACAGGCCCTGAAATAATTAAAGGCGTTCTTGCATCATCAATTAAGACACTATCTACCTCATCAACAATTGCGTAATGGTGTGGTCTTTGAACTAGGTCTTGTGGTTTATGAGCCATATTATCACGCAGGTAATCAAAACCAAACTCATTGTTGGTACCATAGGTAATATCACTGTCATAAGCCTTTCTTCTTGATTCACTATTTGGCTGATGGTTATCAACACAGTCTATGGTCATTCCATGAAACTGAAATATAGGCGCCATCCAAGCGCTATCACGTTTTGCTAAATAATCATTTACAGTAACCACATGAACCCCATTTTGAGCCAAGGCATTTAAGTACACTGGCAGGGTTGCTACCAAGGTTTTACCTTCTCCTGTTTGCATTTCTGCTACTTTACCTTGATGCAGGGCAACACCCCCAATAAGCTGAACATCGTAGTGGACCATGTCCCAGGTTATTTGTTTTCCTGCTGCATCCCAAGAGTTTTTCCAAATGGCATGATCACCATCTAAAGATACATAGTCTTTTTCTCCAGATAGTTCACGGTCATAGGCTGTAGCAGTTACACGGAGGGTTTCATTGTTTTTGAAACGTTTTGCCGTTTCTTTCATAACAGCAAATGCCTCTCCTAAAATTTTATTTAGAGATGCTTTCTCAATTTCATAACGGTCATCTTTTAAGCCGTCAATTTTGTTGTAAATATCTTCTTTTTTGTCAATATCTTCTTCCTTATCTGCAGCTACAATTAAGGCATCTATTTCATCTTGTATTTCTTTTTGGTCTGCCTTGATAATGTTTCTAAAGACATCACTTTTTGCGCGCAACTCATCAATACTTAATTTCTCTAGCGCAGCTTCATGAGATTTTACCTGTTCTACATAGGGTTGTATGTCTCCAAGATCCTTCTTGGATTTGTCTCCCACAAATACTTTTAATACGTTATCTAAAAATCCCATGTGTCTTGTTATGTTGTATAGCGTTAAACGCTGTATTTTTTTATTAAATGGTAATATAGTATGTTATAGGGTAAATCTATAACAAAAAAAGCCCCTGTAGACAGAGACTTTTTTAGCGCATGATTTTTAGTGCGCCTATTTTATACCAACGTTTTGTAAAACGTTTATATTAATATTCGTCCTCGTTCCACAGATAGTCTTCATCTGTTGGGTAATCTGGCCAAATTTCTTCTATAGAATCATAAGAGTCTCCCTCATCTTCTATGGCTTGTAAATTTTCTACAACCTCTAGTGGTGCTCCCGTTCTAATGGCGTAGTCAATTAATTCGTCTTTAGTTGCCGGCCAAGGCGCATCACTTAAATAGGATGCCAATTCTAATGTCCAGTACATTGATTAATGTTTTAATTTTGTGCAAAAATAATTTTTTAGTCGAAATAGACAACTAAAAAACAACTTATTTAAGCTTTATTTATAAGAACGTTTACAATTATCTGTTTATCAAGTAATTGATGGTACTATTTTTAAGTGAAAACTATTGTTTATATTTTCTCAGGAATCCACTTAACTTCTTCTGCTTTTAAATCATAGGACAACTTCCGTGCCACTACAAAAAGATAGTCAGATAGTCTGTTGAGGTATTTTAATACCCTAGGATCTATACCTTGTTGCTCGTTTAAAAGAGTTGTAATTCTCTCAGCTCTTCGGCACACACATCGCGCTATGTGACAATATGACACCGTGGTGTGACCTCCAGGAAGTACAAAGTGCGTCATCTCAGGTAGCGACTCATTCATTATATCCATCTGTGTTTCTAGCCTAGTAATGTCTTGCTCAGAAATTTTTGGAATATTTAATCTTTCTTTTCCATTTTTTAATGTTTCTTTTTCTGGCGGTGTTGCCAAAATCGCACCCACAGTAAATAATTTGTTTTGAATAGTTATTAATTCTTCTTTGGTGTGAGGGTCTATATCTTGATCTCTTATAAGACCTATGTGTGAGTTTAATTCATCCACGGTGCCGTAACTCTCTATACGAATATGGTGTTTGGCAACCCGTGTACCTCCAAAGAGAGCAGTGGTCCCTGTATCTCCAGTTTTTGTATATATTTTCATAGCTTACCGTTTTTCTAAATCTGTCTTTTTACGCTGGACATAGCGCTGTTTAAATGTTTTGTTTCTACGACTTTTTAAACTTGTTTGGTTTTTTTTATTCCAAAAATATAGAACAACTACTAAAATAAGACCGCCAAAAACGAGTATAAATGGGTTGCTAAGTGCTTGTGGTTCCATAGCGTGAAAATACGAGGATTTTTTGTGAGAAACAATGAATATTAAAAATTCAATACATCCAAGTGTATTAACGTGTCTCAGGTCTAAATTTAAAATACATTTACCTCTGGCTCTATGGTAATACCAAAGTCTTTCGCCACTTTTTGCTGAATTTTAAGAGCCAGTTCCCAAATTTGTGCTCCAGTGGCATTTCCGTAGTTTACCAGCACAAGGGCTTGGTTTTTATGAATACCAGCATCTCCATAACGTTTTCCTTTAAATCCTGCTTGTTCTATAAGCCAGCCAGCGGGTATTTTAAATTCAGCATTTGCTAGGGCATAAAAAGGAGCCTCTGGAAATTGTGAATGAAAAGCCTCGAAAGTGTTGTTGTCAACCACTGGGTTTTTAAAAAAGCTACCACTGTTGCCTAGCTTTTTTGGATCGGGTAATTTAGACTGTCTTATCGCTATTACTGCATCACTAACCTGTTTAATGGTGGGGTTTGTAATATTATTCATAGACAAATGCTCATTAATAGCACCATACTGAGTTTGTATTTTGTGGTTATTTTTGGTGAGCTTAAATGTTACCCTAGTAATCACATATTTGCCCTTATGTGTGGTTTTGAAAATAGAATTTCGATACCCGAAATCACACTGTTGATGGGTGAAAGAAACTTCTTTGGAAGTGGCAATTTCAATTGCATCACATTTCAAAAAAACATCTTTTAACTCCACGCCATAGGCGCCGATATTTTGAATAGGAGCAGTGCCTACGTTTCCAGGTATGAGAGACATGTTTTCTAACCCGCCGTAGTTGTTTTCTATGCAATGGAGTACAAAATCATGCCAGTTTTCTCCAGCCATGCAGGAAAGCTCTATAGAATTTTGATTTTGTTTTTCTATAGAAATCCCCTTTAGGTTTACGTGTATTACCAGCGCGTCAATAGGGCCTGTAAGCAGCATGTTGCTTCCGCCGCCAAGTAAGAATTTTTTTAAATACTTAGGTAAAGCCAGGGCTTCTTGCAACTCCTCTATAGTATGTACAGAAACAAAATATCGCGCCTCACACTCTATACCAAAGGTATTGTAAGGTTTTAAAGATATATTTTGTTGTATGTTCATTACTCTTTATAGACTACTAGTGCTTGTTTTAATATGTGTACTGCTTTGATTAGGCTTTCTTTGTTGAGTACGTATGCAATACGTATTTGATTTTGGCCAACCCCTGGTGTGGAGTAAAAACCTGCAGCAGGAGCCACCATAATAGTCTCTCCATCAACATCAAACTCTTCAAGAAGCCACTGTGCAAAGGCATCACTATTTTTTATAGGTAACTGTACAATACAGTAAAAAGCACCTTTAGGGTATCCAACTTTAACTCCAGGGATTTCCTCTAGTTTTTCAATTAAAACATCTCTACGTTCCTTGTACTGATCGATGACCTGGTCAAAATAAGATTGTGGCGTATCTAAGGCAGCCTCACTGGCTATTTGCGCAAATGTTGGTGGGCTTAGCCTTGCCTGGGCAAATTTTAAAGCAGTATTTAGTACCATTTTGTTTTTACTCACCAAGCAGCCAATACGGGCTCCGCACATGGAATAACGTTTTGATACAGAATCTATAATTATTGCATAGTCTTCCATACCTGGTTCTTCAAGGATAGAATAATGCCTAACATTATCATAGGTGAATTCTCTATATACCTCATCTGCCACTAAAAACAAATCATGTTTTTTTACAATTGCTGCTAGGGTTTGTATTTCTTGTTTAGAGTATAGGTAGCCAGTTGGGTTTCCTGGGTTGCAGATAAGAATGGCCTTTGTTTTTGGGGTAATAAGTTTTTCAAATTCTGAAATATCAGGCAAGGCAAAGTTGTCCTCTATTTTTGAAATAACCGGTACTATTTTTACCCCAGATGCTATTGCAAAACCATTGTAATTTGCATAAAAAGGCTCTGGGATGATAATTTCATCACCAGTGTCTGCAATACTACCCATAGCAAACAATAGGGCCTCACTACCTCCAGTGGTTACAATAAGTTCATTGTGATTTACAGGAATATTTTTTCCTTGATAATACGTTGCAATTTTTGTTCTGTAGGTCTCAGACCCTTCAGATCTTGTGTATGCAAGGACATCAAGTGCGTGAGAGGCTACCGCCTCCATGGCTTGTTTTGGGCTCTTAATATCTGGTTGTCCAATATTAAGATGATATACTTTTTTATTTGCTTTGTAGGCTTTCTCTGCGAAAGGAACCAGCTTTCTTATGGGTGATTCTGGCATTAATTGCCCTTTGGTTGAAATTATTGGCATAACAGTATTATTTGAATAACAAAGTTGCAAAAAATAGTTTAAAAATATGCTATGTAAGCCTGCGGTTTGTCTATTTATTTTAAACCTAATTTTACGACAGAAAAAAGGTCGATTCACAAAAGTAAATCGACCAAATTTATATATTAAAACCGCAGTGTTACTCTTCTGTTTTTTCTAAGATGCTCTTATCTGCATTTAAAACCTCTCCTTTTATTTTTAGGGCTTTTATTGGCTCATCTGCATTAGAGTATACCGTTACTGTTTTTCTTATAGGACCCACTCTGTTTGTGTCATACTTAACTTCAATACTTCCAGAGGCTCCAGGAGCAATAGGTCCTTCTGGTTTTTTTGGAACCGTACACCCACAACTAGATTTTACATTTGTTACCACTAATTCTGCATCTCCGGTATTGGTAAATTCGAATACACGAACTCCATCACTTCCTTTTACAATCTTGCCGTAATCTACCGTTTCGTTTTTGAAACTGATTTTGGCTTGCGCACTTGAGGTGTATCCAATTAGGCTAATTAACGCTACTACTATTAACTTTTTCATATCATATGCTATTAAGGATTGCTAATTTAGGGAACTTTAGTATGCTGTGCAAGTTAAGTTATAGACATTAAACATTTCATAATACTATAGATATCCCTACTTTTACAATCTTATTTCAAAAATGATACCAAAATGACCCAAACAGGAGCCTATAATGCACAAGATGTTGAAGATAAGTGGTACCAGTACTGGATGGAGCACAACTATTTCCATAGTGAAGTAGACGATCGTGAGCCGTACACTATTGTGATACCCCCTCCAAACGTTACAGGGGTCCTCCATATGGGACATATGCTAAATAACACCATACAAGATGTCCTAATACGTCGAGCACGCTTAAAAGGCTTTAATGCGTGTTGGGTGCCTGGCACCGATCATGCAAGTATTGCAACAGAAGCCAAAGTTGTTGCGCGCCTTAAAGAACAAGGAATCCAGAAAGCAGATTTAACAAGAGAAGAATTTTTAAAACACGCCTGGGATTGGACCGATGAGTATGGTGGTGTTATTTTAGATCAACTAAAAAAACTTGGTGCCTCTTGTGACTGGGAGCGTACTAAATTTACCCTTGATCCTGACATGTCTACTCAAGTTATAAAAAGTTTTGTTGACTTGTACAACAAAGGCCTTATTTATAGAGGTTATAGAATGGTAAATTGGGATCCAGAGGCAAAAACAACCTTGAGTGATGAAGAGGTTAATTTTGTAGAGCAACAAGGTGATTTGTTTTACATTAGCTACAAAATACAAGATAGCGACAAGACCCTAACCATTGCTACCACGCGTCCAGAAACTATTTTTGGTGATACCGCCATTTGTATAAACCCCGATGATGATCGTTTTGCTCATTTAAAAGGAAAAAAAGCCATAGTGCCTATTTGCAATAGAGTAATTCCAATAATAGAAGATTCATACGTAGACATCGAGTTTGGTACTGGTTGTCTGAAGGTAACTCCAGCACATGATGAAAATGACAAAATGCTGGGAGATACCCACAAATTGGAAGTTATAGATATTTTTAATGACGATGCGTCGCTCAATAGTTTTGGATTACACTACCAAGGAAAAGATCGTTTTGTGGTTCGTAAAGAAATTGCAATTGAGCTAAAAGAGTTGGGCGCTTTGATTAAAACAGAGCAGCACCTCAACAAAGTAGGAACCAGTGAGCGCACCAAAGCCGTTATAGAACCGCGCCTTAGTGACCAGTGGTTTTTAAAAATGGAAGATTTAGTAAAGCCTGCCATAAAAGCTGTTTTGGAGCAAGATGATGTCGTTTTACATCCAAAGAAATTTGAGAATACCTACCGTCATTGGATGACCAATATTAGAGATTGGAATATTTCTCGCCAACTTTGGTGGGGGCAACAAATTCCAGCCTATTTCTATGGAGATGGGAAAGAAGATTTTGTAGTAGCTGAAACTATAGAAGAAGCTTTGATGTTGGCCAAAGAAAAAACCAGCAATACATCTTTAAAAATTACAGACCTGCACCAAGATGCCGATGCTTTAGATACTTGGTTTTCGTCTTGGCTTTGGCCCATGAGCGTATTTGATGGATTAAACAATCCAGATAATAAAGAATTTAACTATTACTACCCAACCAATGATTTGGTCACTGGACCAGATATTTTATTTTTCTGGGTAGCAAGAATGATCATAGCTGGCTATGAGTACACCGGTAAAAAACCTTTTAAAAATGTTTACCTAACAGGACTCGTTCGTGATAAGCAGCGTCGTAAAATGAGTAAATCTTTAGGGAATTCTCCAGATGCTTTACAACTTATACAAACCTATAGTGCAGATGGTGTACGTGTGGGTTTACTTTTGAGTGCTGCTGCAGGAAATGATTTAATGTTTGATGAAGGGCTTTGCCAGCAAGGAAAAGGTTTTTCAAATAAAATTTGGAATGCATTTAAGCTAACCCAATCTTGGGATATAGACGCTACTATTTCACAACCAGAATCCTCCAAAATCGCCATTAATTGGTATCAATCTCGTTTACAGCAAACACTTGTTGAGATTGAGGATCATTACAGCAAATACAGAATTAGTGATGCTTTGATGGCAAGTTATAAGTTGGTATGGGATGATTTTTGTGGCTGGCTTCTGGAAATTATAAAGCCCGCATACCAGGCTCCAATAGATAAACAAACCTATGATAGTGTGGTTGCTATTTTTGAAGACAACCTAAGGATATTACATCCTTTTATGCCGTTTTTGACAGAAGAGTTATGGCATGCCATCGCAAAAAGAACACCTCAAGAAGCGTTGATTGTTAATCATTGGCCCAAAACAACAACAATAGACACAGCCTTATTGACTGATTTTGAGTTTGCATCTGAGGTTATTTCTGGAATTAGAACCATCAGAAAAGAAAAAAACATTGCTTTTAAAGATGCTATTTCACTTTCAGTAATTAATACAGAGAAGGTACATAGTCAGTTCGATGTTGTTATAAAAAAACTAGGGAATATTAGTGAGATGACTTCTGTTTCAGGTGGGGTAGAGGGTGCCTTAACCTTTAGGGTGAAGTCTAACGAATATTTTATACCCATTGAGGGAACTATTGATGTAGCGCAGGAAATACTAAAATTAAAAGAAGAATTAAAATACACTCAAGGGTTTCTAAAAAGCGTACAAGGTAAGTTGAAAAACCAAAAATTTGTAAGCGGTGCTCCACAACAAGTGGTAGATAACGAGCGCAAAAAAGAAGCAGATGCAATTGCAAAGATTGAAACTATCGAAACCTCAATAAAAAGTCTTAGTTAAAAAATGTTTTTTGTTAGAGATTACTTTCTATACAAAAAATAATGCGTTGAGGTTTCTATATACTCCAGTTTAGCCTGGTCCTGGCTAAGATGCTGGGCTTGAAAGAGTGCATTTGTTTTAAAAGCCGAAATTAGTTTTTTCTTGCTATTGCTTGGTTTGTGCCAAGAGTTTGTAGCGCGTTTGTAATACGCATACAGCTTTAATAATGTATCTGCAGGAAAAGGCTCCTTGTGCCCATTTACGCTTTCAACAGCTTTTTTAAATGCTATGTCTATTTCCTGTGATGTCATTACAATAGTTTACTTTGCTTAAATAGATGCTAAAATGGAGGTTCCTCCTTTTACAACATCGTTGAGTTTTACATCAAGTTTTGTGCCTACAGGTAAAAATACATCTACACGAGATCCAAACTTAATAAAGCCGCTGTCGCTTCCTTGCGTTACTTGTTGTCCCTTTTCTGCGTAATTTACAATACGTCTAGCCAGTGCGCCTGCGATTTGACGGTGAAGTACATTTCCGAATTTTTTGGAGCTTACCACAACGGTCGTGCGCTCATTTTCTTCACTAGATTTTGGATGCCAAGCTACCAAAAATTTTCCGGGATGGTATTTGCTAAAAACCACCTCTCCAGCAACAGGATACCGCGTAACATGCACGTTTATGGGAGACATAAACACAGATACCTGTAGTCTTTTTTCATTGAAAAACTCTTTTTCAAACACCTCTTCAATAACCACAACTTTTCCATCTACAGGAGATACTACATGATCTTCGCTTATGTTAAGGTTTCTTTTTGGGTTTCTAAAAAACTGCAATACTAGCACTAGCATTACAATAGCCAGGAGCATAAAGGCGCTTCTTAGATAATCGTTTATAATGAAATAATCTGCAGCCAAGCTCATTGCAATAGCTAGCACTAACGTAATTAAAATAATTTTGTATCCTTCTTTATGAAACATAAGTTATAAGTTGTAAAAATGCATAAATAAATGGGCTGGCATAAATAGCGCTATCCAGCCTGTCATATAATCCTCCATGTCCAGGCATTACGTTTCCACTATCTTTTACTCCAGCTTGGCGTTTGTAGTTGGATTGTACTAAATCTCCAATGCTTCCACACACTGAAATAATGATCGCAAGAGAAATCCAAATAGGTAACGTGTATATATCTAAAACTTTAAATATAATGAAACTTGATATAACAGCTCCTAGGAGTCCTCCAAAGAACCCTTCTATTGTTTTTTTTGGAGAAACTCTCTCCAGTAGTTTGTTTTTACCCAGTGATTTACCAATGATATACGCAAAGGTGTCGTTGCACCAAATTAACACAAAAACCCCAACAATAATCTCTGGCTTAAATACCCCTTTAGAAAATGGAATGAGTGTTAAAAAAACAAAGCCACTTATGATGTAAAGCATTGTAGGGATGTATTTTTGCTTTTTAAGTAAAAGGTTATTTTTGGTTGATTGTACATCTTTGGCCAATAGTATACTCACTAGTAAAGAGCTGCCTAGGTATGTATATAGAATACTATTTCCCGGGTGATAGTAGCTTATCAGTAAAAGCGAAATTGGAAGCAGAAGATAAGGGGTGAAATGTTTTAAGTGTATGAGTTTTTTAAATTCCTTAAGGGTTTGAAGCCCAAGAATGAGAAAAAGCATCATAAATAGCTCACGAGAGGTGTACATGGAAAAAACTACGACAAGGACATACAAAATCCCCGATATACTTCGTACAACAATTTCTCTCATAGTATATATCTTCTATAGGTCTTCTAGAAGCAGCAAATATAAGTTTTTTGTACTACTTCCATAACTCATAAAATCCTTTTCTTTTTCTGTCTCAAAATCTTGAATTGCAGTGATATTGCTAGGAATAAATTTCCCGCCACTATTTTTGATAATACGTAACCCTTCACTGATGTTTTCTACAAACTGGCTCGTGGTGGCAAATATGACAATATTGGCAGGTAACTCATCTAATTTTTTCTCCTTAATTTGGTTTGAAGAAAGTAAAATGGAGCCATTTTTTGATATCAAAGACTCACAAGTAGTCAAGAAAAAGGTAGCAGTAGTTTTTTTGGTGAAATTTAAATTATACCCGTCAAACTTTTTAGAAAGCATTTCATTGATACAGAACACCTCTTTTTCATACCAGTCATTCTCTAGTAAGATGTTATCAAACGCTTCGTTAATTTCTTGAGCATCTGTACAGTATAAGAATTTACCTCCGTTTTTCCTGAAGTTATTGGTAAACCTTTCATCTATGGCAAGACTATCTTCTGGATAATATTTGCCACAATCATCATCATCACCTTTTTGTTTAGGTGTTTTTTTTAGATTGAGATTTCCTTTTAAAAGTCTTTTAAAGAGACTCATATGCAGGGTTTATAGGTGTTTAGATTCTAGTTATATCAAAGATAGTAAAAATCTCGTCATAGAAAACCCACAATACTAATCTTTACTAAAATGGTTGTAAAGGGAACCTTTAGCTAGTAGCAACATCATTTTCTTGTTCAGCCTGTGGAGCTTGTTTGTCTTCTTTGGGGTCTTTCACTATTTCGCTAATAGATTTTTCGAAAGGTCTTTTCCCAAAGATAACTTCTAGATTGTCTTTAAAAATAACCTCTTTGGCTAGCAGCACATTTGCTAGTTCTGTAAGTTTTTCTTTGTTAGCCTCTAATAGTTCAATAGCACGGTTGTATTGCGTCTCGATAAGATTTGATATTTCCTTGTCAATTAACTCCGCAGTTTTTTCACTGTATGGTTTGCTGAAATTGTATTCAGACTGCCCACTTGAATCATAATAGGTAAGGTTGCCAACCTTATCATTAAGACCGTAAACAGTTACCATTGCACGGGCTTGTTTGGTTACTTTTTCTAGATCACTAAGGGCTCCAGTAGATATTTTATTGAATATTACTTTCTCTGCCGCTCTTCCTCCAAGTGTTGCACACATTTCGTCAAGCATTTGCTCAGGCCTTACAATAAGACGCTCCTCTGGCAAATACCATGCGGCTCCTAAAGACTGCCCTCTTGGTACAATGGTAACTTTGACTAGTGGCGCTGCATGCTCTAACATCCAACTCACCGTTGCATGTCCTGCTTCGTGGTATGCAATTGCTTCTTTTTCTGCTGGTGTAATAATTTTGTTCTTTTTCTCAAGACCTCCAACAATTCTATCTACAGCATCTAAGAAATCTTGTTTTCCGACTGCTTTTTTCTCGCCTCTTGCAGCTATAAGAGCAGCTTCATTACAAACATTGGCAATATCTGCTCCAGAGAATCCTGGTGTTTGCTTAGAAAGAAAATCTGTATCTAGGCCTTCTTCCTTTTTTAAAGGGCGCAGGTGTACTTCAAAGATTTCTTTACGCTCTCTTACATCTGGAAGGTCTACATAAATTTGTCTATCAAAACGCCCTGCACGCATTAAGGCCTTATCCAGCACATCTGCACGATTGGTAGCGGCAATTACAATTACATTAGAATCTGTGCCAAAACCATCCATCTCTGTTAGGAGTTGGTTTAAGGTGTTTTCACGTTCATCATTAGAGCCTGAGAAATTAGCTTTTCCACGAGCACGGCCTATGGCATCTATTTCATCTATAAAAATAATAGAGGGAGATTTTTCTTTTGCTTGTTTAAATAAATCACGTACTCTAGAGGCGCCCACACCTACAAACATTTCAACAAAATCTGAACCAGATAATGAGAAAAAAGGTACTTTAGCCTCACCAGCTACTGCACGAGCCAATAATGTTTTCCCTGTACCTGGAGGTCCTACCAAAAGGGCTCCTTTAGGAATTTTACCTCCAAGGGCTGTGTATTTTTCTGGGAATTTCAGAAAATCTACAATTTCTTGTACCTCTTCTTTTGCCCCTTCAAGACCTGCAACATCTTTAAAGGATGTTTTTACATCTAATTTTTCATCAAATAATTTAGCTTTAGATTTTCCGATGTTGAAAA
>ENA-UOYH01000046-UOYH01000046.1-marine-metagenome-genome-assembly--contig:-NODE-46-length-53280-cov-4.695224_pt1 | contig 53280 bp, 43 predicted proteins | sample MGYA00238175_ERZ767261 | MGnify/ENA primary metagenome ERZ767261 (study PRJEB28946, sample SAMN06267185) | marine metagenome | isolation source: Columbia River Estuary | place: USA:Columbia River Estuary...
AGGAGTTTTTCTGCACTGAGTCACGTGCGAAGCTAGCTTTTGCAAACGCAGTACAGCCGCGCATAAGGGCGTGGGCAAGGTGGTGGCATAGTCTGGGCTGGCGGGGCAAAGTGGAACGAACTTCGGGTGAGCGTGAGTTTGTTCTCATAGATATGACGTGTCAGTATGATGACTACGAAGCCAAGTGGTGGAGTGAGTGTCACATCACACGTGAGCAGGTTTTAGATGCCATGATGGAAGATGGTTGGCAGCCATTGGAAAATGATAGTGATTGGGACTGCCAGCGTGCTGGGTTGCGGGCAATCATTGCCGTCGAGGCCTTTGCCTCAGGCGCTCAAGTGCTGACAAGAATAGAGATGGATACAAGAAGTCGGGGCAGCCTGCCGGCTGATTTCACCAATCGATTGGAGTCGTTGGGCCTCGTCAGAGTTGAGTAACCCAACGGGGTGAGACTGATGCGGTGAGACTGATGCCGTCACATTAATCCTGTGAGATTAATCCTTGCGCGTGAGTTCGACAAAAACATCTTCAAGGGTCGACCTGTGACGATGAAGAGTGCGAATGGGCCACTGCTTGGCAGCCGTGAGTGCTGATATGCGCTCACGGGTGTCAGTGCCGTGGTCGACGAGGATGGAGAACCGAGTCCAGTTTTCGTCTTTGCCTTCACGGATGACTTTTTTGACGTGCTTGAGTTTGTCAAACGCAGCAGCGGCAACTTCCTCATCAGCTTGAATTTCTACGGTTATTTTGCCCGCAGCGCGCATCTTGTTGACCAGTTCAGCAGGTGAGCCTGTGGCCTTGATTTTGCCTTCGTCGATGATGATGACATGATCACAGGTCATTTCCACCTCGTGAAGAATGTGGGTGGAAAGCATGATGGTGTGAGTCTCACCGAGACGTTTGATCAGGTTTCTGATCGAGCGAATTTGGTTGGGGTCTAGGCCATTGGTCGGCTCATCCAAAATGAGGAGGTCTGGTTTGTGAATGAGTGCGTCCGCTAGGCCCACCCTTTGGCGGTAGCCTTTGGAGAGGGTCTTGATCATTTTGCGGCGAACATGTGTTAATCCACATAAATCCATGGCTTCTCCGATGTTTTCGCGTGCAGTCCTGCCTTTGAGCCCCTTGAGTCGTGCTCGGTAGCGTAGATACTCTCGAACGCGCATTTCATCATAAAGTGGCACATTCTCAGGCATGTAGCCGATTTTTCGGCGGGCGCCAATAGAGTCGCGGAAAATATCGTGCCCCGCGACTTCGGCGCTTCCTGATGTCGGCGGCAAGTAACCAGTGAGCATTCTTAGCGTGGTTGTCTTGCCCGCTCCATTAGGACCAAGAAAGCCAATGATCTTGCCTTTGCCTACTTTGAAGCTGATATCACTCACGGCAGTATGCCTGCCGTATCGTTTGCTGAGATTATTGACGTCAATCATTGGTAGGGTGGCAGGATGAGATAAGGTTGAAAAATGTCGTAATCGGAATGCCTTGTGCGTTGACTATAAGGCCATGTGACAGTAATTAGAACCAAGTTCTACTCAGCTCCAAGAAAGAAAAGCACATTGCGACTTTAAACTCACCTTTTTTCTGTCCATGAAATCATCCATATCAGCACGTTTTAATGCGGACCTTCTTGATCAAAAGTATGATCAATGGTGTGAAGACCCACAATCGGTCGAATCTGATTGGTGTGCTTTCTTCGAGGGGTTTGAGCTCGGTAATGCACAGCTTAAAAAATCACAGGATGGCGGAACAGGTCAAGCAGGTGGGGTTAATCGATCTGCAGGGTCTGGAGAGGCATTAGCTCAGCCCAGCGGTAATCTTGAGGTGCAATCCTCGGACGAGCATTATCTGAATTTCCGCGGTAGGGTCGTTAGTCTGCTCTACAACTACCGCACCCTCGGGCACACTCAAGCCCACTTGAACCCACTCGATGATGAGGGGGTGCCCAACCCACGGTTGAAACTCGATCAGTTTGGCCTCACTGAAGCTGATCTTGAACGTGAAGTTTCGACGCAGTTTTACCGCCGTGGCCAGAAGATGAAGCTTGGGGAGTTGGTCGCATCTCTTGAGGAAACTTATTGTGGTAATGTAGGCACTGAGTTCATGCATATTTTTAACACGGAGATTCGCAATTGGATCCGAGAGCGTGTTGAGCATCGTGATGAGCACCAACACTTAATCGATTACGAGGAAGGCAAAGTCCTGAAGTGGTTGCTTGAATCTCAGCTTTTTGAATCATTCCTGGCTAAGAAGTTCCTAGGTGAAAAAAGATTCTCGCTTGAGGGCGGTGAGGGCACGATGGTGCTGCTTAATACGATTCTAGAAAAATGCCCTAGTTATGATGTGAAGGCTATTGAGATGGGCATGGCACACAGGGGGCGCCTCAATGTGCTTCGTAATTTCTTGCGCAAATCGCTGACCACGCTGCTGTATGAATTTACGCCTAACTACGTTCCTGATCTTGTTGCGGGTGATGGTGATGTGAAATACCACCTCGGTTATGAGGGCACACGCATGCTTCTGGATGGAGAGGTTCACGTATCCCTTGCTGCAAACCCAAGCCACCTGGAAGCTGTTAATGCAGTAGTTGAGGGTAAGGCCAGAGCGCGCCAGCGTCTGATGGGCGGTGACAACCTCAAAGAGTCTGAACGCAATGTGACTGGGGCGCACCGAGGTAGGGTGATGCCTATTTTGCTGCATGGTGATGCTGCATTTGCTGGTCAGGGATCAGTCGCTGAAGTTCTGAACCTTTCGCAACTGCCCGGATACCATACCGGGGGAACCATTCACATTGTGGTCAATAACCAGATTGGATTCACTACGATGCCCGAGGACGCGCGTTCTTCCCATTACGCGACTGATATCGCCAAGATGATTGAAGCTCCAGTCATCCATGTCAATGGAGAGCAGCCTCAAGATTTGGTCTGGGCCGCTATCCTTGCGATGGAGTATAGGCAAACATTTGGCCGTGATATCGTTATCGATATGTATTGTTACCGTCGACACGGTCATAACGAGGCGGATCAAGCTGCATTTACTCAGCCTCACATATACAAGAAGGTTGATGCACGTAAGCCGATAGGGGATCTTTTCAAGGATAGGGTTGTCAAGGCGGGTGCGTTGAGCCAACAGGAGGCGGACGCGATACAAAAACAGGTCCAAGATGATCTGGACGAGGGTTACCACACCATGGTGCACCACATGGAAAAGGGTGACCGTACTATCTTCAGCGGATCTACGGCTGAGTCGCAGCCCAGCTACACGCATGACCCAGTGCCTACAGGTATCTCTAAGGAGGCGATGCAGCATGTTGGCAAGGTGCTTACTGATCTGCCTGACAGTTTCAATCTGCACCCAACACTAGCCAAACGCTTTATTCCGCGGCGCCAAGAGGCTCTTAAAACTGGACAAGAATTTGACTGGGCTTTTGCAGAGTCATTAGCGTGGGGTTCATTGTTGATGGAGGGGAATCCAGTGCGTTTATCTGGCCAGGATGTGCGCCGTGGCACCTTCAGTCATCGTCATGCTGTATTTTATGATTCTGATACCAGGGAGCGTTACATTCCTCTGAAGAATCTCTCTAAAGATCAGGCTAATTTTTGCGTCTACAACTCGTTGCTTTCTGAGGCTGCTGTTTTGGGTTTCGATTATGGTTATTCTTTGGGAGCAACCAACATGCTAATTATGTGGGAAGCTCAGTTCGGGGACTTCTCCAACGGGGCACAAGTCATCATTGATCAATTTATTGCCTCTGCTGAATCGAAGTGGCAAACGCCTAGTAGCTTAGTGATGCTGCTCCCGCATGGATACGAAGGCATGGGTCCTGAGCACTCGAGTGCTCGCCTTGAACGCTTCCTTCAACTCTGTGCTGAGGATAATATTCAAGTCGCCAACCTGTCGACGCCAGCCCAGTATTTCCATGCTCTACGTCGACAAAAGAAGCGAAGTTTCCGCAAGCCTCTGGTGCTAATGACACCCAAGAGCCTCTTGTCGCGTCCCGAGGCTGTGTCTAAAGAGGCCGATTTTCTTGAGGGCGCATGCTTCCAAGAAATACTACCTGACGTTGTTGATTTTGAAAATCCTGAGGACATCGAGCGTGTTGTTTTCTGTAGCGGTAAAGTTTTCTATGATCTCGCAAAGTATCGTGACGAGAGTGAAATTAAGAATGCTGCTATTATCCGTATCGAGCAACTTTACCCATTCAACGACGAGATGTTAGAGCTTATTTTGAGCCAGTTTCCGAAGGTGTCAAAGTGGGTGTGGGCTCAAGAGGAGCCACGCAACATGGGTGCTTATTCATATATCAGGCCAAGACTGGAATCTGTTCTTGATGCTCGTATTGGTTACTCAGGGCGTAAGTCGTCCTCAAGCCCTGCCGCTGGATCAAAAGCACAGCATGTCCGTGAGCAGCAAACGCTTGTCGAAAAAGCCTTCGAAGATTAAATTTACATAACTCTTTAACCACGATTATTCCCATGGCCACTGAAATAAAGATCCCGAATGTTGGTGAATCAATTACCTCTGCCAATGTTGCGCGTTGGCACAAGCAAAACGGCGAGTTGGTAGCTAAAGGCGAGACGGTTTTGACCATCGAGACCGACAAAGTTTCCAATGATATCGAAGCAGACGTTGCAGGCGTTCTCAATATTCTCGTTCAAGAAGGGGAGGAAGTAGCTATTGGCACTGTGGTAGCGACTCTCGAAGAGGGCGCTGCTCCGGAAGTAGAAAGTGAAGATGGAACCTCTGAGGCTGAAGCGCAAGCAGATGCCGAGCCGCAGGAGACGAAGGAAATAGAGATTGTCGTGCCTGCAGCTGGTGAGTCCATTACCTCGGCCAATATTGGACGTTGGCATATGGCTGACAATACACAGGTCAACAAGGGTGATACCCTGGTAACTCTCGAGACGGATAAGGTTTCCAATGAGCTTGAAGCAGAGGAAAGTGGCGTGCTTCATATCTCCACTCCTGAAGGAGAAGAGGTCGATATTGGGACGGTGATTGGCAGCATCAGCGTCGGAGCAAGTGCAGCACCAACAGCAGCGAAGGCTCCTCCTGCAGTATCTCCAGCTGCCCCGAAATCACAAGCTGCTGACAAGGCCGCGGCGACCACTGCGGCCACGGTAGCGCCTGCTGTAAGTTTACGACCAGATCTCTCGGTCAGCGCAAGTGCTCCCGAGCGAGCAGGTCAGTCTGTCAGTGAAGACAATGGCCGCACCACGCGTCGCAAGATGAGCATGCTGCGTAGGAAGGTGGCTAGTCACCTTGTCAATGCACAGCAAACGGCTGCTATCCTGACTACATTCAATGAGGTGGATATGACGGCGATTATGAAGCTTCGTAAAGAGGTGCAGGAAGACTTCATCAAAAAACATGGATGTAAGCTAGGCTTCATGTCTTTCTTCGTGAAAGCGACGGTGCAGGCATTGAAAGATGTTCCAAGTATCAACGGTCGTATTGATGGCAGCGATATCATCGAGAATCATTTCTACGATGTCGGTGTAGCCATAGGCACTGAGAAAGGTTTAGTTGTTCCTGTGCTTCGCGATTGTGACACCAAAGGTTTTGCCGAAGTAGAGCAGGGGATTTTAGATTATGCAGCCAAAGCCAACGATGGCAGCATGGGCCTGGCGGATCTTCAAGGTGGTGTTTTTACTATTTCAAATGGTGGTGTTTACGGCTCATTATTGAGCACTCCTATTCTTAACCCGCCACAAAGTGGTATCCTTGGTATGCACACCATCCAGCAGCGTCCAGTTGCGCTCAATGGTGAGGTCGTTATTCGCCCCATGATGTATTTGGCATTGAGCTATGATCATCGCCTTGTCGATGGCAAGGAGGCGGTTACTTTCCTGATACGCATCAAAGACTGTTTGGAGAATCCAAGTCGTTTGATGTTGGAAATGTAACATCTCAATATGGAATATTTTTTCATTTTTCTCAAGGGCTTCGCTATGGGCGCGGCCAATGTCATTCCAGGTGTCTCTGGAGGGACGATCGCCTTCATTACTGGCGTCTACGAGCGACTGATTGATTCCTTAAAGTCATTCAATTTAAAAGCACTTCGCTTAATCTTGAAGGGTGACTTTGGTGGTTTTGCCAAACACATAGACCTTGGTTTTTTGTTGGCCCTTTCGCTGGGAGTTGTCGTCAGTATACTTACCTTGGCGAAGGTTCTTAAAACCGCCTACGTGGATCACCCTGTTTTGGTTAATGCCTTTTTCTTCGGCTTAATTTTAGCCTCATTGTTTTATGTCGGTAAGATGGTGCGACGCTGGGGTTTTGTTGAAATCATTTGTCTTTTGTTTGGCGTAGTTGTTGCAGCATTCCTAGCATTTCAAAGTCCAGCAGGGGAGAATAGCAACCTTCTCTACCTGGGTGCTTGTGGTGTGGCGGGAATGTGTAGCATGATTATTCCCGGTATATCGGGCTCATTCATTCTTCTGCTCATGGGCAATTACCAGCTGATTGTGTTGGATGCAGTTGATAATCTGAGACAACTTAAATTGGCAGAGGCTCTGCCTATCCTTATCCCTGTCGCCATTGGCGCTGCTATGGGTCTGTTTACTCTGTCACACATCTTAAGCTGGATGTTTAAGAAGTATCACAATGCCGCGGTTGCTCTCATCACCGGCTTCGTAGCTGGTTCGCTTGTCGTTATCTGGCCTTGGAAGGTTGCGGTCTATTCACTGATTATTACTGGTAAGGTGGTGGCGTGGAATCGCTATTTTCCCGATGTGAGCAAATCTTCCACATGGATTGCAATAGCTTGGTTGGTTGGTGGGATTGTCATTATCACCGTGACGGAAAAACTAGCCTCGAAACCAGACGCTTAGTCTGAATCTGGAACGCCCATTATTTTCTTTGATGGGTTGAGATCAACAATTTTGGCGATACGCTTGGCAAAGTAATACATCCTCTTCAGGTATTCGATCATTTCTGTTTCTAAGCGGAATGCCACCATGCGCTGTGGCTCATCGGCACTGAATCGTCTGGAGAGGTGCTCTTCAGCTTCTGCTGATAGCTGACTAATAATGGGTTTGGCCCCGATCACTTTTTTGGCGGTAGTGTGGTTGTTAGTGATGAGGGCGTCGATCGATTGGCTCACTCGCAAGCTTACTTCTTGGTGGAAGTGGTTGAGGAGCTTTATGGTGGCATCGCTGATAATGAGATCAGAGCGAAGTCGAGCACGTCCAATTTCCATGAGGTTAGTTTCCACCATATCTGCTATATTTTCCATGTAATTTGAGCTGGCTAAGTATCGATGCAGTAAATCTGATTGTGATTTCTCCAGATTTCCCCGTGAAAGATCATTAAGGTAGGCGAGGATGAAGCCATGTATGGTATCAACACGACTATCCATTTTCCATAATTGGCGCATATCCTCGGCAGTGCCGGAGGTTACCGCTTCAAGTGCTTCGTTGGTTACTTTTTTGACTCGTGTACCCATCCTGCTGAGTTCAAGCCGAACTGCATCTAGAGCCAAAGCTGGGGTGCTCAATAAATCAGGATCAAGATACTTGGGTTGAGATTCCTCCGCACCGGTCGATGGCCGATCGGGGATGATTCGAATGACTAGCTTGCCGATGGGGCCCACGAACCAGATAAATAAAAAGGTATTGGTCACGTTGAACACGCTGTGCGCATTTGCTATTTGTCGTGGTGTTTCAGCGGATAATCGAGCAACACCATCAAGCTCATCGGCTTGTGGGGAGATCTGCTGCACCACGTTAGTAAGTTCAGGGATGAACATGAACCACACCAATACGCCGGCTAGGTTAAAAAGGATGTGAACCGTTACAGCGCGCTTAGCATCCACAGATTTACCGATAGATGCCAGCCATGCAGTGAAACATGTGCCGATATTTGCCCCAAAAATAAGAGCGATGCCAGCATCTAGTGGCAGTAGGCCTTGGCTGGCGAGGACAATGACTATTCCGGTTGTTGCTGAAGAGCTCTGAAGTAGTGCGGTAAAAATAGCCCCAAAAGTAATGCCCAGCAGAGGAGCATTCATATTCTTCATCATGTTTATGAATGGAGCATAGGATTGTAGCGGCTTGGCACCATCGCTCATCAGCTGCATGCCGTAAAAGACAAGCCCAAGGCCCATGATCATTTTCCCGTAATGGCGAACACGTTCTCTTTTGACAAAGAAAGATAATGAAAACCCAACGGCTATAATGAAAAGGGCGTAATGTGTGACCTTAAAAGCGATAATCTGCGCTGTCATCGTAGTGCCGATATTAGCCCCCATAATAATACCGATCGATTGGCTTAGGTTCATTAAGCCCGCAGAGATAAAACCAACCACCAATACCGTGGTGACGGATGAAGACTGTATGATCGAGGTTACCGCAGCTCCAGCGGCAGCACCGGTGAAGCGGTTGGTGGTTAGCTTAGCGAGTATTTGTCTGAGCCTGTCCCCCGCGATGAGCTTTAAGGCCATCGACATGCGATCAATGCCAAAGAGGAAAAGTGCCAAGCCACCAAGCATGCCCATCAATATAGGGCCAAAATTTAAGCCAGAGGCAGATGTGGTAACTACCGTATCAGATGCGAGAATAAACACATCTCATAGCATACATAAAATAGAATGAAGGGCAATGTATCAAAGGAAAGCAAAGATCAGGCGCGGCATGGGCTTGTTTCTGCCGTTTTTGGCAAAATAACCTTCAAAACCTGCCAAATCAGCAAAAAGTGCTGCGATGTGTAAAAAAGATGTAAATAGTAGAGATTTTTTTTGACAGTAGAGCACTCTCTGGTAGCTTGCCGCCCGCTTTCCAAAGATAGCTCAACCGAATAATTCTGCCCATTGCCAATAAAATAAGGCATTAGACTAGTTATTCTTAAGAAATATCAAAAGAAAGTGTAGAGGGCAAATGCTCTTGTAGCTCAGGGGTAGAGCGCGTCCTTGGTAAGGACGAGGTCGGCGGTTCAAATCCGCTCAAGAGCTCCAGCCCTAGGCAAATAAACACTAAAAAAACCAGCAGCCCTTTTAATAGGGCAATCAACAAAACACAACACCATGGCTAAAGAAGCATTCGAAAGGAACAAGCCTCACGTGAACGTCGGCACTATTGGCCACGTTGACCACGGCAAAACAACTCTTACAGCAGCAATCACCAACGTCCTTGCGGAAGCAGGCGGAGGAGAAGCTAAAGCATATGCTGATATTGACGCAGCTCCCGAGGAGCGCGAGCGCGGTATCACCATTTCCACTGCACACGTTGAGTATGAAACAGAAAACCGTCACTACGCTCACGTTGACTGCCCAGGTCACGCTGACTATGTGAAAAACATGATTACCGGAGCTGCCCAAATGGACGGTGGTATTCTTGTGGTATCAGCAGCTGACGGCCCAATGCCTCAGACTCGCGAGCACATCTTGCTTGCTCGTCAGGTTGGCGTTCCTGCACTTGTTGTATTCATGAATAAGACGGACCAAGTCGACGACGAGGAACTCCTCGAGCTCGTTGAAATGGAAATCCGCGAACTTCTCAGCGCATACGAATTTCCTGGTGACGACATTCCAGTCATCAAAGGTTCTGCCCTTAAGGCTCTCGAAGGTGATGCCGACCATAAGGCAAACATCATGAAGCTCATGGAAGCTGTTGACAGCTACATTCCTGAGCCAGAGCGTCCTGTTGATCTCGACTTCCTCATGCCTATTGAGGACGTATTCTCAATTGAAGGTCGTGGTACTGTTGCTACCGGCCGTATTGAGCGTGGAATCGTCAAGAAGATGGAAGAAGTTGAGATCGTGGGAATCCGCGACACTCAAATTACTACCGTCACTGACATCGAAATGTTCCGTAAGCTTCTCGACGAAGGTCGTGCAGGCGACAACGTAGGTCTACTCATGCGTGGCCTCAAGAAAGACGACCTCGAGCGTGGTCAGGTTATCGCCAAGAAGGGTAGCGTGAAGCCACACACCAAGTTTAAAGGTGAGATTTATGTTCTCAGCAAGGACGAAGGTGGTCGTCACACACCATTCTTCAGCAACTACCGTCCGCAGTTCTACTTCCGCACAACAGACGTAACCGGCAGCATCAAACTTCCTGACGGAGTTGAGATGGTTATGCCTGGTGACAACGTTGAGCTCGAAGTTGATCTCATCACACCTATTGCGATGGAGAAGACAATGCGCTTCGCTATTCGTGAGGGTGGTCGCACCGTAGGTGCTGGCCGTGTAGGCGAGATCCTCGACTAAGTTAATGCTTAAGTCTTGGTAGCTAACCCACCCCGGGCAGCTACCTCCAAGGCTGGTTTTTAGGGGCACCTCGGTCATCTGATGCCGGGGTGCCCCTCAGTCGCCTAAAGACAACGGCATCAAGAATAAAGCTAATACAAATCACAGGGCAGTAGTTCAATTGGTAGAGCGTCGGTTTCCAAAACCGAAAGTTGCAGGTTCGAGTCCTGTCTGCCCTGCCAGCTTTTTTCACCAACCACCGAAACCTCCAAAAATTTCAACCATCCGATAAGCATGTTCAGAAAAAGCGCAACCTTTATCCACGAAGTCAAAGCCGAGCTCCGCAAGGCGTCATGGCCATGGGACAATGACCCCAAAGTCAAAGGATTTCAAAAATACAAGGAGCTCGTAGATTCAACTCTCGTAGTTCTCGTTGCGATGATTCTCCTTGCTGGCTTCGTATCACTTTTTGATGTCGTCGCGACCAAGGTTATCGGATTACTGACAAGCCTAGGGCAATAGTCAGACTCAAGAGCGTCACTGCTCTAAACCAAACAATTTCACCAACACTTTTTACCACCCATCAGTCATGCCAATAATTCCAGAAGCAAGCAAGCAATGGTACGTCGTTCATGTTCTCTCCGGCCAGGAGCAGAAAGTTCGTGATCGTATTCAACGACAGGTTGAATCCGACGAGATGGGTGACGTCATCTTTAATGTCCTCGTTCCTCAAGAGCGCGTTGAGGAAAACCGCAAAGGCAAGAAGATCGAGACCAAACGTAAGTTTTTCCCCGGCTATATAATCGTCAACATGATGCTTTTTGATGACGAGCAAAAGCTTGTCGACAAGACATGGTATTTCATCAAGGAGATGGACGGTGTCATCGGATTTGCCGGGACTAAAGACAAGCCTATCCCCATGCGCCAGCGTGAGGTCGACGGCATGCTTGGTCAAATCAAAGAACGCGAAGAGAGCGTTCGTCCAGCTATTACCTTTGAGACCGGAGATACGGTCAAAGTGGGTGATGGTCCTTTCGAGGGGCAAAACGGTGTGATCGAAGAAATCGATCACGAAACTGGAAAGCTTCTTGTCTCGGTCACTATTTTCGGTCGTGCAACACCAGTTGAGCTCGAAGCTTGGCAGGTCGAAAACGCTTAATCACTATTTCCGCCTCATCCCTCTAAGAATCTAAGATTTTATTCATCCGCATCAACTAATAACCATTACCCAACACCATCATGGCCAAGGAAGTTAAACAAATTCTCAAGCTGCAAATTCAAGCAGGACAAGCTAATCCGTCACCACCCGTAGGCCCCGCGCTCGGACAGGCCGGCGTTAATATCATGCAATTCTGCAAAGACTTTAACGCATCTACTCAGAAACAAGCTGGAGATCTTCTCCCTACGGTCATTACCGTATTCAAAGATGCATCCTTCACTTTTGTTACTAAGCAGCCACCAGCAGCGGTCCTTCTTAAGAAGGCAGCAAAAATTGCATCAGGATCTGGTGAGCCTAATAAAGAGTCATGTGGAAGCATTACCAAAGCTCAGCTCATGGATGTCGTCAGCGCTAAAATCGCCGACCTCAACACCAACGATCCAGAACAGGCAGCTAAGATTCTTGCTGGCACAGCCCGCCAAATGGGCCTCGAGATCAAAGGCATGTAAATCGCCTTAGTTGTCAGCCTAATATACAAATTTCGATACGAAAACCAAAACCGCAGGAGGAATTAATCGCTAATACTTAGCAAAAAAATCCGTCAGCACTGCAAACAAAACAATGAGCAAAAGAAGTAAACGCTACCAGCAGGCGGCCGAACTTGTCGAAGAAGACAAGCAATACGGCCTCGAAGAAGCAGTAGGAATCGTCAAGAAATTCCCTGCACCTAAGTTTGATCCAACTGTCACACTTTCATTCAAACTTGGAATCGATCCTCGTAAAAGCGACCAAATGGTTCGTGGGTCAGTTGCACTCCCGCACGGCACAGGTAAGTCAGTGCGTGTTGTTGTTTTTGCATCTGGTGATGCAGCCAAAGCTGCTGAGGCAGCGGGTGCCGATGAAGTCGGCATGGCAGATCTTATCAAGAAGGTTCAAGAAGGTTACACCGATTTTGATGCCGCTATTGCAACTCCTGATGCTATGTTGGAAGTTCGCAAGATTGCACGTGTGCTCGGGCCGCGTGGTCTCATGCCTAACCCAAAGACAGGCACCGTTACTGAGGACACAGCAGCTGCAGTGAATGCGGTCAAGGCTGGTCGTATCGACTACAAGCTCGACAAGAACGGCAACGTTTCTGCTGCAATTGGCAAGGCTTCCTTCAGTGAAGACCAGCTTACTGACAACACCACAGCTCTTCTGGAGAGTGTGCTCAAAGCAAAGCCAGCAACAGCGAAAGGCAACTACATCGAGAATGTTACTATCAGCGCAAGTATGTGTCCTGGTGTTGCTCTCGAATCATCCCTCTATACTTTCAACTAATCATAACCAAGGACAGATAAGACCATGAATCCTGATAAAAAATACATCATCGACGAGCTCTTTGAGCGCGTCAACTCATCCCCCTTCGTCTTGGTGGTTGATTACACTGGCATGACTGTGCCTGAGTTCGACGAGCTGCGCACACGCCTTACCGAGAACGGTTCTGAGTGCCATGTTGCTAAAAATACTTACATGCGCAAAGCGATTGCCAATGCTGAGCTCCCTGATATCAGCGAGCACTTGCTTGGACAAACTGCATTCGTTACTGGCGAATCAGATGTCTGTGGTGCAGCTAAGACAATCAAGAACTTCGTCAAGGAGTTCAAGAAGCCTGAAGTAAAAACTGGCATCCTCGATGGCGACATCCTCGAGGTAGCTCAAATTGAGGCTCTTGCTGATCTACCTTCACGCGAGGTGTTGCTTGCTACACTTCTCGGCACTATCAATGCACCAGCTTCTCAGCTGGTCCGCACCCTCAACGAGCCCGCAGCATCGCTGGCACGTGTCATTCAGGCAAAAAACGAAGGGTAATAACAATCTGAACGGATGGCGTATCCCTCTCCAGGGAAGCGCCTGATTACAATATAAGGTTCCCACGTCGGATCTTAGGCATAAGAGCTGAAATGTCCGGAAGCTCCGGGCGCGACGTAACCAACAAAGGAGAAAAACAAAATGGCTGACTTAACAAAAATAGCTGAAGAACTGGGCAAACTCACCGTGCTTGAAGCCGCTGAGCTTGTAAAATCCCTCGAAGAAGAGTGGGGCGTTTCCGCCGCCGCTCCTGCTGCTGTTGCAGTTGCCGCCGGTGGTGGTGATGCAGGAGCTGCTGCTGAGGAAAAAACTGAATTCGACGTCGTGCTCGCTGAAGCCGGTGGTAACAAGATTGCTGTCATTAAGGCAGTGCGCGAAGTTGCTAGCGGACTCGGCCTTGCTGATGCCAAGAAACTTGTCGAGAGTGCTCCCACTCCCGTCCTCGAGGCAGCTTCCAAGGAAGACGCAGACGCAGCCAAGGCTAAGCTTGAAGAAGCTGGTGCCAAGGTTGAGCTCAAGTAGTAATACTTGCGTTCAGTAGAACATTCCAGTTCTACGCAAATATAGACTTTCTTTGTGTGCGGTGCCTCTGGCCCATTATGATCTAAGCGCCGCACACAAGTCAGTCCCCAATCAAGAAGCCTAGCCTTCTTTTACATTACATCACAATCACCAAGGGAGACGTTTCTTGGTAATTAATCAATCCCAACTCAAATCGAGACGACAATTGTAAGCATCATCGCCCGGACTGGTAACAGTGCGGGCAAATCTGCCTACAGCAAGAAGCTGAAAATACTGCGCACGACAGTGGTATTTAAAGATTGAAAGCATTCATCTCGACCCAAGTTAACAGCCCCAAAGCACCCAGCACTAAGCTTACTAAAGCTCATACCCACTTATTATTATGGCAGAACGACGCTACTACGGAACAATTGATGAGGTCATCGAACCACCAAACTTGATCGAGGTTCAAAGCAAATCCTATGAGGATTTCCTCCAGAGAGATATAGCAGCATCACAGCGTGATGACTCAGGACTTCAGGCAGTGTTTCGCGAGATTTTCCCCATCAAAAGTTATGATGAGGCCATTACCTTGGAATTTATTGCATACGACATCGAAGAACCTAAGGCGACTGCGCTCGAGGCACTTCAAACGGGAGAGACTTTCAGTGCGGGTCTTTACGTAACCTTCAAGCTTAAGGATGAAAGTGGCACTAAAAAAGAGCGTGTTTACATGGGCGAAATGCCAATGATGACTCGTCGTGGCACCTTTGTGATCAACGGAGCAGAGCGAGTGATCGTGTCGCAGCTTCACCGTTCACCTGGTATTTGTTTCGAAACATCTACTCACCTGAATGGTAAAACTCTTAACTCTTTCCGCATCATTCCAGACCGTGGCTCATGGTTGGAAACGCAATTTGACACCAACGACCTGCTCTACGTTTACCTCGATAGACGCCGTCGTCGTCGTAAGTTCCTCGCAACTACTTTCCTCCGTGCCATGGGGTGGCCTACGGATCGTGATCTCTGCGAGCACTTCTACAACATTGAGAAGCTTGACCTCAAAAAAATCATCAAAGCGAATGATGAAGAGGAACTTGCTCAGAAGGTAACCTTCGAAGATATTCTCGATGATGAGGTTGTCATCGTTAAGGCCTATGAGCCTATGACAATTGGTAACGTCAATCAGCTTATTGAGCTTGGTTACAAGACCGTCGACGTCATTGACGCACGCGAAGATGAAATTCTTCTTAAATCTCTCAAGAAAGACCCAGCTCACGATGAGGAGTCCGCACTTAAGGACATTTACCGTAAGCTTCGTCCTGGCGATCCGCCAACCGTCACCAACGCTAAGGCTCTATTGGAGCGTCTCTTCTTTGATGAGAAGCGTTATGATTTGACTCGTGTAGGACGCTACAAAATCAACCAGAAGCTCAAGCTCAATGTTGATCCTAAAGCACGTATCATGGTTCCCGAGGACTTCTTGGGTGCTGTCAAATACCTACTTCGCTTGAAGAAGGGTGAGGGCATGCTTGATGATATCGATCACCTTGGTTCACGTCGTGTGCGTGCTGTTGGTGAGTTGCTTGGTAATCAGTGTCGTGTTGGACTAGCTCGCACAGAGCGCCTAGTTAAGGAGCGCATGACTCTCTTTGATGTGAACTTGGAGGGCATGACCCCACAAAAGCTCATCAACCCGAAAGCACTCAGTGCTGTAATTCGTGACTTCTTTGGTCGCTCTCAGCTTTCTCAGTTCATGGACCAAACCAACCCGCTTGCGGAGTTGACGCACAAGCGTCGTCTTTCAGCTCTCGGACCTGGTGGACTTAACCGTGATCGTGCAGGCTTTGAAGTGCGTGACGTTCACACCTCCCACTACGGACGTATCTGCCCTATTGAGACTCCTGAGGGTCCCAATATTGGTTTGATTAACTCACTTTGTACCTATGCTCGCATCAACGAGTTCGGATTCATCGAGACTCCATACCGTTTGGTAAAGAATGGTAAAGTCTCCAATCAGATTGAGTATGTTACAGCCGACCAGGAGGAAGAATTCCTCATTGCGCAGGCAAGTAACCCCATTGACAAAAAAGGTAATTTCCTGACCGAGAAAATCACGGCTCGTGAGAGCGGTGAATTTATCGAGGTTGATCCTAAGACGGTTCAATACATGGACGTTTCTCCCAAGCAACTCGTATCTGTTGCTGCTGGTATCATTCCGTTCCTTGAACACGATGATGCTAACCGTGCACTCATGGGTGCAAACATGCAGCGTCAGGGCGTTCCTTTGCTGATTTCCGATGCTCCACTTGTTGGAACAGGACTTGAAGCCAAGGCGGCTGAAGACTCACGTGCAGTTATCGTTGCTGAAGCTGATGGTGTGATTGCCGCTGCTACGGCTGAAGTGATTATCACTACTAAAGATGGTAAGCTTCCTGTCTCAGACGAGAAGTTCCTCAGTGATATGACTGCGGTAAAGAGCAACCCTGCTAAAGGTATTTTTGCTTATCCACTACGTAAGTTTATGCGCTCCAATGCTGGCACTTGCCTCAACCAAAAGCCGATCTGCCATCGCGGTGACAAGGTGAAGGTTGGTGACGTGCTTGCAGATGGCCCCAACACAGAAGGCGGCGAACTTGCTCTCGGGCGTAACATCCTCGTGGCATTCATGCCCTGGAATGGTTACAACTTTGAGGATGCTATCGTAATCTCTGAAAAGGTCGTTAAAGAGGACATTTATACATCAATTCATATTTCTGAGTTTGAGTGCGCCGCGCGTGACACCAAACTTGGACCAGAGGAAATCACTCGTGATATTCCAAACGTTGGAGATGAGGCACTTAAAAACCTCGACCACGATGGTATTATCCGCGTCGGAGCTGAGGTGAAGCCCGGTGATATTCTAGTCGGTAAGATCACGCCAAAGAGCGAGACAGAGCTTGCGCCGGAAGAGCGCTTGCTTCGTGCTATCTTTGGTGAGAAGGCTGCTGATGTTAAAGATACATCACTCCGCGTCCCTTCCGGTTGCACTGGTATTGTCCAGGACATCAGGGTGGTTACTCACGGCCTCGCTCGCAAGCGCGAGAATGAGCTGGATCCAGTCAAACTCAAGAAGCAGGTCAAGAAGATCAACGATGATTACAAGAAAAAGAAGGATCAGCTCACTGAGCAGCTCACAGAGAAGCTCTCTGATATTCTTCTCGGAGAGAAGATTCCTCTTGATGTTGTAAATGCTCAAACGGGCGAGATCATCATTCCTGCCAATCGCAAGATCACTAAGACCCTGCTTCGTAAGCTAGCGTCAATCTACGATCACATTGAGATTGATCCATCCCCGATCCGTAACAAGATTCTCGAGATCATCGCGACTTTCGAAAGCCGCTTCGGTGAGCTTGATACAGATCGTGAGCGTCGTCTTGATCAGCTTGAGAGCGGTGAGGAAATCGACCCAGGTGCCATTAAGGAAGTCAAAGTCTTTGTTGCTGCCAAGCGTAAGCTTAGCGTTGGTGATAAGATGGCTGGACGTCACGGTAACAAAGGTGTTGTCGCTACTATCGTTCCAGAAGAAGACATGCCATACCTCAGTGATGGAACTCCAGTGGAGATCTGCCTGAACCCACTTGGTGTGCCATCACGGATGAACGTTGGTCAGGTTCTTGAAACCCACCTTGGCGTTGCCGCTAAAGCTCTAGGATTCACTGTGGCTACCCCGATTTTCGACGGTATCCCAGAAGCAGAAATTTGGAAGTTTATGACCAAAGCCAAGAAAGTCGACGGCGTCAAATACGTCGGTGACAATGGTGAAGTTCGCGAACGTAAGAAGGGCGAAGCTGAAACCGCTGGTTACACCTGGATTGGTGACGGTAAAGATGGCACTATCGGTGGTAAATCGACACTCTATGATGGTCGCACCGGTGAAGCCTTCCACAACCCAGTCGTGGTCGGCATGATCTACATGCTTAAGCTTGGTCACCTAGTGGCTGACAAGATTCACGCTCGTGCCGTTGGACCATACAGTCTTGTTACCCAGCAGCCGCTCGGTGGTAAGGCCCAATACGGTGGTCAGCGATTCGGTGAGATGGAGGTCTGGGCACTTGAAGCCTACGGCGCCGCCTACACCCTTCAGGAGATTCTTACTGTGAAGTCTGATGATGTTCAGGGCCGCACAAGGATCTACGAAGCTATCGTCAAAGGTGATAACAACCTTGAGGCAGGCACACCAGAGTCCTTCAACGTTCTGATGAAGGAAATGCAGTCTCTATGTTTGGATGTCAGACCGGGAACCGGTGGTAAACCTAAACAGGGCGGGGCTGAATTCTCACTCGATGACCTCACACTCTAACCGCAGACAATACAACCTAACCATCAAACTTAATACTTACTATTTATCATTATGAGCGTTGAAAATAACCTGCGTGAACTTTTCGGAGTCAACGAAAAGCCTGAGCAGTTCGATCATGTCGCCATTACCGTTGCATCACCTGAGATCATGAGATCTTGGTCCAGCGGTGAAGTGTTGAACCCTGAAACAATTAATTACCGAACATTTAAACCGGAAAAAGGTGGTCTCTTCTGTGAGCGCATCTTTGGACCAACCCGTGACTGGGAGTGTGCTTGTGGAAAATACAAGCGCATCAAGCACAAGGGTGTCGTCTGTGACCGTTGTGGTGTTGAGGTGACTCTGTCTCGCGTTCGTCGTGAGCGCATGGGTCATATCGAATTGGCGGTGCCTGTTTCGCATATCTGGTTTTACAAATGTATGCCCAGCCGTATTGGCTTGGTTCTTGATCTGGCAGCACGTCAGCTTGAGAGAATTATTTACTATGAGGACTTTGTTGTAACTGATGTCGGGAGCACTGACCTCCAGCTAGGACAGCTTCTCAGTGAAAGTGAATACTTTGATGCTGAGGACGCTTACGGCGAAGCAAACTTTAAAGCTGAGATGGGTGCTGAAGCACTTCAGTCATTGCTTTCTGGTGTTAACCTCGCCGAGCTTACTGTTCAGCTTGAAGAAGAAATGCTTAACACTCGTTCTAAGCAGACGAAGAAGAAGCTAGCCAAGCGCATCAAGCTGGCTCGCGGATTTGCTCAAAGCAATACTCGTCCTGAGTGGATGATTATGAATGTTCTCCCTGTGATTCCACCGGACCTTCGTCCATTGGTGCCACTGGAAGGCGGACGTTTTGCCACCTCTGACTTGAACGACCTTTACCGTCGTGTGATCAACCGGAACAATCGCTTGAAGAATCTTCTTAAGCTGAAGACTCCAGACGTGATCATCCGTAACGAGAAGCGCATGCTTCAAGAGGCTGTTGATGCGTTGTTTGACAACGGTCGTCATGGCCGTGCTGTCACCGGCGCTGGTAACCGTGCACTCAAGTCGCTCTCTGACATGCTCAAGGGTAAAGGTGGACGTTTCCGCCAGAACCTTCTTGGTAAGCGAGTAGACTACTCTGGACGTTCGGTTATTGTGATCGGGCCTGAGCTTAAGCTCAACCAGTGTGGTTTACCTAAAAAGATGGCGCTGACACTCTTCGAGCCGTTCATCATCCGCCGACTCAAGGACCTGGGTTACTGCCACACTGTGCGTAGTGCCAAGAAGATGATTGATCGCAAGACAACTGAAGTCTGGGACATTCTCGAGGAGGTGACTAAGGGTCACCCAGTGATGTTAAACCGTGCTCCTACATTGCACCGTCTTTCTATTCAGGCATTTGAGCCTGTTCTCATTGAGGGATCTGCGATTCGTGTGCACCCGCTCGTTTGTACGGCCTACAATGCCGACTTTGACGGTGACCAGATGGCTGTGCACGTTCCACTTTCTGTGGAGGCACAGATGGAGTGTCGTCAGCTGATGCTGGCGCCCAACAACATCTTCTCACCCGCCAGTGGTAAGCCGATCACGGTGCCGTCACAGGATATCATTCTCGGATCCTACTACCTCACTTACGCTCGCACACCTACCGCGAAAGAAGTTGAAGCCCGTAAGGAAATCCACTTGCCGTTGTTTGAGAACACAACAGAGGTTGAGTTCGCTATTGCTAGCCGCAAGGTGAAGTATCACGATTGGATTCGTCTGCGTAACCCAGATTTTGGCAAGGAAGAGAAGACCTTCTTTGGTGATCACGAAAGTAAGATTATCGTGACTACACCAGGTCGTGTCCGCTTCAATGAGATCTGGCCTTCTGGTCTTGGGTTCTTGAACTTCAATGTTGGTAAAAAGCAGATTGGCGATATCATCTGGCGTTGTTACCAGTGTGCTGGACAATCATCTACCGTTAAGGTTCTTGATGCTCTCAAGTCACTCGGCTTTATGGAGGCAACCCGCTCTGGTATCTCTATTGGAATCATCGACATGGTTGTGCCTGAGGAGAAGAAGCCTGAGCTTGTGAAGGCATACGCCGAACTTGAGAAGGTGACCAAGCAATACCGTAATGGTGTGATTACAGATAACGAGCGATACCAGCAGGTTATCGATATCTGGACCCATGCTTCAGACAACATTGCTGACGCGCTTTACCGCAAGCTTGAGCACAATGAGGGAGACAAGATTGTCAATCCGTTGTTCTTGATGGTTGATTCCGGTGCTCGTGGTAACAAGCAGCAGATTAAGCAGCTCTCTGGAATGCGTGGTCTTATGGCCAAGCCGTCTGGTGACATTATCGAGCGTCCTATTACTTCTAACTTCCGTGAGGGCCTCTCTGTGCTGGAATACTTTATTTCCACTCACGGTGCTCGTAAGGGACTGGCTGACACCGCGCTTAAGACCGCGGACTCAGGATACATGACGCGTAAGCTGGTTGATGTTTCTCAAGACGTTATCGTCTTTGAAGAAGATTGTGGAACTGTTAACGGTATTACTGCCGAGCCTATCATCGAAAACGATGAGGAGGCAGCATCACTTTCATCACGCATCTACGGCCGTGTTTCTGGCGAGAAGGTAACTGACCCTGTAAGTGGTAACGTTATCCTCGAGGTTGGACAGCTCATCGGTGAGCATGAAGCGAACAAAATTGAAGACCTCGGTTTCGAGCGTCTGAAGATACGCTCCACTCTTACTTGTGAAGCAGATCGCGGATGTTGTCAGAAGTGTTATGGACTCAACCTTGCTTCTGGTGAGGTCGCTAAGCTTGGTGAGGCAGTCGGTATTGTTGCCGCTCAGTCAATCGGTGAGCCCGGAACTCAGTTGACCATGCGTACTTTCCACGTTGGTGGTGTCGCATCATCTTCATTCAAACAGCCAATTATCAAAGCTAAGAGCGGTGGTACTGTGGTCTACAAGGAAGTGCGTGCAGTTAAAGACGCTGAGGGTAACTTTGTTGCACTCAATAAAAAAGGAGCTATTGCCATCCGTGATAAAGATGGACTTGAGCTTGAGTCATATAACCTTGTGATGGGTTCTGCTATTTCTATTCCGGATGGTGAAAAAGTTAAAAAAGGCGAAGTCTTTGTAACTTGGGATCCATACAACGTGCCAATTCTCACAGAGAAGCCTGGTAAAGTTGAATTCCGTGACATGATCAAGGGCATTACTGTTCAGTCTGAGACCGATAAGGAAACAGGCAAGAAGGGAATGGTGGTTACCGAGCATAAGGAAGACCTCCACCCACAGATCGTCATCGTTGATAAGAAGACTTCTGAAGTCCTCGCAAGCTACTCCATCCCTGTTGGTGCTCACCTTTCTGTAAAAGAGGGTTCCAGCGTTAAGGGCGGTGCTCAACTTGCGAGAACCCCACGTAAGATCTCCAAGACTGGTGATATTACTGGTGGTTTGCCACGTATTGCTGAGCTCTTCGAAGCTCGTCGCCCGAAAGAGGCTTGCACCATCGCTAAGATCGACGGTGAGGTTTCCTACGGTCCCAACGTTCGCGGTAAGAAGAAAGTTATCGTGACTGACATGGATACAGGTGAGCACGCAGACCACTTGGTCCCAATGGGTAAGCACATCATCGTCGGAGAAGGTGACTTCCTTCATCGTGGTGATCAAATTACCGAAGGTCCTGTATCTCCAGACGACTTGCTCGAGGCATGTGGTGCGCAAGCACTCCAAGAGCACCTTACAAATGAGGTTCAGCGCGTTTACCGTCTTCAGGGTGTAGAAATCAATGACAAGCACATTGAGATCGTTATCCGCCAGATGTTACGCAAGGTGAAGATTACTGAGCCAGGTGATACTGAGTTCTTGTGGGGTGATCAGATTGATCGCACGACCTTCAAGAAGGCAAACGAGGAAGTGATCTCCCAAGGTGGAGCAGCTGCTGAGTCTGAGCCAGTATTACTCGGCATCACAAAGGCATCACTTGAGACTGAGTCCTTCATCTCTGCTGCATCGTTCCAGGACACCACACGTGTGCTGACTGATGCATCAACCATCGGGCGTGTTGATCACCTCCGTGGCTTCAAGGAGAACGTCATCATGGGTCACCTCATTCCTGCAGGAACTGGATTCCACCAGCATCGCGATGTGGATATTGAGTTTACTGTTGAAGAGCCTGAACCACAGCAAGATGAGCCTGAAGAAGGCGCTGAAGGTGTAGAAGGCGCCGACGGCGAGGGAACAGTAGCTGTTGAGGAGCTTCCTCTTCAAGCGAAGCCCATCACTGCGGGCGAAGAGTCAGCTTAAAGCTGCGAACTTCGATCATAGAAAAAATTACAAGCCCGGGTCACATGATGTGATACCGGGCTTTTTCTTGCCTGTGTGTTAGCGCCTTTGCGTTATAATGACGCTATGAGAGGCATGCCTTTGGTGGTTGCGATCAATTCCAGTCGACTTCGACTTCGGCCATGTTGCCATTGCGATCCTTGTATTTTAAATGGCCATTCTTGAGTGCATATTCATGCACCTCCTTCGTGACTTTGACATCGTAACAGCAATACTCAGCGATCTTCATCATGGGCTCAAGATTACGTGTTTTTTTATACTCCTGCCACCATCTGAGGGCATCGAGGCCATCAGCAGATTTGCCCATGCCAAGTGTTGCCGAGGCAATGGAGTCTAGCTTGAGGCGATGACCCAGCACTTTTTCGACTTCGATCAGCATATCAAGATTGAGAGTCTGATTAGGTAGGTCGAGGATCGTGTATCCTTGGAGCACTGGATAATCGAAATAAATGTGATTGTAGCCAACAACAAGATCAGCCTTCAGAAGCATATCCACTAGTGCATCGGTTTGGTCTTCCCCAAAGATGTGATACTGGCCTGTGCGGGTGGAGTAGGCGACGCCCACAGAGATGCCCATCTTGTCTTTGTTCTTTGCTCCTCCTACGTCACCAAAGCTTCGTTGGGTTTCGAGGTCAAAGTAAACGATGTCTTTCATTGTGGCGAAGGGTCAAGAATCTGGGCCCAAGAATCAAGACCCAAGTGTGAAAGCTGCATTTATTCAGTGGAGCTAATATCAAGGCTACATATTTCGTAGCGACTTGGCAGCATCGCTACGGGAGGCAACGAGGGCTGGAACGAGTGTGGCAATCACGCACATGACAAAAGCAAAGATAAACACGGCGATGAATTCCTTCGCTTGGATATCGGCTGGTAGGCCGTCAAAGCCGTTGAACTCGGATGGGAAAGGGTCGAAGCCCCATGAGGCAAAGAGATCGAGGATAACTTGTCGGTTTTCGATAACAAGGTATCCAAAGCCCAAACCTAGGATGCCACCAAAGAGGCCGATGATGATTCCTTGATATAGGAAGACGCGCACGAGTTGTGCGGGAGCAGCTCCAAGGGCTTTCATGACGCCGATTTCGCGCTTCTTTTGGATGGTGACGGTAAACATCACTGCCATGATGGAGAATGCGGAGACCATCATGATGAACGATAACGAAAATGTCAGCAGCTGGCGCTGGGTTTTGATGAGGGCAAATTGCTGCTGATGATTCTGCATCCAAGTTCGTGCTACCCAGGCATCATCCTCGGGGAGGTTGGGGATAACGACCTCGTTGAGAATCTCAGCCGCCAAGTAGGGGTCTTTGAGTCGAAGAGCGATGCCGCGAACTCCTGCCCCGAGTCCAGTGAGGTCTTGGCCAACGGGAAGGGGGACAAACACATCTGGGCTCGCTGCATGGCGTGTTGCTTGGTAGATCCCTATAACGGTGAGGTCCTTTGGTAGCACCACCGTTTTCATATGTTTGATGTCTTCAATGTCAGCTTTGTCGGTATTGATTTGTCTGATCTTGTCGAGCAATACAAGTGCTTGAGCCATGTGCCCGGTTTCGAAAATATAATGACCGCTATCATCTGGTTCAGCTGTGCTTCGTTCTCCCTGTTCAAGGTGAATAAGAATTGCGTCCACGGCATTTCTCTCTGCATTGCGGATATTGCGATCCATCAGCGGTTGCAGGTGGTTGTAATAAAGTTGCTGCAGATCTTTGATGGCGATGGTTTCTTGATCGTTGGCTTGGGTATAGATTTGTCGCAAATCATCCCGTATTTGATCCAATTCTTGAGCAATTGTTTGATGGAGTGGCGCCTGTCCGATTCGCTCTAGGATCGGCTGCACTTGCTTGAGGTTTCGATTGGTGTGAATCTGGATCGTGTCACCTACCATAATGCCAAAACGCTCAGATGTGATTGAGGAGATAACGGCGGTTTCCCCCATGCCCATATCTGCGGTGCCATTACCTGGTTCGATCAGATCTTGCAGTGATTTGAGCTGAGCTTCATTGGCTGTGTCTATGGCTTGCATGGCTGCTGGGGCAACGGCTCCAGCGCGATCTAGTAGCACCCAGTCATTGACGAGAGCATATGCGCTCTCAGTGCCTTCGAGAGTAGACATTGATTTCTCAAGTGCGCGCCATTCTTGTTCAGCATTGTAATCGGGGAATTCCTCAGTGTCAGGCCATGGGGCAATGCGTTCTATATTGATGTGTGGGGTGTAGCTAAGAACGCGGTCTTTAACGAGCTGCTCGAACCCACCAAATACGGAGAGAACGACGATGAGAACCATTACGCCAATGGCCACGCCGGCCAGTGAGATCAAAGTGATGACCGAGACGTGGGTGCGCAGTGGATTGAGATAGCGCAGGGCAAGAAGAAGGCTGAAATTTTTCCGGACGATGACTTGCTGAGGTGGTTGGTTACTGGATTGCAAATTGATACCTTAGAGCCAGATTGTCCATCGAATTGTCACTCTGGTAAGCATCATCATGAGTATCACCGTTTGAGGGTGATTGTCCGAGCGTTTGGTAGAGTTGGGCTTAATATGAGGTTTTGGTCTTCGATCGTTAGCGTTACGGCACCAGATTGCTGTTGGTCGACGGTGATGATGCCGAGCGTAGCGGTCAGTTTAAACCAACTTTCGGGGATTTGTTCGTTTTCTGGGAACTCTGCGTGGGTCGTGATGATGACTTGAGGCGATACCGCTTGATAAAAAGCCTCTCGGCCAGTGAAGTCAGTTCTATTTCTACCGCTGATGATGACGTCGGCTTTTAAGTCGATACCCGATGCAAGCAATCTCGTTTCAGTGATGAACCCTGCATCTCCCGTAAACATGATTTTCCAACCGTGCCAATCGAGTCGAATCACCAAGCCGCTGTCGTCAGCCCGGCCTTTGCCGCTGAGCTCATTAGGGGCATGTAAAACCTCCAATGATACTCCGGGTTCGACAGCAAATACTTGGCCCGAATGTGGTGTGATCAGCTGGCAATTTGCATGACTCGATTTTTCAATGAAGTGCCGATAGCTTTTACTAAGAGAGTCAGTACGAGGTATTAGCGCTTGCTTAGGTGAGAAATGATTCAGGCAGTCGCTCATGCCGCCACTGTGTTTTGCATCAGCGTGACTGATGATGAGCGAGTCAGGACTTATTTTGAGAGCTTCCAATGTTGGTAATACATACCGACGAAAAGTATCATCACGACCGCTATCTAATAAAATTCCAGCTCCAGCATCAATCAGGTGTGCGGCACCTCCGTTTGGCAGGTCAAAAACAATAATCTGACCTTTACGGGTTCGCTTTGGCACTTGGTGCCAATGACTGCCGGGGATGTGAGCGAAGACAGCTGCGGTATGATAAGTAGATTTCGCTATCCATGAGTTGATCTGATTGACAGCTTCGCCTGCTGGTTGCCAGAGAGATCCTGCTGAGATGGAAAGCATAGCCAAAGCAAGAACCACAAAAACCATCAGCATCAGAGGGATACCTGCGATGATAGCAATAGGTGTGATGATGCCAAAGTGAACCCAAATAAGTGGGGCCGAGCCCATCCAAGCTGCCATAGATACGGCGAGTGAGTTTCGCAGCCATTTTTTCCATCCAAGAATACGCTCCTGCCACGGAGTTAAAAGTAGCCTTGGCATGAAGGGGTCAATTTCAGCCATAGGTTTGAGCACACGAATCCAGAATGTGGTGGCAAGTGCTAGTGCTAATAGAACGCCATATGACAGTTGAAAGCCTGGCGTAAAGAGCTGATGACCATCCCAGAGTAATACGATCAGAGCGCTGGCTCCTAGGCTGTTGATCAAGGAGGGCTTTCTTCTAATGAGAAAGCCCGTGAGGAATACTGTGGCCATGATGACGGCACGCAATGAGGGCGGCTTAAGACCAGTTGTTGCGGCGTAAGCGGTCATTGCTAAAATAACGCTAACGATAAGGACCCAACGAGGGACTCGCAAAAACCAGAGGAGACAACCAATGATGGTGCCTACCATTCCAACGTGTAAACCGCTTACGGCAAAGACGTGGAGTGTGCCACTATTTCGAAAATTCTCAATCATCGTGGATCTTCGATCAGGGCGTTCTCCCAGAACAACAGCTCGTATTAGCTGAGCGGACTGGTCATCCGCATCAAGACCTGAGGTGATTTTTTCGCGAATAGCTAGACGCCAGTTAGCCATGATACGAAGAGGTCGGTGCCAAAAGCTAACCCCAGAAACGGTAATAGGATACTGCGTAGAGATACTGAGATTGACCCCCTGACGATAAAGCCACGCTTGCTGGTCGAATGCATAAGGGTTGCGGGCAGGTTCAATGGGGTTGATGAGGCCCGATGTCTTGATGATGTCTCCATACTTGAGCTTCTCTCGATGGAAGAATGGCCTTCTCAGCTGGACGATCATGCCTGATGCAGCGGGCATGGCCTCAGCTTGAATTTTGGTATCCAATGTATGAACTCTTATGAGGTAGGGGCCAGCGCCTTTGGATCCTGTAGAAATAATAACCCCCTCGGCAGTGCATGCTTGTCGAAGGTTGTGATCATCAATGAGATGAGCCCAAGCATTGAGTTTTTCTACTTTAGGTCCATGGATCCCTAATGCGAGTAACAGCGTGATGATAAACAGGGTGATCGTGATCCTGCGATAAATGATACCACAAATGACGCTGGCTATGCTGGCTGAGATTAGTCCAATCCAAAAGTAAACGCTTTGAGGGCCGGGGTGGTTGGCAAGGTATTCTGCTATCAGAATACCCGATACAACTCCCAATAATAAAGGCCAAAGGGGGAATGATGAGAGCCAGCTCTTGAATTTGTTAGAGTCGGGCACATAGCGATGTTAGACGGGTTAGGTGCGACGGCAAGAAGATCTTGATTAAACCTAACGGAATTTAAAAGCGTCTCTTTGTATAGTTTGGCTATACGTTTGCTTGTTCTTGCTCGCTCGCCTTGGCTATTTCATTGAGTCGGTGGTGGGCGCTTGCTGAATACTGTGTATCAGGGAAGGTATCGATAATCTGTTGAAGAATAGCGGTGCAAGTTTCCTTGTCGTTCAGGTTATCGAGGTAAATCTCAGCAATACGCCCCATGAAAAAAGCAGCGTCATCAGCAGGCCACTCTTTATCTTCAAGAGCTGTTTTGAGGGTGTTGATAGCAACCTCTGGATCCTCAAGCTGGTCGTTTTGAATTTTTGCGATTTCAACCCAAGGGAGTCGGTTGTCAGGTTCATCTTCTGCGATGGCACGGTATAGGGAAATAGCCTCGATGTATTCACCGCGGGCGTAGGCCGCTTGTGCGATATGAATGGGTGCCCTAGATACAGTCTCGTTGGATGCAAGGACGGCATTCGTGGCTTTGGTTGTCAAAGCAGGCAAAACATACATGACAAACATGAAACCGACGTATAACCCTGCAATGAGCAATGCTGGAAGTTGAGCAGCTTGCTTGGACGCGTCATCTGGATCGTTATTCATTAATACCGATGTGACTAAAGAAGCGATGGCTACGAAGGCGATGACGTGAAATATTTTACGTAACATGTGTAATACGTAATATACCACCCATGGGAGGGGTGAGGGAAGTAGAAAAAAGTAAGCCGATCCAGAGGTGGTCGCCTTGTAGCTACATACGCCGTGCGTTACGACCTTCGTCGATCAGATTCCAAAAGTGCTTAGACTCAGCCAATTGTTCATCCTCTGAAACCGGCATTTTTGATCTAAACAGAAAGTCAGAAAATGTGTTCTTGTGAAGCACACGGTGCACGATCACTAAGTTGTCAGCTACCTCAAAGTAGATGCGGCAATCATTGGCACGAAACCTGTAAAGTGTTTTGCCGTCTCTGGTCATTTTGCCGAAGCATTCATGTTCTTGGCCATCATCTAATTCAACGAGGTCTGATTCTGATACCTTAAAGGCATCAAGAAGCTCTAGCTGGTCCATGGTATCCATTCGGGATATCTCAGCAGCACTGATTTCATTAAATACAATTTGTAACACACCGCTAAACAACCACCCAGCGGACAAATAATCAAGCAATCTCGACTTTCTTTGCCTCAGATCATGCTTCATGGGTGCTTGCAATCAGCTTTATTTGGCTGCAGACTTACAGGGAATTGATGGCGAATTCTTTTTTCAAACGAGGTGTAAAGTTGCAAGCCCTTGTGGCTCTTGCCTGGGCGCTGTTGCTATCATCATGTGCCACTACCATTAGCTCTGCCCCAGCCGTGAAAGGAAATCCGCAGCTCAAGAAAGATCATTATGTCAGTAATGATAATGAGGTGTTTGGCTATCGCAAATGGTTACCTCAATCTGCGGAGCGAAAAGATCCTGCGATCGTAATTATAGGCGTGCACGGCATCTCTGGGCATGCTGGCGATTACCATAATTTAGGGGGGTATTTGTTGGAGCGCCGCGAGGATGTGGCAATCTACGCAGCTGAGACTAGAGGTCAGGGCATGGACCCTCGGCTGCACAGGCGCGGTGATATTCGGCGCGTTCAGCAATGGTATGATGATCTCGATACCTTTACTGGTTTGATACGCAAAGAACACCCAGACTCTAAAATCATTTGGTTTGGCGAGAGTATGGGTTCTTTGATCGTAACGCACGCGTATGATCACTTTGCCCAAGATCGACGTCCTGATGCGATGGTCATTTCCTCGCCAATTATTGAGGTTGATTCCGAGTTGCCAACCTGGAAGCTAGCTGCAGCTAAATGCGCAGCAGTTTTCTTTCCCCTCGCTCGAATATCGCTTGAGACACTTTCCGATGGTCGCCGTCCGGTGGTTACCAAAGAAGACATTCATGAGCAGCAGGCGGCTAAGAATATATGGTATATTCCCCGCTATACGCTGCGCTTGCTGGTGAAATTGGGTGATTTGGCTCAATCTATGGATACAATGGCATCGATTGTCTCGTGTCCTGTGTTGGTGCTTCACGGGGGTAAAGATGTCTTTACTCAAGAAGACAAAGTGAACGATTTTTGTGATAACTTCAGTCCCGGAATAAGCAAAACGCATCATTACTATCCTGGATCTTATCACCTTTTGATGTATGATCATCAAAGGGATAAAATTTTCGCTGACATATCCTCATGGCTGGATCAGCAGCTTGATAGTAGCAAGTAGGGTAAATAAAAGATAACAAGTGATGATACAGCAGTGGCCTAGGCATATAAAACTAGCTAGCTTTCAGCTCAAAGCAGGGGCTTTTCACCTTGTCGTATTATCGATGCTTGTGTCCTTTTCCTATGCAGCTCCAGCAGAGGTTTTGCAACTACAGCAATCGACTGATACTCCACGTAATGAGTCTCACAGCAGTATTCAGGAGTTTGCCCTTAAACTGGGCGACGATTCCTTTGAGATTCGTGAACGAGCAATGGGTGAGCTATGGAAGCTGGGTAGAGTGGCGCTTCCCGTCTTACGCATTGTAGAAGCTGGTGATGATGTTGAAGCTTCAGAACGGGCGACGGAGTTGATTTATTATATTTCGGCTGGCTTGCTATTTGATTGCCCAGAGGGGGCGAAAGATTTGGTGTTGAAATTTTTTCAGAGAACCTATGATGGTAAGATCATTATTGCGCATAATCTGATTAAGCTTGGTCAGTGGAAGCAAGTGATGCACCTCGGTAAGCTTGATGCTGACCCTAAGGTGCAGCAAGTCATAGCGGCTGTCTTGTGGCCACAGGTTCAGGCTAGGTTTAGGAGGGCGATTGCTAACAAGGATGAACGTCAGATTGAGGAGATTATTGGCTTGATGGGAGATACTGATTTGCACATGCGCACTCGTGCGTTCTACTTTGCTAGTACTGGGCAAGTCGATCAGGAGCTCAAAAAAGTTGCTGGCTCTGAGGGGGAAGTAGCAGAGAGATGGAGAATATGGCTTCATCGATGTAGTGGTAATCTCAAGGTGGCGATCACTGAGGCCGAGAGAGCGAATGAGTCAAAAACTGCTGATTTATTGCGGGTGCTGGACGGTAATGCCTTACCTTGGCTGGAGCGGTCAGCTACTGAGGGCGACGCCATCTACCAATGGGGATGTAAGCTGCAGCAATTGAGACTTGAGGGTAAAGACGCTGAAGCAGAGGTGGAAAGTAGAAGATGGGAGCGGATCGAAGCTGGTCAAGCAAAGCGCTCATTCGTGGTGCGCTGCCTTGCGGTCAATGGGTTTCGGGGCCAAGCACTGAACTTGCTTGAAAGTAATGATGCCAATGCCGCTTTTAAATTTTATGATATTGCTGAGATGCCAAAGCAGAGCTTGAAGGCATTAGGTATCAAGGCACATGAAAAGCCCCCATATACAGATTGGGTCAATAAACGTATTGATGAGTTGGGTAAGGACTCGGGTGATCGTGGGGCGGCTGCAGACCAAGTGATGATGTTAGCTAGTTTTCTCCACGGTAGGGGAGAGGTGCAACACGCAGCTGATGTAATTACTCCGATGATGGATGTTTTTGGAGAACAAAATGAAGATTGGAATCAGCGAGTTGATGAGATGCTGGAAGGTGGCATGGGCTCATTAGCGCTTGATTTCATCAAACAGAAGATTGAGCTGAGGGATATCAACGAGGTTGATCTGGCTGAGCTAGTCGAAAAAATAATCCATCATATTGAGCCTGCCATGCGCGACTGTATATGGGCTCATCTGACCAAGCGTAATGGTGAGGAGTATGGAGCATCGCTAGATCAGCTAGGTTTACTTGCCGGGTTGCTTTCTGACCCTGACGATCAAGCATCAAAGATTCACAATGAGCTCTTACTCTTGCTTGAGCTTGATGAAAATGAGGCCATGACAACACAGGAGCGCACCCTACTCATTGAGACACTCTATCAGCTGTGTATCACGCGCAACGACTTAAACAAAGCATCTCAAATGATGGGTGCTTATCCAAATGAGGGTAAGGCTATGCATTTAGCGCAAGATGATATGAATTATAATCTGCTTCGTTGGCTTAAGGTAGAGCCGGCATTGGCAGCGCGTGCCGCGAGTCAACCAGATGATCTGATCAATCTGATCAAGTGGCACATTACATTGCAAAAATTAGGTCGGCACCAGCAAGCCGAAGATTTATTCGATCAGGCCATGTGTCTTAGCCTTGGCGACCCAGATGATCTCATCGAATGTGGTCATTATTTACATGCTGCTGGTTATGATCACAAAGCGATGGAATTATGGGCTTTGGCTGCCATGATTTCTGATTTCAGCGATGAAAATATAGACGATTATATCTGGGCTGTGACACTTTTGGCTAGCAATGCTCGGTCATTTTACGCCAATGGTGATTGGCAAAAAGCATGGTCTATTAGTGAGGCCTTTGCGCGTTTCATCATGCGTAGTAGCAGCGTGGGCACCCACCTCGCCCTCAAGGCGCGTTATCAAGCGGAGTTTTGTTATGGAATGATGATGATCAATCAAGGTAGCAAGAAAGAGGGGATGCGAAGACTTGAAGTTGCTCGCCAGATGATTCCTGGGGATGGAGTGCTTGCTGACGATTTCTTTCCTGCACTGCGTAACAAGATTCCCACCAAAATATACAATCGTTGGTTTGATGATAGCTATGCTCACATAGTAGAAGTTTGCAAAGATTATCCCCGATCTCACAATGCCCACAATACAGCTGCGTGGTTGTCATCGAGGGCGGTTAGGCATTTAGAGGAGGCATACGCTCATGCTCAAAAGGCGGTTTCAATCCGGCCAAATCAGGGGGCCTATCTTGATACCATGGCGGAGGTGTGGTTTGCAAAAGGTAACCGGCAAAAAGCACTGATATGGTCAGAAAAAGCCATTGTGGGGAGTATCTCTGGTGCTGCAGGAAGCCCACGGGAACTTCCTCTGGTGTATGCGAACTATCAACAGTTGAGTAAGCAACTCCAACATTTCAAAAATGACCCTTTACCAATGAAGGCTCGCTGATGATGCTCTGCTCTTCATTCTTTTATTATGCATCGCCTTTTATTATTTCTTTCACTGTTGCCCTTGCTTGCGGCATTGATTTTACGAAAGTTCAATGCAGATCGCATTTTGAAGCTGTCCCACGTGCGAGAATTGTCGGGTGACGGTGCTGCACTGGCAGAGCGCATGCTATCATCGATGGGGCACGAAAATACTGAGCTGCGTATCAAAAAGCGTGAGTGGGCTGGTGCAGCTGCCAGCGGAGATGGTTGGTTAGCGCTAACACCTCAGCTCGCGAGTGGTAAAAGTGTGGCAGATCATGGGCAGGTTGTGTTACGCGTGGGTCTTTATTTCTTATCCTTGAGAGACCCCAAGTCTGTTGCTAGGCGTCGCTGGGCACTGCGCTTTGGTCATGCCTTTCCTATTTTCACGCTCGTGGTATGCGTGTTTGGTCTACTAGTTGGTAAATTGCCCGTGATGTGGGTCATAAGTATCGCGATGGCGTCGTTAGGGGTGGCTGCCTGTGCCCAGATATTGACTCTGACTACCAACTTGCAAGCACAAGCGATGGCCGCTGCAGTGCTCGAAAAGAAACACACCTATCCGAGGCTGAGCGATGAGGAGTTGGTGATTGCGTCAACTCGTGCATGGGCTTGGCACAGTATTGTGCCGGGTCTGATTTCTAGATTGATGTAGTGAGTCATCAAAAACAGTATTCTGTGCTAGCCAGTAGGGGGGCTTTTTGGTAAAGATTTCTTAACTATTAGGCTAATCACCTTGGCCTCAGAAAATTCTACTTAACGCCATGCTTTCATATAATCGCGATCCGCAACAGACCATTCCTGAATCGTCCGTCAAAATCATCGGTCTCGGTGGTGCTGGAGCTAATATGCTAGATCGAGCCACTTTGGACGGGCTGACAGGTCCTGAGATGACTTGTGTGAATACTGACTTGCGCACATTATCAAGTTCGGTAGCAGCTGAGAAAATTCATTTAGGGAAGAATTTGACCAAGGGGCTTGGCTCTGGAGGTGATCCTGATTTGGGAGCTCGTGCAGCACAGGAGGCTGAGCATGAGCTGCGCGATGCGCTTCGCGGCAGAAAAATGGTTTTTGTCTGTGTCGGGTTAGGTGGAGGCACGGGATCTGGTGCGGCACCCCTGATAACTCGTATTGCTCGAGAGGAGGGAGCATTCGTTGTTGTTTTTGCAACTATGCCCTTTGGCTTTGAAGGGAAACGTCGCAGAGAACAGGCGGATACAGCGCTCAATGAATTGTCTGTATTGGCTAACGCCGTTGTAACCTTTGACAATGATCGCATGGGTGAGCTTGTTCTTGCTAAGCAGGGTATTCATGAGGCTTTTGCCGCCTGCGATAGGATGATTTCAGAATCGATCAAAGCGGTGACACGCGTTGTGGTAAGGCCGGGTCTGATTAACATCGGTCTTGCCGACTTGATGAGTGCTCTCAATACGACACGTTCACGCTGTCTGTTTGGTTCCGGTTCAGGTCAAGGAGAGAACCGCTCACAGCAGGCAATAGAAAACGCGCTCAACAGTCCATTACTAGATAAGGGGCATCTTCTCGCTGATGCGTCGAGCGTGCTTATACATGTCTGCGGCGATGAGAGCCTGACCCTCTATGAGGTAGAGCTGCTGATGCAGAGCCTTACCAAGCATATCCCATCAGATTCGAAGGTTCTATTTGGAGTAGCTACTGACCCCTCAATGGACGGAGATCTCAGCGTGACACTCATTAGTGCAGTGCCTGAAGAGAAAATTCATTCTAATGTTTCGAACGAAGATAATGAGCATGAGACGCCTCTCGATGATCAGATATCAGCCTCACTGGCTGCCGTCGAGTCGAGCCGCGTGATGGAAGCTCCCGAGGATGAGGAAATTATGGAGCCAAGTGAGGGTTTCTCACCAGAGGGTGAGGAGGATACCCCAGAGGGTGAGGTTGAATCCGATCAAGATGATCGGGCTTCGGACGACGAGGGCAGTTACGCAGACTTTATTAATATGGATGATGTGCAAGAGCTTGCTGACGCGGTGCTCAAGGATGCTGAATTAGAAATGGACGCTGAGTCAGCCGAGGAAACCAGTGCTTCAGAAGACGAAGCCGTCGAGCAACCATTTGCCGAAATCGAAGAGGTTGATTTTGATGAGGAAGATGATGAGCAAGACACAGCAGATGAGGATCTACAGGGTGATTTTGATCAGGAGGATAGCCTGTTTGCCGACACATCCATGAGTGATAAGCAGGGTGCTCAAGGTGAGCTTGAGCTGGACGGAGGTCCCAAGGGTAAGTTCGAAGGGGAAAGTCCCAATGTGCTTGAGGGTGAAGACCTGGATATTCCACCATTCCTGCGAAATAAGAAGAAGTGATCTTGATCTTGGCGAGCATGTAATCTCGCTTGCCGTCAACTCTGCATCATGTTAACGATTCGCCTGTCATGACAAATTTAGGTACTTTCATATTAGTCACGGTGTGCGTCGGCATGGGCTATATTATCGAGCCAATTATGTTTGAGCTGCGTAATAGGGACCGAAACAAAAGTGAGTCGGTTGAGCAGGAGCCTAAGGCGAAGAAAAAGAAAGATAAGCCCAAGCCTAAGCCTAAGCAAAGACCCTCGGTCGATATTGATCTTAGTTTAGTGAAGCCTGTCGATTTTCCGGATCAAGTATCTCTGTATCAGACTTACGAAATTGATCAAGATGGGCTCACCCTTAGCCTCAAAGAGGGAGTTCAAGTTACCCCTGTTCGTCTTGACGGTAGCGAGCTTATTTTTAAATCCAAGGGGATGACTCTAGAGCATGTCATAGATGTTGATCAGACTGATTTTAAACAGTTGGTGCTACCTGTGATGAATGCGCGTATTCAGAGAGAGGCCGAATTGAAGCGGATTGAGGATGCTAAGCCGGTCGTGCTTGATGATGCGGCTATACTTTCCTGTGTGCAAGCTAGTGTTGAGAGTGGCGCGGTCAATGAGTTTAAGGCCGAGCAAGTTACCGAATGGTTAGCCGGGGAGGACATGGATTTTGATGGCGCAACTTATCAAACTGCTTTGATCACTTTTGAGGCTGAAACAATCCTCGGTAAGCAATCACAAAAGGCGATCGCCCTTATCGAAGATGGGGAAGTAGTCAAATGGATCTGGGCCAAAACTAGCCTGGAAATGCGCTAGATGCGTAGGCTTCCCAGTAGAGATATACTAAGCTTTTCGGGTGGCTTTATCGCTATCTAAAAATGCTCTTACCTCATCAAGATTTTGGGTGTTGATTACGTCTTGTCGCCTCAACCAACCCTTGCGTGCGATCCGTACTCCGAATGCCAGATACTGCAGCTGCTCGGTGGAGTGAGCATCTGGATTGATCGAAGTCATGACACCCTTATCGCGAGCTCGGTGCCAGTGGCGCCAGTCCATATCGAGGCGGTAGGGATTGCAGTTGAGCTCAATAATCGTTCCGGTAGCGGCAGCGCAGTCGATGATTTTATCGATATTGATCTCATAGCCCTTTCTTTTTAGCAGCAGCCTACCCGTGACATGACCAATCATGGTGACATGTGGGTTTTCCATTGCCCTGATGATGCGCTTAGTTTGTTCTTTTTCTGATAGTTGGAATGAGCCGTGAACGGATGCTACGCAGTAATCTAGCTGATCTAATAGGCTGTCTTCAAAGTCGAGTGTGCCATCCTTGAGGATGTCTACTTCCGTGCCAGCAAAGATCTGAAAATTATCCCATTGGGTGTTAAGTGAATTAATCGACTCAACTTGACGTAGTAGCCGATCAGGTTGAAGACCTCGTGCCTGAAACTGAGACTTGGAGTGGTCGGCAATACCGAGATATTGCAGGCCTAGCTCACGGGCTGCTTCAGCCATTTCCTCGAGTGTGTTTTTGCCATCCGACTCGGTGGTGTGGTTGTGGAAGGTGCCTCGTAGGTTTCCAAGTTCGATCAACTGCGGAATCTTTCCCGCATCGGCAGCCTCAATCTCACCTTGGTTTTCACGTAGCTCGGGTGGGATGTCATCAAGCCCAAGAGCGCGGTAGATATCACGTTCGTCTTTCACGGCAGGTGCGGGCGGGGTGGACTTGTCCTTGGGGGTAAAGCCATACTCATTCAATGACCAGCCATGCTTGAGTGCGCGGGAGCGAAGCGCGACGTTATGTTCCTTGCTGCCTGAGAAGTATTGCAGGGCGAAGGGGAACTGCTCATTGGAAACGGCACGTAGATCGCACTGGAGACCGTCTTCGAGACGGATAGATGCCTTGGTGTCACCGTGTGCGATCACTGAGTGAACCTCAGGTAAACTTGTGAAATAGGCAGTAAGCTTGGCTGGCTCTGAGGTTGCTACGAGGAAGTCCAAATCATGGAGTACTTCCTTACTTCTGCGGTAGGATCCAGCCGAAGCTACCCGCAGTGAATCGGGATGCTCACGCAAAATATCTAGCATGTGTTCCGCAACCGGCGCCACGTCTCCGAGTCGGAAAAAATCGGCGAACTGTTCTTTGAGGGCAATCGACTCTATCAGTTTCTCGATAGATTTCTTACCAAAGCCGGGAAGAGATGCGGCTGACCCGTCTTCACAAGCAGCCTTGAGCGCATCAATGGAATCAATATTGAGTTTGTCATAAAGCGCACGAACTTTCTTCGGTCCCAGCCCTTGAATGCCAAAGAGGTCAAAAAGCCCAGGAGGAAACTCCGCGCGAAGGTTTTGGTGAAACTCAAGTTTACCGGTGCTCGCGAGTTCATGGATTTTTTGCTGCAGAGCCTTACCGATTCCTGCGATGCCTTCTAGATTATCCGCGGCCGCCATGGCAACAATTTCACCTTGGTAATTACGCACGGTTTCTGCTCCATTGCGGTAGGCGCGTGTCTTGAACGGGTTCTCGCCCTTAATTTCCATCAGAAGCGCGATCTCATCGAGTACCGCTGCAATTTCATCTCGTGAGATAGCCATAATTATAGACTGGGTCTTAGATTGATAAATTTTGAATTGTAATGATCACGGGGGCCAAATAACCAGCCTGGATTGCGGTCGACAAGCTCATAACCCGTGAGCATGAATTCGGGTAGAATTTGGTTGGAGTTAATCTCGTAGACCTTGTCGCCGGTAAAATACCCGTAGATTTTATATTCGTAGTTCTGGTCAAACCCATAGCGTGCGTTAGCTGGTCCTTGCTCGGGTAAGCGGTCGGGGTTTCGTTTCTTGCTCTCATTGAAAACGACAAGTTTGGCAGTTTGGGCGCTCTCACGAGGCTTGCGTAAGTATCCCCAGAAGCGTGTCTTCTGAACAAAGTAGCGCCTGCCGTAATAAAAATTACCCGTAGGTTCTGATGCGATCTCGGCAGCGCGTAATTCAGGTGGTGGTCCGCCCATATTAGGTGATCCGTAGGTGCCAGCACCTCCACTAGCCGTTGAGCAAGATTGAAATAAGCCAGTGAGAGCGGCGAGTAAACTTAGAAGCAGGTATTTCTGCATGCCAATATCCTTGTTGAGAACAGGCATCAGGTCAAGAGGGCTTATGCATGCTGTATCGTGTAATCACACAGCAGAGCATATTTATTGACAGTCATGGCGTGGGGCTGTAGCTCAACTGCATTGCATTTCTATGTTGATTGTTGACTGAGTCTACCGTCATCTATAAATAGCGATTCACAAGGGGGCTGTAGCTCAGTTGGTTAGAGCAGGGGACTCATAATCCCTTGGTCCGGGGTTCGAGTCCCCGCGGCCCTACTTTTTATATATCGTGATCCGAGGAGGATCTTGGGAGATACTCTCAACGCGAGCTGCGTTCGCCGACAGGTGACTTTGTTGCTTTGCCTATGATACACGCACTGGCGTATCCGTTCAAAGCCATGCTTGCTGCGCGGGCAAAGGGAGCGCGACCCACACCTTAAATGCCAGAGCCCAACCTACCGGTGGTAGGCTGGGCTCTGGCAGAGGGGGTGGGATTCGAACCCACGGTGACTTTCGCCACGCCGGTTTTCAAGACCGGTGCATTCGACCACTCTGCCACCCCTCCGTGATTGCAAAGCTTATTGCGGTCGGGAGAAACTTTCCTTAGTCCGTGATATTTTGCAAGAAGAGTTTCGCCTGTTTTTGTAAGTTTTCCGATAGGGGTGATGCGGGCTTGCACATCGGGCCGCCGTCCCTTAGAAAAAAAGCACTATGAGTAACGTTGTTGTATTATTTTCCGGTCAGGGAGCGCAGAAGGTAGGCATGGGTAAGGATTTGGCAGACGCCTATCCAGCTGTGCAAGAAATGTTCAGCAAGGCTGATGATGCTCTCGGCTATTCGTTGAGTGATATCATGTTTAATGGGCCAGACGAGGAGCTGACTAAAACATCCCGCTGCCAACCGGCACTATTTCTTCACGGTTTGGCATGCCTGGAAGTCTTGAAGGCAAAAGTGTCTACGCTTGATGTGCTAGCTACAGCGGGTCTTTCACTCGGTGAATTTACCGCGCATACTTTAGCCGGCACGTTCGACTTCGAAACGGGACTCAAAATTGTTGAGCAGCGCGGTCAATTTATGGAGGAGGCCTGTGATGCTACCAATGGTGCCATGGCCGCGATGATTGGAGGTGATGAAGATTCTGTTGCTGAGCTTGCCGCTGACTGCGACGTCGATGTTGCTAATTTTAATACCATTGGGCAGATTGTGCTTTCTGGAGATGAGGCAGGTATTGATAAAGCAGTAGCTGAGGCCAAGGGCAGGGGGGTTCGCATGGGTAAAAAACTCAATGTCGCCGGTGCCTACCACTCACGCTTGATGCAGAGTGCTCAAGATAAACTTGCTGTGGTGCTCGCAGAAGCTGAGCTTTCTGAACCAGCTATCCCTGTCATTTGTAACTTTGAGGCGCGCGCTGTGAGTGATCAGGGTGAGATCAAGGCCATGCTTGAGCAGCAGGTGACGGGCTCGGTGCGTTGGACTGCCTCTATGCAGAAGCTCATTGCCGATGGCCATACTACTTTCCTTGAATTGGGGCCAGGCAAGGTGCTTGCTGGACTTATGGGACGTATTGATAAGTCGGTCACGGTGCATTCTGTCGAGGATGTGGAGAGCCTAGAAGCTGCTGTAGAGGCCCTAAGCTAGGGCTCTCAAGAAAAATGATTATTTTCACAAAAAAGTGATTGCCAGCGGCGAGAATTCTCACTAAGTTCCGCCCGCCCCGAGCATAGCAAGGGGTGGTAGCTCAGTTGGTTAGAGCGCCGCCCTGTCACGGCGGAGGTCGCGGGTTCGAGTCCCGTCCATCCCGCCACTGCCCCGGCCCACTTCATGTGGGTCGGGGCAGTGGCTTTTATGGGGGGAGCAGTAGAACAGACCCGCAGGGCGCGCATGCGGACAAGGGTCATTCGAACGCACACGCTAGTGCGTGCACCACGCCTTAAGATGCAATGAGGAATATGGGCGAGGATTTTTGATGATCCTCATAGGCTTCATGAAATGAAGGCTATTCCATCCGACCTCCATTTTTCAGCTTTGCGGCTTGGCCTTTCCAAACGAGCCCTCAGCGATCTGCTCAAGTTCATCTATGGGTTTGGCATAGAGATAGATATAAGCCTGAACGAATCGACCATCATCTCTTCTCACTTTAGCAATTTGGCGCTGATACTCATGTGGCTTTGGGGTGTTAGGCCCACATGCTTCGTAATCGTCCAGTAGATCAATTAAATCTACCGAGCTAAGTTGGTAAATTTCTCCCTTAACGAGATCTGATGCTTCGTCTGAAGGGATCACGGCAGGGTAATCCCATGTGCCACTTGAGTGATGGACTCGATACATTGCACCCTGAAAGGTGCCATCGCATAGCCTGCACGCGTATTTTGCTAATGTAGCTGCAAATGCATTATCAGCATTGCTCATGAGCGTGCCATAAACAAAAAGTAATGGCACAGTGCCATCATCAGCTTTGTTCATTTATCTTGGGCTGAGGCGTGAAGCGGCTGCATTAGCACAAACGGTGACACCACCAGAGCGGTAAAATCTTGAGGATTATCCGTCCACCAGGTGGCATGCGGCTCCGAGGGCTTGACGAGGTCACCCGATTTGAGCCAAGTTTCGATTTTCCTTTTATCGTCATCGGTTAGGGCTTGCCCAACATCGGTGATATCTAGGCGCGTATCAACATAGAGCAGGGAGCCCGCGTCAAAGTGGGGCTTTAGATATTCCCAATCGACTACGCCTGTGTATTTCTCCAGCTTTTCTGTGGTGCTTTGAGCATCCTTGCCAAGAAAGCCGTAATTCATTTCTTCAGGTTGATTGGTGTCGTCTTTCATCCTGGATAAATTGATGTGAGCTTGGCCGATCTTAGCCCATACGGTCAGGCCCGATACGGAAGCGTTGGTTTCTTAGCTTGGAATCAGACAAGGCATCGCAGAGCTTGTTGGCGACTTTTTCGTCCACATCAACAAGGGAGTGGCGGTCAAATAGCTGGATGCGACCGACAGAGTTATCTGGTATTTTACCTTCTCTGTAGAACATGCCAAGTAAGTCACTTGGTCGGACACCCGCAGCTTTGCCTAGACTGACGAAGAGAGTTGCCATGCCAGCTTCTTTTTTGCCCTGGCCTTGCTTGTCGCCACGCCGACCACGATCACCACGATCACCACGATCACCACGATCACCTCTTGAACCTCTGCGGTCATCGCCTTTTTCGCGGCTTCGTCGTGCGCCACGATCTTTATTGGGGTTGTAGTCGGGGCGATCTTCGATGATTTCTTCGCCTTCTCGGCCGAGAGACTCTCGCAGCAGCTCAAAAACTGAGGATGCGATATCAGTTGCGGTGTGACCTTGATCCAGCAATCGGTCGATGTAGTGGCGGTAGCTGCGGCTGACTTCTTTTTCCAGGCGAGCTTGCACCAGTTCAAACAATTGATCAGCGCGTTTGCCTTCGACCTCTTCTTGTGTCGGGATTTTTGAGCGTGTTATTTTTTGCTTGGTATATCGCTCGATGCTTTGCAGCCGGTAGATATCACGACCAAAGACAAAGCTCACTGCGCGACCTTCACGGCCGGCGCGGCCTGTGCGCCCAATGCGGTGCACGTAGTCTTCTGGGTCTTGGGGGATATCGTAGTTGAAAACGGCTTCTACATCATCGATGTCGAGACCGCGTGCAGCAACGTCAGTTGCGATAAGTAGGTCAAACTTCCCTTCACGGAATCGTCTCGTAGTGCGCTCACGTGCTTGTTGGCCAATGTCGCCGTGCAGCTTGTCTGCAGCGTAGCCACGGGCAGTGAGTGCGTCGGTGCACTCATCGACACTGCGCTTTGTATTGCAGAAGATGACAGCAAGTCGGGGGCTGTCCATGTCAAGCAGGCGCGTTAGAACCTCAACTTTGGAGCGGTTTCTGACTTCGTAATAAGATTGGGTGACGGTCGAAACGGTTTTTGTCTGCCCTTTGATTGAGATTTCCTGAGGGTCGTTGCCAAATTTCTGGATCAGCTTTTGAACCTGTTTGTTCATGGTGGCCGAGAAGAAGAGAGTCTGGTGATCAGATTTCATGGCGCCAAGGAGATCTTCCATGTCTTCACGGAATCCCATGTCGAGCATGCGGTCAGCTTCATCGAGAATAGCTAGCTTAATAGTCCCTGGTTTTAAGGTCTTGCGGCGCAGATGGTCCAGAAGTCTTCCCGGCGTGCCTACAATGATGTGCGCGCCTCGTTTGAGCTGGGTAATCTGGCGGTCGATCGGGGTGCCTCCATAGACTGGCACGGCACGGAGTCCTTTGAGGTGGTTGCCTAGACGATGGACTTCTTCGCATACCTGAACACAAAGCTCGCGGGTGGGGGAGAGGATCAGTACCTGTGCTTCGTCCGCATGAACATCGATCATTTCGAGAGCGGGCAGGGTGAAGGCTGCGGTTTTGCCTGAGCCTGTTTCTGAGAGTCCAACGATGTCCTTGCCTTCGAGCACGGGGGGGATGGCACGGGCCTGAATGGGGGAAGGGCTCTCAAAGCCTAAGTCGTCAATAGCTTTAAGTAGCTCATCGCGGAGGCCGAGTGATGAAAAGGGAATGTCAGTCATGTTATTTGTAGTTGGTTGGTCTTTATTACCCCTTGGGGCAATTTTTAGTTTACCGCTTGGACTACGTGGTGCGTAACACTCAATAACAAGTCTGGGCGGCGGGAGGGCGAGCCATATGCCCTGATTGATATATAAGCAACTTTAAAAGCGCGCACGCCAGGCTATGGAGGCTAGTTCGGAGCGTTTAGCTATAAATATATCGATTAATAAATGATAAACACAGGTGTTGACCTGTGGAATTTGGCACCCATAATCCCGCCCGCTCTGTAACTGCAGTGCGAAATCAATAATTTAAAATCACAACCATGGCTAATTACGCAATCAATGGATTTGGACGCATCGGACGCAACGTACTTCGCGCCCTTGTAGAGAATGGCGAAATCAAAAATGTCGTCGCCATCAACGACCTTACCGACAATAAAACCCTCGCCCACTTGCTGAAGTATGATTCATCTCAGGGCCGTGTATCTTATGAAGTAACTCACGATGATAGTTCAATCATCGTTGATGGACACAAAATTCACGCCACTGCTGAGCGTGACCCCGCAGCACTCCCATGGGCAGAGCTGAAAGTGGACGTTGTTCTTGAGTCGACTGGATTCTTTACTTCGCGTGAGGGTGCCCAAAAGCACATCGATGCAGGAGCTAAGAAGGTTCTTATTTCTGCACCTGCCAAAAACCCAGACCTTACGATGTGCATTGGCATCAATGATGATCTTTACGATCCAGCGAAGCACAACATCGTTTCCAACGCATCTTGCACCACCAACTGTCTTGCGCCACTCGTTAAAGTGCTCAACGATAAGTGGGGAATTGAAAAAGGCTTCATGAGCACTATTCACTCCTACACAGGTGACCAGAACCTTCTTGATGCACCGCACGGAGACCTTCGTCGTGGCCGTTCTGCTGCTGTCAATATCGTGCCTTCTTCTACGGGCGCTGCTGTTGCCATCGCCGAGGTTATCCCAGAAATGAAGGGTAAGCTCAATGGCGGTGCCTTCCGTGTTCCTACTCCTACTGGATCACTCACTGACTTTGTTGCTATCCTTAAGAGCGATACAACGATTGAAGAGGTCAACGCGGCTTTCAAAGAGGCTGCAGCTGCAGGTCCTATGAAAGGTATTCTTAGCTATTCTGAAGATCCATTGGTCCTTCAGGACATCGTTAGCGACCCTCACAGTTCTGTATTCGACTCAGGTCTCACCATGGTCAACGATGGCAACTTCGTTAAAGTTTGTTCATGGTATGACAACGAGTGGGGTTATTCCTGCCGTGCTGCTGATGGCCTAGCCCTACTGGGTGCCTAATTTAACAGACACTTTACCAAAGGCGGGGGAGGGAAACTTTCCCCGCTTTTTTTCTCAAATCTACTTACCCTAATACAGAATGGCTAAACTCAGTATCCGTGATCTCGATGTTAATGGCAAAGCCGTGCTAATGCGCGTCGACTTTAATGTCCCACTTAATGACGCAGGTGAAATCACCGATGATACGCGTATTGTTTCAGCGTTGCCTAGCATTAAGCAGCTACTCTCAGGTGGTGCTCGGCTGACACTATGTTCGCATCTTGGCCGTCCTAAGGATGAATCAGATTTGAAATATTCGCTTCGCCCAGCAGCTGTTCGTCTCAGCGAGTTACTCGATCAAGAAGTCGCTTTTGCTGAGAGCTGTATCAGTGAGCAGGCAATAGAATCTCGTTCTGCACTCCTGCCGGGTCAGCTTATTCTTCTAGAAAACACACGTTTTTACTCAGAGGAAAAGTCGAACGATGCTGCTTTTGCTAAAACACTCGCTGGTGATGCTGAGATATTTGTTAATGATGCTTTCGGAACGGCTCACCGAGCACACGCTTCCACCGAGGGTGTGACTCATCACATCTCTCAGAGTGCGATGGGTTTGTTGATCGAGCGTGAGCTTGAGTTCCTATGTGACAAGCTTGAGTCTCCAAGCAGTCCGTTTCTTGTGATTATGGGCGGTGCTAAGGTCAGTGATAAAATCGAGGTGATCACTGCTTTGCTTGAAAAAGCAGACACCTTCATTATCGGCGGTGCCATGGCTTACACATTCCGCAAGGCACAAGGTCACGCGGTAGGAGATTCTCTCGTCGAGAACGATAAGCTAGACCTCGCCCTCGAAATCCTCAAGAAAGCCGAGGAGCTGAACACTCGCTTCCTCTTGCCCGCAGATACCCGTATCACACAAGAATTTAAGAACGGTGCTGAGACACTAGTTACTGAAACCTATGCCAATGGTGGTGCTATACCAGACGGCTGGGAAGGTATTGATATTGGTGACGTTGCCATCGATGAATTCTGTGCCGAGATTGGCCAAGCTGGGACAATCGTATGGAACGGTCCAATGGGCGTCTTTGAAATCGATTCTTTTGAAGCTGGCACGAAAGCCGTTACAAAGGCGGTCGCCAAAAGCAGTGCATTATCCATTGTGGGTGGTGGCGACTCTGTGACAGCGGTCAAAAAGTATGGTCTCGCAGACCAGGTCTCCTTCATATCTACTGGTGGTGGCGCGTCACTCGAGCTTCTCGAGGGCAAGCAACTTCCCGGTGTTGCGGCTCTTACTGATGCCTAACCTAATATTCTCTCAACTACATTTAAAAAACTAATCCTATGCGCAAACCAATTATCGCAGCCAACTGGAAGATGAACATCGGCCCTAAAGAAGCCGAAGATTTTCTTTCAACTTTCGCGAGCCAACTCGACAACCTCACCGATGCAGCTGATGTTGTCATCGCCCCTCCTTACGTCACTATTCCTGCAGCAGTGAGTGCACTTCATTCTAATTCTGCAGTCTCTATTGCCTCTCAGAATGTATCCGAGCAGGATAATGGAGCCTTTACAGGTGAAATTAGCACCATGATGCTCAAGGAGCTATTTGTCCGCTATGTTATCATCGGTCACAGTGAAAGACGTACTATCTATGGCGAGACCAATGCCGTGATCAATGCTAAGATCAAAAAAGCACGAGCTGCTAATCTGAAGCCAATATTCTGCATCGGTGAAACACTGGATGAGCGTGAAGCAGGTAAGCTTGAGGAGATTCTTCGCAGTCAAATCACAGAAGGTCTAGCCGACATCGATGATAAAGATCTGAAGGAAATCGTCGTTGCTTATGAGCCTGTCTGGGCCATTGGAACGGGTGTTGTGGCAACGGTAGAACAGGCACAGGAAGCGCATGCTTTTGTTCGCTCTGTTATTGCTGATCTATACAGTGCTGAGCTCGCCGATAAAATTCGGATTCAGTATGGCGGAAGCATGAAGGCTGACAATGCTGGAGAGCTCCTTGCTCAGCCTGACATTGACGGAGGACTCGTTGGCGGAGCAAGTCTCGAGCCGCAGAGCTTTCTGGAGCTTATTCGTGCAGCGGTTGCCGCTGGCTAAGTGACGATATTATTGACTCTCAATAAAAACAGGGGTTCCTCACGGAGCTCCTGTTTTTTTATGCCCAGATATATTTCAATGGGGGCAAGCGGTCAGTAGTGATGATTAGAGGTTGATTACACCATAATAAATCAGAGCGACATAGCTTGCCTTACAGCCGTAGTGGAGGAACTGGTCAGTGTTGAATCCAACCCAGTTTTCACATTTAGCAAAATCGATGATCCAATGGAGAGCGAACTCGATTAATCCAAGGGTGATTGATCCTGTGATCAGCCAGACGGCACCACAATGGATAAGTGAGTGAGCACTCATCGCATGGAGCCAGACGCCTCGGGGGCTTTTTGTATTCAACTCCTCAGAGAGCTGCTGGTTTTTATTTTTTGCCTCAGAGAGAAACATACCCTGTAAAGGAAAATCAGCGATAGCATGACCGATAGCTAGAGCGAGAAAAAGCCATAGAGCACCCGTGAGGCATTGTGGGTGGATATTGAGTATTTCAATCATGTGTAGTGAATTTAAAGAAGGCTGAGCCTATCGGTTCATAGGACTATTATCATGCTCGCCACAGTTCTTGGTAGGAGACCTCCATGGCAGTGAGTTTGCCGTTCAAAAAACGAATACGCCGACTAAGCTCTCCAACCAAAGCGACGAGAATATGTTCGCCGACCTCAGGATAGGCTTGGACGAACGCCTCGAAATCACGACGAGTGGCTTTCCACACCTGTGAAAATGCTTGGGAGGTTACTGATGCACTCGCTGTGCCGGGGTCAAAAAGATTAATCTCGCCAATACTCTCACCAGCGCCAATGCGGGCAATGAGTGTATGTTTGTTATCTTTGTCTGTGTGGACATGGAGTAGGCCAGAAATGACAAGATACAGCGCATCTTGTTGATTTCCTTCCTCGATAAGAAGTTGACCTTCGTGCACCGGGATAAATTCGCCGTAGCTGCTCAGTGCCATACGATCGTTTTCAGTAACACCGGCAAGAAGTCCGGTCGCAGGTAGAAGTGGAGAGTTAAAATCTTCGCTCATAATAAATATTACATGTATACTAAATATATGGGGGGGGAAGGGGAAGCAAATTCAACATTACTTTTTGCTTTGCAATAGGGCACTGATGAATTAATGTTCCAGAGAACACTGTTCATACATCCACTCATCAAGTGGTGGCCACCCTGATCAAAGGCGCAGGTCACTGGGTAGTGTAAGCTCATTAAGACATCACGAAACAATTCATGAACGAATCCCAACCCCCCCAAAAAATCCTATAATACCGATATTATGTCCAGCACTCAACTCACCAACCGCCAGCAAGAGGTCTTAGATTACCTCAAAGAAACACACCGAGTTGAAGGTTATATGCCATCAACCCGTGATATTCAGCGTCATTTTAATTTTGCCAGTCAGACAGCAGCGATTAGCCACCTTAGGGCTCTTGAGAAGAAAGGTGTCATTGTGCGAAAAGCAAATAAGGCCTGTGGAATTGGTTTTCCAGAGGAGATGGAGCGCGAGGAGATCGTTGATATTCCCGTTTATGGTAGTATTGCTGCAGGTATGGCGCAGGATGTTGATGCCGAGAAGGAGGGCTGTCTTTCGATTGATATACGCTCACTTGGTTTACGAGGGAACCCGCGCACCTTTGCCCTGAAGGTCCGTGGCGATTCAATGATCGATGCGCATATATGTGATGGGGACACGGTAGTTCTTGAATTCCGAGAGCCTCGTAAGGGTGATGTTGTTGCCGCACTCATTGATGGGGAAACAACACTAAAGAGGTATGTCGTTGAGAATGGTAAGCCATATTTGCATGCCGAGAATGAGAATTACCCTGATTTAGTGCCAGCGCATGAATTAGTGATCCAGGGGGTGCTCGTTGCTCTGCTTAGATCTGCTGCTTGAGTTGCCACAGTAAGGTGACCATTCTAATGGATACGGTTTGCAGGGTCAACATACAGCTTAGAGGCTTCATCAAGTGAATCAGAGAATCATCCTAGCCTCCGGTTCACCTCGGCGGCGTGATATGCTTAATGAGGCGGGACTCGAATTTGAGGTTATTCCATCACCTGCTGAGGAGCTACATGATGAATCAATGCCCTTGGATCTGCTTTGCGAAGAGAATGCTAAATTAAAAGCTCTGGCAATTGCTCGTGATCATTCAGATGCGGCTGTGATTGGCGCAGATACTCTTGTTTATATTGATCATACTCCACTCGGTAAGCCACGCAGCAAACAAGAGGCTGAGGCTACGCTAGAGCGGCTCTCTGGCAGAACGCATCAAGTATGTACTGGTGTATGCATTATTTGTGGAAATGAAGTGAAGAGCTTCCACGTCATTACCGAGGTTGTTTTTAAAACGCTCAGCAAAGATGTGATCAGGGACTATATGTCAAAGGTAGATGTCATGGATAAAGCGGGGTCTTACGCTGTGCAAGAGCATGGAGATATGATCATCCGACAAGTGATAGGAGACTACGATAATGTCGTCGGCTTACCTGTTGCAGAAACCTTGGCGGGCTTAGCTGAGATCTAAGTAATGCTAATCTGAGGGTATTGCCTGGGGTCATGGCCTCAGCCACGCGAGGAACTCTTTATTGCCCTCGGTGCCTTTGATCGGTGAATCGATGCACTCAATCCATTGGTGGTTCAGCTCCTCGGTAACGAATTTTTTGATCTTATCGACTGCGCGCTGGTGGAGGGCTGGATCCTTGACAATGCCCCCCTTGCTGATGTCTTCACGATCTAGCTCAAACTGAGGTTTGATAAGGCAGACGATTTGGCCGTCGGCTTTGAGGGTCGCAAACATGGGCGGAAGTATCTTGGTCAGTGAAATAAATGATACGTCGGTAACAGCTAAATCAATCGGTTCTCCGATATCATCTGGTGTCATGTGGCGGGCATTAAATTTTTCTTTTACGATGACACGTGGATCATTGCGCAGCTTCCAGACGAGTTGATTGGTGCCGACATCGACGGCATGTACTTTGGTGGCTCCTCGCTGTAGCAGGCAGTCCGTGAACCCTCCGGTGGAGGCTCCCACATCAAGGCACGTTAAGCCGATAGGGTTAATGTCGAAGGTGTCTAAAGCGCCTTCAATTTTGAGCCCGCCTCTACCGACGTATTTGGGTTTTTCTTTGATGCTTAAATCGGCATCAGAGCTCAACTTGGTGCTCGGTTTGGCTACGACTACAGTACCGGTGCTGACTTCTCCTGCGAGGATGAGTCGCTTGGCTTGTTCTCGTGAGTCGCAGAGCCCCCTGGTGACAAGGAGGGCATCGACACGTTCCTTCGCTGGCATAAGCGCAAGGCTAGCGCATTATGCTGAGATACGAAAGCCAAACAGGGGGATAAAAAAACCGCCTGACCCAAGAGAGCCAGACGGTATTGGTGATTTGATATGGCTATCTTACTCAGCTGGAGTTGCAGGAGCTTCTGCAGCAGCGGGGGCATCTGTTGCTACTGGAGCTTCTGCAGCTGCTGGGGCTTCGGGTGTTGCTGCTGCGGGAGCCGCTTGATCTGCAGCTGGCTGTTGAGGAGCTGGCTTGTCTTTTTGGCTGCCGAAACGCATGAATACTTTTTCATGCTCTGCCATGCGCATACCGAAGTCCTGAAGCGCAGGAATAAGAATACCGGCAACTTCTTGATTAGACATTATTTGTCCTGCAGCTTGCATCTTCTGCTTGATAGCGTTGCTTGCGTTTTTCATTTTCTCATCAACGGCGATGTTGGTGGCTTCATCAGGTGTTTCGATTTTATCGAGGCGAGCTGCAATAGCTCCGATAGCATCTCCGACTTGGCTAAGCTTGCCTACTGCTTCTTCTGCTGTCGGTGCATCTTTGACAGCAAGGACGATGTCAGCGTATCCATTGAGTTGAACAACAAGTTCGTCAGTGAGGCTGTCGAGGGTGTCTTCGGCTTGCTGAGCTGCAGTACTTGCTTCAGCTTCCTGCGCTTCGGTGTTAGCTTCGGTTTCTGCGTCTTTCTTTTCCCCGCAAGAGGTGAAAAAGATGGACGTGCTTGCAAAGGTGGCGATGGAAAGCAGTTTTAATGTGTTCATTGGTTTCATGTTTGTGTTTGTGTTTGTGTTTGTGTTTTTAGTTTAAAATGACTTAGCCCAAGTCTATCAGGCCAGCGATGGCGGCTTATTCCGCGGCTGGCAGCGGTATTAGATATGGTGCGTCAGGGGCCTGAAATTTCTTTTCCAAATGCTCAAAAAATGGGGTGAGTTTATCGGTGCGCCTTTCTAAATACGCCATGGCGCGGCCCATAATTGGTTCGACTTCTTGGCTGTTTATTATGGGCTGTAACACCGCCATTTTTTCGTAATGGGCAGCTCTGGCATGGTGGTAACTGGACATTTTTGTGTAACAGCGGGCTACTTCCTCCTCGCTCGAAGTCTCAAGCTTGTCGAGGCGGGCAGCGATGGATTCTATTTCATCGGCGATGATGAGAATCTGCTTGGCGCTCTCCTCCGCGCTTGCTTTATCTGTGGCACTCCTCACAGCTTCATGGGCTTCATTAAATTGAACGATCAGCTCATCGAAGAGGCTATCGAGGGTGTTTTCGGCTTGCTGAGCTGCAGTGCTTGCTTCAGCTTTCTGCGCTTCGTTGTTAGCTTCGGTTTCTGCGTCTTTCTTTTCCCCGCAAGAGGTGAAAAACATGGACGTGCTTGCAAAGGTGGCGATGGAAAGCAGTTTTAATGTGTTCATTGGTTTCATGTTTTTTGTTTTTGGTTGAAAATGACTTAGCCCAAGTCTATCAGGCCAGCGATGGCGGTGCAGTTGCTGGATCGGTCTCTGCTTCATAATCGACTCCGTCCAGGCCAAAGCCGAAGAGTTTGAGGAAATCGTCCTGATAACCCTTGAAGTCAGCCAGGTCGTTGAAGTTGTCGTTGGAGATGGTTTCCCATGCTTTGGCGATGGACTCCTGGATATCGTCTCGCATTTCCCAGTCATCCACGCGGATGCGGCCGTCTTGGTCAAGTTGCAGGTCGTCAGAATAGAGGCGGTCTGCCATCAGGCGCTGGATTTGTTCGATGCAGCCTTCGTGGATTCCCTTTGCCTTCATTTCTTTATAGAGAATAGAAATATAGAGTGGTACAACGGGGATGGCGGAGGAAGCTTGGGTGACGAGTGCCTTGTTCACTGAAACATAAGCGCAACCGCCGAGAGACTCACTGAGCTTGGCGTGTATAGCTGCACTAGCGCGTTCACAGTCCTTCTTGGCACAGCCAATGGTGCCGTCGGTGTAGATAGGCCATGTAAGCTCTGGGCCAATGTAAGAATAGGCTACGGTTTTTACCCCCTCAGCGAGGCAATCATTATCGGCAAGAGAGTTGATCCAGAGCTCCCAGTCTTCACCGCCCATGACTTTGACGGTGTCAGCGATTTCTTGCTCGGTTGCAGCGCCAATGGTGACTTCAGATACTTCACCTTTGTCGGTGTTGAGGGTTTTGTTGGTGTAATCGCCACCCGTTGTTTTGAGAACGGACTTGAACACTTCGCCAGTATCGGGATCGGTGCGTCGGGGTGAGGCTAGTGAATAGACGACGAGGTCGACTTTGCCTCCCATTTCGTTTTTAATAATATCAATCGCTTGTTGCTTGAGCTCATGGGAAAAGGCGTCGCCATTGAGTGACTTGGCGAAAAGGCCTTCAGTCGCGGCCGCTTTTTCAAATGCCGCGGAGTTATACCAGCCTGCTGAGCCGGGACGCTTCTCGCTACCTGGTTTTTCGAAGAAGACACCGAGGGTGTTCGCGCCAGAGCCAAAGGCGGGCACAATACGTGAGGCAAGGCCGTAGCCAGCAGAGGCGCCGATGACGAGGACGTTCTTGGGGCCGTTCTCAATCTTGGGCTGAGCTTTGACGAAGTTGATTTGTTCTTGGACGTTGGCGGCGCAACCGTCTGGGTGTGATGTCGTGCAGATAAAACCGCGGATTTTTGGAGAAACGATCATGATGTTTTTTTAGACAGGATTTTCAGGATGAACAGGCTTTTTTGCCAAACTCACAGAGGGTGGTTCCAGCAGGGGTTAAAATTCGCAATGTCCAGGAGTTCTGGGGAAGGGGATGACATCTCGGATGTTCTTCATTCCAGTAACAAACATGAGCATGCGCTCAAAGCCCATGCCGAAGCCGGCGTGCGGGCAACTGCCGTATTTACGGAGGTCGAGATACCAGCCGTATTCGTCCAGGCTGAGTCCTTCCTCTTCCATGTTGGTTTGCAGTATATCGATGCGCTCCTCACGTTGTGCGCCGCCGATAATTTCGCCAATGCCCGGCACGAGGAGATCCATGGCGGTCACAGTGATGCGGCCCTCGCTGTCTGGCTCGTTGGTGCGCATGTAAAATGGTTTAATGCTTTTCGGGTAATTATAAACGGTGACTGGGCACTTGAAGTGTTGCTCGGTCAAAAATCGTTCGTGTTCAGACTGTAGATTGACGCCCCAAGATACCGGATAGTCAAATTTCTGGCTGCAGTTCTCAAGAATTTCCACGGCCTCGGTGTATGAGACACGTTGGAATGGCTTCTCGGATACAAAGCGAAGCCGGTCCATGAGGCCCTTGTCAACGAAGCGGTTAAAGATATCGAGGTCACCTTCGTTGTTTGCCATGGCATCGTTGACGAGATATTTAGTGAATTCCTCAGCGAGATCCATGTCGTCATTAAGGTCGGAGAAGGCGATCTCAGGTTCGATCATCCAGAACTCAGATGCATGGCGGCTGGTATTAGAGTTTTCTGCACGGAAAGTGGGGCCAAAGGTGTAGATGTTAGAAAGTGCGGTAGCAAAGGCTTCGCCCTCAAGCTGACCACTGACGGTCAAGTAAGTGGCTTTGTTGAAGAAATCTTTTTCAGAGGCGGGTGCTTGCTCTCCCTCAGCTTTATCTTTGTTATAAGGGTCTAGGGTGGTGACGTGGAACATTTCTCCAGCCCCTTCGCAATCCGATGCGGTGATGAGCGGGGTGTGCACGTAGGTGAAATCACGCTCATCAAAGAATCGGTGGACCGCCATGGCCATACGAGATCGCATGCGAAAGAGTGCTCCATAGAGATTGGCTCGTGGCCGCAGGTGTGCGATGGAGCGCAGAAACTCTGGGGTGTGGCCTTTTTTCTGTAAGGGGTAGTCGGAAGGGGCTTCGCCGATGAGCTCAATACTGGTCGCATGAATTTCCCATCGTTGCCCTTTGCCAGGAGAATCTACTAATTGCCCAGTGATGCCGATTGCTGCACCAGTTGTCATTTTTGCGATATCTTGATAGCCGGGAATACCCGTGTCTGCGATGCCCTGTATATTGGCGAGGCAAGATCCATCGTTGATTTCAAGGAATGAAAAGTCCTTAGAATCACGGCGTGTTCTCACCCAGCCTTTGAGTGTAATATCCCCCAGAGGTGACTTACTGTGGAGGGCATGTTTGATCAGCGTGCGCATGCATCGGATATAGACGCTACGGAGGGGTTTTCGTCAAGACTGGGTAATAAATCCATGTGTATGGTTGTATTATTAGTATTTGATGGAATTAGCTAAATTTTCCCTTGCAAAAGGATTCTTCCTCGCTAGCTTCGCCGCCCCATGGCCAAATCAAAAGGTACAGCAAAGACCCGTAAGGCCGTCGCCAAGAGATTCAA
>ENA-UOYH01000051-UOYH01000051.1-marine-metagenome-genome-assembly--contig:-NODE-51-length-51024-cov-4.380513_pt1 | contig 51024 bp, 45 predicted proteins | sample MGYA00238175_ERZ767261 | MGnify/ENA primary metagenome ERZ767261 (study PRJEB28946, sample SAMN06267185) | marine metagenome | isolation source: Columbia River Estuary | place: USA:Columbia River Estuary...
TTGACATTACCTGAAATACAAGGACACAATTCCACAGGGTTCGCGTAGTTGCTCAGAGTTGGAGTTTCGCCTTGACGGAAATAACTTGGCTGAAAACCGGGGGCGTCCGCCACGAGGCTCGCAAACTCCTTGGCGTAGTCAAAGTCATCTCCCATAGGGTCTGACTTGGAGGAGTGCTGATGCAGTAGCTCGACTTTCAAGTGATCAGGCCACCAGTCTTCGTTTTTGGTTCCGCCGCCTGCGGCGTGATTAAAGGGACACTTGGATTCGTTAGACATAGTATTATAGGTATGAGTTATAGGTGTGAATTGGTTTTTAAAATGAATTTAGCTGGTGAACAAATAAGCAAGGAGTCGAGGAGGGTCAACCGCTAATCTTCGATCAGAAGATACCGGAAGTGAAAATAGCTGAGGGCAATAAAACCTAGAGCTGGCCGGTGGCTAGCAGGACAATGATGATCTGAGGGATGATGCCAGTGGATTGAAGTATTTTTTTGCCACTGGGGTAGCTGCAGATGTAGGGGTCTTGGATGGTGAGGATGCGTTTTGATGAGGGGTATTCCCTTACTTCACAGTTCTTTATTTGAAGCAGTTTTTTACCTGAAGGATAGGCCTTGAGGAAGCTGCTTTGGTAATGATAAAGGGTCTTACCAGAGGGGTAGGCCTTGATGGCGTCTCCACTTATTCGATAGAGTTTTTTACCACTGGGGTAGGCTTTGATGAATTGTCCGTCATAGGAGTAGAGTTTTTTTCCTGATGGGTAGGAGCTAATAAATCCATCTGCGGCATGACCGTGAATGGTCATGATGATCAAACAGGCAATGCTGAAAAAAAAATGCGGTTTCATGCTATACACATGAAACCGCGGATAGAAATAAAATCAAGTGAAGATGGGATTACTTCCACTGCTTCATATAGGCGACGATGTCGGCAACGTCTTGCGCCGTGAGTCCAAGCTGATCAGCGGATAGCATGAGGGAGCGATTCAGGTTTCCTGGTCTACCGTTGATAAGTCCGCGGGGGATCATCTGAGTCTGGCCTCCTGTAGATGTGATGATGGTGGGGTCAGAGTCGGTGGTGATTAATCCGTGAATTTCTCCTCCTGATTTAAGTTTGACGACACGACCGCCATAGCCGTGGGCGATATCGTGAGATGGCTCAACGATGGCACGAGCAATAACTTCGCTGGGCTGACCGGTGCCCCATCCTTTGAGTGCAGGGCCGTAGCTTGGGCCCGCCAGTGTAGGCTCGCCAACTTGGTGACACATGATGCATCTTGTCATGGTTGCTCTACCGCGCGTGATATCACCTTTGAGAGCTATGACATCTTCGACTGTGTAGCTTGGTTTGCCGTTTGGTGCAGGAACGGTAACGGCAACGGGCTTGATTTTGGAAGGGTCATAGATGCCACGTTTTTTGAGCTCTCCTGCAATGTTGTAGGGGCGCCATTCTCCGTGACCGTTGCGAAGTAGCCAGTATGAGGCGTCTGCTTTGGTGCGCTCGTTGTCGGCGAGCTCTAACATGGCTTCGACGGATGTCTTATGGTTGATGAATGCGAGTGATTCAACTGCGAGCTTGCGTGCTTCAGGGCTAAGTGAGGGGTGTAGTGCTCGTGCTTTGAGATCTGTTACTGCTACTGATGGCCAGAGGCGCCAGGTAAGCTTGGCAAATTGGTCTGACCATTGGTGTGGGTCGCCCGGTTGCATGGATTCTTTGATCGCAAGCCATATTTCGTTTTCTTGGTTAGCTGCACCCAGTCCAATCGCTTCGACAGCATTTTTATCTGTGTGATCCACTTGGGGGGCTAGAATGGCAAAAATAGATTTGGTTAGAGTTGCAGGGAGGTCTCGTAATGAAAGGGCGACATCACGGCGAACACCTGCGTCAGGGTCATTTGCGAGCTGTTTCGCATAGGGTAGGATGGCTGTGCCTTGAGAACCTATGGGGTTGATGCGGCGTAATGCACGGTAGGCGGTGAGGCGCATGTTGGCTTGATCGGATTTTAATAGTTTAACGCACTCAGATTTTCCTTTTTCACCAAGGTGAGGAAGTAACCAAATGGCGCGGGCAGCGACGTGCTTGTTGCTGTGGCCTAGGAGCTTGATGAGAGATGGTATTGATTTCTCGCCGTGCTTCTTGAGGGCGCTAAGGCCAAGGTGGCGGGTGTTGATGGCTGGGCTTTTCAGGGCAGTGAGTGCACCATCGACGGTGGCTAGGTCAAAATCAGGTGTTTTGCTTTTGAAGCCTTTGGGGGCGATACGGTAGATGGTGCCAGAGCATGACTGATCGCTATCGCCGTGACCGCCTACGCGTGGATCATACCAGTCGCAGATGTAGATTGCTCCGTCTGGCCCTACGGTGATATCTGAGGGGCGAAAGAGGATTTTGTTTTGGTCGTGATCACCTTTTCCTCTGCCAACGAAGTCAGAGCCTGCGTATTTTTTGTCGGGGTTGGAGGTGATCAGATTGCCTTGCTCTAGCTTGAAGGTGGCTCCTTTTGGAGTGGGTTGGTAGTGGAAGATGGTGTTTTTGCCGGGCTCCGCTGAGAAGAAGGCTCCCTGGTATCTCTCTGGGAGAGCGCCGTTCTCGTAGATGGTGACGCCCGTGGGTGAGCCGCCGCCGTAGATGTGACCTACATCCATAGTACCTGGGTCATCCTGTCGCCAGTGGGCTCTGCCGTGGTCTTGGCCAGGGCGCTTGACGCTTCTATATATTTGCTTGGCATCTCGGGTGAAGTAGCCGGCTGAACCATATTCAAGGATGTAGGAGACGCGACAGGCTGGGGGGTCATCATTGTCGTTCTGGAAGGCGTTGCCGAATGAGTCGAGTGACTGCTCGTAGGAATTGCGGTATCCTTGACCAACAATTTCACAATCTGTGCCATCTGGGTTCATGCGGACAGTGAATCCTGATGACCAGATGTGGCCATCATCGGAGCGCTTGCCTGAGGCTGCAATGTGATCGACAAACCATTCACCTCCGCCTCCTTTGTAAGGCCCGCCCATGTAGAAGTTTTTGCCTGAGCGGTCTTTAAAGATGGCGCCACAGTTGCCGTTGTTGAAGTAGAATTTCCCATCAGGGCCTGCTGTGAGTGAATGGAGAGAGTGGTCGTGATTTCGGGCGTTGAAGCCGGTGAGAAGGACTTCACGTTTGTCGATGGCGGGGTCGAATTTGAGGTCACGGTTCACGTCGGTGTAGACGAGTAGCTCGGGTGGTTGTGAGACATAGATGACGTTGTCAAAGACAGCTACTCCGAGAGGAGCGATGAGTCCTTTTTCCTGAACGAAGGTGTGTGACTTGTCGCAGCGACCATCACCATCGGTGTCTTCGAGGACAGCGATACGGTCACCACCCGGGCGGCGGCCATTGTGGCGGCGATAGTTGACTCCCTCAGCGACCCAGATGCGACCTTTGTGGTCGATGTCCATATTGGTTGGGTTGTAGAGGTGAGGTGAAGTTGCCCAGATGGAAACTTCAAGATCGTCAGGTAATGCAAATTGATCCAGGTTTACATACTCTGGTTCGTAGTCGGATTCCCATTCAGACTCGATCGGGTGGGTGATAGGGCCTGGCCTGTGAACGGAGAACCGAACGGAAGCTTTGGTAGTTTTGCCATTAGAAATGGCACCACCGTCATCGAGGCCAACTAATGCGGTGAAGCTTACGCTCCCAGCTGGGACGTTCACAATGATGGTCGATGTCGCATGTGTGCCGAGTCCAGTATCGTATTTCTTACCATCAATAGTCAGAGGTTTGCTACCAGCGTTGAGGTTGTATTTGAGTGAGTCCCACGCTTGTTTGGAGCTGGCTACATGTTTCTTTTCAAGGGGTGTGCGTTTGCCGTTTGCGTCAATAAATGTGGGGTTGATCCAGTTGGCCCAGTCGTAGTTTTTGTTGCCAAGGTCGCTAACGTGTAGCTGGATTTGAGGGATGCCTTCTATGCTAGTGCTGACATTGTGGCTACGCTGTTGACTGGAGGCTCTTATTTTTGGGCTTTGAAAAAGTGATGAGGTGTCGCTTTGTTCCGCCGCTTTTTTAGCCGCTTTCTTTGCTGCTTCCTCTTTAGCTTGGCGTTCTTTCTCTTTTTGGGCTTTGAGTTTTGCTGCTGCACGCGCTTTGAGGTCAGGCTGTTTCATCGGAGCCTGTGTGAGGAGATCTGTTGTAGGTAAGAGGACGGGTTTGCCTGCGACAGGTCGGTCGAGGTTGGCGTTAAGCATTTCCTGAGTGATCGCCTTTGACGGAACGCCTCCCTGTGGAACATCGCCGCGAGCGAGCCAGACTATGGAGTTGAGCACTAGCTTGCGAAAGTCATCAATTGCCCAGTTGCGGTGGTAGTGGCCGCCAACAAAACCGACGCCTCGGCCGCCGTCTTCAGGTTTGGGATCGCGGCACCACATGAGTGCCTGCTCTGTGCCAAAGCACTTCTCACCATGTTCATTCCAGAGGTTGATATAACGGATGGTTTTTTCTGGTGTGGGTATGGCTGTTGCCAGGGGATGGCAGCAATCGCATTCATCTTCCGTGGGGAAGCGCATGTTATAGTAAAACTCGTCATACGCTGTGATTGGCTTGTCTAAACCATAGGATACGGGGTGGCCATCTCTAGCCGTCATGTCTGCAATCCAGTGTGGATTGACTGACCAGCCAGTCTCCATGAAGCCTCCGATCCATGGTTTAAAATACTTCTCGCCTACATCTTTTGAGGGATGAACTCCGTAGTGCATAAACATGATGCCCATGCCTGCTTTGACTTTCTTATCTAGAAATTCGACTTTTTTGCCAAGTCTGCCACCAGCGTCAGCATAGATGATGCAAGCATCGACACCTTCAAAAATGGATTCGTCCTTAGGCCAGCCGTACCAGTGAACCTTGGCTTCTACTTCTAGGCCACTCTGATTGAGGGCGTCGGCAAGAAGCATGCAGCCAGCACGAAATTCATGTTCGCCATTGGCGTGACTTGGTGGTCCTGCGAGAAAGAGGATCTTTTTCTTGGCGTGAGCTGGTGCCACAAAGAGTAAAGCTGTGACAGCAAGGCAAGTAATACGGGTGAAATAATTCATATTCGTTATGATTGATACGTTACGGTTGGTTACTCATATTTCAAGCAATCTAGGGAGATATTAACCCCCGTATTCACGAGGTAACCCATATGGGGGATGGTCTTGTGGCTGTTAGGGGTGTAAATAAAACAGGCGACCTGATTGGGCCGCCTGTTTGATGAGTTGATGTGGCTGAATCAGCCAATTATTGGTTTTTTACTCGCTGACCTTGACCTTAATTACGGCAGGTTAGGCAACTCGATGAAGCCTTCCAATTTGCGAATACGTGTAGGGTGTCGCATTTTGCGAAGAGCTTTGGCTTCGATCTGGCGAATACGTTCGCGAGTGACTTGGAACTGACGACCCACTTCTTCGAGGGTGCGGGAGTATCCGTCCTTGAGTCCGAAGCGTTGTTCTAGCACTTCACGCTCACGCTCGGTCAGCGTATCAAGCACGTCACCAATCTTTTCCTTAAGCATAGCAAAACCAGCTTCTTCCATGGGGTTTTCAGCGGCTTTGTCCTCAATGAAGTCACCGAATGATGTATCGTCTGAGTCACCCACAGGTGCCTGTAATGAGATTGGCTGTTGCGCCATCTTAAGCACGGCGCGAACCCGCTCGACTGGAAGGTGGATTTCCTCGGCGATCTCGTCAGGGCTTGGCTCACGTCCGTATTCTTGAACGAGTTGCTTCTGCACACGCATTAGCTTGTTAATCGTTTCGATCATGTGGACCGGAATACGAATAGTACGAGCCTGATCAGCAATAGACCGGGTGATTGCCTGACGAATCCACCATGTTGCGTAGGTAGAGAACTTGTAGCCACGGCGATACTCAAACTTCTCCACAGCCTTCATGAGGCCCATGTTGCCCTCTTGAATAAGGTCGAGGAATGAGAGTCCGCGGTTGGTGTATTTCTTTGCGATTGAAATAACGAGACGTAGGTTAGCCTCAACCATTTCTGTCTTGGCTTGGTATGCTTCGCGAGTGCGTGCGCGAAGATTTTTACGGCAAGTTGTGAAATCGTCAACTTTGTGCCAAGCAAGTTGCTGTAGCTCGCGAATCTTTGTCTCGAATTCTTTATCGCCGGGTTTAGCCTTAAGCTTGCGATCATATTTCCAGATTTTTTTCTGGTTACTCTCGACCTCGGCGTTGAAGTCTTCGACAACTTTCTGTTTGTAGTAGAATCGGTTGTAGAGGCGAGCGATAGAGACGAGGTTTTTGTCAAAGCTCTCAATAAGCTTTTTCTTGCCGCGAGGGTTTTTGGCCTGCAACTTGCGGAATATTTGATCGTTGTCCTCGTGAAGGTTGCGAACTTGTTCGCAGAGTTTGGGAAGCGCACGCATGTAGCGTTCACGACTTTCGATCTTCTTGTCTTGGATGACTCGGTCAAAGCGCTCTTTGCCACGAGTTAGTCTGTCAGCAAGGTCAAGGTAGCAGGTTGCTACGTAGCCGAACTTGTGTAGCTCTGTATTAGCGGCAATTTCTGCGTCTTCAATACGTTTTGAAATTTCAACTTCCTGTTCGCGAGTAAGCAGGGGGACTTGGCCCATCTGCTTGAGATACATTCTTACTGGATCGTCGAGGATATCGAGTTTCTGGTCGGCTTTGGTCGCGCTAACGGCATCACCTTCTTTTTTGCGGTCACGGTAGGAATCAACCTCAGAGGCATCAATGATGTCGAACTCCATCTTGCGGAGACGATCGAGGATGGCTTCTACGTCACCTGGGTCAACAAGGTTGTTTGGTAGCACTTCGTTGACATCATCATAAGTGAGATATTCCTGCTCTTTTGCTAGCTTGATGAGTTCACGAATCTTTTCCTGAATTTCAGGTGTGTCGATTCTGCTCTTTGGAGCTTTCTTAGCAGCTTTTTTTGCGCTGCTCTTTTTGACTACGGGCTCAGCTTTTTTGGCTGGCTTCTTTTCAGCCGGAGCTTTGGTGGCTGCTTTGGTAGTTTTTTTGGCTGCTTTTTTAGCTACCTTTTTGACAGCCTTCTTGGTCACTTTTTTGGGTGCCTTCTTTGCAGCCTTCTTGGTGACTTTCTTTGCGGTCTTCTTGGTTGCTTTTTTGGTGACCTTTTTTGCAGGCTTCTTAGTTACTTTCTTAGCTGCTTTCTTAGCAGGCTTTTTAGTGACTTTCTTGGCAGGCTTTTTTACTGCTTTTTTAGGGGCCTTCTTAACAGCTTTTTTAGCCGCTTTCTTGATTGCCTTTTTAGCTGTTTTCTTGACTGCTTTTTTGGGAGTTTTTTTAGCCGCTGCTTTTTTCTTAGCCATAGGAATAATTTAAGTATAAATGGGGAGATTATCTAATTGGGTACAAGTCTCCCATTATAGGGTGCCGTGGTAGTGCACTGGAGAAGGGCGTGAATCTCAATGACACTGCATGATTGGTCAAGAGTAAACTTAGCCTAGCATCCCATTTTATTTGGGGTTTGGGAGGTTTGGTAGCAGTTGGTAGATGGTAATTGCTACTCGCTATAGGACCGTGAAATATTATTCTCTGACACGCTCGATATTAGCTCCAAGCATGATGAGCTTGTCATCGATGTTTTCGTAGCCGCGGTCGATGTGATAAAGTCGGTTTATTTCTGTGGTCCCTTCGGAGCGTAATCCCGAGAGGACAAGTGCGGCAGAAGCACGCAGATCAGAGGCCATAACAGGTGCCCCTGACATGTTGTCGGAGCCTTGAATGATGGCTGTGCCATTATCAACCTTGATGTCTGCACCCATGCGGGACATTTCGGCACAATGCATGAAACGCTGCGGGAAAATGGTGTCTTCGACGACAGATATGCCAGGTGTAATGGCAAAAAGTGAGGTGAACTGGGCCTGCATGTCGGTGGGGAAGCCTGGGAAAGGAGCCGTGACGATGTTAGCTCCCTTCGGGTTGTTGCCCGGTTTAACGGTGCAGCTAGTTCCAGCTTCGTTGAATTCGACGCTGTGACCCGATTCGATGAGCTTCTCCGATGAAGGTTTGAGGTCTTGCTCGCAGACGCGGTGTAGTGTGACTCCGTTATCAGGGCAGCCAGCCATGGCTGCAGCTACCATGAATGTGCCAGCTTCGATGCGGTCTGGGATGACGGTGTGCTCGACGCCATTGAGCTTCTTGACTCCTTCAATGATGATACGGCGAGTGCCAGCTCCGTTGATCTTGGCTCCCATTTTGTTTAAGAAGTTGGCAAGGTCGACGACTTCTGGCTCGCAAGCTGCAGATTCGATAATGGTGGTTCCTTCGGCAAGAACTGCTGCCATCATAAGGTTGTCTGTGCCCAAGACGGTTGGGCCGTGTTTGCCCCGTAGGTCTACTTCTTTACCATGAAGCCCGTCTGGTGCTTCCATGATCATGTTGCCACCTTCCATGTTGATGTCTGCTCCGATGCCCTCAAGGCCTTTGAGGTGAAGATCGACAGGGCGATCGCCAATAACGCAACCGCCTGGCAGCGAGACACTTGCCTTGTGAAGTCTTGCGAGTAGGGGGCCCATGACACAGATTGAGGCACGCATTTTGCGGACAATCTCGTAGGGGGCGTTGTGGTCGATATTAGCGGCGGTAATACGGACTGTGCCGCTTGATCGCTCAACTTCAGCACCTAATGCGGTGAGGATTTGAAGCATGTAATTGGTATCTGAGACATCGGGGACTCTGCGAATGATGCAGGTCTGGTCGGTCAGAAGGGTTGCAGCAAGAATCGGTAGCGAGGCGTTCTTGGAGCCTGAGATGTGAACGGATCCTTTGATGGTGGATCCGCCGTGTACTAGAAGTTTGTCCATATGGGCGTTAAGTTAAGAGTAATCCGTGCTGAGAGATTGGTTGTCTGGGTCCTCTGACTGAGTTTCTGCGGTCTCTGCAGGTGGGGTTATTGGTGGGTTGATTGGTGGTGGTGATCCTGGGATTTTAGCAATAGGGAATCGGGCTACTCCACTGAGATCATTGTGTGTTTTGATTTCAATAAATTGATTGTCACCAAGCATTGCTTCTACAGCACTAGCTTGATCATAACCAATTTCTAAGGCGACAATGCCCCCTGGATGAAGGTAGAGGGGAGCTTGCTTAATGAAATCGCGCAGGATGTCCAGCCCATCTTTACCTCCATATAGCGCAAGTGCAGGATCTTTTTGAACTTCGCTGGATAGTGAGCTTTCCTCTGAGTCAGCAATGTAAGGTAGGTTTGCGGTGATGAGGTTGAATTTGCGATCTTCTAGTTTTGAGAAAAGGTCAGACCACAGAAGCTCAACGCGGCCAAGGCCTAGGAGTGTTGTGTTTTCCTCAGCGAGTGAGAGAGCATCATGTGAGATGTCGGATAAGGTAAGTGAGTGGCATCTTCCGCCGAGCTCAGCAGCCAAGCTCAAGCCAAGCACGCCGCTACCAGTCCCGACGTCGAGTATGGTTAAGCTAGGTGGCAGGTCTTGATTGAGGATGATAGACGCAAGTTCTTCGGTCTCGGGACGCGGGATCAAGGCACGAGAGTCGGTTTTAAATTCACGTCGGTAAAACTCGACGCTGCCGAGGATGTGCTGCAGTGGTTCTCCGTTAGCACGTCGCTTGAGTTTTTCACGGAGAGGGGTGAGCTCATCCTCAGTCATGGGTCTATCAAACTGCATGTAGAGTTCTACTTTAGAGCAGTTAAGTTGATGGGTGACGAGTAACTGCATGTTACGGCGCGCGTCATCAATGCCCTTACTTTCCAAGTAAGTGGTGCCTTTTTCAATGGAGTCGAGGACTGAGGTCATAGCTGGATTTGGTAAGCTGTAGCAGCTAGATCAATATGGGCTTTGTTTTTTGAGGTAGGTCAACTTCTGAGGGTGGCCCAGGGAAGTGCTCTGTGATGTAGTTGTCCCAAAATTTACGAGTTTCATCTGAGATGGTTGCTGCGATTTTGGCCTCGCAGTCATCACAGATAAGTAGAGGAAATGGTCCTTTGAGAAGATGATCAGCACTAAACATGGCACCCAAGGTGAAGCTCTTTGCTTCTGCACGAGGTTTATCGCAGGTAACGCATGATTGGATGTAGTCTTCAGTTTTGGAGTCGTGGGAGAGCTTTTCTATCCGAGCTTCCATGTCTGCGTTGTCATGCATGAAGTCAAACATGGCGACACGCGAATCTTCTGAAAGTTGTTCGTTCATCCGCTCTCTGCAGGGCAGGCACATGGCAAGCTCGAATACGCATTCATCTCCCACAAAGGATTGGTTGATGATATACATTTCTGCATCGTACAGATGGCAACCACAATCACAACATTCGGTGAATGCTTGATCAGTTTCATATGAATGGAATGTGGTGAGCACCTTGTGTAGTGTTGTTCTCTTGTTAGGAGATTTCAATGGAGACTGGGCAATGGTCTGAGCCCAATACGTCTGGGAGGATTTCTGAGGATTTGACATTCGCCATGAATGCATCAGAGACACAAAAGTAGTCTAGGCGCCAGCCGATGTTCTTGCCGCGGGCTCCTGCGCGGTAGCTCCACCATGAGTAAGCGTCTGTTTTCTCTGGGTAAAAATGGCGGAATGTGTCGATGAAACCTTGATCTGTAATGGTGTCAAAGTTGGCGCGCTCTTCGTCAGAGAACCCTGCTGAGTTGCGGTTTTGCTTGGGGCGGGCAAGGTCGATTTCTCTGTGCGCTACGTTTAGATCACCACAGAAAATGACGGGTTTGGTGAGCTCTAGACTTTTACAATAGCCGAGGAAATCAGCGTCCCATTGCTGACGGTAAGGTAGTCTGCGCAGCTCGTTTTGTGAGTTCGGTGTGTATACGGTTACAAGATGGAAGTCCTCGAACTCTGCTGTGATGACGCGTCCCTCGGTGTCGTGCTCTTCGATGCCGATACCGTAGCTGATGGCTAGTGGCTCATGTTTGGAAAAGATAGCAGTGCCCGAGTAGCCTGGTTTGTCAGCGGAGTTCCAGTAGGTCTTGTAGCCAGCGAGCTCAAGTGGAAGGTCGACCTGCTCTGCGCGTGCTTTGGTTTCTTGCAGGCATAGGATGTCAGGCTGGTGCTCGCTGATGAACTCAGCGAAGTTTTTTTTGATGACGGCCCGAATGCCGTTCACATTCCACGAGATGAGTTTCATAAAAGATGGTGTAGGGGGTTTAACCTGGAGGCCAATTAAGTTTGCGCCCAGCAAGAATGTGGAGATGAAGATGCGGGACTTCTTCTCCGCCATCTTTGCCGTTGTTGATGACTGTTCGGAAGCCTGACTCGGCGAAGCCCTCTTGCTTTGAGACTTTGTTCGCGGTTAACAGAAGGTGGCCGAGTATGGCTGCGTCCTCGTCGGCTGTCTCAGAAATTCGAGTGATGGGCTTGCGTGGCACGATCAAGAGGTGCACTGGTGCTTGCGGATTGATGTCTCTGAAGCAGATGCATTGATCATCTTCATAAACAATATCCGCTGGTATTTCGCGATCGGCGATTTTCTCGAAAAGGGTTTTTCCCGGCATGCTTCTCTATTGCGTTAAGTTCAGCCTAATTTCTTTCTGGTTAGGAAGTGTGGAGTGGCCGTGTGTTTTGAGGAAGTCGAGGATTTCGCCATGCAGCTGTTCGCAGGGGTTTGTCCAGCGCTCTACACCGCGAAGCACTCTGACGCAGTCACGGGTGCCGGTGAAATAAAGTTCTTCTACGCCATGGATGCGGAGTTCTTCGATCTCATCATGTATTTGATTGAAGAAGGCTAGCTCGAAGCCATTGCCTGCTTCTTTGGCCGCACGCATCAAAGATAAGGTTACAGGTGGGGAGATGAGGGGGAGTGTGCTTGCGATGGCATCACAGCCGATGCGTTCGAGCATTCTGCGCACTCTGGAATGAAGTTCTTCAACGGTGATTACTCGCAAGGAGCATTTGTTTTCTAAGTAGTGGATGATGCCTTCCATGAGGTCATCAATAAAGGGGAAGTCTTCCCGCTCGGCAGCAACAGCTCCACGCATAATGGTTTCGCGTAGCCACGCTGTGTCGTAGCCAGTCACTTGATGGCGACCAACTTGCAAGACCGGGCGATTGCCGACGAGGCATATCATAGGTGATGGCTGTATGGTTGGCGTGAACGCATTGTGGTAATAATGTGAGACAATGTAACTTAGCTTGGACTATTCCTTGAAAAGTTTGCGCTGGTAAGGGTCTCTAGAGGAACGGCGTTCGAGTGCTTGGATTTCTCGAATAAATTCTCCCACGTCTTCGAACTGACGATAGACGGATACGTATCGGACGTAGGCTACTGGATCAATGTCATGCAGTTTAGTCATGACCTTCGGGCCAATGCTGCTTGAGGGAACTTCCGACAAGTGGTCTTTGTGCAATTCGGTCAGGATTTCCTCAACGGCACGGTCGAGGCGGTCCATGTGAACGGGACGTTTTTCGCAAGCTTTGACGAGACCTCTGAATATCTTTTCTCGATTGAGAGATTCACGAGTGCCATCGCGTTTTACCACCTGAAGCTCGGTGCGCTCAATTTGCTCGTAGGTTGTGTAGCGGTAGTCGCAAGCGAGGCAGACTCTGCGTCGACGCGTGGTGGTGCCGTCCTTAGACATCCGCGAGTCGATGACTTTATCTTTTAGGGATCCGCACTGAATACAACGCATAGTATGAGCAACTCTTATGAGCTGTTATGGCGGAGACTATGGTAGTATATGTTGTGGCATCAAAGCTAAAATCATACAATATTGTGTTGTTGCCGGTGATTTTTAATGGATCGGTAAAGTATTTTTTAAATACTTAGCAACGTGATCTAAATTAGATCTGAACGAACAAAAAAACAGGTCTCCTGTGTGCCTATTGTGAATAACTCTGAAATTGTTTTATACGCTTTTTTTTGCTGGGACCTTGATGATTCCCTCTGCAGTTTCCTTTTTTAACCTCAACTGACCACATGCGGCGTTGATGTCGCCACCTTTTTCGAGTCTCAGGGTGGTATTGATGCCTTGGTTGGCAATCACATCACGGAATGCGATGCAGTGACTTTCGCTAGGTCTTTTCCAGCTGAGTCCTTCGACGGTGTTGTAGGGAATTAGGTTGACCTTAGCATTGATGCCCTTTGCTCGCTTCGCAAGTATGGCGGCTTGCTCAAGGTCGTCGTTTACTCCTTCGATAAGGATGTATTCTAGCGATATCTTTTGCTTCTTGTGCGTGCGCCAGTGTTGAAGCGCATCAAACAACTCCTGGATAGGGTATTTCTTATTGATGGGCATGATGAGGTCGCGAACTTCATCGGTGGCACCATGAAGTGAAATAGCTAGACGGATAGGGGCGGGGAACTCAGCAAGCTTGCGGATTTGAGGTGCTAGGCCTGATGTCGAAACGGTGATGCTGCGAGCTCCTATGTTGAGACCCCAATGGCCGGTGATGACTTCGAGCGCTTTGGTCAGATTGGTGAGGTTGGCGAGTGGTTCGCCCATGCCCATAAAGACAATGTTGTTGATAGGTTGACCTGAAATTTTTTCTACGGAGAGCATCTGGCCAATGATTTCTGAAGCGAGGAGATTGCGGGTGAATCCAGCGAGTCCTGATGCGCAGAATTTGCAGCCATAGGCACAACCAACTTGAGATGAAACACAGATAGTTTTGCGTGATGATTGCTTGCCCTTGAGCCCGACGGAGGCTGGGATAAAGACGGTCTCAACGTAGCGTCCGTCATGAAGCCGAAATAAGAATTTGCGCGTGGTGTCAGCCGCACCTTTGGTCTCAATGTGTTCTAGATTGTTCAGGTGGTATGATTGAGACAAGTGCTCACGAAGGTTGGCTGGCAGGTTGCTCATCTCTTCGATGTCGCTGATGCGCTGCTTGTAGATCCACTCCATGGTCTGTTTGACGCGATAAGGCTTTTGACCCATCTCCTCATAAAGGGCCTCCAAATCAGCTAGGGAGTATCCCAATAGCGACGATGATTCTGGTTGCTTGGCTGTTTTCGTTTCGCTCACGGTTGGCTTTTAGCATGAATTTAGCGAATGGCACGGATGTTTTGTCTCTGTCTTGTGGGGGATGTAGAATGACGAATTCAGAGGTGAATCAGGCTTGATTATGGTGCGATTTCATTGATGCTACTTCCGACATCAACTATTACTGAATTAATCATGAGCCACATTGCTAACAATCTCGTAGAAACCGTAGGGAATACTCCACTCGTAAAGCTAAACAACGTCACTAAAGGATTGGAGGCAGAAATTTTGGTGAAGGCAGAGTTTTTCAATCCTCTATTTAGTGTGAAAGATCGCATCGGCCGTTCTATGGTCGAGGCTGCTGAAAAAGATGGTTTACTCAAACCAGGAGGGACAATCATCGAACCAACTTCTGGCAACACTGGTATTGCGCTCGCGTTCGTAGCTCGTGCTAAAGGTTACCGTTGTATTTTAACAATGCCTGAGACGATGTCTCTGGAGCGCCGCGTTTTATTACGTATGCTTGGCGCTGAGATTGTTCTTACCCCCGGGCCTAAGGGTATGGGTGGGGCAATAGCCAAGGCAAAGCAGCTGATTGAACAGGCGGACGATGGAGCCTTTGGCCCCAGCCAGTTCGATAATCCAGCAAACCCAGAGGCTCACCGACAAACGACTGCTGAGGAAATCTGGTCGGCAACGGATGGCAAAATTGATGCTTTTGTAGCTGGTGTTGGCACAGGCGGGACAATCACAGGGGTGGCTGAGGTTCTTAAGCCCAGATCCAGCATGCATGTGGTTGCCGTTGAGCCGGCAGCTAGTCCTGTGATCTCAGGTGGTCAGCCAGGACCTCATAAGATCCAAGGGATCGGAGCAGGTTTTATCCCGGGTAACCTAAACGTAGACGTAATCGATGAGACAATCTGCGTTACCAATGAGGACGCTTTTGAAACAGCTCAAGCAGTAGCTCAGAATGATGGGCTTCCCGTGGGTATTTCCAGTGGAGCGAATATTTGGTCAGCGATTCAGTTAGCCAAGCGTCCTGAGTTCAAGGGTAAGCGTATTGTCACAGTTGCTTGCAGCTCGACGGAACGCTACCTGAGCACTCCTCTTGCTGAGCACATCAGACAAGAAGTGAGTCAGCTTCCTGTTTCTGATATTTAATTCAGACAGACCCCTAGGTTAATGGATAAGCAGGAAATCAAGGATATCATCCTCGAGATGGGTGCGAAAGCTCGTGCAGCTGCGCATGCTTTGACCATTCTCAGCGCTGACAAGAAGAATGCGATTTTGCGCGCTATGGCGACTTCTTTGCGTGAGCAAGAGTCTGCTATTTTGGAGGCGAATGCCAAAGATATAGCGGCTGGTGAGGCGAATGAGTTGACAGCAGCCATGCTAGATAGACTCCGTCTGAACCATGATCGGGTCGATGCCATCGCCACCGGCATAGAGGAGGTGGCAGCTCTTGCTGATCCTGTAGGTGAGGTGCTGACTGATTGGGTGCGTCCTAACGATGTTCATTTCGAGCAGGTGCGTGTTCCCATAGGTGTCATTGGTATTATTTACGAAAGCCGACCCAATGTGACGAGTGATGCTGCCGTGCTTTGTCTTAAGTCAGGGAACGCAACCATTTTACGTGGTGGCTCAGAAGCTATTCATTCCAACAAGGCGATTGCTGCGGCTCTTCAGTCAGGTGGGGAGAAGGCCGGCTTGCCTGCTAATGCCATTCAGTTGATTCCATTCACTGATCGCGAGAGTGTGAGCGTAATGGCAGGTATGGATCAGTGGCTCGATGTGATTATTCCGAGAGGGGGTAAGGGTCTTATTGAGACGGTTGTCTCTCTGGCTCGGATGCCAGTAATCAAACACTATGACGGGATCTGCCATACTTATATTGATAAGGATGCTGATCTTGAGATGGCGGTGGCGATCGCAGATGATGCCAAGACTCACAAGCCCGGCGTTTGTAATGCCTTGGAAACGTTGCTTGTGCACCGAAATCAAGCTGCTGATTTTCTGCCGCAAATTGCTGATGTTTATCAAGAGAAGGGCGTGGAGATGCGCGGTGATGCCGCAGTGCTTGAGATTCTCGGTGATCGTGCTGTGGCCGCTAACGATGAGGACTGGGATACTGAGTATCTTGACTTAATTATTGCGATTAAGGTGGTGGATTCGATGTCAGAGGCAGTTGATCACATTAATACTCACAGCTCACGGCACAGTGACTGTATTGTAACGCCTGATGCCTCACGGGCTCAGCTTTTCATGACTCAGGTCGACAGTGCTTGTGTGTTTCACAATGTATCAACTCGTTTCAGTGACGGCGGAGAATTTGGCTTCGGTGCCGAGATTGGTATCTCCACTGACAAACTGCATGCGCGCGGGCCAATGGCTCTTAGAGAGCTTACCTCCTATCAGTATAGGATTAGAGGTGACGGGCAGATCCGTGCGAAGCACGGTACGACTTAAAGATTTAGTAGCTGGGGGCTACTGTAAATTAGGGGCTGAGTCATATTTGCCCTTGATAGCTAATCGCGTCTAGTCGGGGAATACAATTGCTCGGTTTTGGTGAATGATGGTTCGGTCATTTACGTGTAAGCGAATGCCTCGGGCAAGTGCATCTCTCTCGCAGTCACGCCCCAAGCGCATGAGGTCTTTGGGCTTGTGGAAATGTTGCACCCGTTTGACTTCTTGTTCGATAATGGGGCCGCCGTCCAGCTCTGTGGTGACGTAGTGGCAGGTGGCGCCGATTAGTTTGACGCCACGCTCATGTGCTTGGCGGTATGGGTTGGCACCAATAAATGCAGGAAGGAAGGAATGGTGGATGTTGATGATTTTACCGCTGTATTCCTCGCAAAACCAAGTGGGCAAAATCTGCATGAAGCGAGCAAGAACGGTAAGCTCAACATCCTCTTCTTTAAGGATGGTTTTGATCTGTTGGAAGCCGGACTCTTTGTTGTCGCCATCAAGGTTGATGTGGTGAAAAGGGATGCCTGCCTGTTCGGCTATTTTTTGACAGTTGTCTCTATTGCCTATGATGGAGGTGATTTTGATGGGCATTTCGCCAAGCTTGGTCCTCCATAAAATTTCGTTGAGGCAGTGGTCTGTCTTGGTGACTAAAACTGCGGTGCGCATTTCGTAGGGCATTTCGCGGAAGTGCCATGATGCCGATAGTGATTTGCCGAGGGTGTTGAATCCAGAAATGAAATCTTCTAAGCTGACTTTGAGATTCGAGGTGTCGATCTCTACACGGGCGAAAAACTTGCCGTGCTCGTCATCAGTGAATTGCGAGAACTCGCATAAGTTCGCCTCGTAATCGGCCACGTAGGATGCGATTTTAGCAACGATACCGTGCTGGTCGGGGCAGTCGATTTTTAATATGAGTCCTTGCATATAGATTGGTGTGAGTTTGCTGGCTCGAAGTGTTACAAATAGAGTTTTTAATACGAGCCGAAATAATGAGAGTAGATGGGGTGATTACCATCTACCCATGACAGCTGAGTAGGTAAGGATTGTTGGTTCTCCTTTTTTGACCAGTGAATTGCCGATAGTTGCTGAGGGGAGGGTGGCTGCTAAAAATGGGCTGTTGGTGAACTTGCCAGTGTTGGTGTGGATGGTGCCCTCGTGGGTATGGCCTCCGTAGGGATCAATGTATTTTATGTTAAATGTGTTGGCGTTTTTTGCGAGTCCTGAGGTCGTTTCAATAATGACGATGAAGTGGGCGCTGATTGGCCACCATGATTTAGTTTTTAGCTCTTTGCTGTTACGGTAAGCATAACGGCGAATGCACAAGACTGGCGGAAGGCCTTTTTTGAGTGATTTTACAATTCGTTCGTGGCTGCGCTGCAAGAGGTCTGAGGATACTTCGTTTTGTTCACGAGCTAACACTTCGTATTTTATTTTAGGTAGCCAATGGTAGTCGCACATTTCATTGGCCACATCGTGCAGGTCGACGAGGTTCATGCCGCGCTGATTCCAACGTTTAGCATCTTTGATATGCTTTGAAGGTTTGAACCCCCATCTGGAAATCACATAATGGATACGGCTTTTGCTGTCGTCACCCGGCACGGCGTTGAATGCTCTCTGCCATCTCTTGGTTCCGTAGTGAAAGGCGTTCAGTAATGAGGCTGGTCCGCAGGCATTACCGTGAGCTCTGCGCTGATTGGTAGGGGATGCGTCTTGGTTATAGGCGCTGATCATTTCCTCACCCAAGAGCAGTGTATGCATGGACAGCAAGAGGAAGATGGATGCCAAATGGGTCATGGGCTTAGTTAAGCAGGAGTGAGGTGCTTAAATGTAAAACATTGGGGTTTGGGTGCCCAATGAATCCAGGGTGATGGAGCTAAGTTCTTTGCAGAGAGCTTCGTGAGCTTGATTCCATGCATCGTGAATTGCCCCTCCTGATTCGCCTTCACCCCGAACATGACTACTGAGCATGCCCGGATCGGCAGCTTTGGTGATGTCTAATAGATTGATTTCTCGTGGGTCGCGGGCCAGTAGATAGCCGCCTGTTTTGCCTCTTTTACTAATAATCAGATCACCGCGCTTGAGGTCATTGAGGATTTGGACTAGAAAGTTTGCAGAAACTGCTTCACGCTGAGCTATGTCATCTAGCTGTATCAAAGTTTGCCCGTCATGATGTTGTGCAAGTTGGACCATCGCACGACAGGCATACTCAAGTTTCTGTGAAATACGCATAAAGAGAATGGAACATAAAAAAGAAAAGAATACCAGCGCCAAGCCGTTGAACCTTTGCAGCGAATTATTGCTTGGGAGTATTGATCTTGGTCGTATCTGGGATGCGATACGTGCTGCTGCTGTCGTTATGTCAGATAACGAGCCGCATTTGAGCCGTATGCTCGATGATGTAGTTCTTAGTCGTAATAATCTTGCCGAGAGTCTTGCTGTGCGTCTTGCGAGAAGGATGTCGAGGGAGGATATGCAGCGTTCTGAGCTTGAGCCTTTGCTTGAGGATGCCCTCAAGTCTAATGAGTCTATTTTACTTGCTGTCGCCGGAGATATGAGGGCGATTGTAGATCGTGATCCTGCATGTAGTTCCGCACTTGAGCCCTTATTATTCTACAAAGGATTTTTAGCAATATCAGCTTATCGAGTCGCTCACAGCTTGTGGTTAGACGGTCGTCAATCTTTAGCGCTTTATTTTCAAAGTATTGTCAGTGAAACCTTCGCTGTTGATATTCATCCTGCAGCTCAAATTGGTTGTGGTATTCTGCTAGATCATGCCACCAGTATTGTGATTGGTGAAACATCGATCGTTGAGGATAATGTTTCTATTCTGCACGAGGTCACATTGGGTGGCACTGGCAAGATGACTGGGGATCGTCACCCGATTGTCAGGTCGGGCGTGTTGATCGGTGCTGGGGCCAAAATATTGGGGCGAGTAGAGATCGGAGAGTGCGCCAAGATCGGTGCAGGCAGTGTTGTGCTTAATGATGTTGCGCCACATAAAACGGTGGCAGGTGTCCCTGCTGTCCTCATGGGGGAGCGTACGGTAGGCAGCCCTGCGTTGGATATGGATCAGCAGCTTTACGAGGGGAACGCGATTTAATCGCAGCTTGTAAGTTACTCTGATTCTACAGCAACAATTCGGCCTTTGCTGAAATCATAAGGGGTGAGTTCTAGCTTCACTTTGGACTTAGCTTTGATGTCCTTGTGGAGGGCTATCATGGCCTTTGCTACATGGCCAATGATGACTTTGCCGTTTGGCAACTCTACCTCGTAGATATTTTCTTTCGGCGAATCAATTACGATGCCGGTGGTCTTGATGGGAGGGTCAAACATGATTGTTTAATTGAATGGTGGGAGCGGTGCTCTAGCCGATATCTTTCCACTTAACAAGTGAAGCAATCGTGGCAATGCCATCGTGGTGCCAAAATAGGCTGGGTTGTTGGCTCTCACCCAAGGGGCAGATTCTGTGTGCGGGAAGCTGCTCTAGTGATTTGGCTTTTGCTATATCGAATGGGTGGATGGCGATGGTTGATAGATAGGCTGATTCATTACCCAGAATCCCAGTATCTAAAGTTGATGGTAGAGGTTTTACATACACACAGCGGTTCAAACACGAGAGTTGGAGCGTTGGGTTTGTATCGTGAATCACAGTCCAGTTTAAATTGTCCGTGCTTTCCCACAGTTTAACGGAGGGGTCGTTCGAAGCATGAAATCGAACTGTTTCTCTGAGATTTCTGATTGCGCCAGCTTCTGAGGTAGAGATGGGTTCGGGTGGATTGTCCAGAGAGAAGCTCTCCATTTCTATGGCTAGTAATTCGGCAAAGTGTTGGGAGTCTCCGAGTGTGTATATGGCGTGTATTGATAAGCAGCCTTGCTGGTTAAAGAGTGATACGTCACGGGCTGCTAAACGAGCTGCTGTTCCAAGATCATCATAGGCAATTGCTATCGAGATTTTGTGGCCGTGCGCGATGAAATGTTGGTGGGGTTTTACTTGTTGGTGAATAGCTGCGATCGATTCGTCAGATCCGATGGCAATGATTGCATCTGCTCTGCACCACTCTTCGTCGTCTAATGTGGTATGTATTTCGATAAGTTCGCCAAGTGCTTCAGGGAAATGTTTTAGCGCATTGGTGAACGGATCTAATCCTGCAGAGGGTATTTTGACAATATTGTGCGAGCCAATAAGTAGGCCTCTGATAAGGCTCTGGAAGGCAGCGTGAGGGGTGTTTCCACTGACGATATGAAGAACGCATTTGGGGGCGATGGCTTTGCTTTGAAGTGGCCCGTGAGGAATGAATTGGTCCAATGCGAACTCGTTACCCAGTTCACTGTTAAGCCATGCGTTAAGATCATTAACAGTGATTGGCCCAGTCCATTGTTGGATATCTTCATGAGAACATGCCGCGGCGATGAATTGAATGCGTTCGGAAGTAGGAATCATGAGCTTAAGGATTCGTCACTGGATCTTGAACATCCTCTTGGGAGTGCGCTGGGGTCACGGCCTATAAGGTTAAAGTGGCGGCCTGTTTGTTCAAGGCTCGTTTGGCTTTGGATAGCTAGGTCTTGGGTTCGGATCGCCATGACGGAATCTACGTTGGCCAGATCATAAATCACGAGGTGACCAAGTTTGCCTAGTTTTGCATCTGTATTGGTAATGGGATCAATAATGCGAGTGCGAGTCCAGCTGGGGCCTTTGTGTGGCTGATCTAGACCATGGCTGTAGAATTGACTGCTAAGCTCGGTCATGGAGTATTCGTTGATGATTGAGTCAGAGGGGAGTCCGAGCTTGGTTCCGAATTGCCGATATAGTTCGTCTTTGCTGAGTTGGCGGTTTGTTCCTTTGTAACCGCCAGTTTCCATCGCCCAACTGCCCTCGGGTAGTTTGATGGGCGATTCTATGCTGTCGAACAGATGCAAGAAGGATAAGGCAGTGCCAAATAAGGCTATGCTTTGATTGGCTTGCTGATTTTTGATAGTGCTGATTAAGCTATTGAGGTTTATTGATCCAGATTCATCGATTAGCCATGTGGATTGTTCGGCTAGTTGCTTCGAGATGACACCCATCATGTGAGATAAGGATGATTGAGGCGATTGGTCAGGATGAGGTATTAAAAATAGAGATCGGCTAGCGTCGGGTAAGTTGAGCTCATTCCAAGCAGTAATGATGGACTGATCGTAGAGCTTGGTGGAGGTGAAATGGTGCAGTCCTCTGGTTTCTGTGGTGGTTCCGGAGGTGCGAAATGTTTTACTAGCCTCTTCAACGGGGAAAGTCGTCAATGGATATGAATCCATTTTAAAGGCATCTGTGGGTAGAGCTGGTATATCATGCCAGTGATTGATGAGGTCTGGGTTTTGTCCCAAAGCATGGCAAAATTTTTGGTAAGCTCTGTTCTCTTGGTATTGATATGCGAAAACCCCAAGTGCCAGGGTGTTAAAATCCTGATCATTGATTGGGGTATCAAGGATAGCCTGCTCAATGCATTTTTGAACGCTTATAGATATGGAGGTGTTGAAATTCACTAGGGAATGACTGTTGGAATGATCCTCATGAGAATACTTGTTCTAATCAAGTGCTGATTAGCGAACTTATCTAGTATTTAATGATTTTTTAATATTTTCGGTAGCTTAGATCGTCGAGCGATCGTAATGATAGAGCTAGGACTTGACTTGCTATAAAGTAAGGCTAAGTATCCCGACCGTTGATGGTAAATTGATTGTTGTCGGTCTAATACGACTCGTGGTTGCCATCTCATTTAACAAGTTAACTAACTAGATATAATGGATTTATCAAAGAGCATCCTCTTGCCACTCGCAGTCATCTTCCTTCTGGGAGCATGTTATCCTTACCCTTCAAACTACGGTAAACGACAAGCCAAGCCAACGCGCTTGCAGGTTGAGCAAACCATTACCAGTGAAGAACAAAGGCGTATTGAAGAAAATCGTCAGTTGCTCGAACAGCAAGCTGCAAATGGTGGCCTCAATGGTGCAACCAATCAGTATGGCAGCCAACCCGTCGAGGGTGGCCAGTGGACTGAGCCTAATGCGAATAACTCAGCTGCAGTGCCTGCAACCAAATCAAAGTATCCTACTGCAACGGCTGTTCCGGGAAAGCCCGGTTTCGTGTTTAATCCATACACACACAATATTGTTGATGTGAAGGGCATAGGATCAGGTCGTTTATGTCGTGACCCAGAGGATCCAAATCCTAGTCACAAATTTAGAGTGCCTTAAATTAGCTCTTTGTTTTTATTTTGCTGTTTCTGACGACTCGTTTGCTCTGATAGCACTCTCACAGAGATAGCAATTTGGTTGCCTCGGTTCTTGCTTTTAAGCTGGCATCTGCCAGTCATTGATCCGTATGAAACGTATTGCCGTATTAGGAAGTGGTTTGCTCGGGGGGTCTATTGCCCTTGCTGTGCAATCTCGTTTGCCGGCAGTATCAGTCGCTTTGTGGGGAAGGCGTGAGCAGGGAGTTTCAGATGCAAAAGACCGTGGAGTCAAATGTGCTAGCACCAACCTTAGCGAGGTAGTTGAGGGAGCTGATGTAATTGTTCTGGCATCACCTGTAGGCGCAATGCTCGAAATAATCGAAGCCTGTGCTGAGAGCTGTAATCTCGAAGGTGTTCTGGTAACGGATGTGGGTAGCGTGAAAATGACGCCGCGAGATCTTTTAGGACCATCTATTTCACGGCTGGGAGCTAAATACATAGGGAGCCATCCTATGGCGGGATCGGAGCAGGCAGGAGTTTCTTCAGCTCGGGATGACCTTTTTGAAGGGGCTGCTTGTATTATCACAAACGACTTCGAGCATTCTGAAGAAGATGTCTCAATGATACGCTCACTCTGGCAAGGTATTGGGTGTCAGTGTTATTCGACTTCATCAGAGGATCACGACCGTGTGATGGCTCGAATCAGCCATATGCCTCATATGCTAGCATCGATTGGTGCGCTCGTTGGCCTCAAGGATCCGGCGCAGGCTAAGTTTGCTGGGAACGGTATGCGTGACACTACTCGTGTGGCCTCTGGTCATCCAGGTATGTGGGCTGAGATTTTGATGGAAAACAGAGAGGCGCTCCGAGAGCCTGTCGAGGAGGCGATTACGCACTTGCGTGAAATGCTTGCTTTGCTGGATGATTCAAGCGATGAAGCGCTAGCCGAATTGTTGGCTAAAGCTAAACACCTCAGAGATGAATTATAACTTGCTGAGCTTCATTTTTTTTAGCTTTGTTAGGCCAGTAGTCAGTTAATAACGATCATCAGCACACCATTATTCTACCAAGATATGTCTAGCATTAGCGTTCACTCTATCAATCATCTTCAGGCTGAGTTTGAAGTTCCAGGCGACAAGAGTATTTCGCATCGTGCGGCTATTCTTGGTGGATTGTCTGATGGCTCTTGCCGTATTGATAATTTCTTGCCCAGCGAGGATTGTATTTGCACGCTGAATGCAATGGCTCAGCTGGGCGCTACACATGAGGTTCTCGAGGAGAAGCCAGGCTATGGACCGACCGCGCTTATTATTCACGGCCGCAGTATGCAGCTTAGTGCTCCTGAAGGTAATGTTGATTGCGGGAATTCCGGGACAGGAATGAGACTGCTGGCGGGCTTGTTGGCGGCGCAGCCATTTGAATCTACTTTGACCGGGGATGCCTCGTTGCAATCGCGGCCGATGGGGAGAATCATCAAGCCATTAGAGCAAATGGGTGCGTCTATTGAAGCGAAGGGCAAGAGCCCTGGTTGTGCGCCATTGCATATTACGGGAGGTGAACTAAAGCCAACATGCTATGAGATGCCTGTAGCGAGTGCGCAGGTGAAGAGTGCAGTTCTTTTGGCAGGTTTATTTGCCGAGGGTAGCACTTCTGTCATTCAGCCTGCAGAAACTCGAGACCATACCGAGCGTATGTTGGAATATTTTAAGATGCCATCAAGCCGAGATGGACAAACTATTTCTGTAACGGGTGGTAAGACTCCCGAAGCAGGAACTTTACGTGTGCCGGGGGATATCTCATCTGCGGCATTCTGGATTGTGGCTGCGGCCTCGATGCCGGGCGCGAAATTAGTGATCAAGAATGTAGGCTTAAACCCTACTCGCACTGCTATATTGGATGTGCTCATACGCATGGGCGCTGATATTAATGTGGTAAGGCATCCTGATGAATGTGGCGAACCCTATGGTGATGTTGAAGTTCACGGTAAGGAGCTACAGGGCACTGAAATTAAACCTGAAGAGGTTCCAAACTTAATTGATGAGGTTCCCGTCCTGGCTGTTGCAGGAGCATTAGCACAGGGCAAGATGGTGATACGTAATGCGAGGGAGCTGCGGGTGAAAGAGAGTGACCGGATTGCCACGGTTGTTCAGAATTTGAAAGCAATGGGTGCGGATCTCGAGGAGTTTGAAGATGGCATGGAGATCTCGGGCGGTAACTCACTAAAGGGAGCTGAGCTCGAGAGTTTTGGTGATCATCGTATCGCGATGGCTTTTGCGATTGCGGGTTTGTTTGCCTCGGGCGAGACTTTGATTAATAATACTGACTGTATTGATACATCTTACCCTGGCTTCGCAGATCATTTGGAAACAATTCTTGCCGGCTAATTCATCTGATTCATTTATTTTACTGCATATGTCTGACGAAACTAAGAAGAACACTTTTGCGATAGCGATCGATGGTCCTGCCGCATCAGGCAAGAGCACGGTGGCACGTCGCTTAGCGCAGCGCCTCGGTCTAATCATGATCAACACAGGGGCGATGTATCGTGCCATTGCTTGGGCTAGTTTAAAAAAGAATGTCGACGTTTCTGACCCTGAGGCGGTGGCAGACATGCTTCGTGGGATTTTGGTGACTTGTGGAGTAGCTGCTGGCCAATCAACAATACTCATCGATGGCATTGATCCAGGTAAAGCCTTACGCGAAAATGAGGTGAATGCGCGTGTATCAAAGGTTGCTGCTGTCCCAGAGGTGCGTGAGTTGCTTGTTGAAAAGCAGCGAGCATTTCTCAAATTAGATAGCTTGGTGATGGAAGGGCGCGATATTGGTTCGGTGGTTTTTCCAGATACACCATACAAGCTCTACATTGATGCTTCAGAAGAGGTCCGGCTAGCTAGACGCTCAGCTGAGGGTTTGACAGATGTTGTCAGTAAGAGGGACGAGGAGGATAGCAAGCGTAAGAATTCGCCGCTCATTGTTGCCGAAGGCGCCGCTGTGATTGACAGTTCGGAAATGAATATTGATGAAGTGGTCGAAGCTGCTTTGGCAGAGCTCCAGAAGAGGGGCTTGGTTCTTTAATTTAATTATATTATGAAAACGATTTATTGGTTTTGTTGTAACTTGTGGAGGCTTTGTTTTGTTTGTTTTTTCTCATACCGTGTGGTGGGAAAAGAGAAACTAGTCACAGATGGTCCTGTTTTAATTGCATCGAACCACGAAAGTTATCTCGATCCACCGCTTGTCGGTGTTGCCTATGACGAGGCTGTTTATTACCTCGCGCGGAAAACCTTGTTCACCGGTTTTGGTGCATGGCTGTATCCGAGATTGAACTCCATACCGATAGACCAGGATCGACCTGATATGACGAGTTTGAAGACAATCATTAAATTACTGCGTTCTGGTAATCAGGTTGTTATTTTTCCTGAGGGTTCTCGCACATTAGATGGTGAGCTTCAGGCTGCGGAAGCAGGGACGGGATTGATTGTTGCCAAGAGTAAGGCGGTGGTTCAACCCGTTCGTATATTTGGCGCTCGAGAGGCTTTGCCTCGTGGGTCTGGTAAATTATGTTTTCGCCCGATTACCTTAGTGGTCGGAGATCCAATTACTTTCACGGCCGAAGAGCTCAAGGCCAAGGGGAGGGATGAATATCAGAAGATCTCTGATAAGATCATGGAGGCTATTGCTAAGATTGAGCTTAGTTGAGCTCAATTAGTAGTCTTCGACAGGAGAACGTTTCTGTCCTGTATAGTCGGCTACTTCACGTGCCTGTTGCTCACCCATGACGTCGACCCTGAGTTTCATGATGTCATCATCGATTTGATCCCAAAGCTCGCGGCTAAATGCTAGCGGCTTGTAGGATTTTTTCTGCAGCTTTTCGATCTTTCTCAATGAATCATCGATACGGTGATTGGGGATTTCTTTGAGATGCTTGAGTGCTTCCTTGGTTGTATCGATTTGATGACAAATCATTACCATGTCATTGCCTGCCATTATAGCATTGGTGACATCTGGGCCTCGTCCATAGTGATTGATGATAGCTCCCATATCGAGGTCGTCGGTCATAATCACACCTTCATAACCAAGCTGGTCTCGTAGTAGACGTGTGAGCAGATTGTGTGACATCGAACCCGGAAGCCCTGGTGTCTCCGGGTCAATTGCGGAAAAGTGAGTGTGACAACTCATGATGGCATCCAATTCAGGCATGAGGCTGGTGTATGGAAGCAGGTCGCTCATGAGCATATCTGCGATAGACTTGTCTACTGTGGGCAGCGTGTGGTGTGGGTCGTCGGTGGCGAGCCCGCATGATGGGAAATGCTTGCCGCAAGATAATATCCTGCAGTGACGGAGGTTGCTGGCGAAGATTCCAGCATTACTGATGACTTCCTGTGCGTCTTTGCCATAGCACCTTCCTTTGAGCGCATTGTCGGCATCGTCATCATAAGAGATGTCCAATACTGGGCACAGGTCCATATTGCACCCCATCAGGCGAAGGAGGAAAGCCGTGAGCTTGCCGTGTTGGGCGATCAAGCCTGGGTCGCCTTTGAGTCTGAGGTTCTCTGCAGATGGGGGTTCATTACCAATGAGGCGTGTTCGTGAGACGCGGCCACCCTCTTGGTCAATAGAGATAATCGGTGTATGTTCGCTGAGATCGCGTAAATCATCAGTGAGTTTGCGAACCTGCTCAGGAGATTCAATATTGCGGCCAAATAAGACATAGCCTCCTGGCTGGACTGATTTGTAGAGATCAGCTTCTTCGCGGGTAAGCTCGGTTCCTTGAATTCCGAGAATCAGAAGTTGGCCGTGCATGTTGTTGTGTGCTGAGCAATCAGCGAGTGGAAGGTTGCAGTGCGAGGTTTAAAACTCGCTTGATTGATGCGCTGCAAGTTTTGCTAAAATAGATTTCTGTGCGTGCAAGCGATTTTCTGCCTGTTGGAATATAACATCAGAGTATGCCTCGAGGACCTCCTCTGTGATCTCTTTGCCTCGATAAGCGGGGAGACAGTGTAAAACGATATGAGATGGGTTCGCGTGTTTGAGGAGCTCAGTGTTGACTTGGTAGTTGTCGAATTGAGCTTCTTTATCGGCTTGGTCTTCCTGTCCCATGGAAAGCCAGACGTCTGTATTGATGACGTCAGCACCATCTACGGCTTCAGTTGGGTCTGTGTGCAAGCTTATGTTGGGCGAGTCTAGGCGCTTCATGTAGCTGTCTGCGGGGAGACAATTTGCAGGAGCGGCGATTGCCAGATGGAAGTTGAGCTCCTTAGCTGCCCACATCCAGGATCTTGACATGTTGTTGAAACCGTCACCAACGAAAGCGATTTTTTTGTTCTCCCACGTGCCGAGACGCTCACGAATCGTCAATAAGTCGGCAAGTATTTGACAGGGGTGGGCGTCGTCAGTGAGGGCATTGATCGTAGGGATGCCTGAGTATTTTGAAAAATCAATTACGTCCTGCTGAGCAAAGGTTCTAATGATGGCACCATGAACCATACGACCCATCACGCGAGCGGTATCCTTGATTGGCTCACCTCGTCCAAGTTGGATGTCGTTGGAGGATAAGAACATCACGGAACCTCCCAGTTCGCGGACGCCAACTTCGAAAGAGACTCGTGTGCGTGTTGAAGCTTTGGTGAAAATCATTGCCCAGGTTTGCCCTAAGAGGGGCTTGTGTTCATGGGTGCCTTTCTCACGCTCGTTCTTGAGTGTGGCAGCGTGATCAATGAGCTTCCAGATACGGTCTTTGGAAAGTTCCTCGATTGAGAGTAAATGTTTCATGTGAATAAAGTAGGTGTAGAGAGAAATCGAATCAAAGCTCTACAGACTGTCGATTGTATTTTTAAGTATTTTGAGGGCCTGGTCGACTTCTTCGTCGGAGACATTGAGTGGTGGAAGCCAGCGCAGGGTATCGGGCCCTGCAGGAACGGTCAGCAGATTGTTTTCCATGAGTGCCTTACAAAGCTGAAGGGCAGGGGGCGTGTTGTCTGCGCATGGAATGCTATCTGCATTAAGGGCAAAGCCAAGTAACAAGCCCTTGCCTCGAATACCTGCAATGCACGCGTGCTGCCAAGCATCGACTTCCTTTCTGATGCGTTGCTCTTGGCGCGCTGCGTTAGCTTGGAGATCCGAGGATAATATCTCGTCAAGTACGGCTAGTGAAGCAGCGCAAGCGAGTGGGTTGCCGCCGTAGGTTGATCCATGTGACCCAGCATTCATTAGTGATGATAATGGAGTGCCTTGGTTGTCAATGACTCGGTCACTTGTCCAAAAGCAGCCAATCGGAAAGCCCCCACCGAGGCTTTTGGCCCATGAGATTGTATCCGGCTCTAAATCAGGACAAAAAGCCTGCCAGCCGTTTAGGGTGCCAGTCCTTCCTAGACCACATTGAACTTCATCGAGCATTAGCAATAAATCATGTTGCTTACAGAGTTTGTTGACGAGATGGAGGAACTCGGGAGTCACTTCATTAATACCTCCTTCACCTTGAATGGGCTCAAGCATGATGCCGGCGGTGATGTCGCTGACGGCAGCAGTGAGGGCTTGGATGTCGTTAAGCGGGACATACCGAAAGCCTGGAAGCATGGGGTCAAAGCCTTGTTGGATTTTGCTTTGTGCTGTAGCTGCCATGGCGCCTAATGTCCTGCCGTGAAATGAATTGTTAAATGTGATGACCTCGTAACGAGGGTTGCCTGATTTACTGGGCCGCGCATGGCCAAAGCGCCGAGCGGTTTTGATCATGCCGTCGTTTGCCTCAGCTCCTGAATTGGAGAAAAACACTTTGCCTGGAATTTTAACGAAGTCTTCTACGATGGTGGTCGCCAGTTTTTGCTGCAAGGGGATTTGATAAAGATTCGAACAATGCATCAATGTCGCCGATTGCTTTGTGATAGCATCGGTTAGTTTAGGATGGCAGTGACCAATGCTGCATGTTGCAATACCAGAGCAAAAATCGAGATAGCGTTTACCTTCGTCGTCCCATAGCCATGTGCCTTCGCCCTTTACAATGGTAACAGGGAAGTTGGCATAGGTAGCAAGGACGTGTGACATGATGGTATTTCTAGGTTTAAAATCATAAAATCCAAGTGCGAATCAAGGCAGTTGGTCATATTCTTTGATTTGAGGTTTGGCATTTAATGCAATGGGTTTACTTTGGCGTTGCCGCTCCCCGGACGATCGCAGTTGTTCTTTTAGAGTAATTGAGGAAAGTCCGGACGCTAAAGGGCAGCGCGCCTTGTGAATAACAGGGGACAGTCGGTTTAAGCCGACTGGACGGAAAGTGCAGCAGAAAGTAAACCGCCACAGAATCTTAGGAGGCTGAGGTAAGGGTGAAAAGGTGGGGTAAGAGCCTACCGCTCCGAGGGTAACCAGAGAGGCATTGCAAACCCCGCGTAGCGCAAGACATAACAGGGGAAGGGTAGCCCGCCCGTCTAGAATCCCCGGGTATTAGTTGCACCATCCCCTAGGGGAGGTTCCTCACTTGGTGAGGTAAGATAAATGATCGTACATTATTGCTTAGGCAGTAAGGACAGAATCCGGCTTATAGGGGAGCGGCAATTTCCTCTTTCAGGCTCATTTGCCTTCTGCATACCCCGTATCTACTTACTTTTTTCACTTTCAAACGACTGTTTGAAAGTGGGGTAATATGATATTGTCATGCTGGCTGTTTTGGGTTAGCATTCAGGCAAGTTAGGGACGCATTCGCGTCCCTTCGCAGTTTAGTAAAAGTAATACGTTACATAGAAGATCATTATCTTCACATGCTTTTTCTAATGCTCCCTTCTCTCTCTATTCATATCCAAACTATCTTTTATGGGTTTTATTGATGCTATTAAGCGATGGCGCCTCGCAAACAAAGGCATGTCATCAGGCAAGAAGCGTCGGACTTCTACAACCAGCGAGAATGCTGTTGTGGGTTCGATGCAGCGAAGTGTGTGGATGAAATTACTCATCTATCCTGTATTCACGGTTCTCATTTGCTTGATTGTCGCTTTTTACAGGTCTGACCACACTCTTTTTCATGATAGTGGTCTTCGCCGAGGGATGCTGTGTATCATCGTTACTGCGGGCTTAATTTTGATATACCACACAAGGCATTCGCTTAACTATGCCAATGAAAAAATAGTTCTCGTGTTTGGTGGCATTGCCTTTCATTTATTGCTGCTAAGAATAGCTGTGCACATCATCGATGTGAACGCTTGGTCATCTGATTACAGGATTCTGCTGCCACCTTTGGCCTTTGCACCTATGATTGCGTCAGTACTTTGCGGTCGGCATGCTGGTATTTTTTCGGCGCTGAGTGTCAGCTTATTTGGAGCTTTGCTTGTGCCGGAGGCTGATATTTTTTGTTTCCTTGTGACTAGTTTGATTTCTGGAGTCATGGCCGTCGTGCTGACGCGTTCTGTGCGGAGACGAGGAAGTGTGTTGAGGGCTGGTTTTTATGTGGGTCTCACTACTTTTGTTTTGGCCCTTGCTTTCAATAAGATTAATTTTGCTGATCTCATGGTTGGCGACAGTTGGTCTGTCATTGCAGGAAAGACCTTATTGCCGGTCTCTATCGGGCTTTTGACTGGAATGTTGGTCAGTGGTTTGCTTCCAGCTTTAGAAAGTTTGTTTTTCATCACAACGAATATTAGCTGGTTGGAGCTCAGTGATCTTAATCATAAATTGCTTCGAAAGTTGCAACTGGAAGCCCCCGGCACATACCATCACAGTATGGTGGTCGCTACTTTAGCAGAATCAGCGGCTGAGGATGTTGGCGCTAATGCTGCGTTGTGTCGTGTTTGCTCTTATTTTCATGATATAGGCAAGCTCAGTAAACCTGAGTATTTCATCGAGAATCAGGGGGACAGGAATCCTCACGACACCCTGACGCCCACCATGAGTGCAATTGTCATTATTGCGCACGTGAAAGACGGTGTTGATATGGCGATCAAACACAAACTCAACCCAAAGATTGTCGAGGTCATTCGAGAGCATCATGGCGATTCGCTGGTGCAGTATTTTTATCACAAGGCAATAGAACAACGTGATGAAATGGCAGTGAAAGTGAAAGAGGGGTTAGAAAATAAGGAAGATATCCCAGAAGTTGATCGCAAAAACTTCCGTTATCCTGGCCCTTGTCCGAGTAGTCGTGAAAGTGCAATTATCAGTCTTGCGGATGCGGTGGAGAGTGCTTCACGAAGTCTCAAAAAGCCCACGCCTGAAAAAATACGCAACTTGGTCAATGAGATCGTCATGTCTCGTGTGACGGATGGACAACTGGATGCCTGCGATCTCGCGATGTGCGATATCAAAAAAATCTGTAAGAGTTTTGCTTCGACTATCCGCAGTATGATGCATTCGCGCATTAATTACCCAAAGGAGGATGGCTCAAATAAAAAGGGGAAGAAGTCAGATCCTCATAATGATAAGAAGGCTGAGCAGAAGGCTGGGCAGAAGGACGAGAAGACCACGGCGGCCAAGAAGGCTAAGGTTTGATATTATTTGATGACTAGTTTTCATGTTGGAGTTGAACATCTACAATCATCAAAAAGTAATCCGTTTATCACCGGATCTATGTGGTCGTCTGAAGGCGTCTGCTCGTGATGCGGTTATAGAAGTTCTTAACCTTGCTCAGCGTGGTTCTAATCTCAGTAAGGTTGATGAGGTAGAGGTCAACTTTGTCGATGATGAGACGATTGCGGACCTGCACCTTCAGTTCATGCAAATCCCAGGGGCAACTGATGTGATTACTTTTGCCCACGGGGAAATTCATATCAGTGTGGAAACTGCGCGAACTCAAGCTCGTGATTACGCCAATGATTTTGAACGAGAGCTCATGCTCTACATCGTGCATGGTTTACTGCACCTTGCAGGTTATGAAGATGCTACCGAGAAACAGAGTGGTGTGATGGATGATTTGCAGAGCACTATCCTCGCCAAGGTGTGGTAGCACTAATACCGCTTTCACTGACGAGGTAGTCCATTGGTGCATCGTGAAGGTTATGCGGGACTGTTTTTTTGATTTGATGATCAAGTGTGATTCCTAATTTAAGTCCTGAGAATGAATTAAGAGCTCGATCGTAATAGCCTTGTCCTCGTCCTAAGCGGGAGCCATCAGAGCCGAAGGCCAGACCTGGACATAAGATGATGTCGATATCTCTTATCTTAAGTTCCGTGTGTAAGTTGGGCTGTGGCTCAGGAATGTGCATGGAGCCTGTGATGAGTTGGTCTTCACTGGTAACATGATGGAAACTGAGTTGGTAACCAGGTTGACAGAGTGGGTAGAGAATTTTTTTTTCTGGTAGTAGCTGATGTAATTCTGAAACTGATATCTCATTTTGAATTGCTGAGTATATGGCGATAGTGCTGGCTTTGTTGATAAGCTCCTGTGCTCCAGCAATATAATGCACGATGGCGGTTGAACTTGATTGGATGTGCTCTCTAGAAACCGTCGATAAATACGATTTCATTTTTGATCTCAGCTTTGCTTTGTCTGCCGCTTCGTCACTCATGCTTACATGGAAGCCAAGAACGTTGAAACTGGCACGAACAAAGTTCACCAATCTAAGGTCTCTATAAATCCCGACTTGATGAGCGGGTGAATTGGTGGCAACATCTAAATGTCATGTTTTTTCTCAAATGCTTGCTGACTTGCATGCTTGCCCTGCTTTTTTTGGCGTCCTGTGCAAGCAAGAGAACTGTGACTAAATCGAAGGTCAGATCCGATCCGTGGGGCAATGCTGAGCGCTTTAGTGTTGGTAAAGATGAGGCTGGGAATCCGCAGATGAAATCCGATCTTCGTAGTACGTTTGAGGGTAAATCGAGCAATATGATTGCGAGCCGAGACTTTAGCGGTAAAGACTATACAACAAGTTCTTATGCCAAGAAAAGGTGGGCTGGGGGGACTACTTTTAATCGTAAAAAGTATTTAGGCAACACGGATGCAAACAAATACAGGATGGAGCCATGGTTTGTTCAGAAACAGGCTGCGGCCGAAGGTAAGAGCTCTGATGTAAATGGCCGAGCATTTTCAACAAATCGGTATGATAAGACAACCGCCAACGAACAAGGTGCAAACCGACTGTCGCGCCCTAGTGATGCTAACACGGACGTGCGTAGACGGGTCTTTCCTCAACCTGACATTATCCATTGGAAAGATCAGGAAGGGCTTAATGTTGGAGATACTAACCGGCTGTTGGGTCGGTCTGAGTGATGGCTCAGCTGGTAGACAAGAAGCCTAGAAGGGTAGCTTGGGTAACTTGCCACCACCACCTCCCATGCCGCCCATCATATCGCCCATGTCATCCATTCCACCAAGCTGCTTCATCATTTCTTTCATCTTGCCTTTGGATTTCATCATTTTGCGCATTTGGGTGAATTGCTTGATGAAGCGATTTACCTCGATAATGGTATTTCCTGATCCTGCTGCGATTCTTCTGCGTCGCGTGCCTTTGATAAGCTGTGGCGTTGATCTTTCTCGCTGAGTCATTGATAGGACAATGGCTTCCATGCGCTTCATGCGGTTTTCATCAAATGCGTCGGCTGGGATCTGCTTCTTAATTTTGCTAAATCCTGGGAGCATGCCCATTAAGCCGTCAAGGGGGCCTAGTTTGCGAAGCATGTTCATTTGGTCTAAGAAGTCGTTGAAGTCAAACTTGCCTGACTGAAGTCGTTTGGCCGCATTCATGGCCTCTTCTTCGTCAATATTTTCAGCGGCTGTCTCTACCATGCTGACAACATCACCCATGCCGAGAATTCGACTGGCCATGCGGTCAGGGTGGAAGACGTTGAGTTGTTCTAGCTTTTCTCCTTCACCGATGAATTTGATTGGTTTACCAGTTACGGCACGCATTGAGAGGGCGGCACCACCACGGGCGTCACCATCGAGTTTGGTAAGAATGATGCCAGTGATGCCAACAGCTTCATCGAAGTGCTTGGCCACGGAGACGGCCTGTTGTCCTGTTGCTGAATCAGCAACCAGTAAGGTTTCGCTGGGGTCGACAAATTTATGTAAGTCCTTGAGCTCCGCTACTAAGTTTTCATCGATCTCTTGACGTCCAGCAGTATCAAAAATGAGTGTAGTGCCATTCTGAGTTTTTGCCCATTTGAGTGCTTGCTTGGCAACTTTGACGAGGTTTTTTTCTCCAGGCTCTGGGGTGAAGCATGGCACGTCAATTTGCTTTGCAAGAGTGGCGAGCTGGTCAATGGCTGCTGGTCTGTAAAGGTCACAGGCGATAAGTAATGGGCGGCGCCCTTCCTTCTGAAGGCGAAGGGCGAGCTTGCCTGATGTGGTTGTTTTACCTGCGCCGTTAAGTCCACAAAGAAGAATGTGAGCGGGTGGGTTGAGATTGAGTGGGGCTGCGTCGCCGCCAAGAAGCTCTGTGAGCTCATCATTGAATATTTTTACAATCTGCTCGCCAGGTTTGATGGATTTGAGAACATCAGAGCCCATTGATTTCTCTCTGACTTTAGCGATGAAATCTTTGGCAACACTGAATTCAACGTCGGCTTCTAAAAGTGCGAGCCGAATTTCGCGCAGAGCATCTGTGATGTTTTTCTCTGATATTTTGCCTACGCCGCGAAGATTTCTGAACGTTTTGTCGAGGCTGTCTGATAATGATGAGAACATAATGTGTTGTTATGATGAGATTATTTAAGTTGATACGCGGCTTCCCGATTCACAAGGAAAGTCCAAGTCATCGGTTTTTCGTATTCGGTGTTGTTGAGGGAATGCCATTGGAGGCTGACGTCACAGGTGCGCCCCCGTAAGCGACGGTTTACCTTCCATTGAGCTGTTTTGCGAGCTGGATCATATTGAACAGGCACTTTTCCAAATCCGGCTACGCGCATAACAATAGATTCTGGGTCGATATTTTCGACTTTTGATAAGTCTGCTGAAATACTGGGCAGGCGTGTTGAGATGATTGATCCGGGCTCTGGAATGACAGGATGGCGGGTTGTTTGAATGATGGCGCCAACCGTAGCGGCTGAACTTTTAGTGGCCTTAAAGCTGGTGGCATTGCGGAAGATGTAATCGTGCGTTCCTAAAATGATGTATCTTGGGATGGTGAAATTAGATGTAGCTCGGGTGGTTTTGCCGGGTATTACGGTGAACAAACATTGGTATCCATGCTCGGCAGCGATGGGAAGCATTTCCCCAGTCACAAATCCTCCTGGGTAAGCGTAGCATGAGATGGCGCTTCCAAATTGCAGCTGAAGTTTTTTGCGCGATTGCCCCATTTCCTTGTGAAGGTATGACCTAAAGGACGCTTCGCCTTTTGCTCGCTCGGCTTTTACTGCTGCAGGATATGGGTGTGAGATAGAATGGCTGCCGATACTGCAGCCGTGTTGCTGCATCTCTTTGATCATTTTAGCAGTGAGTGCGTTGGAGCCACCATTTATATAATTGGTGTAAAGGAAGATGGTGAAGGGGAATCCCATTTCTTTGAGAATAGGGAAAGCCTCGGTGTAGATGGACTTCCACCCATCATCGATCGTGATCAACACGGAGCGGTCGCTGATGACTTTGTCTCCGTTTTTCCATGCGATAAAATCCTCAAGGCTAATTACCTTGAGTCCGAGGTCCTTGATGGCCTGCATCTGACGGCGGAATTTGCCAGTAGTAATGAGCATTTCTGTGGCGTCTTTGGCCGATGAGAAATCATGGTAACCAAGGACGGTGACCCGAGCCTCAGTTTTCCCACCAAGATCTGTAGCCTTGTCAGCCTGTACTGACTTGGCTTTGGGTGATACCTTTGCTTGCAGCGGGGAACGCGAAATAGTTTGCGCTAATGTATAGCCAAAGCTGAGAAGTTTGCCTTCACCGTGATCAATGGGGCCATGACCTTGTGATAAGGTGGCCGACATCATCAAGGTAGTAATACCTATTAGCTTTTTCATTACTGATGGCATTTTATAATATAGCTCGATCGATATGAATAGAAAGTGGAGATGCTGGCTCGACTGCCATTTAGCTTAGTGCGTTCGGATAAGTGCCTTCAGCGACAAGATTTGATATGGCCTCAACGACATGTGGTTTGTCATCTGGGTAGGTAACGCCAAACCATGAGCTGGTAGTCTCCAGTAGTTGGCAGTCAGCTTTTTTCTGGCTGATTAAATCATCAACAAGTGTGGGTATGTAGCACTCTGACTTCAGTTCATTTCCTGACTCTTTCATGAATTTGATAAAGTGCTCTTCGAGTTGTGCGAAAAACTCGTGAGTAAAGCCCCAGAAATTCATCGATGCTAATGCATGCTCATTGATTTCGATGCGGGTACCATCGAGTTGGTTGCCGTAAATTTTTCCATCTTGTTCTCTTTTGATTTCCGTGACCTCTTCAACCTCGCTGAGCAGGCTGTTTGTTTCTGAGCAGATGCCCCGGTTGACATCTCCATGATCCGAGAGGGTTTTGTTAATATGATAGCCAACCATGCAATAGTGAGAGATGTCATTTTCTGAATGGTTGCTCTCATTGAAGTAGTCGGCAATTCGGTGGTAAGCATCAGCTCCATAGAAATCATCCGCATTAATGACGGCGAATGGCCCACTTACAACATGCCTTGCTGCTCGAATTGCATGTGTTGTGCCCCATGGTTTTTCGCGACCATCTGGGACGCTGAAGCCTTCTGGGAGATCGTCGAGTTTCTGAAATGCGTATTCGACTTCGATCTTGCCTTCGAATCGGGCTCCTACGCCCTCTCTAAATGCTTGGGCGAAGTCCTCACGGATGATGAAGACGACTTTTTTGAATCCGGCTCTGATGGCATCGTATACAGAATAATCGAGTACGGTTTCACCATTTGGTCCCATCGGGTCCATTTGTTTAAGGCCGCCGTATCGGCTGCCCATACCGGCTGCAAGGATGAGAAGTGTTGTTTCCATGGTTTATGATGAGTTAGTTCGCTAATGGAGCGGGCTTTTTATGGAGATAATGCCATGCTAATGCAATGGTTTCTTGTGAAAAGCCGTGGTTCTTTAACAAAGAATGCTATTGCAGGGGTGGGCCAGCTATCGCTAGAGTGTCGTTGTGCTGCAGTCGCCTTTGATTGTTGTCCCAAGGATGATCTTCCCATGCGTGGAAGAGACAATGCCGCTAATACATCACCCTACAACTATTACCCGTCGACTTTGCATGGATGACAATATCAAAGATCTAGATCAGACCTCAGGGCGTGATCACGTTCGTCGTGTGTTTAATGCGATGCTTACGGCTCGTGTGTTGGAGAATAAGTTAGGTAGTCTTTATAAGGCGGGGAAAATCGTAGGTGGGGTTTATCTCGGCAAAGGTCAAGAAGCGGTTAGTGCTTCTATGGCGTCATGTTTGGTGAAGGGTAAAGATGTATACGCACCACTGATTCGCGATCAAGCTGGACGCACTGCTTTTGGTGAAGAGCTTATCGACTGTACTCGCACCTATTTGGGTTCGGTGAAAGGCCCTATGCGTGGCCGAGATGGCAACATTCACCGTGGCCGTCCAGCCGAGGGAATGCTGGCAATGATTTCTCATTTGGGGGCAGCTATTCCTGTTGTTGCCGGAATGCTCTTAGCAAAACGCCTCAAGGGTGAGCTTGATGGAGCTGTAGGTGCAACTTGTGTCGGTGATGGCTGCACGTCAACTGGGGCTTTTCATGAGGGTTTAAACACGGCGGCCGTGGAGAAGCTGCCTCTAGTTCTGACAGTGGCTAATAACCAATATGCTTATTCAACCCCTAATGATCGGCAATTTGCCTGTGCTGATTTAGTCGATAAGGCAATCGGTTATGGTGTGCGTGGGCACAGTGTGGATGGAACTGATATGCTTGCCTGTATACAGGTCATGCAACAGGCAACAGCCCGAGCTCGCGCCGGGGAGGGTCCTCAGTTAGTAGTAGCATCGATGCTCAGGCTGACTGGACATGGAGAGCATGATGATGGTTCATATGTGGACGCGGCTCTGAGAAGCTCTGAATTGGGCCGAGATAGTATCGAGGTGGGAATCAAACAATTAGTAGAAGGAGGTTTTGCATCTGTGGAGGAGGTTGAGCAATGGCAAGATGATGCAGCTAAACGAGTGCAAGAGGCTGTGGCGATAGCGCAAAAAGAGGACGGGCCTAACCCATACAAAGATGACTGGATGGCTTACTCAAACGCTGAGATGCAAATGCAAAGATAACAATGAGCGATGTAACTTACATAGATGCCATTCATGCGGCCCTTGATGAATCAATGGGGCAAGATCCTAGTGTTTTTCTTTATGGACAAGACATTGGCAAGTTCGGTGGAGCATTTAAAGCGACAAAGGGTTTGCAGGAAAAGTATCCTGGTAGGGTATTGGATGCTCCTATTAGTGAGGATGCGATGGCGGGTATGGCTATTGGCGCTGCCATAGAGGGGGCGAGGCCTGTGCTCGAAATGCAATTTGCTGATTTTTCATCTGTAGCTTTTAATCAAATAGTTAATCAAGCGGCGACACACTATTACAGAACAGGTGTGCCAGTGCCGTTGACCATGCGCTTGCCTTCTGGGGGCACTCCGGGATCTGGGCCATTCCACAGCCAGAGCATGGAGTCGATTTATGCACATTACCCGGGCTTGGTAGTCGTGACACCGGCCACGGTGTCGGACGCCTATAGCATGTTGCTGGACTCTATTGAGCTTAATGACCCAGTGATCTACTGTGAGCATAAGTTCCTCTATCGTTGGCTCAAGTCCAAGGATTTGTCGGGGGATCGTCTGCCCATTGGCCAGGCGCGGATTACTCGTCCAGGTAAGCACGCAACGGTGGTTACCTACAGTGCTATGGTTCATGAAGCTGTAAGAGCTGCCGAAATGCTTCAAAAGGACGGTGGATGGGAAATTGAAGTTGTAGATTTGCGGTCAGTGAAGCCACTGGATACTGACACTATCATTGCCTCTGTTGCTCGAACTGGCAGATTGTTGGCTCTGGGAGAAGCTTTTCCATGGGGGGGAGTCACAGCGGAAGTGGTCTCGCGTGTATGTGCAGACGGCTTTCATTTGCTTGATGCTCCGCCAGTGAGGCTGAATGCCAAAGACACGCCTATACCATACCATCCTAAATTATGGTCGTCTCATCGCCCGACTCCAGAATCTATAGCTGAGGAGTTGCGTAAGCTACTTGCTTACTAGGGTTTAGAATATAATTTTACTAATATAACATAACTTATAAAATCATGCCCAAAGTTCCTATTATGATGCCACAACTCGGTGAATCTATCGCTGAGGCAACGATTATTAGGCTCAATATTGCGGTTGGTGATCAAGTTCATCCAGACCAGGAGGTTATCGAGGTGGAGACCAATAAGGCGACCATGGAGGTCACGGCCCTGTGTGCTGGTGAAGTCGTTGAAATTCTTGCGGAAGAAGGAGTCAGTTATGCGGTAGGTAGTTTACTGGGGATTCTAGAAGTCAGTGAAGAAGAGCTCGAACGCACGGGTGAAAAATCGATGGAAGAAATGGACGCAGAGGCGGCCCAAGCCAGTGCTTCAGGTGGAGGCGACGAAGAGCAGAATTTACATTTTAAGACAGAAGATGGTGGTTATCGGGAGCCGGTATTGGTTGAGCCCAGTATCAAAGGTTTACCAGTTCCCACTGGCAAACAGGGGGCGCATTACATATCGCCTCGGATGAGGGCTCGGATGGCAGAGTTGGGTCTCAGGGCTGCGGATATATCGGCGGTCACAGGTAGTGGTGCCGGAGGTCGTGTTACCGTGGAGGATTTGGAGGCTTTCCTCGAACACATTAAAACTTGGCCTTACACGAAAGCCTCGCCAATGCGTCTGGCTGTTGCAGATGCTATGCGTCGGAGTTGGACCAGGCCCTTGGCTACGGTTGCTAGACCTTTGGTTATGGATAAAATTTTGGATCATCGTCGAAGCCAAGCCGTCAAACCGGGGCCAGCTCTTTATTTGCTGAGGGCATTGGCATTGGCGCTGGCAGAGAATCCAACAACTGCGGGTTACCTGATCGGTGAAAATGTGGTCCATCCACGCGCATTTGATATCGGAGTCGCGGTTCAGGTCGATGATGGAGTCTTAGTGCCTATTATCAGAAATGCAGACACTAAGTCTTTAAGCGAGTTGGTTGAGGATTATAACCGACTAGTGGATCTGGCGCGTTCGCGTAAGCTACCTGAGGGTGCGACAAAGCATGGTATCGCTACGGTGACAAACTTCGGTACTTTTGGTCTCACATGGGGAACGCCGATTCCGTTGCCCAACGAGACACTAATTTTAGGACTCAGCGCCGGTGTCAAACGCCCAGTATGGAGCGATGAGACTGGAACCTTCGTTCCGGTAACAGAGGCTGAAATTGACCTGACATTTGACCACAGGGTGGTTGATGGCGGTGGGGCGGGAATGCTGCTCAACCGCATCTCCGAACTATTGCAGCGCCCTGAGGCACTGTAATGCAAGCTCTAGAGGTTTAGTTCCTTTACAACAAGCCTCTTGAGGTGCTCTTGTACTTGGTCAATGCTGGTGTTTGCATCTATAATGTGCGCGCCATCTTGTTCCTTTAAACTAAGAAAGAGATCTCGACAGAAGTTGAGTGATTCACGTTTTTCGAATTCGTTTGCCTGACCATCTCTTACTCCAATCCTTCGTAGGGCAGTGTCAACATCAAGGTCGAGGACAATCAGTAAGTCGGGCTTCGGAGCAAAGTTTTCGTTCTCGGTTCGAATTGAGTTGGTGTCAATTCCGCGCGCTCCTTGGTATGCCATAGTAGAGAAGTAATAACGATCAAGGATGACGATGCCTCCTGCTGCGATGGTAGGCGCAATAACTTGATTGACGTGTTCACGGCGATCATTGATGAAATATGTCAATTCATCTTCGATGCTTAGCCGGCCTGTCGTTGCGCTTTCTCTAAGTTTTTTACCCCATGGTCCATTGGTCGGCTCGAAGCTTTGTATGACCTCATGATTATGCTTTCTGAGAGTCTCAGATAGCATCGTAGCTTGGGTTGACTTTCCTGTGCCATCAATGCCCTCGATGACGATGAGGTATCCTTTGGCGGCTGAGGTTTCTTGATTGCTAGACATGAAGATGAATAAAGTGGGGCTGAGTTTTTTAGGCGGTATATTGCCTAGGGGCTGATTTTAGACCAAGCATCCATGCCGCCAATAACGTTGTAGACATTGGTGAAGCCTTGTTCAGTTAAGTAGTCCATAACTCGGGCACTTCGGCCACCGGATTTACATATGATGAGTAGTTCTTGCTCGGTGCCCATATTTTTGAGTTCGGGGATAAACTCTGGAATTTCAGCCATAGGAACATGTTTAGCTGAATCTATATTTACCACGCTGTGCTCCCATGATTCACGTACGTCGATTAAAAGCCCATCAAATGTGTGCTCGATTTTGTCTTTGAGTTGCTCGACGTTTATTTCGTCTTGTTGTTCCATTGTTTCTTCGGTGTTGGGTGTGTTGCAGGCATCCTGATAATCGATCAGCTCAGTAATGCTAGCATTGTCTCCGCAAAGTGGACACTCCGGGTCGCGTCGAAGGTTGAATTCGCGGAAGCTTGTATTTAATGCGTCGTAGTGAATAAGTCTTCCTAATGGTGGGCTACCACAATTTAAGATGATTTTGATCGCCTCCATGGCTTGCAGGCTTCCCATGATGCCAGGTAAAACGCCCAGCACGCCTGCTTCGGCACAGCTAGGCACACTGCCGGCATCAGGAGGCTCGGGAAGCATGCACCGGTAACATGGCCCGCCCAGATGTGGTGCAAAGACGCTCAGTTGGCCTTCAAAGCGAAAGATGGATGCGTAGATGTTTGGCTTCTTGAGGAGATAGGCAACATCGTTACTTAGATAGCGAGTGGGGAAATTGTCGGTGCCATCGATGATGACATCATATTGAGAGGCTATATCGATGGCGTTTTGCGCGCTGAATCGTGCGTTGTGCAGCTCAACTTTCACATGGGGGTTTATCTCGTGGATTCGTTTAGCAGCACTTTCAAGCTTGCTCTGACCGATACTTGATTGGCTGTGCAGTATTTGACGCTGAAGGTTAGATAGCTCAACGATGTCAGGGTCGACGATGCCAATACGACCTACTCCAGCAGCGGCTAAGTAGAGGCAAGAAGGGGAGCCTAAGCCGCCAGCACCTATGCAAAGAACCGAGGAGTTCTTAAGTTTTTCTTGCCCGTTTACACCGACTTGATCCAGAGAGAAGTGACGTGCGTAGCGGGCTTTTTCCTCTTGGCTGAGCATGATTAAAAAAAGCGTTGGGTAGAAAAAGGAGGGGGGAGGCGGATTCTAGTGAGTGGCATCAAAGAGTCTAGCCCTTGAGTCTTTTCTCTAATGCCTGATCAGGTTGGGCTCCATTATTCAGTGCTTTCTGATAATAACTTACAGCTTCCTCTTTGCGTTTCTGTTGGAGGTAAAGAATGGATAAGTTATAGTAGGCTTCAGCTAACGAGGGGTTAAGTTTAATGGTGGAGAGAAAATGGTTTTCAGCTTTTTCATAGAGTTCGGCTGCGCCAGCCATATTGCCGAGATACAAATGTGCTCTGGGGTTGTCAGGATTTATGACTAGAGATTTCTCAAAAGCGTTTTCAGCTTCCTTTAATTTCTTATTTTTATACTGGGCAACACCTAACATGAAATGTGCATAGCTGCTGTTTTCGCGCATTGTGATGGCCTCGTCTAGGCAATTTGCGGCCTTGTTATAGCGCCCAAGTTTCATTTCAACTACGCCTAGTTTGCATAGAATGCCGTAGTTGCCGGGTGCCCTCTCATTGATGTCTATGAGCACGGAGTGGGCTGCTTGGGTGCGCCCTTTTTCAATATGCCGAATAATGAGTCCTTCTACGTATGATGTTTCGGATTGTAGCGCATCTGCGTGGCTTTTTGCGTGAGCCATTGTTACTCGTTCTGGATTGGTGAACTCTCCATCAGGTTGGCGATGTGAAGCTACGTATTTCTTTTCCTCATCGGTAAGATTAATTGTGATTTTTCGAATATCATTGATTGCTTTGGAGAGTCCTTCGATTTGAACCTTTGATTTGTGATATGTGTCCCAAAGTATTTGTTCACCCATGCGGCGACGCTCTTGGGCTGCGAGTAGGCGTTTGACCGTGCCTCGAAGTGTTGTTATCTCATCCTCATTTGCGTATTGGCCGGTTTCAATTTTGGCTTTTGATAGTGAAGACTGTGCGTCCTTGAGCTGCATTTCCAAGGATTTGACAGTCTTGCTCTGCGCTGCTTCATTTCGCTGATAATTAATGATTTTTGTTTTTGCTAAAGCAAGGTCGTTGCGTGCAGTGACTAATTCATCCTTGGTTGCATCTTGGTTTTTTTCGAGATAACTAAGTCTGTCTAAAGATTCTTTTAGCTGAGTGCCGAGACGCATGTTTTCTGAAATGAGTCCTTGAATACCTTTGGAATCACTTTTTTTCAGTGTGTTGGCTAGGGTATCACGTTCAACACGTAATTTGTCGCGTTGGCTGCTGAGTTCCGTGATGGTGGCTTGAGATTCCTTTAGACTAATTTGCATTTCATTGATGCGTCTGTTAGATGATCCTAGCTCTTCACGGGTTTTTTCTAAAGTTGCGGTCATGGCTTTGAGCTGGTTACGCAAACCATTTATGATTTCGTTGTTAGCATTTCCTTGCTGGCTCATGCTATGTCTGATTTCATCAGCACGTTTTTTAGCAAGTTCTGTTTGCTCTCTGTAGCCTTCGGCCGCTTGCTCGGCTTCTACTAGTTTTTGTTGTGATGATTGCAGGGCACGCGCAGTAATTTTTAGTTCTTGCTCGAGGGTTTCATTTTTTCTCGAGAGTCGGGTCATATCTTGCTGTAGAGGAGCACGAGCTAGGACATCACGTACCATTGCGACTTCACGGTCTTTTTGCTTAATTAAATTCTCTAAACGTGCGCGCTCTGTTTGCGATAGTTTGATTTGAGAATTCTGAGCTTTAATTGATTTTATATCATTCGCTGAGGTATTTAGCTTTGAACGTAACTCCATGTTTTCTTGTTCAAGCTGCCTGAGCCGAGCGATGTTGGCATCATATTGCGCGTCTCTGTTGCTTGAGCGCAGTGGTGGCCTTGATGTGTAGCCGCTGGCCTTGCCATCGTTGAGGCCTGCATCGAGAGTAGGCCTTTCTATGAGGTCTTCTGTTTTTTTCTCTCTGTTGGTAATTTCAGCCTTAGCTTCTGGCTGAATTTTATTCATGCTGGCTTCCGTGCTATCGATGCGACTCGCCACAAGACTTGGTTTCCATCCTTTGTGGAATTTACTCAGAACATCATAGTAGTTGTAAGCTTGCTGGTATTTTTGCCAAGCCTCATCAAATTCGTTCTTTTCTTGGTGTTTTTCTGCACGCTTAACTTCCAGCCATGCTTGGAAAAAAATATCAGCTGGATCAAGTGCCGCTGGATTTTCTTGGCCTTTAAGATGTGGAGAGAAGGCGCCTAATAAGGAACTAATCAATAAAAAGAGCATCAGGGCGCTTCTTGATATGGATGGTTTGGAGAGGCTCATGAGATGGCTGAAATTAGGTGATTACGCTACTGCATGCAAATGCAAAAATGCTCGTGCCTACATCAATGCATGGGTATTCATATCATTCAGAATGTGCCATTGAGTTTGCGGCCAATCCAGAAACTAGCTAATAAGAGAACAAGGCATGTGGCAGTAATCCAATGTGACCACAGTGGGGTGCGAGATGTAATGGCTTTCAGCTTTGGGAGAGCATTGATTTCTTGGTTTATATTCTGTAGTGCATTGCCCTGCAGTAGTTGTCCTTTTGAAACTCTGGTCATCTCTTCGATAACGTCGATGCGAGCAGGCATGCCGGTTTTTTCAATTTGTCCGCCTTGGGCAATTAATGTTGCATCGGTGCTGTGGGCCTTGTCTTGGCCGATAGTTGCGCTGATTTTCCATTCGCCTGGTTGAGTTATTTTGAAGCGACCGGAATAGCTGCCCCATATCATATCTTCTTTGTTGAGGTTGATCCGCTGATTTTCACCATTAGGAGCTTCAATATCGACGTACAACTCACCTTGTTTGAGGGGAACGCCATACTGATCAAAGGCATTTGCATTGAGGCTTACGGAATCACCTGGTTTCGGGCGCTCAGGGGTGAAATAGAGCCGTATTCTTGACCCTGTAGCCATGTTTCTCTGGTAAGACATCCATCTCGCAACTTGGCCCCAAAAACGGTAATGGTAGAGATCTTCAACTCCTCGTCGCCATTTCCATGCGGAATCATGACCTAGGAAGAGAACTTTGCCATTAACCGCCATTTTGGTTACAAGCATGGGGATTCGTCCATACTGGTTGGATTTGTCTGCATGAACAGCGAGTACTTCTGTGCCGCCTTTGGCCTTGATAACAGGGGCATGCCAATTGAAGCCTGGTAGTTTTTTCCAGATATTTGGGTTCTCTTCCTCTGTGTCTCCAAGCATGGTGAGTAGTGATTTGCTGCCGTTGGTCGTCAGGTTGAGTTTGGATGAGATAGAGCTACCATAACCTGATTTTTGTTTATCATCTAATATGACTGGTATGAGGTCACCAAGGGGGCTTTGTGAGAGTGAAAACATGTTTCCGGCTGGTCCTGGTATGAATACAATTCCACTAGCTTGGTTTTCTACCAAGCCCTTGAGCAGTGACGCTTGTTCAAGGGTGATGCCCTCTGTAGGGTTTTCACTGATCCCGACATCACCAATAAACACTACGTCGTATTTTTGTAGGTCTTCTAGTTTTTCGGGGAATTGGTCGATGTAGCCGGGGCCGTCACCATTACCAAGGTCTGGATGCAGTAATAGGCAATCGACTTGAACACCAGGGTCTCTGTAGAGCGCATTGCGGATAAATCGATATTCCCAGCGTGGCCGAGTTTCGATGACTAGCGTTTTGATGGATTCCCTTTTTCCAGAGATGGTGAATTGCTGTTTGTTGTTGGCCTTAATGAGCTCTCCATTACTTAAAGGGATTGAGATCTCAAGGGTGGATGAGCCCTCCGCTGTGAGACGCCACAACATAGAGTCATAATAGTCTTTGCCTGCAGGGATGGTGATAGCTTTGGTTTGCTCCTTGCCCGATTTGGTGTCTCGGAGGCGGACGGTTGTTCTTATGTCACGGCTTAGGGAAGATGTGATGGTGAATGGAATTTGCACGTTTTCTCCTATTATGCCGTATGTCGGGGAGGTGACGTTTGAAATGTCCAAGTCTGGTAGCCGCTTGTCGCTACCGACTGGGATACCGAATAAGGGTATCTGTCTTCGTCTCATGATTTGGGCTGCTGCAACGGGCTGTGGGCCGGTATTCCAGTCGCCATCCGTCAGTAGAATAATTGCTCGAAGATTATCATGGTTTTCTAAAGATTTTTCAATAGCGGAATAAATATCGGTTCCGGCTAGGGACCTTGCGACTGGGTCACTGCTCTCGGGAGGGGTTGAGAAAGGAAATTGATATACTCGGTTATTTTCATCTTCTTTGAGGGATACAAAGGATGGGCTTGAGAGTATTTGTTCTATCCAATCTTTGCGGCTGACGATGGTTTGATTGCTGACTGATGAGGGCAGGATAGCATCGTTTGTCTCGGTGGAAGCCGATGCGTCGTAGAGGATGATGATTTCTGGCTTTGATGTAGGTTTGGACGTGGTGTGCCATTCAGGCTCCCATAACATCAATACGACAATTATTGTGCAGGTGAAGCGTAGAAGCTCGAGTATCGACGTTCTCTTAGGTCTGGCAGAGCGCTTGATGGCGCTGACGCAGAGGAACGCCATCCATGAGATAGCACCAATGCCTAACAAGAATGTCAGGAGGCTTGGAGCAAAAGATAAATGATGAATGGAGAAATTCAATAGATCAGGAATGAGATGTTATGTTTTCAGCTTGTTGTTAGCACCTTTGGGCTGAAGGCATAGTAATGCTTCGGTGATTAGAAAAATAAGCATGGCGATCAATAAGGCTTTCCAGATTTCTTTGACGAGCGAGTCCGAGTCTCCCTGATCCTCAAAAAGGCTGTATGGGCTGCCTTCAAGTAATGCATCCATGTCGTCCTGGTCCAATATCATCCATTGGTCTTCGCTGGCTGTTCGGTTTGTGGCTACCAGTCGATCGCCAATTTTCCATACACCGGCGTCATAGATGGCATTACTGGACTTGGAGTCCGCGTGTCCGTCAATACGGGTTCTTATTTCTCCATCAATGAGCATCAATTCTGAGCCACCTGCAATAGCCGAGTAGGCTGAACTAAAACGTTTTCCTCCGAGCTGAATCATACGTTGGATGATTGGTAGTAGCACGTCAGCGTCAGCCAGATTAGACCAGCTGTAATCAGGGAGGGACGTGGCAAAGATAGCCGTTCCATCACCAACCACTTGGCGTATTAGGAATGGTTTGTCATCACTCCAGGTAGCTAGAGCGGTGAACTCACCAGAGATGCCTCGACGTTGGATGGCTTTTAGTTTCGAGGCCGGAATACTTATGCCGTCGGTTCCATTACGTAGTGGGCCATCTGAACGGTTCCAATCATCGATGATGAAATACTGACCTCGAGAGGATGTTTCTAAATCTTGCCACTGAATGCCAAGGAATGATGCTTCAGATTCCCCACGTGGTGGCAAGATGAGTGCGGCGCCTCCGTTTTCAAGATAGGTGTTTAGTTTAGCTGCGATCGAGTCAGAAGGCAGGGTGGCTTGCCAAATAATGAGCGTAGCATTTGCCCAATCAATCTGATCTGTTTGCTGGGCTGAGAGGATTTCACACTCATTGTTGTTGAGTCCCGGGGGGGCGCAAGCAAGTGCTAGCCAAGAAGTAGGTTCGCCTCCTTCTGTTACTAAATAGCTCTTGGCTGCGGTTTTCTCGCCGTATGCGAAAAATGATACATTATCACGGGGGTTTGCATCAGTGGGGATGTCGATATATCCATACCCTTCACCTTTGGTGTCTCCTAAGGCTACGTTTTTGCTGTATTTATAACTTTGGCCTTTAAAGCTAATGGTCTCGGAACTCTTGTTGCCGTTGATGTTGTAGGTAATCGGCAGAGCTGTTGAGTTATCTGAATCACTTTTTATAATTTCAATTTCTAACGCAAGTTCGTTATCTATGCGATTCGCAGACAGCACTCGAGTGGCGACGTTGTCTGTGATGGCTGATGCCATTGATATAATACGTAATGTTGTTTTTTGTGGTAAATCAACCAGTCCAGCTTTGACTGCATCCCAGCGGCCATCGTCGGGTGACCAGTCAGATTTTTGTAGATCAGAGGCTAACCAAATCTCGCAGCGGCCTAAGGAGTTGTCCGTAATATAATCAATCGCAGTGGAGATGAGTTCCGGTATGGCGGCTTTTGTATCGGTTGGGGCAGTGGAGCTTAATTGATCGAGTGCATCAGGTGAGGGGACCCGCTGGGCTTCTGCGCTCGCGCTATCAATGAGGACAAGCTTGGGGTTGTTAAGAGTTTTTAGCGATTGCTGAACGCTTTTGATGGCAGTCATACGCCTGCTTGTATCCCCATTCGCAGCAGCTTGTTCCATTGATGGTGAACGGTCTAGGATGAGGATTACGGTGTCGACCTGAGATCCGCCCCAGCTAAGAAACCCTCCTACAAGAGGACGGGCAATTGCGAGGATAAGTGCTGCAATAGCGAGTGCTCGTGCTGTGAGGATAATGATGTATTTGAGCTTTTTTTTGCCTCTTGATTCACGAGTGGCCTTCAATAGGAAGTCCATGGCTGCCCATTGAATCGTGCGAAAACGCCTGCGGTTGAGGAGGTGGATGACGATGGGTATGCTCACGGCCAACAGTCCCCACAGTAGTGATTGTTGAAGAAAGGTGATAGGCATAGCTGAGGTGTAAGTTAATTAAGGCGCTAGCTTACTTTCTTCCTTTTTTAGGAAGTCTTGTGCTCAGAAAGTCGTGAATGATTTTCTCGTAATCTTGATCTGTTGTAATCAGATGGTAATCAGCATGGACGTCATGGCATACTGATTTAACTTCATTGAGAAATTGCTGCATGGCGTTACGATAATCACTTGCGATGAGAGCTGGTTCCGCTACGAGTGAAGTTTGGTCTTCCATGTCGATGAAGCGGTGTGGCCGCTCAAAATCAAATTCCAATTCTTGTTTGTCGAGCATATGGAAAATGGCGATATCATGTTTGCGGTAGCGTAGATGCTGAAGTGCGTCTGCTAGTTCACTGGTCTCGCAGAAGAGGTCAGACATGATGATAATCAGTGCGCGCTGATTCGTTTTCTCAGCAATGGTATGAAGCGCTTCAACAAGGCCTGTTTCTCCGTCAGGTTCAGTTTTGGCAAGTATATCAAAGATGTTATTAAGTTGAGCTGCTTTGCGTGTTGGGGGAATTTCAAGATGGATTTTTTCTCGGCACACTGACAGTCCTGCAGCGTCTCCCTGATCGATGATGAGATAGGAAAGTGTTGCTGCTAGTTTGCGGGCAAATTGAATACGTGAGTCATCAGCGGCGCTGAAGCCCATAGATGCACTGGCGTCTAATACGAAATAAGCACGTAGGTTTGTGTCCGCTTCGAACTCCTTAATATAATAACGATCTGATCTAGCGTAGGCTTTCCAATCAAGCCTTCTGGTGTCGTCACCTTGCACATATTTGCGATATTCTGCAAATTCGACTGAGGAACCGCGGTGAGGTGAGCGGTGTCTGCCAGCGACGTTTCCCGTCATGGCTTGACGAGCCTCAAGTGGCATGGCGCCAAGGCGAGCCAGAACGTCAGGATCGAGAAAGTCGTATTTCATCTATTGTCTTAATGAAGAGTCGACACTGTATGATTGTAACATGAGCGCTTAGGACTCTCTCATCTCGTCGATGAGCTTATTTACTACCTTGGAAGATGTCATGCCTTGTGATTCTGCAGCAAAATTAGTCAAGACGCGGTGATTGAGCACGGGGCTTGCGACAGCTTCAATGTCTTCTAGTCGGGCCATGTAGGATCCGTTGAGTGCTGCGCGAGCTTTAGCTCCGAGTATGAGATATTGAACAGCGCGTGGACCCGCGCCCCAGCCAACGTAATCATTAATCCATTCAGGAGCAGCTGGAGAACCGGGCCGTGTTTTGCGGACAATTTCGACGGCATAATCATAGATGTGATCAGGCACTGGAATACGACGAACAAGTTCTTGGTATTCTTGAACGCGCTCTCCACTGAGGATATGATTGAGTTTGGGTTTGGATGTTCCTGTGGTTTCTCGAGCAATGCGAAGCTCCTCCTCATGGCTAGGGTATTCGACTTCGATGAGGAACATGAAGCGATCAAGCTGGGCTTCAGGAAGAGGGTAGGTGCCTTCTTGCTCGATCGGGTTTTGAGTAGCGAGTACGAAGAATGGTTTGTCTAATGGGTAGGTTTTGCCAAGGACGGTAACCATGTTTTCTTGCATGGCTTCGAGCATTGCAGATTGAGTTTTTGCTGGGGCTCGGTTGATCTCGTCAGCTAATACAAGGTTCGCAAATACGGGTCCTTTGATGAATTCAAACTCTC
>ENA-UOYH01000052-UOYH01000052.1-marine-metagenome-genome-assembly--contig:-NODE-52-length-50673-cov-9.089612_pt1 | contig 50673 bp, 44 predicted proteins | sample MGYA00238175_ERZ767261 | MGnify/ENA primary metagenome ERZ767261 (study PRJEB28946, sample SAMN06267185) | marine metagenome | isolation source: Columbia River Estuary | place: USA:Columbia River Estuary...
AATGAATGATGCAATCATGAAATTTAATTGATGAGGGATCGAATTCATGAGTACAAAACACATTTTCAAGGCGCTCGTCATAGCGTCTATAACTACTTTTTCTGCGCAGAGCGCTGCTGCAGATTTGACACTTAAACTTGGGACTACAGGTAGGCTCGGTATGCCTATTGGTGACGCCATAGACCAGGCATTAATACCAGCCATGGAAAAAGCGTCTGGTGGAGAGGTTACTATAGAACCATACTATCAAAAAACACTCTGTGCAGAACAGAAATGTGGTGAACAGGCTAATCAGGGTCTCATTGCTTTGTGGACTAGTTCTACAGCAAACTATGGTAATTTTGGATCAGAGTTAGCAATTTTTGACTTGCCTTTCATTTTTAAATCACTCGAAGATGCAAAGCGAATATCAAATGATTGGTTGGCAGAAAGACAGTGCAAACTTGCGCTTGAGAATGCTGGACACATTTGCCTTTCTGTATACTCGAGTGGTGGATTTAGGCAGCTTGGAAATGCAACGAAGTCAGTCCGAGTTCCTGATGACATGAAAGGTTTGAAGTGGCGTACTACGAAGAGTCCTGTTGAATTTATGCTTGTCAAAAACTGGGGTGCAGTTCCGACTCCCTATGATTGGAGTCAATTATATCAAGGTCTTCAGTCAGGTGTAGTTGAGGGACAGTATGTTGCTAGTCCATGGCAGGAAGTTGCTAAGTTGCATGAAGTTGCAAAATATTTCACGGAAATTGGTGGAATGTGGTCTGGAAATATTTTAGCCATGGATTCAAATCAGTATAATGCAATGACTGATCAACAGCGTGAATGGTTACATCAAGCTGCCGACGCTTATGGAGAAAAAGTTAACGAGCTAGACAATGCTTGGATCAAAAATGGAGAAGATATCATCAAAGCATCTGCGAATGAATGGTACGTACCCACTGAAGATGAGTTAACACAATGGAGAGCAGGGGCGATTGGCGCTTGGTTAGATGCAAAAGGTACTTTTGAACCAGATGTTGCTAGAAGAGTACTTTTGGAGCAAGGAATGGATAGTTTTGTTGCTCAGCTAGAAGAAGCTGGTGCACTGTAATTAGTTATCCAGAATAATATGAAAAGATCATTTAGGCTATTACACAGTACTAGGTGATCTTTTCATCAATTTAATTTTCATATATGTGAGTTTTCATGGTAAGTATATTTCTACTTGTATTGTTGCTGTTTTTTATCCTTTGTGGTGCTCCCATTGGATTTACTTTAATTTTAATACCTTTCTTTTATATTTTGATAACTGACGCAGTGCCTCTCGTCTTAATCCCTAGCCAAATGTTTAACGCAATTGACTCTGTTCCATTAACTGCAATTGCCTTTTTTATGTTGACTGGGGAGTTAATGACAAGTGCTACGATTACAGATCGGTTGGTTGCATTAAGTAGAGCATTGATTGGCCGAATGCGTGGTGGTTTGGCTCAAGTAAATGTGCTTGTAAGTATGTTTTTTGCAGGGATGAATGGATCCGTTGTCGCTGATACAGCTACAGTTGGTGCGTTAGTATTACCCGCTATGAAAAAAGCTGGATATCCTCCTGCTTTTTCGGCTGCTGTTACAGGAGTTAGCTCCACAATTGGCGGCATCATTCCACCTAGTATAATGATGATTGTCCTTGCTAATGCTACTGAGATTTCTGTCGCTGCATTATTTGCAGCTGGTATTATTCCTGGTCTGCTAATTGGCGCTGTGATAATGCTAATCAACCATTTCTTTGCAGTAAAATATAATTTTGAAAGAAGTGATGAGCGCTTTTCAGCACGAAGAGCTGGGAAAGAATTATATCGATCCTCCTTTGCTTTGCTTATCCCGGTGGTTTTAGTAGGTTCCGTTATGGGTGGTATTGCATCAGTTGTAGAAGCTGGTGCAATTACAGCAGTGGTCGCACTATTTACAGGTGTGTTTGTTTATAGGACGATTAAATGGAAGGAATGTTCTGGCGCTTTCCGACGGGCATTTCGTAATTCAGCGATGGTCTTTATCATTATTGCTGCATCTGGACCATTTAGTTGGCTGCTTACATCACTAGGTGCAATAAGCGATCTTGAAAATTGGCTACTTAGCCTCACGGGCTCCCCTATTATTTTCATACTTGCACTTATCCTTTTTATTTTTCTTCTTGGAACGGTTATGGACTCTGCCGTAAATATAATAATCGTGGGTCCAGTCTTAGTTGATGTTATGGCTAAGGCAGGATTTCCAGAGGTCCAGGCAGCTGTCGTAGTCATTGTTGGATTCTTGATAGGTTCTGTAACGCCACCGGTAGGTGTCGCATTTTTTACTTCCGCTACCATTGCAAAAGTGCGACTAGAAGAGGTTGCTGTTGCATTAATTCCATATCTAGTTGGTTTATTTTTACTTTTATTTTTTATCATTGTTATTCCAGAATTGACGATGTTTCTTCCACAAATGATGGGTTGATTGAACGCTATGTTGAAAATATTAAATAATTTTGATCGTTTGGTTCATCGTATTTTAGAAGCAATGTGTTCGTTGTTTCTAGCTTTGATGGTTGGGTTCACAATCTATAATGTTGTTATGAGATATGTATTCGCAAATCCTCCAGTTTGGGGTGATTTGCTAACTGTTTTAAGTAATATTTGGTTAATGTTTATAGCGCTATCATTAACCGCAAGGGATAATGAACATATTGCCTTGAACTTAATTTATGAAAAGTTACCAACTAGGTTGGCACTATATATACGTCAGTTCTGGAAGCTCATGATTATATTGATTGGAATTGTTTTGATTATTTATGGATTTGAGTTGGTTGAGGGCATGCGTGGTAAATATTGGGAAATGTGGCACTTTGAATTTACTTCACAAGGTATTGAATTCAAGGAAAACTATATGCCAAAAAAATACGCTGTTACGATCTTGCCTTTAGCTGGTTTCTTGACAACTTTTGGTGCTGCTATTTGTTTTTTTAAAAAAATCTAATCTTAATTTTGAGATAAAGATTACCGTTGTTACAAGTGATGAGATCATGCCATCTTTTTTATAATATAAATGAATGCCATAATATAAACTAATTTTTTAATGTTTATAAAGTATTAAACTAGACGGCAAAATTTTCATTCTTAATTAAATATAACGTGTAAATTATCTGTGACCTCTAAAGATCAAATAAATACAATAAAGTATGCATATTTTTCATTATTATATATTTTTTGCGATTATTAAATCATTAATCAGCGCTAACATGATGAAAAGTAATCTATCGGAGTTTTATCGTTTTGACCTTCCAAACGCTTAATTTGAAAATATGAAAAATATTATAGAATTTAAAGACGTATCTAAATATTTTGGTTCACTAAAAGTTTTAGATGGCTTGAATCTAGAGGTTGGAGCAGGAGAGAAGCTTGCCTTAATTGGTCCAAGTGGCTCAGGTAAAACTACAATTCTTCGAATTCTAATGACTTTAGAGACTATAGAAAGTGGTTTAATCACTGTTGAAGGAAAGCCACTTTGGCATGAGAAAGTAAATGAAACTCTTGTTCCAGCGAGTGAAGCGCATTTGCAAAAAATGCGCCAAATTATTGGAATGGTTTTCCAGCAGTTTAATCTTTTTCCACATTTGACGGCATTATCAAATATTGAACAACCGCAGATTTTGGTGCGCAAGGTTACTAAAGAAGAGGCACGCGAAAAGGCAGCTAATCTAATGGATTTGGTTGGATTGGAAGATAAAAAGGATCATTACCCTCATCAACTATCTGGTGGTCAGCAACAGCGTGTTGCTATTGCTCGTGCGTTGGCTATGGATCCAAAAATAATGCTGTTTGATGAAGTTACATCAGCGTTAGACCCCGAATTAGTTGATGAAGTACTCTCAGTACTCAAAAAAATTGCAACAACCACTGATACCACAATGCTGACTGTAACTCATGAGATGAACTTTGCACGTGAATTTGCTGATAGAGTTTTGTTCTTTGATAAAGGGCAAATTGTTGAACAAGGATTGCCTGAAGGTATTTTCACCAATCCAAAAGAGCCCCGTACTAGAGGGTTTTTAAAGAAATATATCACAGGGTTAACTTAGAAATATTTGAAAACTTTAGATGATAAATAATAGAGGCCAAAAAGAAGCCGAATATAACTTAAATAAAAAGGGAAATTACAATGAAAATTAAAATAAATGGTCCTGTAGCCAAATTAGGATTAGGTTTGATTGCATTAAGTGCTGCTTTTGCAGCCAGCGCAGATACATTGGATGATCTTCGCAAAAAGGGTTATGCAACAGTAGCTGTGGCAAATGAACCTCCATATAGTGATATTAAAGCGGACGGATACGTCACGGGTGCTGCACCTGATGTTGCACGTGCAGTAATGGCCAAGCTAGGTGTTCCAGAAATCGACGCAAAAGTAATTATGTATGGTGCTATGATACCTGCTTTGCAAGCACGCCGAGTAGATATGGCCACATCAGGGCTTTATATTAAGCCAAAACGCTGTGAGTCAATTATCTATTCTGAACCAGATTTGTGTGGAGCTGAAGCATTTGCTGTAGCAGTGGGTAATCCATTAAATATCATGACTTATGAAGATATTGCAGCAAATCCAGATGCAACAATGACTACTTGTGCAGGTTGTGCAGAAGAAGCTTATGCACTTGAGCGTGGTGTTCAACCATCTCAAATAAAAGTTTTTACTGATCCACCAAGCGGCATTAAAATGCTACAACAAGGTAGGGTAAATGTATTCGCTCTTTCTGGTTTAGGCACGCAGGATCTATTGAGAAAAACAAATGATCCAAATTTAGAGCTTGTTATGCCAGTAACTGGTGTTCCAATGGGCTGTGCTGGTGCCGCATTTAATGCAAATGATACAGCATTTCGTGATGCATATGATGCAGCGCTTAAAGAATTAAAAGACAGTGGTGAATTTGCTAAGATTATTGAGCCTTATGGATTTTCTGCGGCTGCAACTTTAGCAGTAAAACGCGATGATTTTTGCCCAGGCAATTAAATTTTTAACGCCCAGGTTAAGCCTGGGCGTTTTAACAGTGAAAGCATTTTTTTAATATGAATGAAGTTTTTATATTTTGGCCCATCATCATAGATGGAACTTTGACGACAATTAAACTTACTTTAGCGAGTGGTGTTGTGGCCTTAATTATTTCTTTTACAGTTGGTCTTGCGCGATTATCGCGTCACTGGGTAGTGCGAGCGATAGCAACTATTTATCTTGAGTTTTTTCGTGGAACATCAGCAATTGTTCAAATGTTCTTTATGTATTTTGTATTGCCACTTTTAGGGGTCTTTCTTCCAGCATTAATGGCAGGCATAGTAGCTTGTGGTTTTAATTTAGGAGCATATGGTTCTGAGGTAGTAAGGGCATCAGTTCAATCCGTAGGACGAGAACAACGTGAGGCTGCTAAGGCATTAAATTATACAAATTTTCAACTTTATAGATACGTTCTTATACCCCAAGCAATTCCTGTTATGATTCCGTCATTTGGAAATTTAGTAATAGAACTTCTGAAATTAACTGCAGTTGCATCTTTGATTACAATTTCAGATTTAACGTTTATGTCACAAATTATTCGTGTCCAAACAGCATTAACACTGGAACCACTAATTCTTATCATGGTTATTTATTTTATTTTATCTTCTATTTTAGTGAGTGGCACAAAATGGTTAGAACGCTACTTTTCTGCTGGTCGAAATATACATAAAAGTGGAGGTAATTAAGCTATGGAATGGGACTGGAATGTCGTTGCCTCAGTTACTCCAAGTTTGTTGAAGGGGTTAATCGTTACTGTGCAGGCAACTATAGTCGGTGCAGTTCTCGCCTATGTATTAGGGCTAGTTATTGCGATATTAAAAATGTCTGGAAATAAGGCTGTTGCTTTTATTACTTATTGGAGTTCGGAATTTATTCGCCGTACACCACTTTTGGTTCAATTATATTTTCTATTTTATGTTTTACCAGATTTTGGAATTTTTCTTTCTCCTTTTGTAGCGGGTGTCATTGGATTGGGTTTGCATTTTAGCACTTACACATCAGAAGTGTATCGAGCTGGGATTGAAAATGTTCCAAAAGGCCAATGGGAAGCTGCGAGATCACTGAATTATAGTGCTTATCACACTTGGAGATTTGTTATTTTACCTCAAGCAATACCTCCAATGTTTCCACCTCTTGCTAATTATCTAATTACGATGTTTAAAGAAACACCACTTTTATCCGCAATAACAGTAGTTGAGTTATTTAATGCTGCTAATATTTACAGTAATAGCCATTATAAATATTTAGAACCCATGACATTAGTTGGTTTGTTCTTTTTGCTAGTTTCTATACCTGCAGCCATGATAGCATTAAAAATAGAAAATAAGTATAAACCGCTTAATTAAGCTTTTTAAAAATATATTAGTTTTTAGAAAATTTGCGATAAGCATTGATAACTTTTGGTGGTGAAAATGCCCTAATGGCAGGTAATTCACCTTCAAATTTTTTGATATTAACTAAACAACTATGTGCAATTGGCCCTTGGGCTAAATTTGAACTTCCTTTATCTATTGTTAGAACGTTTGGATTGCCATGCCTGCAAAACAATGTTCCATCTTTTTGTTTGTCAGCATCTAGCCAAGCGCCTGTACTCATTTGTACAACATCTAATCGAATGTCTTTGCTTAATACAGCTGATGCTAAGCATGCACCTCTGTCATTATAAACTTTGACTATATCGCCATCATGTATCTGATATAATTTTGCAGTATTAACGTTAATAATAATTTGTTCGCGGCCTTTTTTCTTTCCATTAAGACTGACAGACCCATGATCGAATTGAGAATGAAGTTTGTTTTGAGGTTGACTTGAAATCATGTGTAGATCTTTATCTTTATTTGAATTTCCCAACCATTCTTTTGGCTCCAACCACGTTGGATGTGGTGGACAATCAATATAATTGAATTTAGCTATAGTTTTAGAATACAACTCTATTTTACCACTTGGAGTTTTTAATGGGTATTTTATTGGATCACTTCTGAAATCTGCGAACATAATGTAATTTTCTTCAGGGACTTCAATTTTATGCCAACCCTTTTTTTTGAAAGTTTTAAAATCGGGCAATACAATACCGTTTTTTGCTGCTGATTTACGGCTTTGATTATAAATCCATTGTATCCAAGCTGAAGAATCGCGATCACCAGTAAAGAGTTTTTTAATCCCCATTTTTTGTGCAATTCCACTTAAGATGTCAAAATCGTCCTTTGCATCTTTAATTGGGGGCTGAATTTTTTCCATTGCAATTATGTAAGGATCTCTTGGTGACATAGCAATATCATTGCGTTCTAAAGAAACGGTGCATGGCAGAACAATATCCGCATGCTTTGCCAATGTATTCCAACACCACTCATGTACAATAACTGTATCTGGCTTTTGCCACGCTTTTTGAAACTTGCTAAGATCTTGGTGGTGGTGAAATGGGTTTCCACCAGCCCAATATATTAGTTTAATATCCGGGTATGTGTACGATTTCCCATTATAATTAAACGGTTGCCCAGGCTTTAGAAGCATTTCACTAATTCGTGACACTGGTATAAAAGAATTTGTTGTATTTTGACCTTGTGGTAGAGCTTTAAATTCGACCACACTTTTTTCAAGACCTGTTGAATTTGCTGCTGAATATCCAAATGCTATGCCCCCACCGGGTAGACCTATTTGCCCAAGCATTGATGCTAAAGCCGTTGCCGCCCAGTAGGGTTGCTCACCATGATCTTGCCTTGTTAGTGACCAGTTCATTGAAATCATTGTCCGTGAATTTGCCATTTTACGAGCAAGAGTATGAATCTTAGTTGCTGGTAAATCACAGATATTTGCAGCCCATTGCGCAGATTTTTCTATTCCATCAGATATACCCATGACATAATCAGAAAATTCTTTAAATCCTACTGTATAGAGGCTTAGAAATTGCTCATCATAAAGATTTTCAATTATTAATGTGTGAGCTAATCCCAGAATAAGTGATACGTCAGAATTTGGCCTTGGTGCTAGCCATTCTGCGTTCAAGTTTTGATCAATATCAGATTTGATTGGTGAAATATTGACAAATTTCACTCCTGCCATATTTGCTTCACTTAAAGCTTCTTTAGTTCGATGACGACCTAAACCACCGGCGCTAATTTGACTATTTCGAGTAGGCAGTCCACCAAATGCAACAAAAAGATCGGTGTCCTGAATTATGGAATTCCAACAAGTTGGTGAATGAACATATTTTGAATATTCACCAATTACATGTGGTAAAATGACTTCACCCGCAGCGAGACTATAAGAATTTAAAGATTTAGTGTATCCTCCTATGCAATTTAGGAAGCGATGAAGTTGACTTTGAGCATGATGGAAGCGGCCTGCGGAAGCCCATCCATAAGAACCTCCATATATAGATTTATTTCCAAACTTAGTTTTTATACGATCCAGTTCGTTGGCTACAAGTTTTTCAGCTTCATCCCAACTTATCGATATAAATGTATCCTCACCTCTTAAGTTGTTAGCAGAACCTGGTCCGTGACGATACCAGCTTTCACGCACCATAGGTGTATTAATACGCATAGATCCATCTAACACATCAATAATACCTTGGCCTATAATAGATGGGTCTGGATCCTCTTCAAATCCATGTAATTTAGTTATCTTGCCATTCTTACTTTCAACACGATATGTACCCCAATGTGTGCTTGTAAGTGGAAAGTTTAAGTTTTTTTTCATGTAGACAACTAACTATAATATTTTCTTAGAAAACCAAATTTAATAATCAGGATATTAAAATCTTTAATATTTAATTAAACTTAGACTAATACTAAATCTATTAAGCATCACTAAGATATAAGTTTTGAGAAAATATTGCAAAAAATAAGAAGATATGTAGCTTTATACTCAAAATTACTAATATTCTCTAAATCTTGGTGAGTTACTTGAGGACAATATACATATAAAATTTAAGATTTTGATGTATTCTGTTAATCCTGGTTAGATAGAACTGGAACTTGAAGACCAACTTTTTTTCTTCCCATTGCAACAGAAGTTCGAAACTTACGAACATTCGAGTTTTCAAAAAATAATCTTTGGGTTAGATCTTCAAAGTCGTCCATACTTTTAGCAACGCATATTAAACAGAAATCAGCATCTCCAGTTACATAATAGCATTGTTGCACTTGCGGTTCACTATTTGCACGACGAATAAAGGCATCAATCTGATCAATTCTTTCACGTTCTAATTCAACCATCACAATAAAACTCATTGGCAAATTTACTTTTGCTGGATCGACAATAGCTATTTCGCGCAAAATAATTTTTCTTGCTCTCAAAGATTTAAGACGGCGCTGTACAGAAGCAACTGATAGGCCAGTTTCATAAGCTAACGTGTCTAAGCCAAGTTTAGAATCTTCTTGTAATAAGTTTAGGATCATTGCATCGGCGTTATCGATATTTTCTTTCATAATATTGCCATTTTCTAATAATTTTATTCACAATAATAGTAAAATTTGAGTAATATGTTGCATAAAATAAACTATATTGATCATATGAAAACGTCAACAATAGTTTTAGATCAAGCAAAGCCCACTGCATTTTTATCTGCTTGTCCAGTATATAAACCAACCCCGCTTTATAAAGAATTGATACATGACAAACCCATTTGGATAAAAGATGAAGGCCAAAGAATGCGCCTTGGTGCGTTTAAAGCTCTTGGAGGAGTTTATGCTGTTGCACAACTAATAGCTCAAAAAACTGAAATGGATTTAGATGTCAATAAATTTTTGAGTGATGAAATAAAACATATTGCAAAAAAAATGACATTTGTTTGTGCGAGTGCGGGAAATCACGGATTGGCAGTGGCGGCTGGTGCTAAACTCTTTGGTGCGTCTTCTCGAATTCACTTAGCAGCTACAGTACCTGAAGATTTTGCAAATAGATTACGTGAAAAAAATGCAGAAGTTGTTAGGTCTGGTGAAGATTACGAAGCAAGTATTCAAGCAGCAATTTTAGACGCAGATACTAATGGCGCAGTACATCTCGCTGATGGTTCATGGCCTGGTTACATTGAGCCACCGCGGCTAGTTATGGAAGGTTATACTGTTTTAGCAGAAGAGCTGCGACATAACTTTGAAATGAGTAATGATTGGCCATCACATGTATATTTACAAGCTGGAGTGGGTGGCTTTGCCGGTGCGATTGCATATATGATACGTAAGAACTGGAGCGTTCAGCCTAAAATTATTGTAGTCGAACCTGAAGCTGCACCTTGCCTCAAGCACAGTGTTCACAGAGGAAAGATCTTAACAGTAGATGGCCCAGTATCAGAAATGGGCAGGTTGGACTGTAAAACACCATCATTATTAGCATTTGATATTCTTTCCAGTGCAGCTGATGAATATGTACTCATTTCAGAGGATCAAGCGGAAGATGCAGTTCAAGCGGCAAAAAAATTAAATTATAATACTTCTCCTTCTGGAGCAGCTGGGTTGGCTGCGTTTCTTGCAAGCTCTGAACCAAATCCAGCTCCCTTAATAATTATCACTGAGAATGCCATTCCTTAATTATATCTTTCAAAATAAATATATGTTCACATTTTTTAGTATGGTTAGATAAAAGATTATTCACTTTCTGAATATTTCATCTTGGAATTTATTTGATTTTGGAAAAGTGTTGGCGGCAACAGCCTTTCATCTAGTCAAAAAGTAACTCATGTACACTTTCTTAAAGATTGCAAATATTCCTAAATCTTTGCAGTTCTCACCTAATGAATTATCAGCTCTACTAGTCAACGCATTGTATTTAAATTAAAAAACTAAAATTCAATAGATTTCACTGCCTTTTTTTGCTCCAGCCATCATAACCTTTGCCTGTTCAGTACGTATCTCTTCATACTTTTCCATGCTATTTTTGTTAAAGAGAGCGGAAGGTGGTTCATAAGTGGTAAAACTTTCATCATTAAATGTTCCGCGTGCTGAAATAGCATAATCTTTAGCACCACCAGCTTTGCGCATTTTTGCAGAAACATATCTAATAGCAACTCCGATCCGGCGATCATCGGATTGATTTGGACCAGATCCGTGGATGGTAAGGCCATGATGTAGGCTCATTGCGCCTGGACGCAATTCTACTGCTACTTTGTCTGAATTAGCAACATCAACTTTTATCTCTTGTCCACGTGAAAGAAGGTTATGTTCGTCAAAGCTATCTTCATGAGATAAAATTTCATTCTTATGACTTCCACATACAAAATCCATACAGCCTGAGACACTCGTCGCCGGAGATAATGCAAGCCAAGCTGTAAGAATATTATCCATATCTCCCATGCCCCAATATGCAAGATCTTGGTGCATTGTTACTATGTGTTTTGTATGGGGTTCTTTGGTTAAAAACTCAACAGAATATAGCATTACATCAGGGCCAAGTATCCCTTCCACTGCGTCTAAAATAGGCTCATGCAAACCGATTTCACAAGCTAAGGGCATAACCACCTGCGCATTTACTCTTTTATAGGTATTAAGGGGTAAAGCTAGACCATTATCAAGCCAATCGCATTCAATTTTTTCTAGGGAATTACGCCAATTCTTTACTTGAGTTTCATTTGCTACATCGATGGGGAAAAGGTAGCCATCATTCCAGTAGGCATTTTTTTGTTGTTCAGTTAAGTGGCCGTTCACTAAAGTTAAACAGTCTTTCATCAATGGCACTCCGTTATTAGATTTACTATCATATGAGGCCAATGTGAGTGTATATGTCAAATGCAAATACGACTAAATACACGTCGCATTCGATGCTACTATTTTGTTTTTAAAAATTGTATTTTGTAATTTTAAACACTCCCTAATCATTAAAATTTTTCGAGTTACCTGATCGCGCTACAGCTAACTATTAAATTTACAGAACATTTATTGACATGTGTTAAATGTGTGTGAAACAGTTATAATTGTTGTTTGGCAATAAGTTAATCAGGAGTGAGAAATAGATGTATTGTTCAATTTTTGGGCTGAGATCCTACTAGATGATTAATACCATAAATATAGACAAAAAAGATACGTAACATGCGTTATGCCTCGATTACTAAACGATTGGCAGAATTAGGTGGCGAAAAATGGCTGCTGTACTCTCAGGCGCGCCAAATGGCTGAGGATGGGCATGACATCATCGAAATGACAATTGGTGAACCAGATGTGCCTACTCCACCCGAATTGGTATCAGTGGCCAGTAAAGCAATGGTGCATGGTCGAACCAAATATTCAAATGGTAACGGTGAGCCTGAGCTCTTGCGGGCACTTTCAAATCGATACACTAAAAGTGCAGGGCGAAATATTTCTGTTGATCAGATACTTTGTTTTCCAGGAACACAGACTGCTCTTTATGCTACATTGATGGCATTGACCGAAACTGGTGACGAAGTACTTGTAGGAGACCCAATGTATGCCACGTATGCTGGTTTAATATCGGCCAGTGGGGCTAGTATGATTCCAGTGCCATTACTTCCTGAAAATGGCTTTCAGATCACAGCTGATGATATCGCAAAAAAGCTGACACCTCAATCGCGTGTGATTTTGTTAAATAGCCCGCATAATCCTACAGGTGCAGTACTCTCAAAGATGCAGGTAAAAGAAATAGTGGAACTGGCAGTAGAGCATGATCTGTGGATAGTATCTGACGAAGTTTATGATGAGATGTTGTTTGAAGGGGTAGATTTTGCGTCGCCATTGGGCTTTCTGAAAGGAGCTGATAGGAGTGTAGTGGTATCGTCAATTTCTAAATCTCATGCCGCGCCTGGGTTTCGTAGTGGTTGGTCCATTGGGTCTAAAGAATTTACTAAACGTCTTCTGCCCTTGGCGGAAACGATGCTTTTTGGTAATCAACCTTTTATAGCTGATATGACTGCCATTGCACTCATGAAGCCCTCAAAAGTGGCTGCAGATATGCGCCAGAGATTTGAGATGCGTGCTAAACTTATTTATGCACGATTGAATGGGATAGCAGGACTTAAGGTGAGCCAACCAGAAGCGGGAATGTTTGTTTTAATCGATGTTTCAAGTACTGGTTTAAGTGGAGAAGCTTATGCTTTTGACTTATTATCGAAAACTGGCGTCGCTGTAATGCCGGGTTCAGCATTTGGAGCTGCACTTGATAACTGGGTGCGTTTAGCGCTGAGCGTTGAAGACAGTTTATTTGACACAGCCTGCCAGCGTATTCTTGATCATGCATTAATATGTGGGCAAGCCTCAGTAAAAACTTAAGGATAAGTACCTTTAGAAAATTCTTTTTCTAAAAACTTGCCTTGGATCTTAAAAAATGGAAAAAATAACTATGAGCAAAACTTTTCGATCATGGGCTGAAGTTGCCCCACGTCTTATAGCCGTAGCTGCGGGGCGTGAGCAAGCTGATCGAGTATTTCGTAATTGCAAACTTGTAAATGTTCAAACACGAGAAGTACTGGATGGTTGGCAAGTTGCTATTGCTGAAGGACGATTTGCTTATGTTGGTGCTGATGCATCTCATTGTATCGGTGAAGATACCGAAATTTTTGATGTAAATGGACGCTATTTGATCCCTGGTTTATGTGACGGACATATGCATATCGAGAGTGGTATGCTGACACCAGCAGAATTTGCTGCAGCCGTTATCCCTCATGGAACAACAACTATGTTTACTGACCCCCATGAGATTGCAAACGTGCTTGGGCTGGAGGGTGTAAGGATGATGCACGATGAAGCTTTAATGCAGCCAGTAAATATTTTTACCCAGATGCCTTCTTGTGCTCCATCTGCCCCTGGACTGGAAACCACAGGATTTGAGATCAGTGCTGAAGATGTTGCTGAGGCCATGGGTTGGCCTGGTATTATTGGGCTTGGAGAAATGATGAATTTTCCTGGTGTCATAAATGGTGACACTCAGATGCTTGCAGAGATGGCAGAGACTATGAATGCCGGTAAAACTGTGGGTGGACATTATGCATCGCCTGACAGGGGACCTGCATTTTCGGCTTATGTTGCTGGTGGTGCAGCTGATGATCATGAGGGAACAACTGAAGAAGATGCGCTGGCTCGGGTGCGTAACGGAATGCGCTCTATGATGAGATTGGGCTCTGCATGGTACGACGTTGAAACTCAGATTACGGCAATTACAGAACGGGGTATTGATCCACGAAATTTTATTTTATGCACTGATGATTGTATGGCAGAAACCCTTGTTAACGATGGACATATGAACCGGGTAGTTCGCCACGCGATTGACTGTGGATGTGACCCGCTTATTGCTTTGCAGATGGCAACTATTAATACAGCCACACATTTTGGATTGGAACGGGAGCTTGGGAGTATTGCACCGGGACGCCGTGCAGATATGATTATAACATCTGATTTAAAAACATTACCAATTGAACACGTTATTGCTCGGGGTAAGACTGTTGCAAAAGATGGTAAGATCACTGTTGATTGCCCACATTACGATTGGCCTGATAGCGCAAGACAAACTGTGCATTTGGGTAAGCCCTTGGAGGAAAAAGATTTTGATATTTTGGCTCCAAAAGGCAAAAATACAGTAATGACCAGAGTAATAGGTGTCGTTGAAAACCAAGCCCCAACAAAAGCATTAAATTTTGAGTTACCTGTCATTGAGGGATGTGTGAAGGCTTCAGGTGATGTTTGTCAGATTGCACTTGTTGAACGTCACCGCGCAACAGGACATGTTTCTAATGGGTTTGTTTCTGGCTTTGGCTATACTGGCAATATGGCGATTGCTTCAACTGTTGCTCATGACAGTCATCACATGATTGTAGTGGGGACATCACATGCCGATATGGCACTTGCGGCAAATCGGCTAGGAGAAGTTGGCGGTGGAGTAACGGTATTCAAGGATAGGCAAGAACTTGCCCTGGTAGAATTGCCTATTGGCGGCCTGATGTCAGATCAACCTGCGGCAGAGGTCGCGGCTCGTGCTGCAAAGATGATAGAGGCTATGGTTGCCTGCGGTTGCAATCTTAATAATGCATATATGCAGCATTCTTTGCTGGCTCTTGTCGTTATCCCCGAATTACGAATTAGTGATTTGGGGCTAGTTGATGTCACCAAGTTTGAACTTACTAGTGTCCTTGAAGATTGATTTATTTGTTCTAAAGATGGCTGACATAAATTTGGTATTTAGAAGTACTGTGCGAGACTAAAGTTTTGGATATAGTGTTGCGTTATTTTCTTTACTTACATTGATGATGACATCAAGATATTTATAAATAAGTTTCATGTTCTAAATTAGAATTACGCGAAGGTATGGTTTCAAATGACCCCTAATTTTCAGCAACGCCGCAGTTCGCTTATACACATACTTAAAAAGAATGGTTTAGGAGCTGCCGCCTTTGTGCCTGGACCAAATTTTTATTTCCTTACAGGTTTAAAGTTTTCGTTAATGGAGCGACCAACACTAATGTTTGTAACAGACAGTGGTGATGTTTTAGCTATTATGCCAGAGCTTGAGCGAGAGATGTGGTCAGCCGCCATGGGTGGTGCGACTACTTTTTATTGGCAAGATTCTGATGGTTTTGATAAAGCATTTTCCGATTTAGCATATGAACTTGGTACAACAAAAATTGGGATTGAGGGTCAGCGAATGCGCGCATTTGAATCAAACGCGCTTGGGGCCGTATTTGGTTCTGACACAATAATTGATGCACAGGCTGAACTTGCCAAACCACGTTTGTTAAAGTCTGATTATGAAGTCAAATTAATTGAAAAAGCAATTGAGATTTCAGAAATAAGTTTAAGTGAAACATTGGAAAATATTGAAGCAGGCATGACTGAAATTGCTATTAGAGCAATCTTAATGCAGCGTATGCTAGCAAATGGAGCAGACGGTTTTGCTTTTGACATAATTGTCTTAACAGGCGGGAATGCTGCTAAGCCTCATGGAATTCCAGGTGATACACAGTTGAGACCAGGTGCTCCACTATTGATTGATTTTGGTGCAACTTATCAAGGATACAGTGCGGACATAACACGTACAGTTTTTTGTGAGCATATTACTGATGAACATGCAGAAATATATGAAGCAGTTTTAGCTGCAAATATTGCTGGGCGTCAGATGGCGGCTCCTGCAATCACTTGTCATGAAATTGACGTCAAAGTCAGTAATACTTTACGTAAGACTGGCTTTGATGATCTGGTAGTGCACAAAACAGGTCATGGGCTAGGTCTAGATGTACATGAAGCACCAAATGTTATGATCAATAATCATACGCCTTTGGAATCTGGAATGCTAATCACAATAGAACCTGGCCTGTATCGCAGCAATGACATAGGCGTTCGTATCGAGGATGATGTTTTGATTACAGATAATGATTGTCGATCTTTGACTAAGTTCAAGCGAAGTCCGATCATTTTAAGAAGTGCTAAATAAACATGATTTGAGCATTGCTTTAGATCGATAGCTAAAATTTTATTCAAGAATTACTCTGGAAGATTAAGTAATTCTGATATTTCCTTAACTTTACTTTCTAAATTGATAATAGGCCCACGGCTTTCAATATTTAGTCTGACCAATGGTTCAGTATTGGATTTCCTGAGATTAAAGCGCCAATTATCAAATGCTAGACTATAACCATCCATTTCATCTAATACTTTTGGTTGAGATTCAAAGTTTTCTAAGACTGAAGAGATAGATGAATTGGCATCCTTAACAGTAAAATTTATTTCTCCAGAACTTGGGTATGCTGATACGCGATCTTTTACTAAATCTCCAAGGGATTTACCTTTGAGAGAAATGAGTTCTGCAATTAATAACCATGGTATCATCCCGCTGTCGCAATAAGCAAAATCACGAAAATAATGATGTGCAGACATCTCACCACCATAAATTGCTTCGTGTTTGCGCATAGTTTGCTTTATAAACGCATGACCGGTTTTGGATTGTTCTGCTTTGCCGCCTTTTTGGGACACAATATCTTGAGTGTTCCAAATAACTCTTGGATCATGAACAATTGTTGATCCTGGTTCTTTTGCCAAGAATATTGATGCAAACAAACCAACTAAATATTCACCTGGAATAAATTCACCTGTTTCATCAAAGAAAAAACAGCGATCGAAATCACCATCAAAGGCTACGCCAAAATCAGCACCAACGTTTTTTACAACATCAGCTGTCTTATGGTGATTTTCAGGGAGAAGGGGATTAGGAATCCCGTTTGGGAAAGTACTATCTGGATTATGATCTACACGCACAAATTCTATTTGTGTATTATTATTGTTCAGACGCTTCTCAATGGCATCAAAAGTTGGACCGGCAGCTCCATTTCCAGAATTCACAACAATTTTTAATGGTTTAAACGCATTAATATCAACAAAGCTTAAAGTTTTGGAAACATATGCAGCCCTTGCTTCATTGGACAGATCTAAAGAAGATCCTTTTTTCTTAACACCTGTCCAATTTTGGGATTCCGCTAAACTTTTTATTGCTAAGAAGTCTTCATCATCGTCTAAAGGTTTGGATCCAGATTTAACAATTTTCATTCCATTGTAGTTTATTGGGTTGTGTGAAGCGGTCACTACAATGCCTGCACAAGCAGAAAAATTGCTCACAGCCCAATACATTTCCTCAGTTCCAGAAAGGCCTATATCTATCAAATCTGATCCTGCATCCATTATGCCCAAACCAACAGCTTTTGAGAAAGCCGGACTTGTTTCTCTTGCATCAAAAGCAACCACTATGGATTTGGCATTAAAATGTTGAGCAACAGAACGCCCAATGCGATAGGCAATTGCTTCGTCAATATTAATATTGATTTCACCACGGATATCATAGGCTTTGAAGCAAGTAAGTTCTTTTTGCATTTATTATTTTATTCCTAATTAAATGAAAGTCACTATTTAACAATTTGTTATAAATTTACCTTTCAATCTTACAGTCGTCTAGAAGAAAACTAATATAATAACATTAAAAATGACCATACATTAAATTATACCTTTTAAGGGAAGTTTTGATGTTTTTAAGAAAAATTTGTTAAGGTAATTTATGGAATACGATTCGGAAATTGATCAAGAAACATGGGCTTTCATTAAGAGAACGCAAAGCTTTTACAGTAAAGAACTGTTGTCATATTCTATCGAACAACAGCGATCCGAATATAACCAAATGTGCCACGCCTTCGATAATCATAAGCCATATGAATTAAGTATCAAATCAGAAAAATGGGATACAATTCCTGTACGAATATACGAACCTAAAGCTCCAATCGGTACTCTTGTATATTATCATGGGGGTGGTTTTGTTGTTGGAGATTTAGAAAGCCATCATGAAGTTTGTGCTGATCTAACAGAAAAATCTCAATTGCGTGTTGTTTCAGTTGCATATCGTCTTGCACCAGAACACAAACATCCAGCTCAATTTAATGATGCATTTCGCGCAGTACAAATTGCAGCAAAAACTTTTCCAGAACCATTAATCGTAGCTGGTGATAGTGCAGGTGGAACCCTTGCTGCAAGTGTCTGTCATAATGCTCGAGCAACGAATATAAATTTATCAGGTCAAGTTTTAATATACCCATCTCTGGGGACAGATATGAACACAAGTTCGTTTATGACTCATGCAAATGCACCTCTGCTGACGACCAAGGATATGTTTTATTATAAACAGGTTAGATGTGAAAATAATGTGCCTGAAGATGATCCAACCTTTGCGCCATTAAATGATAAGGATTTTTCAAATTTACCTCCTACTGTAGTTTTCACAGCATCATGTGATCCATTAGTTGATGATGGTGAAAAGTATTGTGCGAAAATTATAGATGCAGGTGGAGCAGCTGAATGGATTAATGAAGTCGGTTTGGTTCACGGATACCTACGTGCGCGCTCAACAGTTGTTCGAGCAAGCAATAGTTTTGAGCGTATTGCTAATGCAGCAGCTTTTTTAGCAAAGAAAAAATGGCCTTACTAGACTAAGTTGCGGATAATTTTGTCACTATAGTCTTTTTCAAATATTAGTTTGTCATTTTCATATGCTTTTAGATTTGCAGTGATAAAAAAATGTGTTTTGTCAGAATGCATTGCAGACTTAATATTAGTGCGCCACATCGTTTCAGCGCGACCACCTGTATTTTCCCACTGCGCATCAACTTTTGCACTGTTAGGATCATTAGGATGTATTGCCCAATTTTCTTTCATCCATCCTCCAGAAATCAAACCATGATCTAGATCTTGGTTTTCTCCAAAATCACATCCAATCTTGATTGATGTAATCCCAGTTTCTTCATCTATAAACTCTTCTCGTGCATATGATGCAGGGCGTAACTCTTTTGCTTCCCATGGTTTTGCTGCTTCTGGTTCTTCAAATGATATCTCTGCTCCATTTGTAAGTGGGCGTATTGGCAATTCTATAGAGCCAGATTCAATATTTAATGTTGTCCTCTCAGGGGATGGCCATAGCGTTGGCCAATAGCTACTAGAAATAGCGACACGTAACCTGTGACCTTCTGGAATACGATATGCAATTTGATCTAGATCAAGGGAAACATTAAACATTTTATTTTCTGATATCTTGCTCGGATTTTCATGACTGTTATGATGAGTTAAATTTAAATACTGATAAGTAATTAATGCAGATGTTCCATCAGGTCGAATATCACACAGGCGTACGATAACTTGCCCTTGATCCTTATCACAGCAGAGACGCAAATTAACGTGTGGGCTTCCCACTATATCAATTGGTGCTGTTAATTCATCGCCATCAAAACAAGCTGAGTGCGCATCGTCATGACTTTGATTTTCCGGAAGTTCATCAGAAAAAGCAAACGGAAAATATTCTCCCGCTTTGCTGCCACAATTCTGTGCAGAAGATATGGAAACGTTAAATGGAGTTGGTGATAATTCAAGTGCTGCGCCTTGAGAAAAATATAATATTTCTTTGTTGATCGTTTCACTTGGCCAATTTTTTTCCACGATCCAACGTCCTGGGCGATCATCCATCCAACGTTTTGGTGTAACACTATCCATCAAGTATGCTCGAAAATCTGGATCCTTATCAACACCTGTATCAATATCTTTTAACCAATGATCCCACCACCTTTTTGCTTCTTGCAGAAAGCCAATTGCAGGTGATGGAGCTGCATAATGCGGGTATTTATGTATCCAAGGACCAATAATACCTTTGACGGGTGATGTAAGGTTTTTAATTAAATGATTTGTTGTGTTTCTATATCCATCATGCCAACCACTTATGGATAAAACTGCAGCTTTGATTGCTGAATAGTCTTCACAGACAGATCCATATTTCCAATATTCATCGCGATGTTGGTGATTGAGCCACCTTGAGAGATCTAACTCTAAGTTCTCTAATCTGTTCATCCACATTTTACGCCAGTTTTCACCAACTAAACTTGGATCAGGTGGGCGTGATGAATATGAAAGCATATTAGTTGACCATCCAAAATTTTCTCCAAGTAAACAGCCACCCTTATAATGTATGTCATCAGCATATCGATCAACAGTAGAGCATAATGAGATTATTGCTTTTAATGGCTTTGGTGCCAAAGCTGCGACCTGAAGTGCATTAAAGCCACCCCAAGAAATACCCATCATCCCAACATTGCCATTACACCAGGATTGATTAGCAGCCCATTCAATCACTTCAATAGCATCTTGGTGCTCTTGGTGAGTGTATTCATCAGTCATGAGACCATCACTGTCGCCATTGCCTCGCATGTCTGTGCGAATGCACACATATCCATGTCCAGCAAGCCAAGGATGGGTATATTGATCGCGTACTATTGTGCCATCACGCTTTCGATAGGGTAGATGCTCAAGAATCGCTGGATATTGATTATTATTGGCATCTTCAGGCATCCAAACCCTTGCCGAAAGGCGACATCCATCTGACATGATAATTGGCATATCTGCATACTCAATTATTTTATGAGGGAACTTAGAAACATATTTCATGTAAGTATTCCTTTTTTCTCATGCTATAATTTTATAAAAAAAAGTCGAGTATTATAAATACTATCTGCAGGTCGCAAATAAACTAGTTCTAATTTTATTTTTATGACAAAGAGTAATTATGAGTACTAGTTCTCCCCCCTTGAGCACCCTTGGTGTTTTATGTGCATTAGCTGCATCTTTTGCATTCACTTTGAATGATGTCGGCATAAAGTTTTTAAGTGGGGATTATCCATTACACCAAATTGTTCTAGTTCGAGCTTTTGTTGCAATATTTATAACCTTAATAATTATTATTCCATTTGAGGGTGGATATCATTTACTTCGCACAAGACAACTTAAACTGCACTTACTAAGAGGTGCATTTGTTGTCAGTGCGAATATGCTTTTTTTCCTGGGCCTTGCAGAAATTCCGTTATCTGAAGCAACAGCGATTTTTTTCGTGTCTCCGTTGATAATTACACTTTTCTCAGTAATTTTTCTTTCAGAGAAGGTTGGGCCGTGGCGTTGGTTCGCAGTAATTATGGGCCTCGTTGGTGCAGTGGTTATGTTGAGGCCATCTCTTAATAGTTTCCAATTAGCTGGTTTATTTCCAATTGGGGCAGCTTTTTGTTATGCGAGTTTACATATATTAACTCGTAAAATGGGTAGAGCTGAAAAAGCTTCAACTATGTCATTTTACTTACAGTTTACCTTTATTATTGTCTCCATCACTATGGGGCTTGCTTTTGGGGACGGAAAATATGCAGATCAAGATAGTTCTGCACTTGAATTCTTATTGCGGCCTTGGGTTTGGCCCAATCAATTTGATTTAATAATAATGGCATGTATTGGTGTTGCGAGTGCGGTAGGTGGATATACAATTAGCCAGGCTTACAGATTAAGTGAAGCAGCTATAATTGCGCCAATTGAATATGTAGCTCTTATTTTAGCAGTTTTCTGGGGAATAGCTATTTTTAATGAGTGGCCAGACGGCGTGGCATGGACAGGAATAGCTTTAATTTTAAGTAGTGGCTTGTTGATGTTGTGGCGAGAGGCAATTGCCAAAAAAATTACTAATAAGAATGGCCCGTTACGAACACATAGATAAAAAAAGGCAGCTATAAAAAATAGCCGCCTTTTTAGTTAATGAATTAAGTAGTAATTACGCTTTCCACCAACGTTCAGCAAATTTACCACCATCAGATGACCAATTGCCTGCAACATTATCACCATGAGCAACAGTTTTGCTAACTGCGTGAATGTGGTTTGCAAACATTGGAACAATTGCACCACCATCATCAGCGATAAGCCTCTGAGTTTCTTCGTACATTGATCGACGTTTATCAACATCCAGTTCAGCACGTGCCTCTTTAACAATACTGTTGAATTTAACTGCATCAGGTGTTGAGCGCCAATCTGTATCGTTCCATTCTGTATCATCCACATATGCTGATGAATACATCCAGTCTTCTGTTGGACGTCCACCCCAGTAGCATGTGCACCAGCCTTTTTTATTCCAAACATTTGACCAGTAACCATCGGATGGTTCACGTACAACTTCGATATCAATTCCTACCTCTTTAGCTGATGCTGCAACCAATTGTGCTGCATCTACTGCACCCGCAAATGCCGCGTCAGACGCTGACAGTTGGATTGTACCGCTGTGCCCAGAAGCTTTATAGTGCTTCATAGCTAGTTCTGGATTGAATTCCCGTTGAGGTAAGCCAGACGCATGGAATGGGTTTGCAGTAGAGATTGGATGATCATTACCAAGTGATCCATGCCCAAGTAGGATTTTATCAACCAATTCTTGGCGCTTGATTGAATGCTTAAGAGCTAAACGAAGATCAAGATTATCAAATGGCTCTGAAGTGACACGCATTGGCATAGTATAATGTAGTGTGCCAGCTATTTCCAAAATTTCAAGTGTTGGAACGCGTGCAAGCAGTGCAACAGTTTTTGGATCAACACGGTCGATTGCATCAACATCACCATTCATTACCGCACTTTGACGAGCAGCAGTATCAAGTAGTGAAATCATTTCAACTTCATCGAAATGTGCTGCGCCTTCTTTCCAATAGTTTGCATTACGTTTAAATGTAGCGCGAACTCCTGGTTCAAAGTCTTGTAAAACATATCCACCAGTACCGATGCCAGATTGTGAATCAATTTTGCCATCCATTGATGGTTTGATCAACAAATGGTAATCACTCACGATATATGGGAAACCAGCATTTGGAGCATTTAATTCCATAATAACTCTGTTTGGACCGTCAGCCTTAATAGAAGTAACTGCAGTTAGAAGTCCTCTTGCCGCTGATTTACTGTCTTCATTTCGGTGATAATCAAATGTAGCAACAACATCTTCAGAAGTTAAGGTTTTGCCGTTATGGAACTCAACACCTTGGCGCAAGTTGAATATCCAAGTTTTGGCGTCTGATGACTCATAACTTTCAGCCAATTCAGGGCGCAACTGTCCATCGCTACCAATTTCCATTAAATGGTTGCCAAAGGTCATACCAGTATTTGTCATCATTGAATTTTCAAATGTACCAGAATCAAGTGAATCTGTTGTAGAGCCATGTCCCACACCGTAGCGCATGATGCCGCCTTTATTAGGTGCAGCTGCCATAGCTTTATCTGCCATAGTTAGAGCTGATGGTAAGACAACACCTGCTGCTAATGCTGACATTACAAATTGTCGGCGATCAATTTGACCGGTCGTTAATTTGAATTTTTGTAATGATATAAATTGTTTTTTCATAATTATTCCCTCCTTATTTTTTGTACCCAATTCTTTGTTATAATTAGTTATTTAGAATCGTTACTTGGATTACTGTTGCACAGTTATTGTTGATTTACAAAGTTAACGTTTTTTACTTTTGGTACTATCTTTAAATAATCCGGCCTTATAATTCCTATTATGAAGATTTATCTTTACAAGATGCAAGCCACTAGCTTTAATTGTAGAAATGATGCGGATAGTCTTCGCGTTTAAGGGAGGATTTATTATTGCATCCAATTTTGGGTACCATTATTCAACGCCTATTATTAGGAATAGTAACACTATTTTTTGTTTCACTAATAATTTTTAGCTCTGTTGAATTTTTACCTGGTGATTTTACTCAAGCAATTCTTGGACAAGCTGCAACAGAAGATACTGTAGCTGCTTTTAGAGCAGAGCTTGGCTTGGATAAGCCTGCATATATTCGCTATTTTGATTGGATTGGAGCGGTTGCTCAAGGAGATCTTGGATACTCATTCTCTGGGCGAAGTGCATCTGGAGTTGATCGATCGAGAGCTGTTGTGGATTTGGTTGCGCCTCGATTAGGCAACACACTTTTTCTTGCTGGAATGGCTGCAATAGTCTCTGTTCCATTAGCTTTGGTTCTTGGAATTACAGCTGCGCTTTACCGAAATTCAGTTTATGATCGCTCTGTAAATGCTGTAACACTTACAACAATTTCTTTTCCAGAATTCTTCTTAGCGTATTTATTAATTTTGTTTTTCGCATCTTTATGGCCAGTATTTCCATCTTTAGCTAACGTAAATGCTGAAACTGAATTGATTGATCGAATATATAAATGTATATTACCAGCACTAACTTTAACACTTGTAATTGTTGCTCATATGATGCGCATGACACGCGCTGCAATTATAAATTTATTAGCAAGCCCATATATTGAAATGTCACAATTAAAAGGATTGTCAAAAGCAAAGGTCATTATGCGTCATGCGCTTCCCAATGCATGGGCGCCTATTGCGACTGTTATAGCATTTAATCTAGCTTACTTGGTTGTTGGAGTTGTGGTTGTTGAAGTTGTTTTTGTATATCCAGGCATTGGTCAATTGATGGTAGATGCTGTTACAACTCGTGATATTCCAGTTGTTCAAGCTTGTGCTTTAATATTTGCAACAACCTATATCTTACTCAATCTAACAGCAGATATTATCGGTATAGTCACGAACCCAAGATTGTTGCACCCAAGATGACAGATACACCTCAAGCTTACTCTGCCGCAGCAGAAATAGGTCAAATTCGAGAACGCCGTACTTGGATACAAATCGCCAAGATTGAACTCAAAAAGGCGCCTTATTCAGCCTGGTTTGGGTTAATTGTAATTGCAATATATTTGTTTGTTGCAATCTTCGCGCCTCTGCTTGCACCTCATGGCGAGGCTGAGATATTTCCTGCATCATTTGCTCCTTGGGGTGGGGATTTTGTCTTTGGAACTGATCAAATTGGTCGAGATATATTCTCTAGATTAATTTACGGTGCCCGAAATACAATTGGAATTGCACTTGCAACGACTTTACTTTCATTTGCAATTGGTGGCTCACTTGGCTTAATTGCAGCCATTTCTGGAGGTTGGCTAGATCAACTTTTAAGTCGCTTTGTCGATGTATTAATGGCTATTCCTGGCTTAATTTTTGCACTTATGCTTTTAACTATTTTTGGATCCAGTATTTTATCCTTAATTATGATTATTGCAGTTTTAGACAGTACGCGCGTGTTTAGGCTTACACGTTCAGTTTCAGTGAGTGTTGTTGTTATGGACTATGTTGAAGCGGCAAAACTACGCGGTGAAAAATTGGGGTGGATAATGAGGCGAGAAATATTGCCAAATATCATGCCTCCATTAATCGCTGAGTTTGGACTTCGCTTTAGCTTTGTTTTCCTAACAATTGCGGCTTTGAGTTTTCTAGGACTTGGCATTCAGCCACCAACAGCAGATTGGGGGTCAATGGTTCGTGATAATGCATCTATGATACAATTTGCTAAATATGATCTCACGGCTGCATTAACTCCGATGATCCCTGCGGGCGCTATTGCACTTTTAACTGTAGCTGTGAATTTTGTAGTTGATTGGTTCTTGCACATAACAAGTGGATTAAACGATGAGCACTAAGCATGGCAAAAAAGGTGACATTCTTCTTGAAATGAAAGATATCAGAATAGATGGCTTTTCTGATGAGCGTTGGCACAAAATTATTAAAGGCATTGATCTCACTCTACATCGAGGCGAAGTTATGGGTTTGATAGGTGAGTCTGGCGCAGGTAAATCCACACTTGGCTTAGCTAGTATGGGATTTACTAAACCTGGATGCAAAATTACATCTGGATCTGTTGTTTTTGATGGAAAAGATTTGGTAACAGCAAGTGAAGATGAGAAACGATCTCTTTGGGGTACTCGCATTGCATATGTTGCACAATCAGCAGCTGCTTCTTTTAACCCTGCACATCGATTATTAAATCAAACAGTTGAAGCAAGTCTCAATCAAAATTTACAATCGCGAGATTTAGCAGAAGCAGACGCGCGAAATTTGTATAAGCAATTACAATTGCCTGATCCTGAAAATATAGGTGATAGATACCCTCATCAAGTTTCTGGAGGTCAATTACAACGCATGATGACTGCCATGGCGATGTCACCACGCCCTGATCTAATTATCTTTGATGAACCAACAACAGCTCTCGATGTGACAACTCAAGTAGAAGTGCTGGTAGCAATGCGTGCTATAGTTGAAAAATTCAACACTGCGGCATTATACATTACACATGATTTAGCTGTAGTTGCGCAAATGGCTGATATAATTAAAGTATTGCGGTATGGTAAAGAGGTGGAAGAGGCTGATACTCGTAAGATGCTTAAATCCCCCAAAGAAGAATATACTAAGTCTCTTTGGTCAGTACGTGCATTGGAAAAAGCTGAAGCTCCCAGTGATGATATTATATTATCGATTAACAATGTAGATGCTGCCTATAATGGTTCATTAAAGGTATTGCATGATGTAAATATTAGAATTCCTAGGGGGCGTACGGTTGCCGTTGTAGGTGAAAGTGGCTCAGGAAAATCAACAACTGCCAGGGTAATAACAGGCTTGTTGCCACCTATGGTAGGCAACGTTGAGTTTAATGGTAAGACACTTCCTGCAGAGCTTAAAGACCGCACTAAAGATCAATTACAACGCATTCAGATGATCTATCAAAGTGCAGATACTGCAATGAATCCAAGGCAAACAATTGCCGAAATTATTGGCAGACCTCTAGAATTTTACCATGGTCTGTCTGGAATGCAGAAGCAGGACAGAGTTCTTGAGTTATTGAAAATGATAGAACTTGATGAGAGTTTCTATGATCGCTTCCCAAGTGAGTTATCGGGGGGTCAAAAACAGCGCGTTTGTATTGCTCGCGCACTTGCGGCTGATCCTGAAATCATCATTTGTGATGAAGTTACCTCTGCACTAGATCAAATTGTCCAAGAAGGTATATTGAAGCTTCTTTTGAATTTACAAAAAGATTATAATATTACTTATCTGTTCATTACACATGATATTGCTGTTGTTAATGCGATTTCAGATGAAATAGTTGTCATGTACCAAGGAGCGGTAATCGAGCAGGGCTTGAAGAGTGAAATTATGTCGCCACCACATCCAGAATACACTCAACTTTTACTTAATTCTGTTCCTGAAATGGATCCAGATTGGCTAACAAAATTAGTTAAATCTAGATAAGTAATAGATCCTTCAGCTTAATAACTACTAATGAAAAGTATTTTATTATTATGTTTGATTAGCTGATTTTTTGTGGCTGTCGTAACTTGCGCCAAGCTCAGATCGCAGAAAATCACCAAAATGTATTGGTTCAAAGTGTGGATCACCCGTACCTTTTAGAGGTTTTATGATTGTATTGACGTGTGGATCAAAGAAGAATGGAATTGAATATCGCTCTTTTCCTGAGCGGTTTATAACTCGATGAGGCGTAGATTTAAGTAAACCGTTAGATAACCGGTTGAGCATGTCACCAACGTTTACCACAAATGTACCATCAATTTTAGGGACGTCGATCCAATCACCATGGGGCGTTTGGACTTGTAGACCTCCAATACCATCTTGTGCAAGAAGTGTAAGTGCTCCAAAATCAGTATGTGGCGCGGAACCATATAAATCATCAGGGCTAAGTATTGGACTTGGTGGATAGTGCAATAATCTAAGCCATGTAGTAGGTAAATTAAATGCCGGCATAAGTTCATTGGGTTTGGCATTGCAAGCCTCCGCAGCAATACTGATGAGACGTCTTCCTAAAGTGGACATTTGTTCTGTGTAAGCAGTTAGCGTATTACGAAAACCAACAATATGAGGCCACTGATTGGGGCCTGATAGATATTCATCTGATTTTTCATCGCTTTCACGCATCATCATGAAACTGCTAGATTGATTTGGTTTTTTTACATCTGCAAGTTTTGAATTAACATCAGTTGAGGTGTTTATTGGAATGTATCCGCGATGGTTTTTATCAAGTAATATTGTCCGCTTTTCTGCTTCATTCAATCTGTGAAAATTTTTCGAAGCTTTAAAAGTTTCATCAATAAGTAATTGAGAAACGCTATGGTTTTTTATATAAGCAAATCCTGCTGTGGAATATGCATCTGCAAATTTTGATACGACACTATCATGAGGGTTTGAAAGGTCTATAATAGCAATCTTAGTAAAGTCAGGCATTTGCGGCCTTCAGGAAGAATTTATAAGAATTATCTTTAAGGTATGTCTTGATTTTTAAAAACTAATTTAAGAATTCTTTTAAATCAATATGTCTATTCAATAAAATTATTTGTTTTAATTTTAAACTCCTTAATCTGCATGAAAAGAATTGGAAGCATTAGCACCAATCCTATGGCCATGGTTGCTAAACCTGGCGCAATAAAAAAGAACGAAACAATTGCTACCCACCAACGCTGCCATTTTTGTAATGAAGAAATAAAGTACCCAGAGAATGCAACCCCAAGAGATGCTATTCCTAACATTGCCCCAATAAGTGTAACTGTAAACAACCACCAAGTGAAACCGTCTGCAATAAGCAACAAGGCCGGTGAATAAACAAAAACAAAAGGTACAAGAGCTTTTGCAATTCCGAGCCGAAATGCAGTATTACCAGTTTTAAATGGGTTGGAACCAGCAATACCTGCGGCGGCATATGCAGCCAATGCAACTGGTGGCGTAATATCTGCTAGTACGCCATAATAAAAAACAAAGAAATGTGCTACAATTGGCTCTACATTCAGCACAGCTAATGCTGGCGCCGCCACAGCTACTAAAATTATGTATGTGGCCGTTGTAGGTATTCCTGCACCCATTATGATGCATGAGATAGCTATTAAGATTAAAGAGGTAAACAATGCCCATTGAGCTACGCTAAAATAACCAAGTAAGGGCAGAGAGCTCAAAAGCGTACCAATGTCTGTTGCTGTCTGAACAACAACATATCCCAATCGAAAGCCAACACCAGTTAAGGTGACTACACCTACGACTATTCCTACTGTTGCTGCTGCTGCACCTACCGCCAAAGTATTTTTTGCGCCAGCTGCCAAACTATCCCATAAATCTTTTAAAGAAAGCCTGTGGTTGGGATTAAGGAAGCCAACAACAACACATGCAATGATGCCATAAACTGCTGCAAAATCTGGAGTTTTGCCCGACAGGATCATGTAGACTAAGATGAGTAGTGGAATAAGGCTAAGCCAATGATCTTTTAAAACTATTCCAAGCCTTGGTAATTCTTCTGACCTCAATCCACGTAAGCCTAATTTTTTAGCTTCTAAATGCACCATAATGAAAATGCCAAAATAGTGCAGTAAAGCAGGAAAAAGTGCTGCGGCTAGTACATCACGCAGTGGGATCTCTAAATATTCAACCATTATAAATGCTGCAGCACCCAAAATTGGAGGAGTGATTTGACCGCCAGTTGAAGATGTAGCCTCAACAGCACCCGCAAAATGTGCTGGGTAACCAACGCGCTTCATTGCTGGGATGGTAAGTGCACCGGTTGTGACAGTGTTAGCAATTGATGAGCCTGATATTGTTCCCATAAAAGCACTTGAAAAAATTGCAACTTTTGCTGGGCCACCAGAATATCGTCCAGCAATTACCATTGCCATATCGATAAACAATTGACCTAGACCAATGCGCGTAGCCAAAACACCAAATAAAATGAAAAGGAAAACATATTGAGCCATTACTCCTATGGCAATTCCGTAGATGCCTTGGTTTGTCATGTATAAATGATTAACAATGCCGAGCCAGGATGATCCGCCATGTTTTAGTGCACCAGGCATTATAGGGCCAAAATATGCGAACCCGATAAAAATCAAACCAATAATTGGAAGCGTAGGTCCAACACTTCGCCTGGCAGCTTCAAGAGTAAGAATGAGTAAAGCTGAACCCATGAAAACATCAAATTGTGATGGGTTGCCTACACGCTGGGCCAAAGCTGATGCAGGTAATAATGGTAAATACATAGCAGCTGTGACAGCCAAAAATGCAAAAATAATATCAATTAATGGAATTCCATCAAGCCTATACCAAGCCTTGGGGGATAATGTATCGCTAGTTTTTCGTGCTCCAAATAATAAAAACACTAGTCCTAAAACAAATGATAAGTGGATGCCACGGTGAACTAATTCGCGAACCAAACCAAATCCTGATGCATAAAAATGATAAACTGACATTAAAACCAGTATCAATGAGATCATAAACCCTAAAGTTTTTCCAGTTTGGCGAAATGCTGTTTCAGGGTCAAATTTACGTTCAATATCAGCTAGCTGTTCTGGAGTAAGTTCAGGAGTGGTGTCTGTAGACATAATTAGTTCCATGTAAGAAAAAAATATAGCCTCAGGCACATGAGCGCCTGAGGCCTAATTGTTTGTTTATGATTTATTTAACTAAACCAACTTCACGATAGAAACGTTCTGCTCCTGCATGTAAAGGTACACCTACACCAGCTAAAGCTGTATCTGGAGTAATAGTTTTACCTTTGGCATGACCCACATCAAGTAATTTACGTGACTCTTTGTTCCATAACGCTTTTGTGATATTATAGATTAACTCTTCATCTTCAGACGCTGAGGTAAACCATTGAGCGCCAACTGATACTGTTGAAGTTTTTGCAACACCTTCATATGTTCCAGCTGGAATATCAGAAGAAGCAAAGAAACCATACTTGTCAGTCAAGGCACTAGCGCCCGCACCATCGATAGGTACAAGTTTAATGTCAGCTGCAGATGCTAATTCAACTAGAGAACCAGTTGGGTATCCAGCAACTACAAAAAATGCATCAATTTTACCATTACGCAATGCTTCAGCGGCTGCACCACCTTTAAGAGCTTCTGCTGTAACGTCATCAGAAGATAGGCCATTTGCTTCTAAAATTAAATTTGCATCCACATATGTGCCAGATCCAGGCTCATCCAATGAAACGCGCTTACCAGCTAAGTCTGCCACAGAGTTGATACCACTGTCTGCTAAAGCAACTAGGTGAATATGTTCTTCAAATAATGCTGCGATTGTTCTAAGATCAGTAGCAGGCTTGCTTCCTTCCATGGTACCTGTTCCGGTATAAGCCCAATAAGCAACATCAGACTGTGCAAAGCCAGAATTACGCAAACCAGAAATTATTGCATTAACGTTATCCACAGAACCTCTTGAAGACACAGCAGAGGCTATTAGGCCATCAACGCCACAAGATCCACCTTTGCCACACTCACGTGAGCCTGGTGGTTTAGAAATTGCATTAGCAATCACACCGCCAACAGGATAATAAGTATAAGCTGTTCCGCCTGTTCCTATTGTAAAGAAGTTTATGTCTTGGGCAGATGCGTTCCCTGCAAGACCAAGCGCTAATACAGCACTTAAGGCAGCTGTTTTAAATAATTTAATCATTTTTTTCCCTTTTTGTTTTTTTTAAAATTATATCTGTTCAGAAGATTAACTAGTTAATTAACCATTTCAGATGTAATGAACTCTATAATTTAGAAATATTATGGAACACTAATTCAGATGAAACTTCAATAAAGAATGTTCGCTTTTTTTCGTTTAAATTAAAAATATAAAAATCATTATCATATTTTATTTAGAAAAATATAATAAATACAGTTAATTATACTATCTTACGTAAATTTTCTCAACTCAAAGACATAACATAACTATATAAAAATTGATTTATGTGTATTTAATATTAAAGTCATATCGATTTATTTTAATTGAGGAAACTAATGTCTGAAAATAAGCGCATTTTGGTTTATGGAGATTCAAATAGCTGGGGATATTTAGATGATGGTAGTGGGGAACGTTTTCAAGATCGCTGGCCAGTTGAAATGGACAAACATTTATCTTACGACCTTTCAATCACTTTAATAGAGGAGTGTCTTCCTGCGCGAACTACAAATCTTGCTGATCCAGAATTAGGATCATCATTTAATGGGGAGGCAACTCTTGAGGCAGTTTTATTATCACACCAACCGCTAGATCATGTCTTAATAATGCTTGGAACCAATGACTTAAAAGCAAAGTTTGATAGAAATATAAATGATATATCAAGAGCAATTGTTAACCTTGCGGAAATTGCTAGATCTACACCTGCAGGTAGAGGTGGATGGTTTTCTGATCAAACGCCTAATGTAAGCGTAATTTGTCCACTAATAATTGGGCAGAGAGCTAGTGACTTAAATTGGGACAGATTTGAGGAATGGGTAGGGGCATATGAAAAATCAATTTTATTAGTGGATACTTTGAAACGGGCTTGCAATGCTGTGAATATAAATATGATTGATGGTAACCAATTTGGCTCTTCATCTGAGCTTGACCCAATTCACTGGAATAAAGAAAATCATCAACGTTTTGGACAAAAAATGGCTAAAGCCATTCAAGCTTTCCTTCTTGACTAGTACGAATAATTAAAGCGTTATTAATCATGCGGATATTATTGACCGTATTAAATATGTTTTGGGAGGAACAAAAAGTGAAAAAACTGATAAGTATGTTTGCGTTAAGTGCTGTTATTGCATTGCCGGTTTTTGCAGATGATCACAAAGCGAAGGTCGGGATGATCACCACATTATCTGGTGGGGGATCTGGATTGGGAATTGATGTCCGAGATGGTTTCTTATTAGCGCTTAAAGGCAATAATGACATTGAAGTTGTAATTGAAGATGATCAACGTAAGCCAGATATTGCAGTGCAGTTGGCGGATAAAATGATCCAATCTGAAAAAGTTGATATTTTAACTGGAATTATATGGTCTAACTTGGCTATGGCAGTTGTACCAGCTGCAGTAAATCAAGGAAAAATTTATCTTTCACCAAATGCAGGCCCATCTGCTTTGGCTGGTGCTGGATGTCATAAGAATTATTTTAATGTGGCATGGCAAAATGACAATTTGCATGAAGCTGCAGGCGGGTACGCAAACTCTGAAGGCTATAAGAATTCTTTTATAATGGCTCCAAACTATCCTGCTGGTAAAGATGCTTTGACTGGATACAAGCGCTTCTATGAGGGAGAATTGGCTGGTGAAATTTATACTAAGTTAGGTCAAAAAGATTATGCGGCTGAAATAGCACAAATTCGTGCATCAGGAGCAGATTCTGTATTTTTCTTCTTACCAGGTGGCATGGGTATTGGATTTATGAAGCAGTTTGCACAGTCAGGCATAGATCTGCCAGTTGTTGGTCCTGCATTCTCTTTTGATCAAGGTATCTTGCAAGCTGTTGGTGCAGCTGCAATGGGTGTGAAGAATACATCTCAATGGTCAAAAGACTTGGACAATGATGCAAACGTTAAATTTGTTGCAGACTTTCAAGCTGAGTATGGAAGATTGCCTTCATTGTATGCTTCACAAGGCTACGACACAGCAAATCTTCTAGCATCTGCCTTAAGAACTACTAGTGTAAATGATCAAGATGCATTTCGTAAGGCACTGAAAAAAGCTGATTTTGCATCCACGAGAGGCAGTTTTAGTTTTGATACTAACAACCATCCAATCCAAGATATTTATGTTCGTGAGGTTATCAAAGAAGGTGATATTTTCACAAATAAAATCGTAGCGACAGGATTGAAAGATCGTTCAAACGCTTATGTTAGCGAATGTAAAATGTAATTAGATTCAGGTGGGCTGTTTTAGCCCACTCGATTTACTAGGTATTTTCCTATGAGCATCAGCTTATTTTTAGAGCAAGTCTTAAACGGGCTTCAGTTTGGCGTGATGTTATTTTTAATGTCAGCTGGATTAACGTTGGTTTTTGGCGTCATGGGGCTAATTAATCTTGCTCATGGCTCTTTGTACATGATTGGAGCTTTTGCAGCTGCTGCAATTGCATCTTGGACTGGATCGTTTTGGTTGGGTTTAGTCGCTAGTTTAATGGCTGCAGCCATAGCTGGTGTTATTGTAGAAATTGTTATTATCCGAAGATTATATAAGCGTGATCATTTGGATCAAGTTCTGGCTACTTTTGCATTAATTTTGCTTTTCTCAGAAGCAATGCGCTGGATTTTTGGTGCTTTTCCCCTATTTTTGGATGTTCCAGAAATTCTATCAGGTACTCTAAGTTTACCTTTAGGAATTGAATATTCTAAATATCGCATGATGATTATTGTGGTTGGTATCCTTATTGCAGTTGGACTATTTTCACTCATTAGTAAAACTAGACTTGGAGTTCGTATCAGAGCAGGTGAAAGCGATCGTGAGATGATTGCAGCGCTTGGTGTTGATATATCTAAATTATATACTTTGGTTTTCGCATTGGGTGCAGCATTAGCTGGCCTTGCTGGTGCAATGGTTGGAGCAATACAGTCAGTTGAGGTGGGAATGGGGGAACCGGTGCTCATATTGGCATTTGTTGTAATTGTAATTGGTGGTATTGGGTCCATTAAAGGGGCTTTGGTTGGTGCTATTTTGGTTGGGCTTACTGACACATTGGGTCGTTTTTTGCTTCCTTCATTTTTCAAGATATTTTTGAATCCATCTTCAGCAACCGATATCGGTTCAGCTTTATCATCAATGATGATTTATATTCTTATGGCAGCAGTCTTGATTTGGAAGCCGTCGGGTTTATTTGGGAATAATTCAAAATGATTAAAGAGAATTACTTTAATATAATCTGTATCATACTCCTTCTTAGTGTTCCTTTTCTAGGCCTTATCCTTGATGAACCTTACTATATAACTCTTGCTACTAAAGTAGTGATATTAGCAATTGCTGGTGCGGGATTAAACTTAGTGTTGGGTTATGGAGGATTTGTTTCCTTTGGGCATGCTGCTTTTTTTGGCATCGGAGGATATGTTTCGGGTATATTGGCTAGTCATGCACTGAATTATTACCCAATTATTGAATGGCCTTTTATTATAGAGGGTACAACTCAGATGCTTATTATTTTACCTCTAGCAATGTTAATCTCTGGAGGCTTTGCGTTTTTAATTGGAATGCTATGTTTGCGGACTAGTGGTGTTTACTTCATAATGATTACATTGGCATTTGCACAGATGGTATATTATTTTGCAATTAGCTGGCCTGCATATGGGGGTGAAGATGGATTATCAGTTTATTTAAGAAATAATTTTCCAGGCTTGAATACAATGGATGGGTTTAGCTTTTTTAGCATTTGTTTTGTTTTATTAATATTTGTTCTTTTTATAATTTCTCGAATAGTAAACTCAAATTTTGGACTCGCATTACAATCAGCAAAACAAAACCCTGAAAGAGTTGCAGCGGTTGGAATAGAACCCATTAAAGTTCAGTTAATCGCTTTTGTAATTTCTGGAGCAATCACTGGCCTTGCTGGAGCGCTTTATACAGACCTCAATCGTTTCGTTAGTCCGTCAGTGCTAAGTTGGCATACATCAGGTGAGATAATGGTCTTTGTAATCCTAGGTGGTACTGCAAGGTTATTTGGGCCTTTGGTTGGTGCAGCATTATTTATTATCTTAGAACAATTTCTTGGAGGCATCACAGAAAATTGGCAGTTTTGGTTAGGATTTATCTTAATTATTGTAGTCTTGTTTGCAAAAGGTGGAATTATTGGGATGATAGCTAAGGAGCGCCGTAATGGTTAGCCCAATTCTCTCTATTCAAAATTTATCAAAAAAATTTGGTGCAGTAATTGCAAGTGAAGATGTATCAATTGATTTATATCAAGGCGAAATACATGGACTTATTGGTCCCAATGGCGCTGGAAAATCTACATTGATAAAGCAAATCTCAGGTGAAATTAAGCAAGACAGTGGAAAAATTGTTCTTGGAGAAAATGAAATATCAAATCAACCAGTTTTTCAACGTGCTAAAATGGGGCTGGCACGTAGTTTCCAAGTTTCTTCTATAATTCCAAGCTTCACTGTGCTCGAAAACGTAATATTGGCCATTCAGGGAAATCTGGGGCAGACTTTTAAATTTTGGAAACCAGTATCCAAAAACCAAGAATTAATTAATGCTGCGCATGGTTATTTGGATCAAGTAGATCTGAAACTACGTATGTTTATTCTTGCATCAGAACTGAGTCATGGTGAAAGGCGTAAGTTAGAGATCTCAATGGCGTTGGCTTTGGAACCAAAAGTATTTTTACTTGATGAACCAATGGCTGGATTGGGAGCAGCAGGATCAAAAGTCATGACAAAACAATTGGCAAAATTAAAGAGTAGGGCGCCAATATTACTTATCGAACATGATATGGATGCCATTTTTGCATTAGCAGATCGTATTTCAGTTTTAGTTTATGGACGTATTATTGCCACTGGAACTGTGGATGAAATTCGAAGTAATGCAAACGTCAAAGAAGCTTACCTTGGGAGTGAAGACCTATGAGCATACTTCTAAATGTTGAAGGATTGAAGGCATGGTACGAAAATACTCAAGTTCTGTATAATGTAGGTCTGACTGTTGAAGAGGGACAAGTGATTTCACTTATGGGAAGGAATGGTATGGGTAAATCAACCACTATATCTTCAATACTTGGAATGATGTCTCGTGTTGAAGGAAAAATTGAGTTTGCGGGAACTTCTATAATCTCAATCCCATCACATAATATTGCGCGCCAAGGCATAGGCTTGGTCCCTGAAGGACGCCGCGTTTTTCCAAATTTAAGTGTTCTTGAGAACTTAACGGCAGCTTCAACCAGTGGGCCTTGGGGTCTACAGCAAGTATATAATTTATTTCCTAAATTAGAGGAAAGATCAAAACAATCTGCTTCAACCCTTTCAGGTGGAGAGCAACAAATGTTAGTTATTGCGCGCGCACTTATGACTAATCCTAAACTACTAATTTTAGATGAAGCTACAGAAGGTTTGGCTCCTGTAATCCGTCAAGAAATTTGGGAAGCAATACACAAATTAAAAGATGAGGGTATATCAATTCTAATTGTAGATAAGACTTTGAAAGAATTATTAGCTTTGTCAGATAATTGTTTTATCTTAGAGCGTGGTGAAACTGTTTGGAGTGGAATTCCAAGTAATCTAACAACTAATATTGCTGACAAATATTTAGGTGTTTAGATAATTTAGTAATATAAAGTGTATTAAAATTTAATTATTTAGATGATCACCAGCTAATTCTTACTGGTGACATGGCCCAGACCACAGTCGCTTCTTTGGCAGTTCTATTGCGAAAACGATGTGCGATCATTGTTGGATATGATAAACTATCACCCTTTCGTAATACAATTGTTTCATCTCCTAATTTTAATTCGACTTCTCCGGAAATTACAATCGCGTGTTGCTCTCCCTCATAAGCAAATCCTTCTTGCGGTATTGGTGGTTCTCCTACACCGGGTGGAAAGTGTGACATCATAAGGTAACACTGGCCTGATAAAGTACTGGAAAGGAGTTCGTCTCTAAATCCAAGTTCAGCTTCTGACCTGGTATACATGTCTGATAATGGGCGACGGTTTTGTGACCTAACTACGTGAGCTATTTCTAACGGGCCAACCCCTAATTTATCCGGAAAAAACCAGTTTTTTTCTATATTTAAAGCTTTACTAATTTCTACAATTAAGATTTCTGATACTTGTGCCGTTCCTCTTTCTATACGGCTGAGATAGGCTGTCGAGCAACTTAACTTTGAGCTAAGATTATTAAGTGTCAGCCCGCGTGCTTTTCGAACCTCTCGTATTTCACTACCAAGGCGAATTTTGTCAGAATTAATCATACTTCAATTCTAAAATAAACTTTCTTGACTTTCCACCTAAATATCTAGTTAGTTGAATTTGATAATAAAATTCAACTAACTGGATCTACGATTTAATCATGAGATTTGATATAATTGCAAATTTTAGCCCTGGTGAAACAAAACCATGGCCACAAGTATTAGAAATGATAAAGGAACAGTGTACTTTGGCTGAGCAGGCTGGCTTTACGACTGCATGGTTTACTGAGCACCATTTTGCACATAATGGCTACATGAATGCGCCACCAAATCCAATACAAATGGCAACTCATATTGCAGCTCATTGTGAAAAATTACGAGTAGGTACTGCACCTATAGTTTTGCCAGACTGGCATCCTATTCGTGTGGCTGAAGATGTTGCAATGCTTGATAATATGACATTAGGAAGAGTAGATTTTGGTGTTGCTAAAGGTATAAATGAACGTTCTACAATACAATTTAATCCTGATGCAGATCGAAGGAATAATGATAAGGTCATGCGGCTATATCAAGAAAATCTGGAAATTATATTAAAAGCTTGGAACAATGAAGTTTTTACCCATAAGGGTGAATTTTGGGAGTTTCCTGTGCCAGGTTGGCAAGAAAAAAACCGATTTTTTGAACCTTTAGATCCCAGATATCATGATGAAAACGGTGAATATAAGGCCATGTATATTCACCCTCGGCCCTACACAGACAAACATCCCCCTGTGTGGCTAATGTCTAATGCCCCACCTACTTTTAAACTAGCCGGTGAAAAAGGTTGGGGTGTTATCTCCATGTCTGCAGGCCCTAAGGCTACTCTGTCTTGTTGGGAAACATACCGTGACGCACTAGCAAAAAGTTCAAATAGAGAAGTTGAATTAGGAGAAGGGGTGGGAGTATGTACCTCATTCTATGTTGGCGAAACAATGCAGGAAGCTATCGATACTATTCGGCCGGCTATTAATGCATATTATGAATTCCTTGGGGGGTCTCGACCTGCCGGTGAATGGACTAAGCGAGGATATCTCGACATTGGTGAAGAAATGACACCTGAAGACGATAAAATGGACTGGTTCGACTTTTTAAATAAGCGTGGAATTATTGTGGTGGGAGATGCAGACTATGTTGCTGATAGATTTGCTGAAAAGCAAGAAACTATTGGCTTAGATCATTTAATGCTTATGCAGCAATATACTGGAGTTCCATACGAGAAAATTCTTGCGAGTTGGAAACGTTTATTCGAAAGTGTAGTACCACGTTTTGGAACTCAATCTATAGCTCAAAAGAGGGAAGATATTAATGCTTAAAGTATGGGGGCGACCTTATTCTTCAAACGTCATACCAGTTATTTGGACAGTAAATGAATTAGGTTTGAAATATGATTTAATGCTAGCGGGTGGTAGCTTTGGCAAGCTTGATACTAATCAGTATGTAAAAATTAATCCCAATCGTATGATACCAGCCATTCAAGATGGTGAATTTGCATTATGGGAAAGCCTATCCATTATCCGTTATTTATCTGAGAAGTATGGAAAAGGGTCACTATTACCATCAGATCCTCAAGTAAAAGCAATAGCAGATCAATGGATGGAGTGGTCTGCGAGTAAAGCGTTTGGTCCTGTTATTTATTTGTTTTTTGCTACGGTACGCACTGAACCAGCAGAGCGTGATATAGTAAAAATTACACGCTTACGTGATGAAGCACATGAAGCACTAACTATTCTCGATCAACATTTGTCAAACCAAGCTTACGTTTGTGGTGACAAGTTCACGATGGGTGATATTCCTCTGGGTTGTATTGTTTATCGATATTTTAATATTAAAGTTGACCGACCAAAACTGCCTAATGTTGAGGCTTGGTATCAAAGATTATCTGAAAGGCCAGCTTACCGCAAAAATGTCATGCGTCATTTTGGTGAGAATCCTACCGATTGGGCTGCACTTGAAAAAGCCTGTGAGTCAGAAGGAATAACATGACAAAACAAATCAACTATCGGTCTTCTATAGTCACTTTTTTTATAAAATTTTAATAGAGGATCAATCATGACAAATTACTTAAAATTTCATGAAGGAAATTCACCTGAATGGTTTGATGCACAATACAATTTGCGAGCAGGTCGGCCAGACTACGAAGAAACTGTAATTCCAAAATGGATCGCTGAAAGTCAAATAGCGCGTGATAATTTGGATTGCATATTGGATGTTCGATATGCTGATGGAGACAAGCAAAAGCTGGACGTGTTTCGATGTGGGGATAATAAAGCACCGACTTTAATATGGATACATGGTGGTTATTGGCAACGTGGTGATAAATCTATTTATAGCTTTTTGGCGACACCATTTGTTAATCGCGGTGTGAATGTTATCGTTGTAGGTTATGACCTTTGCCCAAATATTAGTATGACGCGTATTTCAGAAGAGCTTCGAGAGGCCATTAGTTTTATCTGGAGCAATAATAACATACTAGGTATTAACCGTGATAGGATATGTGTCATGGGGCATTCTGCTGGGGGACATTTAACACAAATGATGATGGCTACTGATTGGCCAACTCGAGACCCAGCATTTCCATTGGATATTATAAAAGCTGGAATTCCTGTTTCGCCACTTAGTTATTTGGAACCGGTTCGCTTGACGTCGGCTCTTAACGCAAATCTTAAAATGGATATTGAAGAAGCAGATCATGAAAGCCCAATGACCAATCATCCGCCTTCTACTGATGCGCAACAATTGGTCGTTGTAGGTGGTGCTGAAACGACTGAGTTTCATCGCCAATCACAAATGTATGTGAATAGTTTTAATACTTCCGAAAGACAGATCGATATGTATGTTGTTCCAAATGTAGACCATTTTGACGAATTAAATGTACTGGCTGATCCGGGTAGTATTTTCTTCAATAAAATATGTGCCATTCTTGGCCTAGAAAGGACAAATAGATGAAAGAGCTAACACGCAAAATGGTAGATGCTGTTGGAGACGCATTTAATGCAAATGATATTGATGAGGTAATGCAATATTTTGCACCCAACGCAATATTTGATCATGCAGTTGGCACTGAAGAACATGGTGTTCGTTTCCAAGGTGCAGATGTGATCCGAGGAGTTTTTTCAGGTCTTTTTGAAAAAGTTGAAAATGTTCATTGGGAAACATTGGCATGTGGCATTGTTGCGAATAAGGCTTATTGTGAATATCGTCGAACCGCCAAACATAAAGATGGGACCACTGAAGAATATCTAAGTGTTGATATTTTAACTTTTAAAGATGGAATGATTGTTCACAAAGACACTTACTATAAGCAAAGGAATGCGTAGTTAGGTATTGAGTTATAACTAAATTTGATCAAAATTAAAAATAACTAATTTGAAAGAAAGCTTATGGCAAAAGTAGTTGTTGCTGGCGCAGGCATTAATGGAGTTTCAAGTGCTATTTGGTTGCAACGTGCTGGCCACGAAGTTATTTTGATCGATCGTGAAGGACCAGCTTCAGGTACATCATATGGAAATGCTGGCGTTTTAGCTGCTGGATCTATTATACCAATTACAACTCCTGGTTTATTAGCTAAAATTCCAAAGATGATTTTAGCCCCAAACGCACCACTTTTTGTACGATGGAAATATCTGCCTAAAGTTTTTCCTTTTTTAATAAAATATTTGTCTCATGCAAATTCAAATCATGTAAAACTTTATGCAAAGGCAATGTCAAAATTGCTTTACGACACAGTTGAACAACATCGTGCGTTGGCAGATGGTACAGGTGCAGAAAAATATATTACAAATGATGATTATTATTTTGGATACGAAACTAAAGCTGCTTTTGATGCAGACGCATTTGCATGGGATGTCCGTAAAAAAAACGGTATATCTTTTAAAGTTCTTAATAAAGATGAATTTGAGAAACTTGATAATATTTACAAAAATAAATTTGAGGTAGTCGTTGCTAACAAAAATCATGGTAAAATAAGTGATCCTGGAGCTTATATAAAAAAATTAGCTCAGCATTTTGAAAAAAATGGTGGAACTTTTATTAAGTCTAGTGTCACGGGCTTAATTGAAAATGGAAGAAGCCTCATTGGCGTAAAGACTGACGGCGAAGATATCTTGGCAGATCATATTATTTTTACTCTGGGTCCTTGGTCTGGAGATATTGCTAAACAACTTGGATTGTCTGTTCCATTTGAAAGTGAACGTGGATATCACATTGAGTTAGTTAATCCATCTATTATGCCAAAAGCACCCATTATGGTAGCATCTGGGAAGTTTGTCGTTACACCCATGGACGGTCGCATTCGATTGGCTGGGGTTGTTGAGTTTGGTGGTTTGAATGCAGTGGCCAGTAAAGCACCGGTTGAACTATTAAAATCTAATGCTGCTAAATTATTCCCTGAAATAAGATATGATCGCTTAGATGAATGGCTTGGGCATCGACCAACTACCGCCAATAGTTTGCCTATAATTGGGCGAGTAAATAAATATGATAATGTTCTAACTGGCTTTGGACATCAGCACGTTGGCTTGACAGGAGGCGCAAAAACTGGCCGTATACTTGCAGATCTTATAGATCAAAAAAAACCAAATATTGATTTAAGCGAATTTAATCCAAATCGTTACATGTGATGATTATTTAGAGCGCTATAAAAGGGAGGACTAAATTAATGAAAAAATATACAAAAATGATTGCTGTATCAGTCGCGGGTGTTTTGGCTGCAGGTACGGCTATTGCAGAAAATTGGGATATGCCAATGGCATACTCAGCAAGCAATTTCCATTCAGAAATGGGCGTAATTTTTGCTGATAAAGTTCGTGATTACACTGGTGGTGACATAAACATAACAGTTCATCCAGGTGGTTCATTATTTAAAGGTGGAGAAATTAAGCGAGCAGTACAAACAGGCCAAGCTCCAATTGGTGAACGCTTCATGTCAGCGCATGCAAATGAAGCTCCACTACTAGGTTGGGACAATCTTCCTTTTTTAGCAACTACTTATGAAGCTAATGATAAGCTATGGGCAGCAGCTAAAGATAAAGTTAATTCTCAATTATCTGATTTAAATCTTGTGGCACTATATACTTGCCCTTGGCCAGGACAGGGATTTTACTTCAAAAAAGCTGTAAATTCTTCTGCGGACACGCAAGGTATTAAATTCCGGTCATATAATTCTGCAACTGCTACATTTGCAGAAGAGTTAGGTATGGTTCCAGTACAAGTTGAAGCTGCAGAATTGTCACAAGCATTAGCAACAGGCGTTGCAGAAAGCTTCATTTCTTCTGGTTCAACTGGATACGATCGTAAAGTTTGGGAATCTTTGACGCATTATTACAAAGTTAATGCATGGTTGCCGCGTAATTATGTTATTGTAAACAAAGGTATTTGGGATGGTTTAGGAGCTGATACTAAAGCCAATGTCCAAAAAGCTGCTGATGAAACAGGCGCAGCATGTTCTGCAAAATCTGCTGAATTGGCAAATTGGTACTTTGAACAATTATCTGCAAATGGCATGTCCGTTGAAGATGCAAGCTCAGATTTCTTAGCTGAGTTGGAAGCAATTGGCACTAAAATGACAGCTGATTGGTTGTCAGCAGCAGGTTCTGATGGTCAAGCAATCATTGATAATTACAAAGCGATGGCTAATTAAAAACCAAAGTAAAGGCCCTATCAATTGATAGGGCCTATTTATTCGGGACATTAACATATGCGTGATTGGCAGCCCATTTTGGGTCTTCCTCTTTGGTTTTGGTTATTTATTGCACCAAGCTTGTTTGCTCTTTTTTGCCTTTATAACAGAAATATTGCACGAAGAATTATAACGCCTGTTTGGCGTGTATTAGATCCAATCTATAAAATTTCTGGTGTAATTGCAGCAAGCTTTATGGCAATAATACTTTGTTTAATCGTTGGTCAAATGGTTTCAAGGTGGACAGGTACGGTGTTTCCCGGGGGCACAGAATTTGCAGGGTATGCAATGGCTTGCACCTCATTCTTTGCGCTAGCTTATACCTTAAACCACGGCGCTCACATCCGTGTTTCTATTTTTTTAAATATGAATGATTTTTTGCGCTACTGGTTAGACGCGTTCGCGATGCTAATTTCTGCAATAACTGCAACATATTTTGCGCGTTACGCGGTAAAAACAAATTTCTTTTCAGAGATGCTAAATGATAGAACCCAAGGTTTAGATCAGGTTCCTGAATGGGTTTTGACCGTGGTTGCAACATTTGGTACATGGCCATGGAATTGGTCAGAGTTATGGGCAAGTTCTAGTTCAGACATGGTTTATACACCTGTTTGGTTGCCACAAATTGCAATGTCTATTGGTACAATACTTTTGGCAATTGCTGTGTGGGATAATCTTTATCGACTGTTAATTAATAAAGTCACTAGCATTAAAAGTGAGACCGTCGAATGACCGAACTCTATGCAATATTTATTTTTCTTTTTGTATTATTCTTACTGCTTGGTAGTTCTGTCTGGGTAGGTTTGGCCCTAATGGGTGTTGCTTGGGTTGGAATGGAGTTATTCACATCTCGTCCTGCAGGTGATGCAATGATTACAACTATTTGGACTGGCGCAAGTAGTTGGACATTAACTGCGCTCCCTCTATTTATTTGGATGGGTGAGATATTATTTAGAACTCGATTGTCACAAGATCTATTTCGTGGACTTGCACCCTGGTTGCGGTTCTTACCAGGTGGGTTATTACACACAAACATTGCAGGCTGTACCATTTTTGCGGCTGTTTCAGGGTCTTCTGCAGCCACTTTGAATATGGTTGGTAAAATGTCGATCCCAGAGCTACGCTCACGGGGTTATCCTGAGCATATGATCATTGGTACATTGGCTGGTGCGGCTACCTTGGGCTTGATGATACCACCATCTCTCACATTGATTGTCTACGGGGTATCTATCAACGAAAGTATTACTAAACTCTTTATGGCGGGTATATTCCCTGGGTTGGTTCTGTCTGGGTTATTTATGGCCTATATCGTTTTTTGGCACTTTACGACAAAAGGTCCACGCCCAAAGCCTGAACCTGCGATGTCTTTTGGCCAGATGATGAAAGAAAGCATGTTTTTGTTGCCTGTAATGGGCTTAGTATTTGTCGTTATTGGTTCAATGTACACAGGTTACGCAACTGCAACAGAGGCTGCTGCAGTTGGTGTTGTAGGTGCACTTACACTATCTGCTTTTCAGGGATCATTAAATTGGAAAACTTTTTCAACGAGTTTGATGGGTGCTACACGCACTTCAGCAATGATTGCATTGATTCTGATGGGGGCGGCATTTCTATCGCTTTCAATGGGGTTCACTGGATTGCCACGTGCAATGGCAGAACTGATCGAAGGGTATAATTTATCACCTATTGCATTGATCGCCGTGCTGACAGTGTTCTACTTAATTTTGGGCATGTTTATGGATGGGTTGTCATCTGTTGTTCTCACTATGGCAATCGTAGAGCCAATGATCCGGGCCGCTGGCATTGATGTGATTTGGTTTGGTATATTCCTTGTTGTGGTTATTGAAACTGCACAAGTTACTCCCCCAATTGGGTTTAACCTATTTGTTCTGCAAGGCATGACTAAACATGAGATTGGTTACATCGCAAAAACTGCTATTCCAATGGTTGGTTTGATGTTGTTGATGGTTGTAATTCTAGTGGTATTCCCAGAGCTTGCGACTTGGTTGCCTGAAAACATTCGATCGCGAAATTAACATGAAAGTTATTATTTGAAGCGTATTACTCTCCTACAACTCGATACCCACTTTCCACGTATTCCGGGCGATGTGGGGTCATTTGATACATTTAAGTGTGAGCTGGAAATTATACGTGTACCAAATGCTACTGTGAAACAGGTTGTTAACGCTGATCCTAATCAAATTGACTTAGATCCATTTTTTGATGCTATAGATAAAGCCACTGGAGATTTAATTACAACTTCATGTGGTTTTCTTTCCCCATTTCAAAATGAATTAGAAGGGCTATGTGATGTACCATTTATTTCGTCTTCGCTTAGACAATTAGAGCATTTGAAAAATATTTATACACCATCTGAGTTGCAGATAATAACCTTTGACGCTGCGAAGCTGGGTCCTACACATTTACCTATAGGCTGCGAAGTTTTTAATACATCAGTATTTGGATTGAACTCTGATGCACATCTTAAGAATATAATCGAAAATAACATTACACATATCGATATTTCAAAAGCTTCAGCTGATATTTGTGCAGTAGTTCGTGCAAATAAAAAAAAATCGACTAAAGGCATTCTACTAGAATGTACTAATTTGCCACCATATAAAACTGATATACGAAGAATTTCTGATGTACCAATCTATGATATATTGACTGCTATTGAGAAAGAACTGCCTGACTCTGTACACCCATATTTTTTATAAAGGACTTTGCAATGAAAAATAATGACTTTGCATCGGCAAAATCTACAAGTTTTGAACAGATACCGGTTGTCGATATTTCAGAAATTCACACAAAAGATGGTTTTGAAAAAACTGCTATTGAACTTGTTCACATTGCAAGATCAATAGGTTTTTTTTATATAAAAGGTCATGGGATTTCACCAGAATTAATTTCGCAAGCTTTTAATGCATCTAAAAGGTTTTTTGAGCTTCCTTTAGATGCAAAATCATCCATCGAAGTAGATGTTAATCAACGTGGATGGATGGGCCAAGGCATGGCGCAATTAGAAGGGGCAAAAACACATGATGCAAAAGAAGTATTTTTTTGGGGATGGGATGTTGATGCTGATGATCAAGATGTTATTTCAGGAGTACCTATGGTCTTCCCAAACCAATGGCCAGATAATGTTGCGCCATTCTTAAGGAGTGATGTATTACCTTATTATAACGCTGTAATTGATCTTAGTAAGTCTGTTTTAAGTGCTTTGGCTTATGGATTAGGAAAACCTAAAGATTTTTTTGAACTTGCCTACAAGAAACCATTGGGCAGAGGTCAATTAGTTTACTATCCTCCAATGAAATTTAACGATCTCAATGAACAACGTTTTGGTGCTTCCCCGCATACAGACTTTGGAGTTTTAACCATTTTACTTCAAGATATGCAGGGCGGTCTTCAAGTTTTGAACAAAGATGATGAATGGATTGAGGCGCCACCTATAGAAAATAGTCTTGTTTGTAACATTGGTGACTTATTAGAGCGATGGACAAATGGTTATTTGGTTTCGACAAAGCATCGTGTGATAAATCGAAATGAAGGTGCTCGATATTCCATTCCGATATTTTGTGATCCTTCCAGCCAAACTATAATAAATCCTAGTGACTTCTCTCAAAATCCAAATAAATTTGAGAAAATTACAGCAGGAGAGCATATATTAAATCGTAATAGAAGAAACTTTAAACAATATAAAAAATAGAATGACTTATTCTAAACTTTATTTTTGATTTAACTTTACTGAGATAATGGACAAGGCTTTATAAATGACATAGCTCGAATTCATGTCAAAATTTTCAAAACCAGTTTTCCTAAATAAAGAAACCCAACCTAGCATGTTAACGTTGGTACTTTTGGCTAGTATTTCAGCCTTAGCAATGAATAGCTTTTTACCTAGCCTTCCTAATATGGCTGAACATTTTGGATCTTCTACAGCACTTATGGGATTATCAGTAGGAGTTTACTTAGGAACCAGTGCTATATTTCAAATTTTGGTGGGACCACTCTCCGATAGAATAGGGCGTAGAACAGTTTCATTATGGGCTCTTATAATATTTATTGTAGTAAGTATCTCGTGTGTATACGCCCCCAATACATTTGTATTTATGTGTCTTCGCGCCCTACAGGCTATTGCTGCATGTACTTTTGTAGTTGCGCGGGCAATTGTACGAGATACTACTGAAACACAAGCATCCGGCTCCAAAATAGCATATATCTCAATGGGAACGGCTATTTGCCCTATGTTTGGGCCTGCATTGGGTGGTCTCATGGATGGTTGGTTCGGTTGGGAAGCTAATTTCTGGTTTATTGGTGGATTGGGACTTTTCATATTAGTAATTGCTTATTTTGATCTTGGAGAAACTGTTCCTGAAAACACTCAAGGATTTAGGCAACAGTTTTCTGAATACCCGGAACTCCTTTTGTCGCGCCGTTTTTGGGGGTACTGCTTAGCATCAGCTTTTGGTGCGGGTGCATTTTTTGCATATTTGGGTGGGGGGCCATTTGTGGGTTCAATTGTTTATAATTTAAGTCCTGAAATGCTGGGGCTTTATTTTGGCGCACCCGCAATTGGTTATTTTTTTGGTAATTTCCTATCTGGACGTTTTACCATACGATTTGGCATCGATGCTATGATACTTTGGGGGCTTTGGATAATATTCTCTGGCCTATCGTTGTCGATGGTTTGCAGTTATATTGGATATGGTACAGTTGAAACATTTTTTGGCTTTATGATTTTTGTTGGCTTGGGGAATGGACTTACTATACCGAATGCGACAGCAGGTATGCTTTCAGTTCGACCTCACTTAGCAGGTACCGCATCAGGACTTGGAGGGGCAATGATGATTGCCATCGGGGCTGCCCTGTCAACATTAGCTGGTGCATTCTTAGTTCCTGGTAGTAATGAGATGCCATTATTAATGCTAATGTGGTTTTCTTCACTTAGTGGAGTAGCGGTGATAATATATGTCCGTCAAAGGAACAAAAGGCTAAAAAAATCATTCTGATGTGGGGTCACTTTAAAATTTGAGATTAAATTATAAATTTTCTTCACTTATTGGCTGGTTGATCATTTCATTAATAATATCGTCATCTATAGGTGTATTAAAAGAATTTATCATAAAGCCTAATGTTGAATAAAATCCAACAGTAGCGATTGTATCTAAAACCCCTTCTTTTCCAACTAAAGAATATAAATTTTTTAATGTGTTTGGTGATATTTTCTTCTTTTCCATTATTTCATCAACAGCACCAGCAAATATAGCATCTTCGGTATTCATATTTTCTGTGGCAAGTTTCATTGAGTTTATTCGATGATCATTCATTCCACATGCCCTTGCACGAGATACATGATGATACCACTCGTAATCTACTTGAAGATTATTTCCTGTTCGTAGAATTACAACTTCGCTTTGTTGTTGTGAAAGTGCAGAATTAACAACAATATGCTCTCGCAGATCTGCCCATGCTCGAAGTAAGTTTGGGTGATGTGCCATAGAACGATAAACATTTAATTTATCAGCAAATGATGACTTCATATCATCAATTTCACTTGGCCATTCATTTTCTTTTATAGGTGCAAATAATCTTTCTGGTGTCATTTTTATCCCTTATTTCAAGCTCTCAATCGAAATAGATAACTTGTTTACAAGTTCTATTATTTGATTTTCATTTATTATAAATGGTGGAGCTAAAAGTATGTGATCACCCCATTTCCCATCCCTTGTGCCACTCATAGGGTAACAAATAAGGCCAGCCTCAAAAGCTGCGTGTTTAATAGATGCTGCAACTTTTAAGTTAGGATCGAAAGGTTTTTTAGTTTCAATATTTTTTACAATTTCAATACCAATAAATAAACCTCTACCTCTAATATCACCAATGTTTGGATGATGTCCTAATTGAGTTTCGAGACAATTAAATAATTGGTTGGATTTGCTTTTAATTGAACTTAAAAGCTTCCGATTAAGAATTGCTTTCAGAACGGCTAATGCTGCTGCACATGCAACTGGGTGTCCCATATAAGTATGGCCATGTTGGAAAAAACCTGACCCTTTACCTAGTCTATTGTAAATATTTTTTGAGCAAAGCATTGCACCTATTGGCTGGTAACCAGCACCCAAACCTTTTGCAATGCATAAAATATCTGGTGCTATCTCATCAAATTCAGATGCAAAAAGATGACCAGTTCTACCCATCCCACACATTACTTCATCTAATATTAATAATACTCCATATTTATCACATATATTGCGCACTTTTTTAAAATATCCGGGAACAGCAGGAACTGCTCCCATTGTGGCGCCCACAACTGGCTCTACAATGAAAGCCATGACTTTATCAGTACCTAATCTTAGAATTTCATCTTCGAGTTCCTGAGCAACTCTTTGACCATAATCAAAAGAAGTTTCTTCTTTTAATTTATCTACATACTCATAACATGGAGAAATATGTGAAGCATCGATAAGTATTGGTTCAAATTGATTACGCCGCCATTTATTACCCCCTGCAGCGAGAGCGCCAAGCGTGTTTCCATGATAGCTCTGTTTTCGAGCGATTATATGATGCCGGCTTGGTTCACCATTTTCTATATGAAATTGTCGTGCTAATTTTATAGCAGCTTCAATTGCTTCTGAGCCTCCTGAAACAAAGTAAACGCGATCTAATTCACCAGGCGCATTATCAATTAATAATTCAGCCAGTTCTTCGGCGGGGTCAGAAGAGAAAAAACCAGTATGGGCAAAAGCCATTTTTGAAGTTTGATCCTGAACAGCTTTAATAACATCAGGATCACCATGGCCTAAACAAGATACAGCAGCTCCACCTGATCCATCAAAATATTGTTTTCCATTCTCATCAATTATATAACAACCGTCACTGGATACCGCCTTGATTGGGGGATTTGTAATTTGTCTAGGAAATACATTGCTCATAATAGATGACTTAATTTAGTTCACTAATTTGGTAATTTGAGCGATCCAACCAAGCGGGATTTATTTCAACACCCCATCCAGGTAAATCGACAATATGCGCATGACCATTTTTAATGGTATATGGAGATTCAACAAAGAGGCCCTCTTGCCAAGGATAATAGTCTGAACCCTCTATAGAGAACTCTAGATATT
>ENA-UOYH01000061-UOYH01000061.1-marine-metagenome-genome-assembly--contig:-NODE-61-length-49253-cov-4.315703_pt1 | contig 49253 bp, 52 predicted proteins | sample MGYA00238175_ERZ767261 | MGnify/ENA primary metagenome ERZ767261 (study PRJEB28946, sample SAMN06267185) | marine metagenome | isolation source: Columbia River Estuary | place: USA:Columbia River Estuary...
CACATTGGAATATCGTTCCGTTTGGTGAGCGCAACATTGAGTACCCCAGCGGCTGTCTTAGCATCATTAAAGAACATCTCGTAAAAATCGCCTAAGCGATAGAATAGTAAGATGTCATCGGGTAAAGACCGGCGCATTGCCTGATACTGAGCCATCATTGGAGTCAGTTTTTTTTCTTTTACCTTATTTGCTTTGGAGCTCGCCATGTCTTGAATTATTTTTAGCGACTAAAAGCGGTAGTGTCCAGCGTCGGAATGATGAGGCATGAGAATGGGGGTGTTTTCCCAAGGTTATTGACAGATCTTAGATTTGAGGGTGTATATAAATGCGATGAATATTGTTACTTCTTTGTTACGCGTATTGCCAATTTGTTCTATTTGTTTCGTTCTAGCGCTGCCTCAGGTTCATGCTGATAGTGATGAGGATACGCCGCTTACCCAAACGATGAAGCAGAGCAGTAATGCTCTCAAAAGCTTGCGTAAGATTGATAAAGATGATTGGGCAGGAGGAGCTGAGGCAGCCCGTTCCGCAGCGGAGGGAATCCGCAAAGGGATGGAGTATGTGCCAGTTCTCATTAAGGATATGGCAGACGGCAAAGATAAGGTGAAGGCGCTCGCTGATTATCGCCGGATGATGGGCTTATCCTATGCATATCTTTGCGAGCTGGAGATGGCATACCTTGAGGAAGATGCTGAAAAAGTTGATGAGGCGATGTCAAAGGTCAAAGCTGGCAAAAAAGAGGGTCACAAAACATACAGCGATGATTAATGTATCAGATTCTCTGTCGTAACCTTATTAAAGAAACAGGTGGGCTTTTTTACTCAATTTGTTCGTCGCCGATTTGGTAGCATCTCTAGTCGACCATGCCGCACCACGAATGCGGAGGGGGCCAGGCTTTCGGCGCAGGATATTGGTAAGCTAGGTGAGCGAATCGCCGCTGATCACCTAGCGCTTAGTGGGCGAAAATTACTCTATAAGAATTATCGAGGTCCCCATGGCGGGGAAATAGATATCGTTGCTCGTGATGGTGATGCACTAAGTTTTGTCGAAGTTAAAACGAGAACGAAAAAGGGCTATGGGAGACCTCTCGATGCGGTCGATAGAAATAAGCAAGCGCTTATTGAGCGCGGTGCGAATTCTTGGCTTAAGCTACTTGGAAGGCGTGATTTTGTGTGGAGGTTTGACGTAGTAGAAGTGATCTTATCTGATGGGGAGTTGGCTGAGGTGAATGTCGTTCATGATGCATTTTGAGAGAGATACGACAGGTCTATTTAATCAATAAATGTCTCATCTGAGCATTGCCAAGACGATGGCGATGATAGACATTCGTGGTCTTACTTTATTCCATGTCAAGTTCATCAAATATGCCGCTCTATGTGATCGGCCACAAAAACCCTGATACTGATGCTATCTGCTCCGCGATTGGTTATGCAGATTTACTTCAGAAAAAAGGTCATGTAGAAGCCTTGCCCGCACGGTGCGGTGCGGTTCCGACCAGGACTGCTTGGGTGCTTGAAAAAGCAGGGATGGAAAAACCTCTCTTGCTTGATGATGTCAGTGCTACCGCGGAGATGATTTGCCGTAAAGAGGTGGTGAAGGTAAGTGATGATGCCACTTTTCTTGAAGCTTATGAGCTGATGCTTTCTGAAAAGGTGCGTAGCATTCCAGTCGTGAATGCTCATAACCAACTTTGTGGTTTGTTGAAGTATCTTGATCTATTGCAACTGCTGATGCCGATTGATACCGAACCTGAGTCTGTGCGCAGGATGATTGCCTGCCCAGAGAAGATTGCGGGGACACTCGGGGCCAAGGTTGAAGGGGCTGCATTAAAGGCCCAAGAGCGCGAGATTGTTCAACTTGTTGGCGCTTCTAGTGTCGATACAGTTCAGAAACGATTAGATCAGGCGACCGAGGTTGGAGAGGTTAAATCTTACGTCGTTATTTGTGGGGATCGGCCGATTATTCAGCGCACAGCAATTGAGTATGGCGTCTGTATGTTGGTGGTTACCGGTGGCTTTGATGTTTCTGATGATCTTGTGCAAGCATCTAAAGAGAACGGCGTTGTTATCCTCAAGTGTAAGCAAGACACGGCGACAGCCTCGAAGCTCATCCGATGCTCAAGAATGGTAAGCCATGCTTTGGACGATAATATTATTCGGGTGATGGCTCATGATTCGGTCAAAGTCCTCCGTGATGGATTGGCCTCTGTTAAACAGGACCTCTTTCCCGTGATTCATCCAGGTGATAATCGATTGATGGGTGTTATATCAAAATCAGACTTAATCGACCCTCCACGTATTCGCTTGGTGATGGTTGATCATAATGAATATTCTCAAGCTGTTGAAGGTGTTGAGCATGCTGAGGTGATAGAGGTAATAGATCATCACCGCTTGGCTGGAGACCTCGTATCTAGTGAGCCAATTAGATACATTAATGAGCCTGTGGGATCTTCCTGTACTCTCGTTGCTCGAGAATACAGATATGCAGCCATTGATATTCCACGAGAGGTCGCAATGTGCCTGATTGCTGGTATGGTGTCGGATACTCTAAATCTCACCTCACCCACAACCACCAATTTAGATCGAGAGGTTCTAGAATGGCTTTGTGGTATTGCTTCGGTGGATGCGGCTGAGTTCACTCACGATTTTTTCGCATCGGGTTCTTTATTGGCTCACAACACAGCAGAGGAGGCTATTAACGCGGACCGTAAGGTGTTTGAGGAAAATGGAGCGAGGGTGAGTATTTCGCATGTTGAGGAATCAGGCTTAGATTTATTCGCCGGGCGTAAGGAGGATCTGAGTAATGCGCTAGATAATCTCATTGAAGTCAAAGCTTATGATTTGGCCCTTCTGATCGTGACTGACATCAACAGTCACCACAGTCTATTACTCGGAAGTGGAAATGCTCAAATCATGAATGCCCTTAATTTTGACCGTGATGCTGACGGCGTCTTTCAAGCTCCAGGAGTGGTAAGCCGCAAAAAACAGGTTTTCCCAGCCGTATGTCAGGCGATTCGGATTGCTTCGCACAGCTAATCTGCAGACAATGAGCATCATCACATTATGGCACGAGACATTGTAGTTATTAAAATTGGTACGGGGGTATTGACCTCTGAAAAAGACGGCACGCTCGATGAGGCATCACTGGTGCGCTTGGTCACGTCGGTTTCGGAGCTGGTTGCATCTGGCATTCCATGTGTCATGGTATCAAGTGGAGCCGTCGGTGCCGGCGTTTCTGCTTTGAAGCTTGGTGGCTATCCCCAAGATACAGCCTCACGTCAGGCTTGTGCTGCGGTTGGGCAGACTAGGCTGATGCATGCCTACGAGAATTTGTTCCAGAAGTTCAGACTGAATGTAGCTCAAATCCTGCTCACAGCTTCAGACCTTGATCATGAGCGTCCTAGTAATCATGTGATGGATACTCTGCATCGCTTGCTAGAAGAGAAAAACATTGTTCCTATCATCAACGAAAACGACACGGTCGCGGTTCAAGAATTGAGAGTGGGGGATAATGATATGCTCTCAGCTCGTGTTTCCAGGCTTCTCGAAGCCCGCCTGCTCGTTATGTTAAGCACTGTCGATGGCTTGCAGGATGATGATGGTGGCGTAATGACCGAAGTTAGAAACATTGATGCTGTTGCTCAGCACGTGAGATCAGATCATGGGAAATTCTCTATTGGTGGAATGGCATCAAAACTCGAGGCTGTTAAGTTTGCCTTGGATGCTGGTGTGGAAACTGTCATCGCCAGTGGGCGTGAGCCATCTGCCCTGAAGGAAATAATCTCTGGGGGTGACGGTGGCACGCGATTTCCCCTCAAAGTATGACGAGGTGAAGTAAAAGGACTGTGATTATAAGGCGTGATGACCTCTCTTTGGTTGACCCACGGCAATATCTGGTGTAGTTAATAATATCGTTAAGACAATGTCCCTTTTTTTGAATTGTGAGTGAAGAATACTCAATTTCAGCATACCACGACAACGAGTTCTCCTGGATTCGCTGCGATGGAAAGGGATCGTTTGTGAGCAGTCCGGTCATCAAAGATTGGTGTGAGAATGAGCTAGAGGCTGGAGCAAGTTGTATCGTTGTAGATTTAGAAAACTGCAAGAGTATGGATTCTACTTTCATGGGCACGATGGCAGGTCTCGCCATGAGGTTGATGAAGCTACCTGAGGGTAAACTTCAAATTGCTGGGCCATCTGAGCGCAGCCGCAAATCACTTGAGGACTTGGGGCTCGACGTATTGATGGAGATCGACCCCCAGGAAGCTGGCTGGCAACAATCGATTGGAGACGTTCGCTCCAAATTGGTAGCTTGCAAGGGATCTGAGACTAAAGTGGGAGAGGGTGTTCACGTTCTCGATGCTCATAGGAAGCTTTGTGAGGCAGATAATCGCAATACAGAAAAATTTGGCACTGTGCTCGATTATTTAGAGGCTGAGGTGAAAGCTAAACAAGCTGATAACGAATAAAGGGCGCACTCAAATGAAGTAGATGGTATAGTCCAATTAGTTCCATTTCCTGAGACCCCATCTTGTCCTCATTTTTTAATCCACCCTTATTTATAATATTTCATGTTAGACCTAGGTCATGTAGCTGCGGTCGTATTGCTCATTTTATTGGTCATTACGGTTGGTGTATGGCTGAAGACACGGTCCCAACTTGGGGAGATCCAAAAGGAAAAAGATCAGATTGTGGGGGAGGAAATGAGGATGTTCGATTTCTTGCATCACATCGGGCAGGCGATTGAAAAAGACATTACGCCTGCTCAGCTCTATAAAGAAATTGTTGAAGGTTTTGATGAGGTTTTGGGTGCAGATGCTGGTGCGATCTACTTGTTGAGTGAGGACCGAGAGTATCTGGTGCCCAAATTCATCTCTGTAAATTGTCCGCCACTGATCAGTGTGCCTCAGCAAGTAATTGAGCGATCAAAAGCAAATCCAAGCGCATTGACGAGCTATGTCATGCTGGCTCGAGTAGGGACTGGTGAGGGTTTGCTGGGCGAGGTGGTTACGGCTGAGGCCAGTATGCGTGTCGATAATCTTCAAGATCATGAGTCACTGGGAGCGACATCTGATTTGTATGACCATGGAGTATCCGCGATGCTCTCAACACTGCAGTATGGGGGTCGTAATATTGGGGTTGTTGCCGTAGTTCGAAAACATGAAAATGGTTTGTTTTCAGATAATGATTATGATGTGTTCAGGTCTGTATCTGAGCAGTCGGCATTTGCTATGGGCAATGCGATGATCCACCAAGAGCTCACAGAGAAGCGTAAACTGGATGATGAATTACGGACTGCTAGAGAAGTGCAAAATGTATTATTGCCCTCTGCTGAGCCACATATACCGGGCTATCGAGCATACGGTAGTAATACGCCTGCACGGATGATCAGTGGAGACTACTTTGATTACATTAATTTACCTGATGATAAAACGGGAATTGTTATTGCTGATGTCACAGGCAAGGGGCTTCCTGCAGGGCTATTAATGGCAATGTGTCGAAGTGTATTGCGTTTAACGGCAAGAGCAACAGCTAGCCCGTCAGAGGTACTGGGGTTAGTAAATAGGCATCTTTTTCCCGATGTGAGAGAGGACATGTTTGTAAGCTTGATCTACATCGTTTTAGATAATGATACGGGGAAACTTAAGATGTCGAGAGCAGGTCATGACGCTCCTATTTTATACAGAGCCGACACTGGGCTTATAGAAACGGTGAAGCCGCCAGGTCTCGCTTTAGGAATCGATTCAGGAAATGTATTTGATCGAGTTACTAAAGATTACGAAATGGAAATGAAGCAAGGTGATGTGCTGCTTCTTTACACAGACGGGGTTTGTGAGGCAGTTAATGACGATGATGATGAGTTTGGCCTGGCGAAGTTAGAGGAAATATTTTGCAAGGCAGCTGATAGTGGAGCTGAAAGTGTGGTGAAATCAATAAGGCGCCAAGTTTCAGTGTTTTCAGGCAACCAGCCACAGATGGATGACATCACCATGGTAGCTCTCGAGAAGAGCTGAAATTGATCCATTGTTGGGTTCGTCTTATTTATCAGAATACATCTTGCAAGATGCGGGTGTTTTCATAGTATTCATATTGTTGATTGGGCCTGTTGTCCTCTCCGCAACAAAATACGAACTAAAACAAACTAAGTTATATTATGAAAATCGTTAAAATTATCGCAATCGCCGCAGCTGCCTGTGGATTCATGGTTACTGCTTCATGCACTTGTCAGTCAGAAGCTCCTGCTCCTGTCCACGTAGAAGCTGCTAAGTAATGCTTCCTTGTGTGAGAACCTCAAACGCTAAAAGACTACATTAACTATGAAAATAGCTATCATTCTTACCGCTGCAGCAGGTCTCGCATTATGTGCGTCCTGCAGTTCACAACCTGAATCACAGGTCGCCCCCGCTCCAATCGTAGAAATTTCTGCGAAGTAAGCGGGAGGCATTTAAATTACTATTTAAACAAGGGCGGGTTAGTTTCTAACCCGCCTTTTTTGCGCCCATTTTTTAGTCCTTTTTTGTACCCTTTTCATGGTCGGCTTTGTCCGCCACTTTTACGCAAGGCTAGAGATTTGTTTCTTCTTGTCATCGCATTCAATTGTGGTCATATATAAATAGTAATTAACAATAATGACTATGACTTTATTTAAACTAATCATCATGCCTGTTGCAGCAGTAAGTTTTTGTGTTCTCTCATCCTGTGGTTGTTGCACTGGCGAAGATCCAGCACCGAAATTGCGTGCGCTTCCGAAATACAAAGCGCTGCCAACTTCTGAACCATTGGTAGCAGCACCGGCTCCAGCGCCTATTGTTGAGCAAAGCGCTAAGTAATGTCGCTTGCGCATAGCTAGTCGCTAAATAAACCGCAGTTTCACACTGCAAATCATGGCCACGTTTACACGTGGTCATTTTTATTGTCATAGTTGTCCCATGTATTTGGTTTATGCGCCTTTGTCTCACTGCGTCATATTGTCTAGGCAACTAAGCCCTTAACTGTGACAAGTTGTCCTTCACCCCTTTTTTGGATTAGAGCTTCCATGCGCTTATTTCCAAGCAACTAACTCGCATTAAGTGAGTTGGGTATCTCATTGTTTCTGTTGGCATGATAATTGCATAGTATATCCCAACAAACACGACTGAGCTGCATTCATCTGAATGATCTAAATCACCAAAGCTGCAGCGCCTCATCGTATAAACAATCAATCTAAGTGCTAAAACGCAGCACTTCATAACATCAAAACATCAAAATATTATGTCTAAAATACTCGGAATCGACCTTGGAACAACCAACTCTTGCATGGCTATCATGGAGGCTGGGGAACCGCAGGTGCTGGAAAATTCAGAAGGTGCTCGCACCACACCATCTATTGTTGCCTTCACTAAAAATGGAGAACGTCTTGTTGGGCAGGCTGCTAAACGCCAGGCTGTGACAAACCCTAAAAATACGATCTTTTCTGCAAAGCGCCTTGTGGGTCGTAAATTTTCTGAGCTCAAGGATGAGGAGAAGCAGTTGCCATACAGCGTAGTGGAAGCAGGCAATGGCGATGCTCATATTGAAGTGGAAATTGACGGGGAGAAGAAAACCTACTCACCTCAGGAAATTTCAGCGATGATCTTGGGTAAGCTGAAAAGTGATGCTGAAGCCAAGCTTGGTGAAACGATTACTGAAGCGGTAATCACCGTTCCGGCTTATTTTAACGACTCTCAGCGAAATGCCACCAAGGCAGCAGGAGAAATCGCCGGCCTCAAGGTGCGCCGTATTATTAACGAGCCTACAGCCGCATCTTTGGCATACGGTTTAGATAAAAAATCTGATGAGCAAATTGCTGTTTATGACCTTGGAGGTGGAACTTTCGATATTTCAGTATTGGAAATCGGAGATGGTGTATTTGAAGTCTTAGCGACTGATGGTGATACCTTACTTGGTGGTGATGATTGGGATAACGCCATTATTAAATGGATCGTAGATGAGTTTAAATCTAGTGAAGGTGTTGACCTTTCTGGCCAGCCTGATGCTCTCCAGCGTATTCGTGAAGAAGCAGAGAAAGCGAAGATCGCACTGAGTTCAGCTCAGAGCTATGATATCAATTTACCTTTCATTACTGCTGATCAAAACGGACCAAAGCATATCCAGACTACCATTAGTCGTTCTAAGTTAGAGCAGATTACAGATAAGCTTTTTGATCGTACTAAGAAGCCAGTGTTGGACTGCTTGAAGGAAGCTGGTGTCAATGCGAGTGATATCGATGAGCTTGTTCTCGTAGGTGGCATGACTCGCATGCCTAAGGTGCAAGAGATTGCAGCAGAGCTTGCTGGTAAAGAGCCGCACAAAGGAGTGAACCCAGATGAGGTTGTTGCCATTGGTGCTTCTATTCAGGGTGGAGTGCTCCAGGGCGACGTTTCAGATGTTCTACTTCTTGATGTTACCCCTCTCAGCCTTTCTATTGAGACCATGGGTAGTATTGCAACTCCGATGATTGAGCGTAATACAACGGTGCCGGCTAAGAAGTCTCAGATCTTCTCAACAGCTGCAGACAGCCAGCCAGCTGTAGATATTCGTATCTGCCAAGGTGAGCGTAAGATGTTTGATGATAATAAGCTACTCGGCAACTTCCGCCTTGATGGAATCGATGCGGCTCCTCGTGGCACTCCTCAAATTGAAGTCACCTTTGACATTGATGCCAATGGTATTCTCCATGTCTCAGCAAAGGATAAAAATTCAGGTAAAGAGCAGAAAATATCGATCGAAGGCTCAAGCGGACTTTCTGATGACGAAATCGAAAAGGCCAAGCTTGATGCAGAAGCTCATGCTGAAGAGGACAAGAAACGTGCTGAAGGTGTTGAAACGAAAAACAACGCTGAAAACCTTGTCCATCAGGTCGAGAAGCAACTGGAAGAACTCGGTGAGCAATTGCCTGCTGAGATGAAGTCAGGAATCGAAGCTAAGGTTGAAGCTGTAAAGGAAGCACTCAAAGCTGATGATCTTGATACTATTAAGTCTGCCACTAGTGAACTTGAGGCATCGCTCCAGGAGCTTGCTCAAGCAGCACAAGCTGCAGGTGCTGCAGCAGGGGGTGCCGAAGGAGCGCCAATGCCGGACATGAACGGATCTGCCGATGACTCTGAATCTTCAGAACCTAAGCAAGCCAAAGGTAAAGTCGTAGACGCCGAAGTGGTCGAAGACTAATCCATTAACAATCTCAGATCTATCTGGTCCATAGGGTCAGCTAGATCTTTTTCTTGAAATAAAAAAACAAACTACAACTAACTAACAAAATTATGGCAACCATAACACCTATCGGACAGCGCGTCCTCGTGAAGCGCCTTGAAGCCGAAGAATTAAGTGCTGGAGGCATTGTCCTTCCAGATACCGCAAAAGAAAAACCACAGGAGGCAGAAGTTGTTTCCCTCGGAACTGGAGGTAAAGATGAAGATGGTAAAGCCATCGAGTTTGCTGTTAAGGCAGGCGATGTCGTTCTTATTTCCAAGTATGGAGGCACCGACGTCAAAGTCGACGGCCAAGATCTGCTGATTCTCTCTGAGTCAGATATTCTTGGTATCGTAGGCTAACTCATCATCCAATAAACAACTATCACAACATAAAATAATATGGCTAAACAACTACAATTCGACGAAGCAGCTCGCCACGCACTCTTGCGTGGTGTTGAGAAGCTTGCCGCCGCCGTTAAGGCAACTCTCGGGCCCTCAGGCCGCAATGTCATTCTCGACAAAAAGTTCGGCTCCCCAACAATCACCAAGGATGGTGTCTCTGTTGCTAAGGAGATCGAACTTGAATGTCCCTATGAAAATATGGGTGCTCAGCTTATCCGTGAGGTTTCAAGTAAGACATCAGATATCGCCGGCGACGGAACGACAACTGCTACGGTTCTTGCTGAAGCTATCTACAAAGAAGGTCTTCGCAACGTAACTGCTGGAGCTAACCCTATATCGCTTCAACGCGGTATCATGAAAGCTTCTGAAGCTATCGTGGCTCAGCTTCATGAGATCTCAAAAGAAGTGTCTGACACTTCAGAAATCGCTCAAGTTGCTACAGTATCTGCAAACTGGGATACTGAAATCGGCAACATCATTGCTGAGGCAATGGACAAGGTGGGCAAAGACGGCACAATCACCGTTGAAGAAGCCAAAGGAATTGAAACGACTCTCGACGTTGTTGAGGGTATGCAGTTCGACAAAGGCTACCTCAGCCCTTACTTCGTAACTGATCCGGAAGCGATGGAATCATCTTTGGATGATGCTCTCATTCTCATCAACGAGAAGAAAATCAGCTCGCTGAAAGATCTTCTGCCGCTTCTTGAGAAGGCAGCCAAGACTGGTAAGCCACTTCTTATCATTGCTGAAGATGTCGACGGTGAAGCTCTTGCAGCTCTCGTAGTCAATAAGCTTCGTGGCACACTCAACGTTGCTGCTGTAAAGGCACCAGGGTTCGGCGATCGCCGCAAAGCGATGCTTGAAGATATCGCCATCCTCACAGGTGGTAAGGTAATTACTGAAGACCTTGGTATTAAGCTTGAGAATGTAGAGCTTGATGATCTTGGTTCTGCTAAGCGTATCACTATCACTAAAGACGCGACAACAATCGTTGAGGGTGAAGGTGGCAGCGAAGCTATTACCGGCCGTGTAAATCAAATCCGTAAGCAGATTGAGGAAACTTCATCTGACTACGATCGTGAGAAGCTTCAAGAGCGTCTTGCTAAGCTTGCTGGCGGTGTTGCCGTTATCAATGTTGGTGCTGCTACTGAGACAGAAATGAAGGAGAAGAAGGCGCGTGTTGAAGATGCGCTTCATGCTACTCGTGCTGCTGTTGAAGAGGGTATCGTTCCCGGAGGTGGAACAGCACTCATTCGCGCTCAAGCAAACATTACTAACCTTGGCCTCGTCGGTGACGAAGAGACAGGTGCTGGTATCGTCGCTCGCGCTGTTGAGGCTCCACTTCGTCAGCTATCTGCAAACGCAGGTCTCGAAGGTGCTTTGATCGTTGAGCACGTGAAGAACGCTAAAGGTAACGAAGGTTACAATGTTGCTACTGGCGAATACACTGATCTGATTAAAGATGGTGTCGTTGATCCTACCAAGGTGACCCGCACAGCACTTCAGAATGCAGCGTCCATCTCGGGTCTGCTTCTCACTACCGAGTGTGTCATCACCGATATTCCTGAAAAGGAAGAACCAGCTGCCGGTGGTCATGACCACGGCATGGGTGGTATGGGTGGCATGGGCGGCATGATGTAGAGTCCCTACCTAACTATTATCAAACTCCGGTTGCCGAATGGCGGCCGGAGTTTTTTTGTCTACATACAGAGCATTGCAGTAGCTGCTCTGGATTAGACGACTCCGCCAATCTCTATATTAAGATCATCGCTCAGAGCCTCGACAGCGTTGATCAACTCTTGTTCATCAGTGCTATCAGGCACGCACACCGTGCCCGATGCGTGAAAGATAGAATGTCCGGCCATGGCGGCACTCTCTATTGAGGTATTAAGCTCTTCAATGTTGGCTCCCGCACTAGAGACGGCTTGAGTTAATTGGCTGACAATACCAGGTCGGTCATTGCCATAAATATCGAGCCGTAAGCAACGAGTGTAAGGGTAGTCGGACAAATCTCCCTGATCGTGGATCTGAACAGAGATGCCTTCACTAGAGAGGGCTTGAAGACTTTCAGTAAGTTGCAGTAATTTGTCTTCTGCACATTCGACCCGCACAATCCCTGCAAATTGACCGCCAAGTCGCGCCATTCTGCTTTCGAGCCAGTTACCCTTTGAATCAGTGATCGTTTGCGAAATAAGTTTCATGACTCCAGGTCGGTCATGTGCGCAAATAGTGAGAACAAGAGAGTTGGTCATAATACGTGTTTGTGTTGTTAATAAAGATAGCGAGTTTTCTACTCAACGATAACAGGAGTGCCTAATTTTGCGTTTTCATAGAACTTAGCAGCCATTTGCTCAGGCATGCGAATACAGCCATGTGATGCTGCGTATCCTGGTAGAAAGCCTGTGTGCATGCCGATTCCATGGTTGAAACGCATGAAGTTGGGCATGGGTGCATGGACTGCAACTTCATCTGGGCCCGGCTTGTGAATCCTGAAATCGGCGTCTTTGTTGACAATTTCACCTGTTGTTTTGTTTTTAATAATACCGTAAACTGAAGATTCGTGATCGATGTCTTTTTCAGTGACCTTGAAGGTGCCGGCGGGCGTCGCATGTTTATCACTACCCGATGAAATCGGAGTCATTCCAACCAGAACGTTTCCTTTATAGAAGTAGGCCTTCTGCTCGTTTCGAATGATGCGAATTTTAGCATTCCCAGCGACACCGTCGCCATCCCAGTATCCTTTGGGCTGGTAGGTGGGTGTTCCCTCTGAGACAGGTAAACCATCTTGAGGCCTGTAGCCAGAGAGGTACTGTGACTGGCTAAGAGAATTTTGGTATGGTACGCACTGGCAAATTAGAGCTGCGAACAGGCTTAGAATGGGGAAGTATAATAAATGTAGATATTTCATAAGATTGAATTATCAGATATATTGAATGAAAAAATGGGATACCCACGAGTAACGCAATAAGGGCCCTAGGTCAAGGTATGATCATGCGGCATGTGGCCCTTCTTGATACGCTTTTCAAAATATCTTTCTTGCTTGTCTATCTGTAATTGAGGCGTTACTCACCGCTAGTCATCTTTTTTTATCAAAGAATACAAATACCACCTAAGCCAGTATGCCTAATTACGACTACCAGTGCAAAGAATGCGGTCACACTTTTGAAGTTTTTCAGAAAATGAGTGACCCTAAGCTTGAAGATTGCCCTCAGGATGACTGTGAAGGCAAAGTCCGGCGCCTTTTAGGTTCGGGGGCTGGTGTGATCTTCAAGGGTTCTGGTTTTTATCAAACCGATTATCGCAGTGAGTCATACAAAAAGGGTCAATCGAAAGAGGGGGGCGCTAGCTCGAAAAAAGAGGGTTCGAAGTAAGGCACGATAATCAGCAGACTCATGGACTAGGCTCACAGGTTATGCTGAGTCTCATCCTCCAGATTGAAACATCTCATCACGGTCTTAACGACCGCTTTGCCACATTCCTCTTCATCTAAGAGAATGTGGTTGGCTCCAGCTTGTTCGAGCTCTTTGGCGTCGCTACTGAATTTGGCCCTCGCGATAACGATAATACTCGGGCAAATTTCACGTATCACGGGTAACGCTGATATGACTACGTCCTTGAGGGGGAATGTAAATGCGACTGCTCTTGCTCGTTTTATATGAGCAAGTTCCCAAGTGATTCGGTGTCGAGCATCTGCGAATAAGCACTTGCTGCCTTGCTGAAGTAGATACTTCACCGTGTCGTCATTGTTCTCCACAATGATTGAGCGAATATTGTTACGTTTCAGAGAGGCGTGTAATTTTTGGCCTACTGGACCGTATCCACAAATTATCACATGATCTTTGAGATGATCTATTTTGCCGGGCATGCCTAGATCATGGCGAGATTTCATTGATTTGCTTTTCAGACCCATTTTGTGAAGTTTCTTGATCGCCGGATGGGAAAACTTCATCATAGATGGAACGAGTCCCATTGTTATAGCTGTGCAGGCAAGGAGGATTTGTTCGATCACTGGGTCGAGGGCATTAAGCTCGGCAGCGCGATTGAGGAGAACGATTGAGAATTCTCCCGTGCTAGATAATGCAGCCGCAGTCAGTAGCCAGTCGCCACTTCGCAAGCCGGAAACCCTAGCTGCGATAGCAGCTGTAAAACCTTTGGCGACAATGGTGGCAACAGTACCTATTAGGATGAGTGCCCAATGCTCTGCCAGAGTTTGCAGGTCGATGAGCAATCCAATAGAGACAAAGAAGAGGGTCAGTAGTAAATCTTTAAAAGGTAATACATCAGCTAGGATACGGTGGCTGTAGATTGAATTGCTAACAACCACGCCAGCAACAAATGCTCCCAACGCAGGGCTGAGTCCTAATAAGCCTGCGATGACGGCAACAACTACGCAGAGAGCAACAACCGCTACGGTGAAAAGCTCTCGGCTTCGGGTATGTGCTACAGCTGCGAGGAGTTGTGGCACGCCGTAGCGGCTCAGAGTGATCATTGCAGTGCAGAAAACAGTAGCTTTTGCCAGAGCGAAGATCAGAGCTCCAGAATTACCTTCGCCCTCTTCCAGTAAAACTGGAAGCAAGACAATGAAGAAAATAACGGCAAGGTCTTGGAAGAGGGCAATGCCGAGGGCAACACGTCCAGGCGGGCTGTCAGGTGCGCCCATATCCTGGAAGCACTTCATCGATACCGCGGTTGAAGACAAGGCGAAAGCGAAGCCAGCAACAATGGCATGATTGAGTTCTAAGTCCCAACAGATGGCAGCTAGTGTTGCAATAGTGGCGCTCAATGTGACCTGAATGCTACCTCCAATGAGTGCCGGGCGTTTTAAGTTTTTGAGTTCACTTGCGGAGAATTCTATACCGAGAGTAAATAGCAGTAAGATGACGCCGATTTCTGACAGGGCGTGGATAAGCTCTCCTGAATCAGCGCCAGCCCAGCCGAGGACTCCGCTGTTGGAGAGGGCGAGACCGCAGAGGAAATATCCAACCAAGAGGGATTGCTTCAGTCTCGTGAAGACCAAGGAAATAAAGACCACGGATCCGAGGATCAGGGATAGTAAGATAAAAAACGCCGGTACAGATTCGGTGGCGGCCAGAAAAACAGGCATAAAATTAAATTAACCTAAGTGTCTAAAAACTCCACATGAAAAAACCTCTGTGAATGAAGAATCTTCACCAGCATAGATCGTCGAAAATAAGCAACATTCTCCTTGCAATGGCATATGTCTGCTACTAGTTTCCCCCGCACACCACTTGGTGTTCGAAATTTTCAATCGCGGGGTGGAGCAGCCAGGTAGCTCGTCAGGCTCATAACCTGAAGGTCGTAGGTTCAAATCCTACCCCCGTAACCAATCATAAGCCCCGTAACTTAATCAGTTGCGGGGCTTTTTGCTGTTATGATAGCGCCTTTCTTAGGCTGCGGTATTAAAGCTGAATACAGCAGATGCTTAAAAGATGTTGAAATTCAATAGGTGCTGTATGTATAGGTATATCAAGAATCGATAAACATCTTGTCTAGTAAGCGACTAGAGCAAAGTATATCGCTATGAAATTTTTAGCCCTTGCGATCATCTTATTTATCCCGTTGAAGGTATCTGCTAGAATGGGAGAAAATAGGGTAGAGTGTCTTGAGCGGTATGGGAATGCTCATCTCGAATGTGATGGGGAGTATCAAGTTGATTACAGCTTATTTGAGAAAAGCATCTACAAGATTCATGCTAACTTCTGGGGTGGGGTGATTCACCAGATGGGTTACACCAAAGACACCGAGCTTACCGACTTGGAAATTAAATATATTCTTAAGGTGAATGCAGGGAAAAATAAGTGGAAACGCATCGACGACTCTACTTGGATAAGTAGAAACGGATTGCTTACGGCTGTCAAAGAAGACGCTTGGTCCCTCACTATCTTCACAACGAAATACGCTCGCTATTACTGGGACAGCAAAAAGCAAGAGGTGGAGAGTGAAGAACTAGCTGACCTTCGAGGGCTATAACTTTTGGCAATGCTGGTGATCAGCAATGAATGACGTAGTCTAATGCTTATCGCCGGCCTCCGAGCTTGCAACAGGTGCTTATCTTTCTATTCGATGGTATCTGGATAGCTGCCAAATATTTTAACCAGCGAACAATGCTTCTCAAGCTCGAGAAGTGCGTCAGCCACTGGCTTGTCAGTGCAGTGACCAGCAAGATCGACATAGAAAATATATTCCCAGTCGCGTTGTTTCGATGGGCGAGATTCGATCTTGCTCATATTGACGTTGAGTTGGTCGAAGGCCTTTAAGGCACTCACTAGAGAACCTGGACGGTCATGAATAGAGAATAGAATGGAGGTGCGATCACTGCCCGTGGCGGGGCATGTCTTCTCTCCGATAACGAGGAATCGCGTCGTGTTGGTTGCTCGGTCTTGGATAGAGTCTTCGATTACATCGAGACCATTGAGCTCGGCGGCAAGTTTTCCACCGAGGGCGGCGGCCCCTGAGGCTGCGTTTTCCTGGGCGAGTTTCGCGGCTTTGGTGGTAGACGAGACTTCTACTAAGTCGGCTTCTGGGAAGTTGCGTAAAATCCAATTACGACATTGGCCAAAGACTTGAGGGTGAGAATAGAGAGTCGTGATTTTATCTCTGTCTATGCAAGACAAGAGGCAATGATCTATGCGGAGCAAGATTTGAGCGCAGATTTGTAAATGCGAGTCGACAAAAAGATCGAGAGTATGAGATACCGCACCCTCGGTTGAGTTTTCAATAGGGACAACGCCATAGTGGGCTTTACGGCGTGCTACTTGATCAAAAACCTCTGCAAAATTAGGTTGTGGCGAGTAGGCTATGGAATGACCAAATTTTTTGATAGCAGCTTGATGTGTCCATGTGCCCTCAGGTCCCAAGTAAGCAACAGTGAGGTTGTCCTCTAGAGCTAGTGCAGCCGACATGATCTCTCTGTAAATAGCGATGATTGATCGATCGGGAAGTCTGCCATTGTTCATTGTGGCAAGGCGCTTAAGTAGTGCGTCTTCACGTTCTGGAGCGTAAATCTGCAAACCTTCTTTTTTCTTAATTTCACCAACTTCATGCACGAGGTCGGCTCGATCTGAAAGAAGGTCGAGTAGTTGCTGATCAAGGTGATCAATTTTTTTGCGGATATCGTCTAGTGGCACTTTTTAGATAATGGGTGGTGATTAATATCTACTGGTCTTGAGTATCTGACTCTGGGCTTTCTGCGGATGATTCATCAACCTTGGGAATGCCTGCAGAGGTTAGCGCGAGTTGTTGCTCAATATCTTGGGAGTTGGCGTCCTCGTTTTCGGCTGCTAACTCTGAATCTGAATTTTCAGCGTCATCTTCTAATTCAGGCTCGGGAAGCTTGATTGTGCGTAGCTCTGCTGAGTTCGGTAACTCATCCACGGATTTGACCCCGAAATGCTCAAAGAAAAGATCGGTGGTTTCATAGAGTAGCGGGCGGCCGGGAAGCTCAGCGCGGCCTCCTATTTTGACCAGCTCGCGGTCGAGCAGCTTCTGTAGCATGCCGTCACAAGAAACGCCACGAACAGCCTCAATAGATGCTTTGGTCACGGGCTGGCGATAAGCAATGATTGCTAGTGTTTCCATTGCAGGACCACTTAGTCGACTCGGTTTGCGGTCAGGGAAAAGCTGGCGCACAAAAGCCGCATAATCGGGGTGGGTGTATATTTTCCAACCCTTAGCACGTTCTGTGCAAAGAAAGGCACGCCCACTTGACTCGTATTGTTTGTTGAGCTCAACAATAGCTGCGGTAACCGCATCATCACTGAGGCTTGCCAGAGCTGCCAATTCATCGGGTAGGGCATCAGGAGAATGATCAACATCTTGATCGGAGTCATTATCTGATTCGTTATCGGCAGCGAGTGCATCCTCCGCTTCAGCTACGCGTGCGCGTACGATACGAGCAATTTCCGAACTGGGCAGTGGTTCCTCAGAGGCGACAAGCAGAGCTTCGATAATGGCAGAGAGTTGCATAAACTTGCATTAAGATTATGGGATTGAATAAGGATTGCAAGCCTCTGGAATCAATATTCTCAGCAGGAGATATGTGAGATGCCGCGAGGATGAAAGGTCAGCATTTTAGCATGAAAAACGTCCCTATCTTTCTCGATAGGGACGTTTGTGAATGTTTTGGAAGCCGTGGCCAGCTTCTGATCTATCTTAAACCCTCAGCTTATTGAGCAGGTGTAGGAATAGCTGGAGCTGCTGGAGCAGCGGGCACAACTTCTTTGACCGTTTCTTTAACAGCGGCTTCAGCAGCAGCTTTGGCGTCAGCGGCAACTTTTTCTGCGGCTGCCTCAGCGTCAGCAGCAGCCTTCTCAGCAGCGGCTTTTACAGCAGCAGCTTTATCAGCAGTAGCCTTTTCAGCAGCGGCTTTCTCAGCAGCGGCTCTCTCAACAGCTTCAGCTACCTCTGCAGTGGCAGCCTCACGAACAGCGGCTACGTCAGTGGCGTCAGTAGCGTCAGTAGCAGCCTCATTGGCTTTCTCACAAGAAGTGAAAACAGCAGCAGAAGCTAAGAGTGTGATGATGTATTTAAGTTTCATAGTTTTTATTTGGTTGGTGGTTGATTGCTAATTACGGCAGTGCTCATCACATCATAGCGGATATGATATAAGGAGAGGGCCTCAGCAACATGCGCTTGTTAGCATGAAAGTTCTATTTTGTCACAGTTTTAGCTTAATAATGAGAGCTGATTCAGAGATAAATGAATACTTATTGTTAAAATGTTCATTTTGCTCTTGAACTTGGGGGATAGTTCGTAGAGTTTCTGCCCGCCGTAGATCACTGCTTTTGCCAGTGTGGCGACGGGGAGTAGCTCAGCTTGGTAGAGCGCTGCGTTTGGGACGCAGATGTCGCAGGTTCGAATCCTGTCTCCCCGACCATTTTCTCTCGGAAAATGGTCTAAGGATGAGAACGAAGTTCGAGCGCACACGAAGTGCGTGCATCACGCCTCCTCTCCATCAGAAATGCGGAGGAGCATTTCTGCAAACTGGCACAGCCTAATAGGATATTAGGCAATCCTGTCTCCCCGACCATTTTCTCTCGGAAAATGGTCTAAGGATGAGAACGAAGTTTGAGCGCAAGACGCAGCCCCGTGCATACCGGTTTCATGATGTTAGAAACGCGGAGGAACACTTCTGCGAACTAGCACAGCCTACATTTTTTATGCAAACTACTTTCCGGGTCTAGCTTTAAATCCAAAGTGAATTCTTATCTCCTTTACTTCGCCATTATCGGAGGGGAGGATATAATCAGCTATGATGTTACCAGACACATGCGGCATACCAGAATTCAATGATCCACGTAGACTGACATTTTTTGGGAGGCCTATGTCGAACACGCGTACCCCGCAATTGCCTCGTTTTGCAATAAATTGATACTCTAGATCACGGTCATCATTTAGCTTCATCAATAACTTGATGCGCTCACCTGGCTTTTGAAGCCCACTGTAGTAGCTTGATGTTCGTAATTTTTTGCCGTCTTGGTCGGTTGTATAGAGCATGAAGAATTTTCCGTCTATGTCTTCGGGTAAGTCTATAATGAAGCAATTGATACCATGCCATTTTGCGATGTCTGCAGCCGTAATCTTAGGAAGTCCGTCTGTGATATTCTCTGCGTTGGCTGTCGGGGAAAATAATCCAGCTAAAGCCAGTAGGAGTGCCGTTGTGATTATATAGCGTTTTTTTACGTAGTTATTTTTCATGCTTGTTTTTTGATTTTATCGAATGGTGTTTAATAGTTAGCTGTAGCGCGTGAGGTTAACAATAAGTGCAAGTAGTAATTATAACAATTAATGCTACGTTCGCACAATCCGTATTTTTGAGGATGGCACAGCCGGAGCGTGGGTAAGAGGTGCTGGTATGGGCAAGGGGTCGTTACGCCATCCGCGACAGCCTTAGGTATTGCAGAGCGGAAACCATCGGTTAATCTAAAGCCCATGCTGATCAAAGCCCAGTCACCATCCGCCGCTGAGGCGCTTGAGTTTGTCTCCATGCTTCAGACGCGCTTTGTTGAGGGGTTGGAGCGAGTTTCATCAACTTGTGGTCATGAGGTGAAGTTTGAAGAAACCAAGTGGCTAAGGGATGCTGGCCAACACGGTGGTGGTAACCGTTATTCGGCTTCTGAGAGCGCGATGTTTAATCGAGCATCGGTCAATGTCTCCCAAGTGCATTACGATGACCTTCCTGAGAAGAAGCTGGGCTCAGCTACCGCCATTTCAACGATTATCCACCCGCAGAACCCTCACGCGCCCTCAGTGCACATACATATCAGCTGGACCGAGATGAAAGCGGCAGGGGATGATCCTGCCCGTGGCTATTGGCGGATCATGGCAGATCTTAATCCATCAGTGTTGCATGAGGAATATAGGGATCAGTTCGCACATTCTATGCGCCAGGTCGCTCATAGCCATTATGAGGAGGCTTCAGCACAAGGGGATCGTTACTTTTATATTCCTGCGCTGGAGCGGCACCGCGGGGTGACTCATTTTTATCTGGAAAGCTATGCCACAGACAATTTGTGTGCTGACAGGACCTTTGCCGAGTTGTTTGGCAAAGGTGTTATTGATAGCTATCTGGAGATCTTACAGTCCGCCTTGGTTGCCTATCCGGATGCGGTTGATGCAGCAAGGGCCGAGCAGCTCGCTTATCATACACTCTATCTATTCCAGGTCCTGACTCTGGACCGTGGCACAACCTCTGGGCTGCTGGTGCATGATCAAAATGATCTAGGCATTATGGGTTCATTGCCAGCACGGGTGGACCGTGAGCTTCTCGCATCGTGGCAAGGGCGATTGAATTATCCTCAGGATGAGCTGGTAAGGGAGCTGGTTAGAGCCTTGCCTGATGATTCACCATCAGTGGTTAGTGAGAGTGTAAAAATCGCTCTGGCGCAAACTGTAAGGGAACACTACAAAAAAAATCCCGAAGCGCTGGCGATGCAGGCTTCGGGAAATGTGATTCCTCCGACGGTGGACAACCATCGGTAATTTGAATGTTTATTGATCGGCCTGAACAGGCTTCTCTTTCACTGTGCTTTGAATGCGAAGGTCGCGCAGCTGGAGGGCATCCACAGCGGAAGGGGACGAGGACATGATGTCCATTCCTTTGTTGTTCTTCGGGAAGGCAATGACTTCACGGATGGATGACTCACCGCAGACGAGCATTGCAAGGCGGTCGAGGCCAAGTGCGATGCCGCCGTGAGGTGGGGCACCGAATTTGAAGGCGTCGAGGATGTGGCCGAACATGCTCTCTTTTTCTTCCTCAGTGACACCGAGGGCGGTGAACATGGCTGATTGAAGGTCGGCTTCGTGAATTCGAATGGAGCCGCCACCGAGTTCGTAGCCGTTGAGCACGACGTCGTATGCTTGGGCTCGGAGGCCAGCATATCGTTGACTTTCGTCTTCAAGCTTCGCGGTGGTAGCTTCGATGAGTTTGGGTACGTCTTCTGGAATAGGACGTGTGAAGGGGTGGTGAACGGCATTCCACTTGCCCTCTTCATCATCATAACCGAGGAGTGGGAATTCAGTAACCCATAGGAAGTTGAGCTCTTTGTTATCCTCGAGAATATTCTGAAGCTCGGCGCAACACAGGCGGATACGGCCGAGCACTTCACAGACGGATTCCCACTCACCAGCGCCAAAGAGAATCAGGTCGCCGGGCTCGATGTTGAGTTTCTCTCGTAATGCCTCAACTTCCTCGTCGGTCATGCGCTTGACGAAAGGTGAGCGCCATGTTGAGCGGTCTTCATCACGGGCCTGAATATAGGCGAGTCCTTTGGAGCCGGCCTCGATGGCTGTCTGGGTGAGTTTCTCAATTTGGCCTTGGGAAGCTCCGGCAAAGCCTTTGGCGTTGATGGCCTTGACGACTCCTCCATTGGCGATGGCACCTGAGAATACGCGGAATTCGCAGTCCTTGAGTTCTTCGGAGAGCTCGGTGAGGTGGTAGCCGAAGCGGCGGTCCGGCTTATCCGAGCCGTAGGTGTTCATGGCCTCTTCGTGGCTGATGCGGTCGAACGATGCTGGAATGTCGACATCCAGTGTGTCTTTGAAGACCTTACCGAGTAAACCCTCGATGAGTCCATGCATGTCGTCTGGTGTGACGAACGATGCCTCGATATCAATCTGGGTAAACTCAGGTTGGCGATCGGCGCGTAGGTCTTCATCACGGAAGCAACGAGCGATTTGGAAGTATTTTTCAATGCCGCCACACATCAGTAGCTGTTTGTATTGCTGAGGTGCTTGAGGTAGCGCGTAGAAGCTGCCAGGCTGCATTCTAGAAGGGACAAGGAAGTCGCGTGCGCCCTCAGGAGTGGACTTAGAGAGAATGGGGGTCTCGATCTCACAAAAGCCGTCAGCATCTAGGAAGTTACGTGTGGATTGAGTGATGCGGTGACGCTGGCGAAGGTTGTGCGTCATGCGCTCGCGGCGCAGATCGAGGAAACGGTATTTCATCCGAAGGTCCTCATTGGAAAGTTCCTTGTCCAGCTGGAAGGGGAGAACCTCAGACTTGTTAATGATGGTGAGTTGGCTGGCTGAGATCTCGATGGTGCCGGTAGCCATATCAGGATTGATAGTCGATTTCCCTTCAACTTCAGGGCGTTCTTCCACTTTTCCGGTGACTTGGATCATGTCCTCGCTGCGAAGCGTCTTGGCCAGCTCTGCGGCTTCCGCATTTTCCTCAGGGCGGAAGACACATTGGGTGAGGCCTTCGCGATCACGGAGGTCGATAAAGGCCACGCCGCCATGGTCACGGTTAGAATTGACCCAGCCAACCAGAGTTGCTGTTTCGCCGATATGGGAGTGGTGGAGTTCGTTACAGGTATGAGTTCTCATCTTATTAAAAAGGGGTGTTGGGTGAATGGTTCTTCGCGGTGATTATTTATGCGATCAAGGGACCATCGGGAGCATCAAGGTGCGCTTGGATGACCTCGTGGAGGTTGTTGTTGTGATTGATAGTTTGCTCGCTGCGTGAGGACAGGTTTTTGAGCTGCATCTCAGGGAATTCTGAGCCTATGACAAGGGCGAAGCGTGCTCCTGATTGTTGGGCCTTTTTGAATTGTTTGCCGACATTGAGCTGTGTCATCGAGTAATCTACAGAAATTCCGTTGCTACGTAGTTGAGCGATAACGCCGAGAGCCTCGTTGCGGTTATCTTCGTCAGCGATGATGAGATAAACCTCGCAAGCTGGATTGCGCGCCATCCATGCTTCCATTTCGAGTTGGGCATTTGGAGTCGACACAATGAAGTTCTGAATGACCATGTCACCCATAGCGAAGCCTGTTGCGGGCAGATCGGCAGCGCCGTTGGATAAAGTTGATAGCAAGCCATCATAGCGTCCACCACCAGCGACGGCACGCATCGTCTTCTTGGTATCGAAGATCTCGAAGACAGCACCGGTATAATAAGCTAACCCGCGCACGATGGTAAGATCGAGTTCAAGGTATTGGCCTAATCCGCGAGCGTTCAGGTTCTCCCTGATTTCATTGAATGCTGGTGAGGCATTCTCTGGATTATTGACGAAGTCATCGACTTGCTGGCGAGTCACGTTGAAGCTACTGAGTTGCTCTTCGAGCGCCTCAGGCTTGAGTTTTTCTAGGCGGTCGACAAGGGGAAGGAATTCTGATGGATCGGAGATGTTGTGATCGCTACAGAATGTAAGCCAGCTCTCACGGTCAGACGCTCTGATAACAAAGTCGCCTTCTTTGAAGCCGAGTGTCAGCATGGTATCAATAGCTAATGCTATAAGCTCGGCATCGGCACCTGCTGATGATTCACCGATGATATCAGCATTGAACTGAATAAATTCGCGGCCACGGCCTTTTTGTGGTTTTTCGTAGCGAAAGCAGGGGCCGATCTCGAACCACTTGAGTGGTTTGGGGAAGTCGCGCTGATTAGCTCCTACGATACGCGCCAGTGAGGCGGTAAGCTCTGGCCGCAGTGTGATGTCACGGCCTCCTTGGTCCTCGAAGCGAAACAGCTGAGTGGCGAGCTCTCCTCCGGTTTTCTTGAGGTAAAGCTCGGTAGATTCGACAATAGGGGCTTCATATTCGCTGAAACCATAGCGATGCGCCACATCTCTCCATACTGAGAACAGATAGTTGCGAACCGCGCAGTCACGCGGAGTAAAGTCGCGGAACCCGGGGAGAGACTGGAAGGACTTGTCGGCCATGAAGCGGGGAGATCGCATATACAGGCATGATATTCAAGAGAAATGGCGAAATAAGCCGCTTATCTACAAGAATGAATGCCGTATTTGCTGAGAGGAGATTGTATTGCTCGACTACCTCGAACTCCCATGAATCTGAGATGAGCCCATCAAAGGCTATTTGATTCGATGGAAGTTAAACTGTAGCTTCCTTTGCCAACGCTGTGGCGTAGTCTCTATTCAGGCGCGCAATGTTTTCAGTGCTGATCTCTTTAGGACATACAGCCTCGCATTCGTAGAGGTTAGTGCAGTTTCCAAATCCTTCTGCATCCATTTGGCGCACCATTCCAAGCACGCGCTTGTCTTTTTCAGGCGCTCCCTGGGGTAGTAGGTTGAGGTGAGCAGCCTTGGCTGAGACAAAGAGCATCGCACTTGCGTTCTTGCAGGCGGCGACACAGGCACCACAGCCAATGCAGGCAGCAGCATCCATGGCGGAGTCGGCTCTTGTTTTTGCAACTGGTAAGTTGTTAGCATCTTGAGCTGATCCGGTGCGAACATCGATAAATCCACCGGCAGCGATGATCCGGTCGAAGGCAGAACGATCTACCATCAAGTCGCGTTGAAGCGGGAAAGCCTTGGCTCTAAATGGCTCAACCCAAATAGTGTCACCATCCTTGAACTTACGCATGTGCAGCTGGCAGGCAGTGACGCCACGTTCTTTAGAGTGAGGGATACCGTTGATGGTGAGTGAACATTGGCCACAAATACCCTCACGACAGTCGTAATCAAAGTGGATTGGCTCGCCGCCATCAATGATGATTCGCTGGTTGACGATATCGAGCATCTCTAGAAACGAAGCTTCGATAGGGATATCTTTGGCCTGATACGTTTCAATGAGGCCGTCATCATGAATGCTTTTTTGACGCCATACTTTGAGTGTTAAGTTCATCGGGAAATAATTTCAGATTGAAGGATGATGGGTGGAAATACAGGGGGTCTTCTTAGGCGTAGCTTCGAATGGCAAGGTGAACATTTTCGAATTCTAAATCCTCTTTGTGAAGGGTAGGTGGTGTCCCCACTCCTTTGAACTCCCATGCTGCAACATAGGCATATTCTTCGTCGCGGCGAAGCGCTTCACCAGGTTGAGTTTTGCCCTCTTTAACTTCGGGGGAGTCCTCGTTGAATTGATATTCGAGGCGGAAGTGGCCACCACAAGATTCCTCACGGTTGAGAGCATCAGTGCACATAACTTCGGCAAATTCGAGGAAGTCAGCCACGCGGCCGGCCTTTTCGAGCTCTGTATTGATTCCGTTAGCATCTCCAGGGATGAGGGCGCTGCTCCAGAATTCTTCACGAATCTCAGGGATGCGCTTAAGTGCTTTTTCAAGACCTTCTTTACTACGTGCCATACCGCATTGCTCCCAGACAAGGAGACCAAGCTCTTTGTGGAAGCTGTCCACAGTACGTGTCCCATTGATATTAACCATCTGGTCGATGCGCTCTTTGACACTGGTCTCAGCTTGAGTGAACTCATCCATCTCAGTATTAATTGAGCCTGGTGTTTGATCTGCGAGGTAGTTGGCAATAGTCGTTGGAATGACGAAGTATCCATCGGCAAGGCCCTGCATGAGAGCTGATGCACCGAGACGGTTCGCTCCGTGGTCAGAGAAGTTTGCTTCACCGAGGCAGTGCAGGCCTGGGATCGTTGTCTGAAGATTGTAATCAACCCAGAGGCCTCCCATTGTGTAGTGCACAGCGGGGAAGATCTGCATCGGTGTCTGGTAGGGGTTGTCACCTGAGATTTTTTCATACATCTGGAACAGGTTTCCGTAGCGTGCGCGGATGACATCTTCACCAAGTCGCTCGATAGCGTCTTTGAAATCCAGATAAACCCCAAGTCCAGTCGGTGCCACGCCGCGACCTTCGTCGCAAACTTCTTTGGCGGCGCGTGATGAAATATCACGTGGGGCGAGGTTTCCGAATGATGGATACTTGCGCTCGAGGTAGTAATCACGATCCTCCTCCGCGACGTCCTCCGGCTTCTTATTGCCCTCGCGAATTGCTTCGGCATCTTCCTTTGAAACGGGGACCCAGATGCGACCGTCATTTCGCAGTGATTCTGACATGAGTGTCAGCTTAGATTGGTAGTCGCCGCTGACGGGAATACAGGTGGGGTGAATTTGTGTGTAGCAGGGATTGGCAATGTAGGCGCCTCGTTTGTATGCCTTGAATGCTGCGGTAACATTGCAGCCCATGGCGTTAGTCGATAGATAGAAGACGTTGCCGTAGCCACCAGTTGCCAAACAGACAGCGTCTGCAGCGTGAGATGAAATTTCGCCAGTAACGAGGTTTCGTACGACGATGCCCTTGGCTTCTCCATTCACGAGAACGATGTCCATCATTTCTGTGCGGGTGTGCATTTCTACGCCACCTTTGGAGATTTCTTTTTGGAGAGCTTGGTAACAACCGATGAGCAACTGCTGGCCAGTCTGGCCACGTGCGTAGAATGTGCGTGATACCTGAGCTCCACCGAAAGATCGGTTGTCGAGCAGGCCGCCGTATTCACGAGCAAAAGGAACTCCCTGCGCGGCACATTGATCAATGATGTTGCTAGATACCTCAGCAAGTCGGTGCACGTTGGCTTCGCGAGAGCGGAAGTCGCCACCTTTGACGGTGTCGTAAAAGAGACGGTTAACCGAGTCACCATCGTTTTGATAGTTTTTGGCAGCATTGATACCTCCTTGAGCCGCGATAGAGTGGGCTCTTCGTGGGCTGTCTTGGTAGCAGAAGCATTTTACCTGGTAGCCTAACTCTGAAAGGGAAGCAGCGGCAGAGCCACCTGCAAGTCCTGAACCGACAACAATGACGGTGAATTTGCGCTTGTTGGCCGGGTTGATGAGCTTGGAGTCCATCTTATGTTTAGTCCATTTCTGGTCTACTGGGCCTTCAGGTATTTTGCTATCTAGTGACATGATGATGAGAAGTTTGTGAGTGAGCCGTTGGTGGAGGTGACTTAGTGTGCGTTATCTTGTTCAGGTAATTCAGTGAGCCCAGCTTGAACCGCAGCTTCGACCTTGGCTTTAGTGGCTTCCATTTCTTTTTTGCCCAGGCCAAAGAAATAGACGCTGATGGGAATAGAAATGAAACCGACAAAGATAATCAGGCTGTAAGCTTTCGAGAAGAGTTGGATGCTCTTAGCTGTTTTCTTGGTGCGCAGACCCAGAGTTTGGAAGATGGAGCCAACACCATGGGAGAGGTGTGAGCAGAGCAAACCCATTGCAAGGATGTAGAAAAGAACGACAAGTAGGCTTTGGAAGCCAGCAATAGTCATAGCCCAGTTTTGTTTGAACTCAGCAAGCACGTGTAGATCACTCTGCACGCGGACGGTGTAGTGCAAGATGTGGAAGACAAAAAATACAAGCACAGTAAGACCGCTCCATATCATCATGCGAGATGAGCGGGGGGCAACCATGGTAGCATCATGTTGATAGCGACTTGGACGTGCTGCTCGGTTAGCTGCGGTCAATTGGATCGTGGCGATGATATGCAATGCAAGGGCCACGAGCATGACGATGCGAAAGATCCAGATGCCCCAGCCGTGAAGCATCGTATGGAGAAAATCAGCGTAGTGATTAAAATCCTCGGAGCCCTGATAAATGAGCATATTGCCGACGAGGTGACCTGCTAGGAAGAAAACAAGATAGGCTCCTGTGAGAGCTACAACGAATTTTTTTCCGATGGATGACTGCCAAAATCGGCAGAGGGAGCATGTAGATGAACTCATAAAATTTGATTGCTTATGACAATGCGGCATAAACTAGATGCGGCTTTACAAATAATCAAGACCCAACCATCAGGAATCTCGACATAAATAGAGGATTCTGGGCAATAAAAAAAGGCCTGCCGATATTTTCGACAGGCCTATGAAAAAAATGATTTTGGTAAATTTAGTAGGAGAACAACTCGTCATCCTTGAAGAAACGAGCGATTTCAGCTGCTGCGGCGTCAGGCCCGTCGGATGCGTGACATACATTGACCATCATATCCTTGCCGAAATCCCCGCGGATGGTGCCCTCAGGCGCCTCATTTGAGTTGGTTGGTCCTAGTAGGTTGCGAACGCGGTCGATGACGTCGTTGCCTTCGAGTGCGAGCGCAATCACAGGGGTGCGGCTCATAAATTCGGTAATTTCGGGAAAAAATGGCTTATCGGCCACGTGGGAGTAGTGCTCTGTGAGGATGGCATCATCGAGCTGCATCATTTTGATGCCGCGGATGATGAAGCCTTCGCTTTGAAAACGAGCTAATACAGTGCCGACTACGTTGTTCTCAATCGCATCGGGCTTAAAAAGAATCAAAGATGTTTCAGTTGCCATGGCAGTGAGGTAGCTGGGAACTCTAGTAATGGCAATCTCGAAAGCCTCAAATAAGCGGCTTATTGAGCAATCAAAGCCATACAACAGCGATTTGGCAGATAGATACTCAATTTGCCGTGCTTGTCTGTCTTATAGCTAAGAGGCTCGTCCACTCTATCGAAACCGCCATTGCTCAGTGAATCACTGTTGAGAATGATTTTGTAATTTCCTTGGCGACCAATGTTGAACTCGTAGTCAGTAAAGGACTTCGTGGGATTAAAATTAAAAATGAAAATTACATTGCCACGCTCAGCAACCAGAGTCTGGTCGTCATTGTGAACGTGCAGCTGTTGTGCTGGATCACAGGCTAGTAGATTGTGCTTCTTGGCGAGCCTGATCATGCCTTGATCAAATGCATTGAGGTGTTGATAGCGAAGTTCGGTGTTATCCACCAGAGACCACTGACGACGGCAATAATGGTAAGACCAATCATTACCCTCACGGGGGAAATCGAGCCATTCGGGGTGCCCGAATTCGTTGCCCATAAAGTTTAGCCAACCTTCGCCGCCGGAGATCAGTGTGAAAAGACGGATTATCTTGTGTAATGCGATACCACGATTGATGAGCTCGTTGTCATCTTCTATGCCCATGTGCCAATACATTTCCTTATCCATCAGGCGGAATGCGATGGTTTTGTCACCCACTAGGGCTTGGTCGTGACTTTCAGCATAGGCAATATTTGCTTCGCCATAGCGTCGGTTGGTCATGATTCCCCATATTTCCTCCGGCTTCCACTCTTCATCCTTTTTGTGTTTAAGCAGCTTGATCCAGTAATCGGGGATGCCCATCGCGAGTCGGTGGGTGAAGCCAATGCCGCCCTCTGATGTTGGTCTGCACAAGCCAGGCATGCCGCTCATGTCCTCAGCGACGAGGATGGCGCCAGGCTTGAGCCGATTGCAGAGCGTGGTGGCGAGCGCAAGGTAGAGAATGGCATCTTCATCGGGGCCGTCGGTGAAGTATTTGTCGTAATGATCGAAATCTACGCTGCCGTGATGCTCATAAAGCATCGAGGTGATGCCATCGAAGCGGAAGCCGTCGAAGTGAAACTCCTCCAACCAGTAGCGGACATTTGAAAGTAGGAACTGGCGAACTTCGCTTTTGCTGTAGTCAAAGCATTTTGAATCCCATTGCGGTTGGTCTCCCTTGATGCCAGCATGGAAATACTGATGATCTGTGCCGTCGAATTCATTAAGCCCTTCGGCAAGGTTTTTGACAGCATGGGAGTGCACGATATCGAGTAATACAGCAATGCCTGCTCCGTGGGCTTTATCGACTAGATACTTCAAATCCTCTGGACTGCCGAAGCGTGAGCAAGAGGCAAAAAAGGAAGACACATGATAGCCGAAAGATCCATAATAAGGGTGCTCCTGAACTGCCATAAGCTGAATGGTGTTATAGCCAAGTTTCTGAATACGGGGCAGCACCTCATCGGCAAATTCACGGTAGCTGTGAAGACGAGGTTCCTCGCCAGCCATGCCCACGTGAGCTTCATAAATTAGAGGGGCACCGAGTGAGGATGGGTCGAACTCGTTTTGCCAGTTGTAAGTTGAATCGGGTAACCAAACCTGCCCTGCGTAATCATGCGTCGTCTCGTCTTGGATGCAGCGATGTATGGTGGCTGGTATACGGTCACGCGCTGAGCCGTCAGCACCGTAGATGTGTAGCTTAATAGCATCACCATGCTTCAGAGACTTGCCGCTTAGTTCAAGTTCCCAGATGCCATTTTCGCTTTTGACTAGAGGGTCTTTGCCTGCATCCCAATTGTTGAAATCACCAATAATGGACACATAGTGGGCGCCTGGTGCCCATTCTCTGATTGACCAGAGATCCTTGTTGGCGTGGTAGTGGATGCCTAGTTGTTTGTGAATCTGAGCATACTCTTCAATGCTGCCCGCTTCTTCCTCGATAGAGGCTAGCTGATCCTTGAGTAGCTGCATGCGCCACGAGATGTGAGCTGCATAGGGCTCTAGCCAGCAGTCATCCTGAACCAAACGGGGAACTGTGGGTGTATCGCTACTCATATAAATATGCTAGGCACGGTGATGAAACAACGCACGGAAATTGTGCATGATTGATAGATGAAGGCTTACTGATTGGCGGCAAGCTCGATAGCATTGATGACAATTTCTGGAGTAAGATACTCAGGGAGCATGATCGCTGGCTTTGTTGGATCTGCTGGGTAGATTAGATTCGTTGGCAGTGACTTGCGGTCGGCTCGGTTCATGTCTTTTTGGATCACGGGGTCACCGTCGGTGCTGTCAGCTGTTACGACCAAGACATCATATTTTGTGAGTAATGCATTTACGCTATCGGATGAGAACACACGGTTCTCATTTTGTTGGCAAAGTAGTCACCAATCTGCGGTGTAGTCGACCCAGACAATTCGACCTTTAGATCGATTGAGCTCAACCACGCCTGGATACCATGAGGAGCCTGTTAGTGGGGCTGCTGGTGCTCTTTCTTCGGTGGCCGACTTGGTCATGAAGAAAGCACCGGTGGCTACGAGGAGAGGGAAGCCAGTTCCCCAAACTAGCTTTTTAAGCTTGGGGGTGTAAGGAGTGCCGAAGCGACCGTATGCCCAAACTGCTAAGCCTATGACGACGGCTGCCATCAGTAGCCATGATGCGCCACCGGTGCCTGTGATTTTGGCAAAACTACGGAAGAAATAGGCGGCTGTTGCAAACAGGGCGAATGCCATCAGCTGCTTGAAGGTAACCATCCATGCTCCTGGTTTGGGGAGTTTATTGATTAGCTTAGGGAAGAAGGCGAGAATCACGTAGGGGGATGAGATGCCGAGTGCGAAAACTGTAAAGATGATCATGCCCTGAAGAGGTGGCTGCTTCAGTGTGTAGCCCATCACTGAGCCGAGAAAAGGCCCGCTACATGGAGTAGCAATCAGGGTGGTCAATACACCTGAGAAGAATGAGCCGGAGTAGCCTTTTTTTGCCTGTAGCTCGCCACCAGCGCCTGTGAGAGATGTGCCAATTTCAAAAACGCCAGCCATGTTCAGACCAAATAGATAAAGTAGCATGATGATGGCTGCCAAAAAGATAGGGCTGGTTAGTTGCTCTCCCCAGTTTACGTCTTGGCCAAAGCTGAAAATAAGAACGTAAATGATGCCTGCAAGAATCCACATCGAGGCAACAACACCTGCCATGAATACGAGGCCATGTATTTTTATTTTTTGAGGCTCAGAGCCTGCTTGTTGAGCAAAGCCCATCACCTTGATTCCAAGGACTGGAAACACGCAGGGCATTAAATTAAGAAGCAGTCCACCGATGAAAATAAAGCCCAGAGCAGTGAACAGGTTGTGTGCTTTTTCCTTGGTGCCATCTAGTAGAACGAAATCGATTTTCTGCTCGGCATCATAAAGCTCTGCGGCAGCGGTAATCTCAGCAGCGGTGGGTGCTGCGTTGCTCGGGCCATGACCTAGTGGGCTGGTGGCTGTGGGGCTAAGTGCTGATGGCGTTGCCACAGCCTCAGCCGCCGGGTTTGAGAGAGGAATGCTGATGGTTACCGCCTCATTGCCATCGAAAATGAGTATTCCTTCTAGTTGACTGCCGGGGTCGGCATCCAAGTTCAATGGAGCGATAAGAATATATGCATCACCTCTGTCGTTGACGGCTTGGGCTTTACTAGAGTTCGTGATGCCGGCGTTATCAATATAGTAAATAGAATCCAGAATAGCGACGCTTCCATCCGAGCTGCTGATGGTGAGCACTAGATCAGCCGCTTTGATTTTAGCCTCTATGTTCCAGCTTTGATTGCTTTCTGGGAGTTGTGATCGCGCGAGGTGGAATTGGCTCTCATGTTCCGTAGAGAGTATTTGTGATTCGCCAATGGGGATGGTGACCATAAGCTCTTTTGACATTGGTGGTGCACAGCCTTTGTCGTCACAGAGTTGCCAGGTAGGGGTCACGCTGATTTTAGCTTGGTCACCGGCTTTTGCGGTCGAGGGCACAGAAATATCCGCCAGCATTGTGTATCGTTCTTTATAGATGTAGAATTGAACGTCTTCACTCTGATAGAGCTCTGGAGTCGGCCAATAAAGCTGAGTAAGCGCATAGCCAGTGGGCAGCTGCCAATCAAACTCGAGTGGGAGTCCTGGGCCGCCTGGGTTCTGGTAATAGGCGTGCCATCCGTCTGCATGCTCGAGTTGGATAGCAATTGTGATGATGTCTCCCGGCGTGGCTTGCTCGACCTCTGAGATAATGGAGGCCTGAGTGTAGCTATCCTCTGCGGTGTCATCACTCGTGCTGAAGAGGTCATTTTGGGCATGTAGTAGCCCAGTGCTTATTGTCAGCACTAGGAGAGTGGAATAAATGAATTTCATTTTAAAGGATAGTGAGTGTGGAATAAGTGATCGGAGGACACGATGCTTCGGTAGTGGGTAAGAGTGTTATGCTGGATACTTCTTCCCCTGAAATCTCATGAAGTAGTTTCAGCTTCAGGGTGCTCAACGATCACGGGACTTATTTCCTCCTGCATTTTGCGTTCCCAAATATAGCGTCTGAATAATACTTTGATCGCTGCGGTCATAGGGACGGCTAGTAGAGCTCCGATAAATCCGCCGAGTAAAAGTGACCAGAACAACATCGAGAAGATGACCGTCATGGGGTGTAGTCCCACCGAGTCACCAACAATTTTTGGAGCTGTAAGCAAAGAGTTGATTTGCTGCACAACAAGGAAGATCGCAACGACAGCAAGGACATAAGCCCATGGGCTACTGCCGAGGAAGTTCTGATTATCGATGTGGCCGAAATGAACAAAGGCAATAAGGCATGCGGGTATTAAGCAAATGATATTTCCGATGTAGGGAATCACGCCAAGCACGGCCATGGCCAGGCCAATGACAAGTGCGTAGGGTAGGCCGAAAATCCATAACGCGATACCAACCAAAATCCCGTCGATAAACGCTACCAACATCTGGCCACGGAAAAAGGAAATCAGGTAGCCGTTGATTTCTTGCAAAGAGTCTACGACTTCGTTCTTAAATCGTGATGCCTTCAAGGGGACATATTCGTGCCAGTGTGCCTTGATGCTAGAGCTTTCCTTGAGGAAGTAATAAAGATAGATGGGCGCCATAACGAAGCCGATGGTAAGGCCAAGCATGCCCAATATTTTCGACGAGCCTTCGCTGAACCAGTTGGTGATCGTTTTAGCGATTTGGGTGGCATACTTGGAGATTAGAAACTGCCAACGATATTGGTAATCGGGTTTGGCATAGACATCTGTATTTGCCGCGAGCTCTGTAGCAGTCGTGGCAGGCTCCTGAGACCCGTTCATTGTGTTCGGCTCGTCTGGTTCAATATGGGTGGCTCCTGTCTCTGGGTTTACTTTCTCAGAGGCGTAATTAATCAGCGGCTTGAGCCATGGAGCATCTTTTACCTCAGTCATGGCTGTCGTTGCCTTGCGAGCTATTTCCTCTTTGTCGTGGAAAGCGTCTGAGATCTGCTTGGCAATGGGGGGGGCGATCAAGAAGCCAAGAGCCGTGAGTAAAATTACAAATGAGGCGAATACCGTAATGACGGCCTTGAGCCGGGATAAACCTCTTGTTTGTAGCCACGAGACAATTGGGTCGAGCAAGTAAGCGACAATGCCAGCTACCGCAAGTGGCACTAAAACGGGCTGGAGGTAGCCAAGCGTCTTTCCTGTGAGCCAGATCAGGCCTACGATGAGAATGCCAATAACGAGAATGGCAATACCTGTGAGAGCTCGCCAGATGGTCTTACTTTGGAAGCGTGTCGGATATTTAGGAGTCACAAGTCAAAATCCTAGTAAGCTGAGTCAAAATTGCGATGGTAAAATCGGAGCGAAATTATAGCTCCCAGAACGCTTGAGCTGACTGTGCGGTATTGGCGTGATCTCGTTTGGTTTTTTTTCGTTATTCTTAAATCTGGACAAAGCGCTGGTGCAGGTATTCGATCAAAGCATATGAGTAACGATTCTCAAGGGGGTAACCCAACCGAGCAAGGAGCACGCATCAGTATTCCCCAGTATGCGATGTCATTGGCGCATGTCGCCAGCCTGCGCTCGGAGGATCCTTTTCGCAAGGTGGGAGCTGCAGCATTAGATTTTGATAACCGAGTAGTGGGCACAGCCTACAATGGCCTAGCTCCGGGATTTGATGCTCCAGAGGGTTTCTGGGATGATCGTGATAGCCGACAAAAATTCATGCTTCATGCTGAAGTTAACTTGTGCAGCCTTTTTAAACGTGGGGAGGTCAAAATTATGGCGTCAACAACCATGCCGTGTACGGCTTGTATGCAGACACTCTGCGCCTACGGTATCGAGGAGATCTATTTCCGCGATATATACCAGGAGTCTGCGGCTCCCGAGATTGCAAAGACCTACGGGATCAAGTTTGAGCAAGTTACTCAGTATCCAATGGGATAACTGGAGCGACCTGTGGAGTTTCTGGAGTTAGTTCCTCTGCAGATGTATCCCCCCCAGCTGCGCCAGGTAGACCGGTATTTCCCTCAGGCTGGTCTTGCCCGTAGAGGCTGCGTACGTAGCCGATCTCAATCAATGTGTCTTGCCATGATGAGAGCTGAGCCCGATCTCGCCAGATGAATAAAGCATCGCGCAAGATTTTCTTTGCATCTTCATCTTTGCCCTCGTGGAAAAGAATTGCTGCAGGGGCGTAGTGATAATAGGGAGTATCATCCCACTCGCCATACTTGTTTTGCATGGATTTAGCTTCATCTGTACGGCCCATTTTAAGATTGCATAGGAGTAGTTTAAACTCACTGAGTTGCCGCAAGCTTTTATTGCTTTGAGGTAGAATGGTGAGCAGCTTGGTGAAGCGCTTGTGCGAACTCGCCCAATTTTTCATGACGAAATCGAGCTCTGCTAAGTTGAACATAATGTTCTGACTATTTGGAGAAAGCTCCTGCAATTTCTCAAAAATTACATAAGCTTTGTCGAAAGCTCGCATCTCTACATAACAACCACCTCTGAGGCTGAGGCAGGCAGGATGGTTTTTATGAGTTTTTTCTAGTTCGTCGATTGCTTGTAATGCGTCGAATATTCTTTTTTCCTGATAGAGTTTTTGGGCGAGGCGAACATTTTTGTTAAACTCTATGCGTTGCTCCTCGGGTAGTTTCATGAACTCAGCCATCATTTTTTTACCCATTTCACTGGGAGCGCTTGCCGGAGCAGATTGCGCGTTAAGCTGTGTGGTCAAAGTAATCAGAGCCAGAGCAAGTAGGGCGGGGACAGAAAAGGTGGATTTCATAGTGTTACAATAGGGCAGAAGATAAATCGTAAAATGGATTAGGTATTAGTAGAATGGTTTTTGCGGTGCGTCAATCATTCAAAAACTCGTTAGGAATGACCTGAGTGGCCGGTCTGTTCATCGGGGTAGAGAGCATGCTTTTTAATATACTGCGCTACTTGTGGGTGAAGCCATTCTGTTAGGAGATCTTCAGGTATGCTTGCTCGGATTTCCGTTGCTGAGGCGGGGTGATTGCCTGAGATACAGTGCAGCTCATAGCCCTTGTGGGGATCAGGGGTCTCGCCGCGAGTGTAGACAATGAATTTCACCAGTGTGGCGAGATGTTCTGGACGATTCCAGCGGGGGAGAGCTTGCCATTGATCAGTGCCCATCAGCCAAAAAAGCTCAGCATCGGGGAAGCTTTTTGCAATACTCTCAGCGGTTTTCCATGAATAGCATGGTGGATTGGTAACCAGATCATGGTCATCTACATCTGCCCATTCGATACCAGCGGTCGCTATTCGGCACATCTCGAGCCTGTCTTTTTCGCTGGCTTGAGCATGATCAGATTTGTGAGGTGATTGCTTGCAGGGTAGAAAGATCACCTTGTCTAGATCTAGATGATCAACCGCTGCTTGAGCAATATGCATGTGTCCCAGATGAATGGGGTCAAACGTTCCTCCAAACAGGCAGATCTTCGTATGCTTGCTCATGATTCTACTTGATTAGCGATCCGTGGATTCGGTGTTCTCGGCCTCCTTAGGTTTTTCGAAGGTGCTCGTCTTGCTGCCATACCAAAGCAGCGTTGCTGACCCAACAAACACAATAATGATCACCAGAGCCAAAAGAATGCTAAAGCAGGATTTCATAATATGACGAAATGATATCCAGAAGTAGATCGCTGGTCGAGAATATCCTTGGGCCTGGAATGTGATCAGCTGCTTGTCGTATCTCTGCGGATGCAGGCGGCATAGGCTCCGTCCGTTTGGTCACGGTAAGGTAGGGCTTGATGTTCAGCCGTTACTTTCCAGTCAGAGTGAGTCGCTGCAAATTCAGTCACCAAATCATGGTTTTCCTCGGCGTCAATCGAGCAGGTAGAATACACAATTCGGCCGTCTTCTTTGAGGCAGGGGAGCGCGTTTTCTAGAATGGCTCTCTGGATGTCACCAAGCTCTGAGATGTTCTCTGCACGCAATCGCCAGCGGGCGTCGAGTCGGCGCCGCATCACTCCCGTGTTGGAGCAGGGCACATCGAGCAGGATGGCATCAAACTTACCGTGCCAGGCCTCGGGGGCAGGCTCGGTCCAGTCATGAGTCTCCACCGTGGCAATCTTAATGCCGAGGTTCGTGAGATTTTCATCGAGGCGTGGCAGGCGTTTTTCGTTGCTATCGGTGCAGAGGATTTCTCCCTCATTATTCATCATGTTGGCGATCATCGTCGCCTTGCCTCCTGGGGCCGCACAGGCATCCAGAACACACTCGCCAGGCTTAGGCGCCATGAGCTCAACACAATGACGTGTTGCAGGGTCCTGGATGTAGACGAGGCCGTGCTTCATCCACTCGCTAGGCGGAGGGCCTTCGATTTCATAGAAGCCTTCAAGACCGTCGACGGGACTAGCTTTATCATACTCAGCCACCGTTGTGGCAGCACTTTCGTGGAGTGTGTTGACTCGGCAGAAGGTCTTGGCTGGCTGGTTATTCCACTCAAGAAGTTGAGTCGCTTTGTTTGCTCCGTATGATGACTTCCACCGTTTCCAGAGCCAATCTGGGTGAGAGAATTTGAGAGGCGGAGACAACTCGTCGAGCTCATCGATGAGCTGCTGACGTTTAGCGATACACTGGCGCAACACAGCGTTGATCAGACCCCTTACGGAAACCTTGCCACAGTTGACAGTCTCATTCACGGCCGCGTGATCTGCGATGCCAAGAATGAGCAGCTGGACTAAGCCAACCCGTAGGATATCACGCGTTTCATGATCGAGCTTCCCTCTGCGTAGTTGGGCGATCCAGTGGTCGAGAAGGCGACGATTGCGCAGCACGGCAGAAACGATGGACTGTAACAAAGCTCTATCTTGCCTGCTCAGGCCGTTCTTCGCTGCCTGTCGCTCGATCAATGAGTCCATATACGTGTGTCCTTTTGCCCAGGCTCTGAGTGCTGAGACAGCTGCGCGACGAACGTTGCTTGCTTGAGTTGCCATGTTCCCAGAAGCTAGCTGCATTGCTGTATTACTAAACTAAAAACGAAACAATTTCTCTTAATTGTGACAGCTGGACTTGCGGACCGGCTACCTTGGCTTTATGAGTTCTTCGTGACTCGTTTCCAAAAAGTAGCTGCAGCTGCCAGCGTGGCGCTGATATTACTCATTTTTGTTGGTGCGATTGTTCGCGCTACCGGTTCAGGTATGGGCTGCCCAGACTGGCCAACTTGCTGGGGATGTTTGATTCCTCCCACGAATGCTGATCAGATTGATGTCAACAAGCTCGACATCGAAAAATACCGCAAACGTGCGGCTAGGCATGGAGTTGATCCCGCGACCATTACCCGTGACTCAGTCATCAAGGAGTTCAACCCGATGCATACTTGGGTAGAGTATCTCAATCGACTGACCTCTCTGCCACTTGGGCTATTGACCTTGGCGACTTTTATCATGGCGCAATGGCAATGGAGAAAGAGGCCGGTTATCCCCATTGTGGCGGCACTCGCTCTGTTTTTGTTGGGACTCAACGCTTGGATGGGCGCGCAGATTGTTTTCAGCGGACTTAAACCAGGTATTATCACTATTCACATGGCACTGGCCATACTCATGCTCTGTTTGCTTGTCTTCCTTGCCTGGCGTGGTTGTGACAAACCATGGTCTTTACCTAAGTCTTGCCGAGAAAATGGATTGGCTAAGATTGCCATCTTACTCTTTGTGCTTATTCTCGCAGAAGGTGTACTCGGATCACAAGTGCGAGAGAAGACCGATGCCCTGCAGAAATCTCATAGTGCCGCCCCTCGGTCCGAATGGGCGGGGGAGCTGGAGCAAAGCCCAACCTACTTGATTCATCGTAGCGGATCGTGGGCTATCTTGTTGGCTTCAATTATGTTCTTCGCTCGCGCTAAGAAAAACAAAACAGGAGCGAAAGTGCTCGAGTCTCTGGTATTAGGAATCGTCCTCTCACAAATGTGCTTAGGCCTCATTCTCTCTCATGTGGGGATATTGCCTATTGCTCAAGTGTTTCACATTGGCTTGTCGTCCATATTGGTCAGTGCACTGTTTCTATGGTTGATGGGATGTTACCAATCAGCTCGTTCGGAGTGCTAATATCGAGCTGAGTTTGCGCAGCTAAACTTTGACTCAAAAATACTTGCATAATGGGTGAAAATGGAAATAGTGACCCCGCCTTCGGCCCCGCCGAATAAGCAGACAAGTAAATGCCGGTTTAGCTCAGTTGGTAGAGCAACTGATTTGTAATCAGTAGGTCAACGGTTCGAATCCGTTAACCGGCTCCATTCTAAAAAAGCCCTCCCTCGTGGAGGGCTTTTTTGTCTGCCGGCTTAACGGATGAGAACGAAGTTCGAACGCACTACGCAACGAAGTGAAGTGCCGTGTATCACGGTATCTCAATAGAACTCATTTCCGGAGGAGGAAATGAGCTAGCCAGCATAGACTGAGTAGCACGAAGTTAATCCGTTAACCGGCTCCATTCTAAAAAAGCCCTCCCTCGTGGAGGTCTCAGGCACATAAAAAACCCGCCACCAGTGAAGGAAGCGGGCTTTGGGAAGACAAGATGGAACACTGTCACGCTTCCTGCGCAGCATACAGCCCATCGCTCCGAGTGCCAGTAATCCCACACTCGACGGCTCAGGAATAGGGGTAACTGAGAGATAGGTAAAGGAGCCGAAATCAGGACAAGAAAAAACATTAAATTGCTAATCTTACTGCTAGAAATTTGCTTTTTGAATAAGGTGCTCAGAGAGGCTTTCATCTGGCAGTAAGGGCGGGTGAGGGAAAAGACGGGCAACTAGAAAAGCTTAAAATCTAGCTGATGTCTTTTCAAAACCAACACAACAAAAAAGCAAAAAACTTTATGGACAAGCTTATATGTTTCTTTATTAGAGATCTGTCCGTTTATTGATGAAGTAGGTCGTCCAATAGTCTACAGACCGAGCTGATTCGAGTTTGTCGATCAGGCGGCGCTTAACATCTTTAACTACAAATCTAAACTACTATTATGGCTACATCATTACAGCGTAACACCAACAGAACTCGTCCCACAAAATCAGCTGGCGCAAGAAATCAGCGCCAAAAAGTCCAAAGCCGCCGCCTTGTCGCCCTAGGCATGGACGAAGCTACTGTTGCAGCAATGAACTCAACTGAAGTTCGCACGCTACTTAAGCACCCCAAAAAGGTAAGTGCAGCTCATAAGGGATAATTTCCCTCCTAATCTTGCCTGGTCTTACTGATCAGGCAGATAGATCCCCAACTTACTGCTAGGGATTTGCTTTTTGGGTAATGTGTCCGGAGAGCCTTTCATGGGCTAATAAGGGGTCTGTTACTCTTCGTGGGGGTCTGTTTAAAAACAGTTTGTTTTTTAAACTAATCGCGTGCTATCCATTCTCACTAGAGCATGAAAAGCTAAAGGCGCTTTTTCTTATGTTATATATCTTAACTACTAACAAGGGTTAAGATGCCTAAAGCTGGGCATCCGATCACCCAACACCCAGCGAGCCTACGATGGCTCAGAGGCGCACTCACTCCACCATCTTCAGCTCTGCCATGAGTTGATAACTACGAGCCTCATTTCGCTTGAGTTGAGTATTGAACAAACGAACAAAACGCTTAAAAATATAGCGTGCGTAACTTTTTGATCGTTTTGTCTCAGGTCGGTGAGCTTGGCGTCTTCTTTGCCTATTCACATTTTATGATTCGTTATCACCTTCATGATGGCGTGTGGTTCCTTGTATCCATAGTAGATATGCTTCTCATTGTGTTTGCATACAAATATGTGGTGACGAAATTGATAGAAAAGGTACCAAAGACACCAATTAGCGAGAGTTAATCCCTCAACGCGTCCACCTCGGCTTGGGTTGGCCAGTTGCCAGACTCGATTAAGCGCATGGCGTATTTAAAGCCAAAGTCCCAATCGGCTTTAAACAAATGGTGATAATCATGGCTAGGGCTGGGCATCTAATCACCCTTCAGTAACGCTTGTGCCTTGCTGATCATGGTCTTACCCCACTTGCCGTTCACCAGCCTTGAGCCGTCGAGCAGCTCGCTACCGATGCAATCCACCGGCTTAACGCCACACCGTAACCATCATTTTTTTTCTGCCCCAGCGCAAAGCCTCTTTGTGCGACTTAAAGAAGAGATCGATACGATTTCCTTTAATGGCTCCGCCGACATCCTCGACTGTGCCATAGCCATAGCCTTTGATGTGCATGGTCGTTCCCATGCGGTAGCGCTTAGGATCGGCAGCGATGGTGCCTTTACCCGCCTTCACCCCAGTCGAGGTGTAGCCCACCTTTTTGCGCTTACCCTTTAATGAGCCATAAGCATAGATGGGGCGGCCATACCAGTTACGCTCCCAGCCACAGCATTTTTTGCAATCGCAGTAGCCGGTAACCTCCATCCAATGCTGTTGGGGTGTGATGCCGCGTGCTGGGCGATGGGACGCACAACCTGAAACAAAGAGTATAGATGCGGCGAGCAGTAGCGCGGGAAAGAACTTCATGACGGTGACTATACCTACGATAATCTTCTCTTACTTGATGAACCGCATCGTCAGTGGATAGCGGTAGCTGACACCCTCATTGGCCTTGATGGCTGCGATGATGGTTAGAATGATATTCATCACATAGAGAATGACGAGGAAGGCAAAGCCAATAAGGACTAAGGTTAGTATGCCAGAAATGATAATATAGATGAGCATGGATATCTGAAAGTTGAGGCATTCCTTGCTTTGGTCTGAGGCATAGGGCATGTCATCCTTTTTGATCTGCCAGATGATGAGGGGGGCGATGATGCTTGCTAGCGGAATGCATGTGTAGCCGAGGAAGGACGACAGGTGGGCGAACATGGCCCAGGTGCGTTCTGGTTTAGGTATTTCGGAGCTGGCTATTTCTGAGGTGGTCATGGTTTTGAGTTGTTTTTGTAATAATGGGAAAAGGGTGAATGAAATGAGTTAAGCAAAATTAAACGACAAAAGAAGATAAATCCTCAAGCCATTGTTTGCACTTCACACAGTGCACTTCACACTCCATAATCCTAATTATGTGGTATTACTCACTCAACGATCAACAAGCTGGCCCAATCTCACAGGTTGAGTTGGCACAAATGCTCAACGAAACACTTCCTTCAGACACAATGGTCTGGCAAGACGGTATGAGCGAATGGCTCCCAGCCCAGGATGTCGACGCCTTCCGTAATATCGAAGCCAGTTCCTACGCTGTTCCTAACTCCACAGCAGATCAGAATATGCAGCTTAGTGGCACTGAGGGAATTCCCGCTGAGCCGATTCCGCTTGATATAGGTTTCTGTATTTCAAGATCCTGGAAAACCACTATTGCATCCTTCGGAACTATATTTCTCACTTGGTTTGTCTACGTATTCCTCATTGTTATCGTCGATGTTGTTTTATCTATTATGGGCTCAGCTATCGACGGTCCATCTGTGGTAGCGCCTATTACCGAGGGCATGACTACATCAGGCGCATTTCTCGAAAGTTACAGTCAAAGTCAGCAAACTGGCGTCGCTTCGATAATAGCGAGCATTTTGAGTCAGATCTTCAAGTGGTTCCTCGCCCTTGGCCTTACTTTCATTGGGCTCAACATTTTGCGAGGTAAAGATGCGAATGTAGGCCAACTCTTCGGTCAAAGTGGTGCAAAGCTATTGAAGGTCATCGGCGCATCTTTTCTTTATGGACTGATGGTGGGCCTAGGATTTCTTTGCTTCATCATTCCCGGCATTTATTTGGCAACTAGATTTATGTTCTATCAGACAGCCATAGTCGACAAAGATCTAGGAGTCATTGACTCCCTTAAATATAGCTCGGCACTTACCCGAGATAATAAATGGAGACTCATTGGTTTAACGATTCTTAATACCTTGGTTGTAATCGCTGGTTTCATTGCGCTCTTTGTTGGTCTTATCTGGGCTATTCCAGTTGCCTGGCTCAGCCTTTTGATAGCTTACCTCTATCTTCATAACGGCGAGCGTAGCCTGGCTACTTAGCTGGGAAATCGACCGCGAGTGCGGTTGGCAATGGCTACTAAGGAGAGCATGACGGGGACCTCTACAAGTACTCCGACGACGGTGGCGAGCGCGGCTCCCGAGTGAAGTCCAAAGAGGCCGATGGCGACAGCTACAGCGAGTTCGAAAAAGTTGGAGGTGCCGATCAAGGCTGCTGGAGCTGCCGTAGCAAAGGGAACCCGCCACAAATAAGCCCAGCCGTAGGCTATGGCAAAAATGCCGTAGCTCTGGATTATCAGTGGAACGGCAATGAGCACGATCACCAGAGGTTTATCAATGATAGTCTGCGCCTGAAAGCCGAATAGAAGCACGACGGTGGCGAGAAGGCCCATAACTGAAAACGGCTTTAGCCGAGCAGTGAATGCATTGATTTCCTCGTGGTTACCACCTCTGTCGAGTAGTTTGCGGGTCACGTAGCCAGCGGCAAGAGGGATAACGACATAGAGGACAACGGATAAGATCAGAGTCTGCCAAGGGACGATGATATCAGTAACGCCAAGGAGCAAGGCTGCCAGAGGGGCGAAGGCAAACACCATGATGATGTCATTAATCGATACCTGAATGAGGGTGTAATTAGCATCACCGCGTACGAGCTGACTCCAGACAAAGACCATCGCGGTGCAGGGCGCCACGCCGAGCAGGATCATGCCGGCAATGTATTCTTGCGCAGTTTCTGGTTCGACAAAGCCCGCGAATATATGTTGGAAAAATAACACACCGAGCGCGGCCATGGTGAAGGGCTTGATGAGCCAATTGACGACGAGGGTGATGCATAGGCCCTTCGGTTTTTTACCGACGTTTTTGAGTGAGGCGAAGTCGACATTGACCATCATCGGGTAGATCATGATCCAGATGAACACTGCCACCACCAGATTGACATGGGCGTATTCAAGGCTCGCAATCCAGGCGAAACTCGTCGGAGTCCAAGCGCCTAATAATACTCCAGCCACAATACAGAGGCCGACCCAGACGGAGAGATAGCGTTCAAATAATCCCATGATTTAATGCGTTGATTGGTGGTAGGCTCGTGACGAGGTGTGGAAGTAGGCTATGGCTGTTCATTCCTGCGCTTGAAGCGCTTGCGGTGCTTGGTGATGCGCCCAGAGACGCGCTTGCGCCACATGCGGAAACTGGATGGCTTGAGCTGGCTTCTCATGTGTTGGATAACCTCACTCTCGGTGAGGCCCGTGCGCTCACGGATTTCATCAAAGCTGGTGCGGTCATGCCATGCCATGCGGATGACGGCATCACTCTCTGAGGGATTAAGTTCTTTACGCTTCATGACGGCGTAAGGCTACAGCGCTGCTTGCTAAAGGGCAAGAGAAGAGCGGGTAATACCATTTATGCATTGCTAGTTCTCGTTCTGTCGCTAGCTTTTTGTAAATTACATATTCTTAGATACAATGAAATGGCACTACACACATCAAGACGAACAACACGGCCCTGTAACAGACGAAGAGATTAAGGGGCTGATTGCTGCGGGGAATATCACATCAGATAATCTCGTTTGGTGTGACGGCATGGCTGGTTGGGAGCCAATATCGAATGTGCCGGAGCTTGTGCCTGCAGTGAACACCACTGAAGTAGCGGCCCATGCTGCTCCAGCGGCAGTTGGCAATATGTCTGCCTACGTAGAGGATACCACACTGAGCCAGGCGGTCGTTTATTCGGGTTTTTGGCGTCGTGTCGCGGCATCCCTCATCGACTCGGTCATCCTAAGCGTTGTCGGATTCATTCTTGGTATGATTTTGGGCGTAGTAATGGTGGCCGGAGGGACCTCTGATGCTGAGGTGGTTGAGCTTACTGGCAACGTTGTTGGTCTCTTTCTCGGGTGGCTCTATTATGCCCTGATGGAAAGCTCATCGAAGCAGGCAACCATAGGTAAGATGGTGATGGGAATCAAGGTGACCGACCTTGAGGGGAACCAGATTAGCTTTGCCCGAGCTAGTGGTAGGCACTTTGGTAAGATCATCTCCTCACTAATTCTGCTGATTGGCTACTTGATGATGCTCTGGACAGAGAAGAAGCAAACCCTGCACGATAAGATGGCAGGATGTCTGGTGGTAAAGTCGAATTAGTAGATCACATCACAGTGGATCACATTCGATCTGTTGGGCCTCATATCCTGCGTTCAGGATCTTTGAGCCCGAGGTATTGCTTGTAGAGGATCTCGACCTTATTCCTGGCCCAGTCCGTCTTTCGGAGAAACTTGAGGCTGGATTTGATCGAGGGGTCATTACTGAAGCAATTGATCTTGATGCGGAAGGCGAGGTCATCCCAGCCGTATTCCTTGACGAGGTCATTGAGCATCCGTTCTAGGGTAATGCCGTGTAGAGGGTCGTTGCTCATAGTGGGCTTGTAGCGGTGATGCTGAAGAAATGAAACAGTAATGATCTACCAATTGTCGCGCAGCAGAATCCACTCGGTATTACTTGGGGAGCTACTTTGGCGGAAAGCCTCGGCAGCAAGGTAGTGGTAGCTGTTGTGGGAGCTAGTTAGCTCATTGCCATATTTTGCTGCCATCCAGCCTTCTTCTAGTAATTGATTGATATGCCGGAGATGCTGAACCTTATTTGTCCTTTGGTTTTTCAAGGCTTCGATTTCAGCTTTGGAAGCCAGAGTCACATACATCCAAATAAGTTGGCGTCTTGAGCGCAGGATGAAGCCTTTAAGATAATTCATGAACTTGATCTCACGTTTGTAATCACAAGCTGGAAAATTCTGCATATCGAGTGCGAATTGTTCGTGATCCTGCCTGCTCATCATCAGCCGACCAGCACCAGATTGGCCAAATGGGATCTGACTCTCCGAGGGAAGTTGATCATCATAGTTTATGGCTAAAAAATCGGCAGACATTATTGGATGAAATACTCTAGATCATCAGCATCTTTTCATCAATGATAAAGATACCTTAAACAGATTATAAAAGGGTATTTTATTCTAAAACCTTATCATTACAGGTTGTTATTGGCGTAAAGAGATGCAAATATATTTTTATCGACTCGGCATTCATTTGGTTTTCATCGGTTTCGTTCATCCTCTTTGGGGGTGGGTGCTTTCTGTCGCGCTACTTGCGCGACGAATATGAACGCTACGGTATCGATCAACTCAGAGGTTTGATCGGAGTATTGCAGATACTCGGTGCCGCTGGACTTGTGGTAGGATTTTACATGCCATGGATTGGCCAGTTCTCAGCTGTTGGCTTGGCCGCAATGATGCTCTGTGGAGTCGGAGTCCGTATTAAGATCAAGGACACAATCGTCCAGACAATACCGGCATTCGCCTACATGGTGCTCAATGGGTATATTGCGCTTGCCTGTTACTAGCTCTAGGTGAAGAACACCGAGAGCACGATGATGAAGATAGCGGTATCCAGCATCAGTATGGCTGGGATGGATTTTTTGAAAGGGTCTTTCACCTTTAGGTGCATCGCAAACGCTCCAGCCATCAGTACGATGAGTACAACGGCAGCTGGGATGACCAAAGCTGGTATCCATAAACCTGCAATCATGGCGAGAGCAATGATCACCTTGAGGCCGCCGACCACATACATCATGAAAGCAGGCAAGCCATATGCTGCAAACTCCTCGCTGATTGTCTGAGCATCACCACCACGATACGGGGTCGATTTGCTAGACCGGATCAGCCAAACATTGAGTAGTCCGAGAGCAACAATCACTTGAAGAGCCTGTATCACAATTTCCATGACTCAGCTTGTAGCCCAAAACGTGCCAGATTACAAACAACTCATTGAAACATTCTGGTGAGTATATTTTTTGAGATTTTTTTGGCGATGATATATCAGCCATAACATAGGCACTCATTGAGTGGCTATCGCTACTCGGGTCTCGACATTTTCATCGTGAAATTGAATATTTCTCTAACTCGACATGTATACTCCTTCACTATCCCGCTATGACACCATGCTCTATAACAAGTGCGGTAAGTGGGGGCTCAAGCTGCCGGCTATCTCGCTGGGCTTCTGGCATAACTTTGGTGATGGTGATGACCTCGATGAAGGTCGCCGGATCATGCACCGTGCCTTTGATCGCGGCATTACCCACTTTGACTTCGCCAACAACTACGGGCCACCTTACGGCTCGGCGGAGCGCAACTGTGGCAACATCCTCAAGCAAGATTTTGCTACTCACCGTGATGAGCTACTCATCGCCACCAAAGCGGGTCACGATATGTGGCCTGGGCCCTATGGTGAATGGGGCTCCCGCAAGCACCTGCTCTCCTCACTAGACCAATCGCTCGCCCGGCTGCAGCTCGACTACGTTGATATCTTCTACTCCCACCGCCCCGATCCTGATACTCCGCTCGAGGAAACCATGGGTGCGCTCGCCACCGCGGTGAAAAGCGGCAAGGCCCTTTACGCGGGCATTAGTAAATACCCACTGCCCATGCTCAAGGAGGCTGTTGCCATGCTCAAGGATATGGGCGTGTTTACTCTGATCTATCAACCGCCCTACAATCTGCTCAGCCGTGGTGTTGAAACCGCGGGTATCCTCGATTTTCTTAAAGAGGAAGGCATCGGTTGTATTGTTTTCTCACCTCTTGCGCAGGGGATGCTGACAGAGAAATACCTTACCGGGATTCCGGAAGGTTCGCGCGCGGATCGTAGTGAAGGTTTTCTCACCCCAGAGCAGGTCGAAGAGTTTCGACCTCAAATTCAAGGCCTGCACGGCATCTCCCAGGCACGTGGGGAATCACTCCAGCATCTGGCACTGAACTGGACTCGTCATCATCCTGCGGTGAGCTCGACCCTTGTCGGGGCACGAAGTGTTAGCCAGCTCGATGACTTGCTTGATTCACTGCAGTCTGATCCCATTACTGATGCTCAGCTAGAGTCTATCAATGAGATTGCACCAGCGACTGATAGGGGTGAATAATCATTGCCCCCCTAACTGAAATGATTATACTCACATCACTTTAATCAATAAATGAACAAACTTGCTCTCTATCTCATCACCTTGCTCGGGCTGTGTCTGACACAGCCCATGGCCCACGCCATGAGCGTGCAGTGGACCGATTATGGCTACGACAATAACGGCAACGTCAGTGAAAAACCCCGAAGGTTTGTAGGGGTTTTGGACAGGAGCGAAGCGACGTGCCCCGCAGGGGTGAGTAGCCGAGAGGCGGCTGCGAATCAACTTTATGACGGCGACAGCGGTGAAATCGTCGGCCAATACGAATACGACCCCTACGGCAACACCATCAAAGCCGAAGGCCAGGCGGCACGGGAAAACAACATCCGCTTTTCCACCAAGGAATACGATTCATCCACCGGCCTCTACTACTACGGATACAGATACTATGATCCAGTAACAGGTAGGTGGCCATCCAGGGATCCGATTGAGGAACGTGGGGGTCTAAACTTGTATGGATTTGTTTATAACAGTGGAATTAATGATTGGGATTACTTGGGTCTTTCAGGTCCCCACAGCAAGCCGCCATCAGATATTGCATGTTGCGATGAAGCAAAAATTGAAGAGGGGAAGGGTAAGCTAACTGAAGTCTATAATAAAACAAAGCAAGAATGGGATAAAGCTGGTGTTGAACCGGGCGATGGAGATTTTAGTTGTTTTAAACTAAATGCTGATATTATGATTGAATTTCAGCCGATACCGGAATGTTGGGAATGCAAGCTTGAGAATAGACAGACTGACCCTAAATATAGAATAATTTGGATAGTCAGAGATCATTGGGTCGTAGTTTGCAATTCATCACCCAAAGATGGTAGTCAAGGGGAGGAGATTGCATACGATTTTTGGGAGGGTAGGCCGCCGGGAGAAGATCCTGACGACTGGTTTAGAAAGAAATATAACAATCCGGGTGCCCGTGATTATGATCCAAAGCAGTTTCACAGAGTATGCGGCAACAAAGGAAACGTACGTAAATGATTTTTATAAGGTTGTCTATCTGCATCATTGTTTTGGCCAGCCCATCGCTGACGTCCTGTAAGCATGTTGTAGAAATAAAAGCACAAAAAAATGAGAACGAAGTGCAATTGAAAATGGATCTGAAATGTATTTGGATATTACTGAATGAGTATAAAACAACCAATGGAAATTGGCCCATAAGTATTGATGACACTTCAGATTTATATGAAGGCGATAAAATAGATTTTTCTGCCATCAAATATCACTACCCTCCTTCTGCGGGGATTTTATTAGAAGCTAAAGATTCGACAAACGGAAAGATATTTGTCGTAACAACAGGTGGTCAGATAAAGATAAGAGATGGGTCAGATGCAGCCTTGAAATCAAGGTAAGAGCTGTCAGGTGGGGAACCTCCAAAAAGGATATACTCATGGTGAGCAATTTTAGTGCAATAAGTTTATTTTTTTCAATAATCTTAAGTTCTTTAATTGTGTTGCTAGCAATAGATCCACGTTATAAGGAGAGCTTTTCAAAAGTAGACTTAAACCTCAGGAAAAAATATTACCCCTTCCTTTTAGATGGAGAAGGAGAGGTTAAAATTAAAAGACTAAGTCTTTTTTATTGGGTTCTTTTGATAGCTGTGTTTTTTATATCCATAGGTGTTTTTTATAAAAATGAAGACATTGCTCTATTGGTTATAACAATACTGATTTGCAGGAAGGCAATCCAGAAAGTGAAGGG